>Ga0299915_10002425_pt1 | contig 13662 bp, 14 predicted proteins | sample RVTome_13_FD_200263 | JGI IMG/M metagenome (GOLD analysis project Ga0299915, IMG submission 200263) | Soil microbial communities from uranium-contaminated site in the Upper Colorado River Basin, Wyoming, United States - RVT92D227 (version 2) ...
GTCCGCCGGCGCCTGGGCGGCGAGCGGAGCGGCCCACAGGCACGCGGCGAGCGCGATCACGCCCAGCCGGCGTGTGGCACCCGTCATGCTAGGGTCCGGGGACTCGGTCCCGAGAAGCGGTGGCATCGCATCTGTCTGCGTGGAAGGTGCGTATACCCGCCCGGGGGCGCAAAGGTTCAGCGGCGCGGTGGGCGGCCGCGCGCGTAGGCCCGGAGCCGCCGCAGCATCCGGCGGTCGTTGGTCATCATGTCGCCGCTCTTGGGCGTCTCGATGACCTTGATCACGTGGGAGAGCCGCGGGTCCCTCATGATGCGGCGGAACGGCTCGGGGCCGAGCGTCCCCTCGCCGATGAGGGCGTGGCGGTCGAGCCGGCTGCCGCGCGCGCCGCGCGAGTCGTTGAGGTGCAGGCACGCGAGGCGCTCCAGCCCGAGCGTCCGGTCCAACGCCGCGACGACGCCGTCGTAGTCGCCGACGAGGTCGTAGCCGGAGGCCCAGAGGTGGCAGGTGTCGGCGCAGAACGCCACCCGGCGGCGGGCCGCGCACGGCATCAGGTCGGCCAGGTCGCGCAGCTCCTCGAAGGTGCTGCCCAAGGCGGTGCCGCTCCCCGCCGTCGTCTCGATTGCCACCCGCACCCGCCCCGGCACCGCTGCCAGGCACGCCGCGTACGCGTCGGCGTTGCGGCGCAGCCCAGCGGCGCGGTCGTCGAGGAAGTTGCCGGGGTGGGAGACGACGTACGGGATGCCCAGCATCGCGCAGCGCCGCAACTCCGCGACGAAGGCAGCCTCCGAGCGGCGGCGCAGGGCGGGGTCGGGTGAGGCGAGGTTGATCAGGTACGAGTCGTGGCTCACCACCGCGCGGATTCCGTGCTCGTCGAGGGCGTCCCGGAACGCGCGCGCGGCTGGCCCCTCGATGGACCGCTCCCGCCACTGGTTCGGCGTCTTGGTGAAGACCTGGATGGCCGTCGCCCCGATGGCCCGGCCCCGGGCCGGCGCGTTCGCCACGCCGCCCTGCGTCGACACGTGGGCGCCGAGGAGCAGGTCCGTCACAGACTGTCGGGGAAGGCGTAGCGGCCGATTAGGGGTACGAAGCGACAGGCTCCCTGGGTCCACGTCCGGATCCCCGTCGCCGTCCGCTCGGCGATGGTCAGGACCTGCAGCGCGAAGTTCCCTACCGGTACGGCGGCCCGGCCGCCCGGCGCGAGCTGAGCGAGGAGCGGCTCCGGGATCGCCGGCGCGGCCGCGGTGACCATTATGCCGTCGAACGGCGCGGCCTCAGGCCAGCCCTCGGACCCGTCGCCCACGCGGTACTCGACGTTGCGGTAGCCCAGCTGCGTGAGGCGCGCCTCGGCGGAGGCGGAGAGCGGCGCGAGCCGCTCCACCGTGTAGACGCGCCGGACGATGTGCGCCAGCACGGCCGCCTGGTAGCCGGATCCGGTACCGATCTCGAGCACCCGGTGCGTGCGCCGTGGCTCCAGGGCCACCGTCATCAGCGCGACCATGTACGGCTGGGAGATCGTCTGGCCGCGGCCGATGGGCAGGGGGGCGTCGTCGCAGGCGCGGTCCGCCAGCGTAGGCGGCACGAAGAGGTGACGCGGGACCGTGGCGAGAGCGGCGAGTATCCGCCGGTCGGTGACGCCGCGGCCGCGGATCTGCGAGGCCACCATCTCGTGGCGGGCCCGCCGTTCGGGGTCAGGCCGCACGCCGGTCTCCGCGGCCTGACATCGCTTGCCAGAGCCCCCGCCGCGCCGTACGTTGACGGAGTTCAGCCGTCCACGCCGAGGGCCCGTGACCGATACCGTCCGTCCGCATCTCCTGCTCGCCGGCGACCTGGCGGCGCGCCCGGAGGGACTGGAACAGTTCCTCGTGCGTGGCGGGTTCCTCGTGGACGCGATCCCCGAAGGCCTTGCGCCCCTGCGGGCGGCGGAGCGGGAGTCGGCGGACGCGGTGGTCCTCTGCGGGCTCGCCGCCGACGAGGGGATACTGGAGACGGTCGGCGTCTTCCGCGCCTCGGCGGAGTGGTCGGACATCCCCCTGGTCGTGATCGTGGTCACCGGCGGTTCCGAGGCGGTCGCATCGCTCATCAGCGCGGGCGCCAACGACGCCCTCGCCGTACCCGTGGACCTCGGGGAGCTGCGCGCGCGGCTCGACCGCCAGCTCGAGGTGCGGCGGTACCTGCGCGAGGTGCGCGAGACCCTGCGGTCCCGCGATCTCCTCTTCGACATCTTCCAGGAGGTCTCCGCCGCCCTGCGTGCGGAGGAGATCTTCCAGACGCTCGTGCGGCGGGTGGGCCAGGCGCTGGGCCTCGCGCACTGCTCGTTCGTCCTCACCTCGCCGGGCGAGGCGTTCGGCCGGGTGGTGGCGGTCTACGAGAACCCCTCCGTCCGGGACCTGCGGGTCGAGCTGGCGCGCTACCCTGAGATCGAGGAGGCGCTCCGGACGGAGCGCCCGGTCGTAGTCCAGAACGTGATGGAGCACCCGCTGTTCGCGCAGGTCCGGGAAGGGTGGGCCGCGCAATCCGTGGATGTGAACGTGCGTTGTGCCGTGGCGCTGCCGGTGTTCGTGCAGGGGACGCCGGCCGGCGTGTTCTTCCTCCGGACCAGCGAAGGGGACCGGGAGCTCACCTCGCGCGACGTCGCACTGGCCGACACCATCGCGCAGGCCGCAGCGAAGGTGCTCGAGAACGAGGACCGCCGCGCCGCCATCTACCGCCGCCAGGTCAACGCCGGCGCGCTCGACCAGCTCACCGGGGTGGCGAGCCTCGACGCGCTGGACCGGCGGCTCAAAGACGAGTTCGAGAGGGCGCGGCGCTACCGGCTGCGCTTCAGCCTCGTCGTGGTGGACGTGGACCGGTTCCGGGACGTGAACGAGAAGCTCGGGAACGCCGCGGGCGACCGGGTGCTGTCCGACCTCGGTCACCTGCTGCACCGCGAGCTCCGCGCGCCCGACTTCGTGGCGCGGTACGGCGGCGACGAGTTCGCGCTGGTGTTGCCCGAGACCGACGCGCGCGGAGCCCGCAACTTCGTGCAACGGCTGCGCTCGCTCATTGCGAAGCATGCGTTCCCCGACCTGGTCGGTGCGGTGCCCGCCATCTCGGCGGGGATCGTGACATATCCGCATCCGGAAGTGCTGCGCGCCGAGGACCTCTTTCCGCTGGCCGAGTCCGCATTGGCGGCCGCGAAGGGTGGAGCCCCCGACCGCATCGCGGTCGCGCTCGCTTCGGCCGCCTAGCCTGCTTCGCCGCCCGGGACCGCGCCGGCCGCGGCGGCCCGGTACACCTCCGCCATCATCCGTTCCGCCGACCGCAGCTCCGCCCGGAAACGCGCCATCAGGTTGTCGTAGTAGCGCAGCGAGGCCAGGTCGCCGCCGTGCGCCTCGACCGCCGTGCGCAGCTCCGCCACGCGCGTCCGGTGCCGCTCCGCGGCCTCGGTGAGGCCGCGGAGCGCCGCCCGCATCGTCGCGAGCATCCGCTGGCGCCGCTCTCGCCGCCGGTTGATGGCGGTCGCGAGGTCGGCGACGGTCACGGCCATCGGCGGAGTGGGAGGCACCAGAGCCACCGGGCCGCGGGCCAGCTCCACGGCGATGGCCGCGTCGTCGCGGCCCGCCGAGCGCAGGCGGGTCACGAGGCGCAGCGCCGCCTCGCCGTGCACTCCGTAGCGGCGCTTGCCGTCCACGGTGTGCCACGGGACGTGTTCGGCGAACCGGGCGGCGTCGGCGGAGAGTTGGCGCTCGCTCACGCCGAGCCCGCGCGCCAGGGCGCGTAGCGAACGGAGGCCCGGTACCATCCTCATCTGTCGTCGCGGTCGGAGTTGAGCAGCCGGCTGATTACGGAGCCGCGCCGTCCGCGGTGCTCGGCGAGGGCGCCTTCAGCGTCCGCCGTGCGCCGCTCGAGCTTCAGCTTCGCCTCCCGCAGCCGGTCCACCAGAGCCCGCTCCGCTTCCAGTTCACTGCGCAGCCGCTCGATGTCCGGTGCGGCGAGAGCTTCGGCGGCCGGCGGGACGGGTGCGGGCGGGGGCTCCGGCTCGGGTTGCGACTCGAGCACCGCGGCGACCGCCGCCGGCGGTGGGGCGAGGTCCTGAAGCCAAGTCGGCATCCCGCTGGAGGAGGGAGGTGGCTCCACGGCGGGTGCCGGCGCAGGTGGAGGTGGGGGCGGCGGGGGCGCCGCCGTGACCGGGGCGGATGTCCCGGCCGGGATGGACCCATCGCCGAGCGCGGGCGGCGGGCTCACGTGGCCGGAGAGCGCGGGGCGCGGCGCGGGTGCGCTGAGCGCGATGCCGGTGTGGTCCGAGATCTCAGCGAGAACCTTCTCCTGGCTCTCGAGCACCTGCGTCAGACGGACTACCTCCTGCGCCATCTGCCACAGAGCCTCCCGCTGCTCGCGCTCCCCGTCCACGATGGCGGCGAGGAGGTCCAGGTTGGACACCTCGGTCGTCTCGGAGGCCGGTGGGTGGCGCGAGGGCTTCGGCGCCGGGCCCTGCGTGCTCGCGATCGGTTCCGCGGCGGGCACTGCCCCCTCGATGCGCTTCAGGACCTCGGCGCGCGGCAGCCCCGCCGAGTAGCCGTTGGCTATCGAGCGCAGGACCGCAGACGCGGCGGGCGGGTAGCGGCGGCGGCGGCCGGTGCCGACGTACGGGATGTGATCGAGGAATGCGTCGCGATAATAGCGGACGGTGGACTCCGGTAGAGCTAGCTGGTCGGCGATTTCACGGAGAGTGAAGAGCGGCTCGTCGGACATGGCGCGAAGATACGCGCCGCCGCGAGACGCTGCAACGGGCCGCGGATACCCGATCGCGGAATCGCAAGGTCGGTACTGCGCTCGTCGCTGGGCGGCGCCAGCGGAGGGCCCAGTCGGTTTCGGAAACGCGGAGCCGGCCGCACGTGCGGCAGCGCACGGCGGTCCATCCGTCGGTCACCGGCGCTGCCGCAGCCACGCGATCGGGTCGAGGGCCTGGCCGTCCCGGCCGCGGATCTCGAAGTGGATGTGCGGCCCCTGGTCGGAGTTCTCTCCGCCGGATTGACCGATCGTCTGTCCCTTCTGGACCGACTGCCCCTGCCGCACGCCGATGTCGCTCAGGAAGCCGTACACGGTGTAGAAGCCGCCGCCGTGGTCGATGATGACCGAAGGCCCGTAGGTGCCGAGCGGTAGGGCGATGCGCACGGTGCCGGCGGCGATGGCGCGCACCGGAGTGCCGGGGGGCGTTGCGATGCCGATGCCGTGCCAGAGGATAGTGGTGTTGTTGGGGAGCCGCTGGCGCCCGAAGCGGTAGATGACGTCGCCGGCGACCGGCCAGTCGAGCTGGCCGAGGTCGGAGGTGGTGATGCGCGCCGGCGCGGCCACGGCGCCGGGGGCAGCCTCCACGGCACGCCGTCGCCGCTCGAGGGCGACGATCAAGTCGTTCAGTCGGGCCTCGTCGCGGGCCAGTTGCTGGAGCCGCTGCTCCATCTGCCGCTGCTCGCGCTGCGAACTCTGCAGGCTGCGTTCGCGCTGCTGCTCCAGCTGCCGGAAGCGCTCGTTCTCCTCGGCGCGCTCGTCGCGGCGCCGGGCCAGGTCGCTCCGCGCGGTGAGCAGGTCGTCCCGCTGTTCCGCGACGCGGTCCCGCAGCTCCTGCACGCCGCGGACGAGCTGCCGGTCCTGCCGGCTGACGAGATAGAGGTACTTGTAGCGGGAGAGCAGGTTGCCGAACGACTCCGCGGCCAGCAGCACCTGGGCGGCGAAGAGCGGGCCGCGTTTGGTGATCTCGGAAAGGCGGTGATACAGGATGGAGCGCTTCTCCGTGAGCGCGTCCTCGGCCACGAGGAGGTCCGCGGTGATGCGCTCGATCTGGGATCCGAGGGCGTTGATCTGGAGGTCCAGTTCCGAGACGATGCGGCCCGTCGTCTCCACCTGGCGCTCGATGTTGGTCAGCTCGCTGGCAAGGGAGTGCACGCGGCCCCTCAGCCGCTCCATCTCGCGCTGCAGCCGCTCCCGCTCGCGCCGGATCTCGATCAGGCGCTCCTGGCTGCGCTGCAGGTTGGTGTCCGGCGGGGCGGGCTGCTGGGCGGCGAGAGCGGACGGCGCGGCGGCGGCGAGGCACAGGAACGCCGCCAACGCAGCGAGTCTCCAAGCGGGCACTCCGGTACGCCGGTGCGCCGGTGCGCCGGTGCGCCGGTACGCCGGCACTTCGGTCACACGCTGCGCAGGTGGCGCCCCACGGCGAGCGCGCTGCCCGCGAGGCCGAGGAGTCCGCCGGCCACGATCCCCAGCGCCGCCTGTGCCGGCGAGAAGAACGCCGCCCTGATCAGCGTCGAGTTGATGAGCGCCCAGGCACCCAGCGACAGGCCCACGGCCAGGACTCCGCCGAGGGTCCCCTTCACCAGCCCCTCCAGCAGGAACGGCAACCGGATGAACCGGTCGGTGGCCCCGACCAGGCGCATGATTGCGATCTCCCGGCTCCGCTGGAGGACGGCCATCCGGATGGTGGTGCCGATGATGATGATCGCGACGAGCGCGAACGCGGCGCCCACCACCGCGCCGACGGCGCCCGCGATGTTGCGAAGGCGGTCGAGCTTCTCGACCCAGTCGCGGCCGTAACGGACGTCGTCCACGAAGGTGAAGCTCCGGAGGCGCCGCGCCACCTCGGCGACGTGCGCCGCGTCGCGGAACGGCGGCTTGAGGCGCACCTCCAGCGAGGCGGGCAGCGGGTTCACCTCGAGGTCCTGGAAGATGTCCTGGAACTCGGTGAGGTCCCGCCGTGCCCGGGCCAGCGCCTCCAGCTCCGTCACGTGGGCGACGCGTTCCACCTCGGGGAAGGCCTCGATGTCGGCGGAGGCGACGGCGACGGTCTCGAGCATTGTGCCGCGCTTGAGGTACGCGACGACCTCGACCCGCTCGGCCACCGAGCCGATCGCGCGGCGGATGTTGACCGCCACGAGGCCGAAGAGACCGAACACGAACAGCGAGAACGCGATAGTCGTGATGGACAGCGCCGAGAGGAGCGGCGCGCGCCGGAAGGCGTTGAGGGTCTCCCTCAGCACGAGGCTCACGGCGCGCCCCCCTCGAGCGGCGCGTCCCCCGCGGAGTCGTAGACGACCTCGCCCGCCTGCAGCTCGATGAGGTGCCCGCCGGGCAGGCTGCGCACGAGGTCGAGGTCGTGCGTCGCCATCAGGACGGCAGTGCCCGACGCGTTGATGTCGCGGAGAAGCTGGAAGACCCCGCGCGTCGCGCGCTCGTCGAGGTTGCCGGTCGGTTCGTCGGCGAGGAGGACCACGGGGTCGTTCACCAGCGCCCGCGCGATGGCCACCCGCTGCTGCTCGCCGCCCGAGAGCTCCCGGGGGTACTGGCGGGCCTTGCCCGCGAGCCCGACCTGCGTGAGCACCCGCATCACCCGCGGGCCGATGGCGGCACGCCGCGCACCCGTCACCTCCAGGGCGAAGGCCACGTTCTCCTCGGCCGTGCGGTCCTCCAGCAGCTGGAAGTCCTGGAAGACGATGCCGAGGCGGCGGCGCAGGCGCGGGATGTCGGCCGGCGACATCCGGCCGGTCGCGAACCCCGAGACGCGGACGTCGCCGGCGGTCGGCAGCTCGGCGAGGTAGATGAGCCTGAGCGCGGTGGACTTGCCGGCGCCGCTGTGCCCCGTGACGAACGCGAACTCGCCCTTCCGCACGTGGAACGTCGCGTTCTTCAGCGCGGCGCCGGTCTTCGGGTACTCCTTCGTGACGTCCGTGAACTTGATCACGGCCGCAATCTAGGAGGGCGGCTAGGCGGCGGCGAGTCCCCGGGCGAGGTCGGCGAGGAGGTCCTCGGCGTCCTCGAGCCCGAGGGAGACACGCAGGAAGCCGTCCGGGATGCCGACGGCGGCCCGCTCGTCAGGGGTGAGGCTGGCGTGGGACGTGTACCGCGGCTCCGAGACCAGCGACTCGACGCCCCCCAGGCTCGGGGCGTGGGTGATGAGCCGCAGGGCGCGCAGGAAGCGCTCGGCCGCCCGCCCGCCGCCGGCGAGCTCGACGCCCACCATCCCGCCGAAGCCGCCGAGCACCCGCTTGGCGAGCGCGTGGTCGGGGTGGCTCGCGAGGCCGGGGTAGTGCACGCGGCGGACCTTGGGCTGCTGCTCCAGCCATGTCGCCACCCGCAGGCCGGTCTCGTCGTGGCGGGCCATCCTGACCGCGAGGGTCTTGAGCCCCCGCTCGATGAGCCACGCGGCGTGCGGATCTATCGCCTGGCCCCACAGCTTCATCTTCTCCCGGACCTCCAGAACGAACGCCTCGCCGCCGGCCACGGCGCCCGCGATCACGTCGGAGTGCCCGTTCAGATACTTCGTGGCGCTGTGGATCACGATGTCCGCGCCGTGCTCCAGCGGGCGGTAGTTGATCGGCGTCGCGAAGGTCGAGTCCACGAGCAGCGGGATTCCTTCGGCCTTGGCCAGGACGGCGAGCCACTCCACGTCCAGCACGCGCAGCAGGGGGTTGGTCGGTGTCTCGACGAAGATCGCCCGCGTGTTCCTGCGCAGCTTGGCGCGCCACTCGCGGCGCCGGTCGGGGTTCGCGAAGCTCGTGTCGATGCCGAACCGGCGGAACTCCTCGAGGAAGAGCCGCCGCGTGCCGCCGTAGATCCATTCACTGGAAAGGAGGTGGTCGCCAGGGCGCAGGACCGCGAGGTGCGCGAGGGCGGTGGCGCCCATCCCGCTCGCCGCGAACAGCGCCGCCTCCGCGCCCTCGAGCCGGGCGAGCCGCTCGGCGAGGCGCAGCTGGTTGGGGTTGTTGCCGTAGCGGGTGTAGAGGACTTCGTCCGACGGCCCGAAAGGCGCCACGAACGTGCTGGACTGGAAGAGCGGCGGTGCGACCGGCGCGGCGACCGCGCGCGCTTCTCCGTCCCCGTGGATCGCGAGTGTGGAGGGCCCGGCACGGCGGCGGGACACGGCGCTCAGGCGGCCGTCGTCAGAGGGAGATAGCGGCCCTCGGCCCGGCGGACGATGCCGGCGCCGACGAGCGCATCGAGCGCGCGGCGGGTCTCGTCGATCGCCAGGGGGAGCGCGTCGGCGATCTCCTGCTCGGCGGCGCTGCCGCGGTCGAGCACCACCCGCCAGGCCGCGGCCGCCGAGGGATCCACCTCGCCCAGGAGGCGCGGGCGTCCGTCCTGCGCCTCGGCCACCAGCGCGAGCCGGCGGCGGCGCAGCACGTGGTCGATCTCCTCGGCGTGACTCTCGGTGAGGCCGCGGATCACGAACCACGACGTCGGCCCGCCCGGACCCGAAGGGCGGTGGAGGAGCAGCTTCGCCACGACCTCGTCCGCACAGGAGCAGTCGAGCACGCGCACGGCGGAGAAGTCGAGCACGACGGCCGAGTCGGTGGACTGCGCGGAGAGCGAGGCCTCGATGGAGCTGCGGACCTTGGCGCCGGTGGAGCGCGTGACCAGATCGCTGTGAAGCGATCCGACGCTGCTGGCCAGGACTGCCCGGAGGTCGATGGAAGTGATCACCGCGCCTCGCGCTCCACTTCGGGGACGACGAGCTGCACCTGCGCTCCCGGGAACCGTGGGAGCCCGTCCCTCAACGGCTCGTCCCGATCCCACGCGGGGACGATCGCGATCCGCGCCGTCCCGCTGCGGATGCTGATCTTGCCGTGCCAGCGGTCCAGGTACCGCCGGATGCCCGCCAACCCCTGCCCGCGACCCGGGTCGCGGAACCGGCTGATCCCCTGGATCAGGGCGGCCTCCAGCGCGGTGGCATCCCCCCACCGGTCCCCGAACCGCTTGCCCTGCGTCGCTTCGAGTGTGTGCCGGAAACCGACACCGGCATCGGCGACAGCGATGACCACCACCCGCTTGCCGAGGGCGCGCCAGCTGTACGCTTGGACCGCGACCCATCCGCCGGTGCCGGCGTGCTCCACAATATTCTGACACGCTTCCGAAAGCGCCATACCGAACCCCATCGTCGCCTTCGGGTCAAGCCCGAGCTCGCTCGTCAGGATGGCGACGGAGCGCTCCTGGATGCGCCCGACCACGGCGTGGACGTCGTCCGCGACGGTCACCGGCGTGACCTCGAGGAGGACGTTGCGCTCCGGATTCGGCTTCACGCGCGGCACGCTGCCGTGGATCTCGAAGAGGTCGGCTGCGTGCACGAAGAACCCCGCACGGGCCCAGTAGTGCGCGACCTCGCGCTCGGCGGGGACCGTGAGCAGGGGCTTCACGCCGCTGCGCGCCAATAGAGCCTGCCCGGCGCAGAGCAGCCCGATGAGGCCGGTCGGCGACGCCCACTCGCTGGCGTGGGCGTCCACGAGCACGCGCGCCGCGCCCTCCGCGCCCGCGAAGCCGCCGGCGAACTGGTCGAAGGACCGCTCGTCGAGGATCTGCGGGACATCGATCACGTGGGTCATCAGGTCCGCGCCCTCGCGAGCTCGCCACGCAAGTAGTGCTGGAGTCCCGTCGCGCCCCGGTAGGTCACGTTCCGCCGCGCCGCCCGGTTCGCGTCCGCGATCGCGGGTTCGAGGTCCCGTCCCCCGAGCAACCCGGCCACGAGGGTCGCACCGAAGACGTCGCCGCAACCGGTCGGGTCACCCTCAAGGGGGCCGCCCTCCGCCGGCACGAGGGCGGTCTGGTCGAGACCGGCGCCGCGGGCGGCTGGTTCCGGCGCGGGCCCGAAGACGTCCGATGTCCGCGACGCCACGTAGACGGCGCCGCGCCCGCCCAGCGTGACGACGACGGCCCGCAGGCCGCGCTCGAGTGCGGCCGCCGCGAGCGTGAGGGGCTCCTGCCCGAGCTGGCCCATCTCGTCCTCGTTCAGCTGGACCACGTCGAAGCAGAGCAGCCAGGCGAGCGGCTCCTCGAGCGGCCGCAGGTGGCGGACGCCGTTCGAGCGGATGCCCAGCGAGAGGCTGTGCAGGTCGCCGTAGAGGGGCCGGTGGAAGGCGTGGCGGAGCGCCTGCATCGTCTCGAGCGTGGCCTCGAACCCGGTGATGAAGTTGACGTACAGCGCGTCGAGATCCGCCACCATCGGGCCCAGCTCCGCCCACGACCACGGCGGCACGCCGCCGCGCAGGCCCTCGCAACGCCGTCCTTCGGCCTGGTAGAGCAGCTTCACGCGGGGGTTGGGCTCGGGCACCTCGACGAAGCGGGCGCCCGCTCCGGAGCGCGAGAGGCCGGCAAGGAACTTCTGCGCCGGCGCGGCCAGATCGCGGCCCAACTTGATGAGCGGCACGATCTCCCAGTCCTCTGGCAGGGCCGCGTCGAGACCGGCGAGCGCGTAGCCGATGCCGCCCCACTCCTCGAGCGGCGGCTCGGCCGGGTCGCGGCCGACGATCGTGTCCCACACCATCGTGCCCAGGACGCCCAGTCGCTTCAGGCCTGCCCCCACGTCTGCAGCTTGAACGTCGCGGCGGCGCCGAAGACGCCCGCGGTGCCGGGCAGCGCGCCGGGGAGGATGCGGCAGCGCTCGACGGCCGGCTTGAAGGCGCGGCGCTTCACCTCGGCGCGGAGCGGCACGAAGAGCCGGTCGCCGGCGAGCGTCACGCCGCCCACCAGTACGATCACATCGGGGTTGAAGATGTTCACGAGGTTGGCTACGCCGGCGCCGAGGAACTTCGCCGTCTCGCGGACCACCTCGAGGGCGTACTCGTCGCCGTGCTGTGCCGCGTCGTACACGGCCTGTGCCGTGACGCGGGAGAGGTCGCCGCTCACGAGATCCGGGAGAGTGCTGTCGGCGCCGGCCTCGATCCCCTCGATGGCGCGCGCCGCGATGGCCGGGCCGGACGCGTACGCCTCCAGGCACCCGTAGTTGCCGCACTTGCAGCGCCGCCCGGTGGAGTCGATGGTGGTGTGCCCGATCTCGCCGGCGATGTCGGAGGTGCCGTGGTAGAGCTTGCCGTCCACCACGATGCCGCCGCCGATCCCGGTGCCGATCGTCAGGCCCACCACGTAGCGCGCCCCCTTCGCCGCGCCGACCCACCACTCTCCGTAGATGGCGCAGTTGGCGTCGTTGTCGAGCGTCGCCGGCAGGCGCACCGCCGCGCCCACGAGGTCGCGCAGCGGGAGGAGCGTCCAGCCGAGGTTGGGGGTGAGGAGCACGATCCCCCGGGCGCGGTCGAGCGGCCCGGGCGCGCCGATGCCCACGCCCGAGACCTGGTCCCGCGTGATGCCGGCTTCGCGCACCGCGTCGGAGATCGACTCCTCGACCAGCACCGCGATGCGCCCGATGACCGCCTGCGCGCCCTCCTCGGGACGCGTCGCCACGGTGCGCACGCCATGGATGGCGGCACCGTCCTCGCGCACGGTCCCGACCACGATGTTCGTCCCGCCGATGTCCACGCCGACGATGTAGCGCACGGTCATCCTCTCACGGTTGTCCGCACAATCTGCAGAACGGTGCGCACCTCGGCCAGCACGCGGCCGATGGGCATGTCCCGCATGCACTTGTGGTGCACGAGCGGGCAGACCGCCGGTCCGTGGTGGTGGCAGGGGCGGCAGGGCAGGGGGTCGGGCTCGACCACGCGCGACCAGGGCGCCCGCGCCGCGAAGCCGAAGAGCGGGGCGGTGGGCCCGTAGATCTCGACCGTCGCGGTGCCGACCGCCGAGGCGAGGTGGACCGGCGCCGAATCGTTCGAGACGAGGAGCCGCGCGCGCCGGATCAGCTCGCCGGAGCCGAGGAGGCTGAGGTGGCCGACGCCGTCGGCCACCGGCATCCCGCCGCCCAGCGCGTTCCGGATGGCGCGCGCGTCGGCCCGGTCGCCGGGTCCGCCCACGAGCGCCAGCGGGATCTCCTGCGCCAGCACGCGGGCGAGCTCCGGGAAATAGGGCCAGCGCTTGGTGGCCCAGTGGGAGCCGGGCGCGAGCACCACGAATTCGCCGCGGATGCCCGTTTCCTCCAATAGGGCGTCCACCCCGGCGCGCTCCGCGTCGCCCGGAAAGATCTCGGGCTCGCGCCGGTCGGGCGCGCCGTCCGCGATCAGGAGGAGACGCTCCACCTGGTGCGGCTCGCTGCGCCCGCCGACCGAGTGCGTGTAGAGGAATGCGCCCGGGGCGTCGCGGAAGCCTATGCGCCGCGGGATCCCAGCGAGGAAGGCGATCAGGGCGGATCGGGCGCTGGCCTGCGCGTGGTAGGAGACCTCGTATCGCATCCCCCTCAGCAGCCTGACCATCCGCCACAGGCCAAGGAGCCCCCCGTCCTTCCCCTTCTTGTCGAAGAGGAGGACGTCCCGGATGTTCGGGTTGTTGGCCAGCACCGGCGCCGCCGCCGGGATCACCACGACGTCCACCGGCGTCTTGAGGCGCTCCGCCGCGCGGCGGATCAGCGGGGTGGTGAGGATGACGTCCCCCGGGAAGGCCGTCTGGATGACGACCCCCCTCGCGTGCGGGCGCGGCCCACGGGCGGCGAACCCGGTCGTCGGGCGGCGGCCGGGTGCGCTCACTCGACCTTCAGCACGGCGAGGAACGCCTCCTGGGGTATCTCGACCGTCCCCACCTGCTTCATCCGCTTCTTCCCCTCCTTCTGCTTCTCCAGGAGCTTGCGCTTCCGCGTGACGTCCCCGCCGTAGCACTTGGCCGTCACGTTCTTGCGGAGCGGCCGCACGGTCTCGCGGGAGATCACCTTGTTCCCGATCGCCGCCTGGATCACCACCTCGAAGAGCTGCCGCGGGATCAGCTCGCGCAGCTTCGAGGCGAGTTTGCGTCCCCACTCGTACGCTTTGTCCTCGTGGA
>Ga0299915_10002426_pt1 | contig 13662 bp, 8 predicted proteins | sample RVTome_13_FD_200263 | JGI IMG/M metagenome (GOLD analysis project Ga0299915, IMG submission 200263) | Soil microbial communities from uranium-contaminated site in the Upper Colorado River Basin, Wyoming, United States - RVT92D227 (version 2) ...
AACCTCCGTGTCTCTGTCATCGAAAATGAGCCGTCCGACAGCCGGACGGGTTTTCTCCGCGGCCTTCTCAGCCAATCCTCGAACCGCCTCCCGCCGCAGGCTCTCATCCGGCGCGCGCCGGGCCGTTTCGATGAGAAGCTCCAACGCTTCGGGGCGGGACATTTCGGCCAATCCCGAGATCGCGCTTTCCCGGACCTCTGTTGAGGCGTCGGATTGTATGACCCGCCGCAAAATGGCGACGGCTTGGGCGTCGTCCTGTTCCCCGAGAGCTTCGGCCGCTTCGCACCGGACGTTCTGGGGAGCTGGGCTCTTAAGAACTCCGTCCAGAAACGGAATTACCGCGCCGGGTTCTTGATGGATGGAGACGGCGGCAAGGAGGTTCTCTTTTTTGTCCCAGCCGGCCGCTGCCCGATAAAGCGCTTCGAGGCGAGACACGCTTTCGTCGTTCTTGGCCGGACCGATCCAAAGCAAGGGCAGGCTTTCGAAGTCAAAGGAAAGCTTGAGGTCGCTGACCTCGGCGGATACGGGACCCCGGCGCGAATCGGGGCCGAACCTCAAAAAAATGCCGATCTCTTTGCGCACCTGGCGCTCCGGCGCCCCTCTCCTCTCCGCTGCCTCAAGCGTTTGGCGGGCGGCCTCGCGGAGGATTTCCTCGTCCGAACGTTTGGGCGATTCACCCTCTTTCTTTATCGAGACAAGGCTTTCAATGGTCGGCTCTTCGTGCCTGGTCCGGCTGGGCCAACTTCCGATAAAGGATCGCTCGCCCATGAGCCGCCGGATGGCATAGCCAACCCAATATCCTTTGCGGAAAGCCGCGGAGTCAGCCTCCCGCCCGGCCCACTGGAGACGGTCGACGAGGCGCGCCGCGGGATCGGGCGCCCTCAGGATCCGGCCGGGAGGAACCGGTTTTTTCGCCCAAACCGCGGCCTGGAGTCCCAGAACCAGGAGTAAACACAATAGTCGTCGTCCCGGCATGGCCATGGCTTATATTTGAGCGCCCGAATCCTTCTTCTTCAGAATCTCGAGAAGGGCGGCTTTGGCTTTAGTCGTTCCGATTTCACCCAAGGCGGAAACGGCGCTTGTCCTGACGCGGAGAACCGCGTCATTGCGCGCGGCGTCCAAGAGGACCGGAACGGCATCATCGCTTTTGGTCTCGCCGAGGACGCGGGCGATGTCCTGACGGATGTCCGGATCCTTTTCCTCCTTGAAAATCTGGATGAGGACTTTTACCGGGGGAATCTCGTCCTCGTCGTGGTCGGCCATGATCTCGAGCGCGGCCAGTCTCACTTCGCGATTTTTAGCCTTTCGGAAGACTTCCAGGAGGGTAGGAATATTATCGGGTTGGCTGATCTCGGCCAGAGCATAAACCGCCTCCCGCCCGGGTTCTTCGCCGGCGCTGTTCAAAGCTGTCGCCAGCAGAAAGGACCGGGCGCTTTCGCCGCCCGCTTCAGCGATGGCCTCGATCGCGGCGCCCTGGATATCTTCATCCTTGGCGGCGGCGAGGATGTCTTTTAAGATACCGAGTGTCTCCTTGCCTTTTTGTTCGCCGATCAAGTGGATGGCCGCGCGCCGAAGCTCCATGTCCGGATCTTTGAGGGCGATTTCCTTCAAGAGGGGAATGGCGGCAGCTCCTTTCCGTTCCGAAAGCAGGTCCAAAGCTGCTTCCCGGACCTCAAATGACTTGGCCTTGGCTAGAATCTCTTGGGCCGCATCAGCCGCCTCCGTGCTTTCGATTTCGTCCAAGGCACCGACGGCGGTGCGGGCGATCTCAGGCTCGGCTTCAGTCAGGGCGACCTGCTTGAAAAAAGGAATGTTGCGCGGGTCGCCGATATCGCCGAGGGCCTCGACCGCCGCCGCTTTGAGATCCAGGAGGGTTTCTTTCTGGTAAAAGTCCTTGAGAAAACCGGAGGCTTCGGCGCTTTCAGCGCCGCCAATCGCAAACAAGGCCTCCTTGCGGATGTCCGCCGAAGAGTCGGCCCGGGCGATCTCCATCAGCTTTTTCAGGGCGCGGGGATCTTCGCAATCTTCGAGGACGGATATGATCCGGGAGCGGTATTTTGGATTCGCCTTGGGATCATAAAGGTCGAGAAGCGCTTGGATCGCTTTCTCGTCGCCGATATCTCTGAGCGCATGAAGGGCGGTCAGAGCGACTTCGTCCTCGCTCGAGCTGTCCATCGCCCTGATGACGGCTTCGTATTCCGCTTTCCCGCTCTTGGCCAGTTGATGGCCGAGCCGGACCATGTTCGCCCGGGCATCGTCCTCCCATTCGCTCGAAGGATAGGCCTTGACGAACTGCTGGTAACAACGGAAGACGTCCTCGGCCGGCGTTCCACTTTTCTCCATGACATAGCACCGCCAGAAACGGGCGTCATCGATCCAAGGGCTTTTGGGGTAGTTTTTGAAAAAACCGTCGAGCGCCTTGGCCGCGTCCGGCCATTTCTCGGCCATGACGAGGCTATAGGCCTCGTTGTATTTAAGGGCGTCTTCGGTTTGCGTCTCTGTCCAAACGCCGTTTCGAGACCAGCCGCCCGCATAAGCGAAGGCCGCCAGGCAAGATAGAACGGCGATGGCTAAGACGGTTCTTTTTCTCGAAGTCATGGGCATTCTCCTTTCGGGTGAATTGAATTTAAGAGACTGACCCGGTCAGTCTTCGCGGCGAACCGCTCCCTTTGGGCGCGGCCTTGATTTCGGCGAGGTCGATTTTAAAGAGGATATCGCTGCTCTCGGCTCCGGCTTTGATGATGTCCACGGCGGCGAGGCCGTCTCCCTCATCCAGGTTGGCGATCTGGAGAAGAATTCTCTCGAGCTCGCCGACGAGCCTCTCCAGTTGTCGTTCCTTCGATTCGCGCAGCTCGGTTTTCAAGGCGGCCGCTTCCCGGACCAACGCCTCCGAAGCTTTCCGCTGCGCGGGAAGATTCAGCCCGTAGAGGTCTTTGGGATCGGTTGTAAAATTCACGACGGTCAGAAGGACGCGTTTTGAGCGTTCCAGGTAGTGCGAAGTCCGGCCGGAGAGATCCGGGCTTACCGCAGCCGGCAGAACGACCGAGGAACCGGAGGACCCGAATTTTCCCGCTTGGAATTCGGGCTGATGGACGTTCCGCCCGATGAATATCCCGATCGTCAGGAGAGCTGTCGCCGCGACCGCCAGAGGCACCCAGCTGGGCAAGCCGAAAAGAGATCGAGACTTGGTCGGCCTAGGCCGAACGACCGCATTCTCCGGACTTCCCTCCGCGGCCATCCGGGCCTGAAGACGATCCCAGTAGTTGTTCCAGAAGTCTTCTCCCGGGTCATAGTTCCCTCTGAGATTCATGGACTTGAGCGCTATTCGGGTCTCACTATAATGAGAGCGGCAAGCGGGACATTCCGCCAAATGCCGCTCGACGGCGTCGTTTTGTTCGGGCGCCAGGTCTCCGGAGAGAGCCTCGAGAATCCATTCGCGATAAGTTCGGCATTTAGGCATGGTCGGTCTCCTCCGCCCATCCCGGTCCAAGCGCGGAGAGCTCTTTCTGGAGCTTCCGGATCGACCGGAAGATGTAGCTTTTTACAGCCCCGAGCGAGACACCCAGGACATCGGCGATTTCCTTCAAGCTGAGGCCGTGGTCGTGGCGGAGAATGAAGGCCGCTCTCTCTCGCTCGGATACGGCGTTCAGGGCTTGCTCGACGCGGCGTTTCAATTGCTCTCTTTCGGCCGATTTTGCGGGATCCTCCTCCTTGACAGCAGACCGGGCTGTCATGGATTCCGGGAATCCGTCGGGAAAAAGCGGCCTTTTCCGGATGTGATCGATGGCCGCATTGACCACAACCCGGTACAGCCAGGAATTCAGGCTGCTGCCTTTTTTGAAGGTGTCGATCGAGCGAAAAACCTTGATGAACGCCATCTGGGACACGTCCTCGGCATCGGCATGGTTTTTAGTGAATTCATAAGCCAAGCCGTAAAATTTCTTTTTATACGCCTCAACAAGCTCGCGGAAAGCTTCCGGATCCCTGGCCGCGAGGCGATCCGCGAGAAGCCCGGCGCTCGGGTCGGTCATTATGTCTCCATTGTTTAGACGGGCCGTTCTCGAAATAGGATGGCAGAGGGATTCTATCATTTTTAAAGCGGTTTTCGACCGCCGTTCCGGATCAAACGACGGCGTCTTTTATGTTGAGCTTGGCGATATTCGCCCGGCCGTGGCCGTTTCCTAGGGACTCTCCGGCCTTCCCCGCCCCGGGATTTCGCGGAGTGCCGAAGACATGCCGGGAGGGAAGCTCGCCGCGGCGGTGATGTTCTCCCAATTCTCCCGAAACCAGGCGATCGTCGCCCGCAGGCCGTCGACAAACGACGTTTTCGGCTCATATCCCAGAAGATCCCTGGCTCGCTCGATGGAAGCGAGCAAGCGGCTTTTCGTATCCCATGGCCGCCGCTTGCTCCAAATAATTCCGGAAGAGTTTCCGGTCATTTCGTTGATCATCTTCGCCATGGCGGCGATGTTCGTTTCCACTCCTGAGGCTAGGTTCATCTCCCGGCCGATCGCCCGTTCGATACTGCCCGCCCGCAAAATCCCGTCGACGATATCTTCGACATACGTGAAGTCCCTCGTTTCTTCCCCCGTCCCCGTCAAGGGCAGCGGTTTTCCTTGAAGGGCCCAGTAGATGAAGTTGGGGATGACATTCCGGTACTGGCCCGGGACTTCTCCCGGGCCGTAGGAATTGAAGAATCGGGTTTTCACCACCGGCAGGCCAAAAGCGTTATGGAAAAAATTGACGTAGAGCTCCCCGAGCATTTTCGTGATCTGGTAGGGCGTGCTCAGATGGAGCGACATGAGATCTTCCTTGAGGGGCAGAGGCGCGGAACTGCCATAAATCGAACAGCCCGAAGAAGCGTAGACGAACCTTGCAACCTTCGTCATCCTGGAATACTCGAGCAGCCGGAGCGTGCCGAGTCCGTTCGTCAAGAGATCCGTTTCGGGATGATCGATGCTGTTCTGATTGGCAAAAAACGCGGCGAGATGGATCACCATCCGCGGCTCTTCGAAGAAGGCCCGCTTGAGCTTGACCTCGTCGAGAATGCTCCCTTCGACAAAAAGAAGATTCGGCGCCTGGGGCAGGGTCCAGCGATGCCCCGACGACAAATCGTCCAGGACAATGACCTCGGCCGCTTCCAGGGCGCATAGCTTCCGGACGAGATTCGAACCGATGGCCCCGGCGCCGCCCGTCACCAGAATTATTTTGCCTTTGTAGGCCGATGAGTATTCCATGATCGTCACTCCTTGACATGCCGTCCGGGCAACAGCTCCCGGAACATTTTTTCATATGCTCCGGCGCAGACGTCGATTGAAAAATGTTCTTCGACATAGGACCGGCCGTTCCGGCCGAGCTCTTCAGCCAGCGCGGAATTCTCATAGAGGCGAAGAATGGCTTGGGCGAGATGGTCCGGACTTTCAGGGGGAACGCAGATCCCCGATTTTGCTTCGTCAATGAGCTTCGAGGAATCTCCGGCAAGCGGCAGGCTGGCTACGACCGGCCGCCCCGCGGCCATGATGCTCATGATCTTGGAGGGGACGACCGGGGTCTGCACTTCTTTCCGCAGGGTGACCAGGGAGATGTCCGAGGCCGGAAGGAGCTCGGCATATTCTTCTTTGGAGAGCATCGGAAGGAATCTGACATTCGTCATTCCGGAAGCCTTTCCCACCAGGCGCGGTTTCTCCAATCCATCGCCCACGATCAGAAACGCCATAGGATCGAGTGCTTTCAAACGCGCCGCGGCATCGAGGATGACATCGATATCCTGCGACAGGCCGATCACCCCGGCGAAGGACACAAGATATTCCTCCTCCCGAATGCCGTGACGCTTTCGGAATGAATTATACCGGGCTCCGGGCCGGATCTCCCGCGTATCGACGAAGTTCGGAATGACCCCGGTCCGGCGGTCGTCTCCGCCGCGGCGGAGGACATGACTTCGATTTCCGGCGGAATGGACCGTCACCGCGTCGCTTTTTTTATAGAGGTAGGCTTCCACCGCTCGAAAAAGACCGATGAGCGCTTTGTTGTTTAAAAGGCCAAGGTCTATAGCGCTCTGGGGGAAGAGATCCTGAACGTTGAGAATCGTCTTGGCTTTCTTGAGCCGCCGCAGGATTTGGGCGGACAATCCCAGAAAAAGCGGAGGAGAATAGGTGAGGATGATGTCAAAGAATCCGGGCAGAAGCGTACTTCCGGACAAGGCCAGGGCACCCGAGAAAACGACTTGGTCGAGGCCGCGCAAAAGCGGAACCCGCCGAGGCAAACGAAATGACCGCACCCGGAGGACGCGCAGGCCGTTCATGGTCTCGCGGCGCCAGAGAGCGGGGCGAGACCGCCGTTCATCTTTTTCTTTATCGACGTGATACGAAGGGAAACCCGTCAGGACCGTCACGGCATAGCCTCGCTCGACGAAAGCGCGTCCCAAATCATGAAACAGATGAGCGGCCGATCCGATCTCAGGCGGGAAATAGGCGCTGAGCATGAGAATCCTCACCGAGTTTTTTCCTCCGTGTTTTCCCGGAGACCGCTCGCCGCCCTTGGCTCGGGAGCCCTCGCCGGATTCAATTCTTTTGTCTTCTTCCGTCCGAGGAAAGCATGGATTCCGAGGAGACATCCAAACAGCGGAAAGGCCGGAGATTCCGAGATCGCGGCCGCGGGATACATCAGGCAAAGGGTCATTAAGAGGGCGCTTCGCAAGGAGCGGTTTCTGACGCAACTCATGACGATGATCCAGAGCGGGATAAAAAAGAAAAGAAGCCCGACGGCACCCAATTCGTAAACGCCCTGAACGAGGCCTCCTCCGATTCGCCCTCCCCAAGGGCGGGACGCTCCGAGAATGCGGGAAAGCCAAGTGGGAATTTCGCCTTTGGGTTTCGAGCCGAGTCCGAATCCCATCCCCCGCGTTTCGACAATCCCTCCATAAAAACCCAAAACGAGATTGCCGGCTCTGGTCATAATGCTGGGATCTCTTTTGACAAAGGATTCCTTTTGATAGGGGGTTTTTCGGGACGTCCTGTCTCCCCAAGGCTGTTTTTTGGCCGGGAATACGGCCCGCTGCCCTTCGCTGATGGTTTTCTTGAGGATGTCGCCCGCCCGCGTCGCGTTCAAGCCCGGAACGACCTGGAAAGCGACGAGGGCCGAAATGAAGAGAACAATGACGGCGCAAGATGCCAGCCTGTCTTGGCGAGACCGTTCCCAGACCAAGGCGATCGCCTTGGCCACGGCTCCGGCCGCGATATAGACCATGCCGATAGCGGCAAACGACAGGACGATTTGGACGATGAGCGCGGCGGCGACCGCCAGGTAAAGACGGTGACCGTATTTCTTTTCCTTGTGGAAAATTTCGTTCAAGACAAAAAGCCCGATCATGACTTTCGCGTAGTAAGCGGGTTCCGGAGCGAGAGAGGTGAATCCGCGATAACCCAAGGGCGAGGTTCGGGGAACAATTCCTCCGAAAATTTGGGGATGGATGACGATCTGGAGAATGGCAGCGGCCAGCCAAACGCCGACTCCCGCCAGGAAAATTTTGACCGAGAGATAATGATAAAGGCGATAAGCGGCATAAGCGATGACAAAGACGGAGAGATAGACGGCGAGAGAACGCAAGCCGTCGAGAGGCACGGACGTCCGGCGGAGGAGGCCGATGGCGAATATCAAGGAAGCATAACAGGCGATGACGAACAGGGGAGCGAGCGGACGGGGGATATCGAAAAACATAAGGGCAAACACAGCGGCAATGAGGAGAGCCCAGGGTTGGGTGTCGAACGGCGTCTCGAACGGAGACAGGTAAGGAAAAATTACGGCAACGAAGAAAATGTTGGCGATCAGGCGAAGCCGGTTTTCATTAAATGTCGTTAAATTCATCGTGGTCCTATTGATGGAAGATCGGGAATCATGACGATCGTTCGAGTTTGAGTTGAATGGCGCTTTTTCGCCTGGGCCGCGGCGATATAGTCATCCAATTTACTTTTTTCTTCAGGGGTGAGCGAGACATAGGCCAGCTCTTTGTATCTCAAGAAGTTCTTCAAGGCTTTGTCCGTGTCAGCGAGGCCGTAATAGGCCAATCCGAGATAGTAATGGGCTTTCGGGAACTTGGGGCTGATATTAATCACGCGCTCCCAGGCGGAGATGGCCTCCTTCAATTTTCCCTTCACGAGGTAAGCCGCCCCGAGAGTGTTATAGGCCTCGGCGAGGTTGGGATTCAATTGGATCGCTTTTTCCAGATTCTGCACGGCCCGGGCGTAAAACCGTTCATCCCGGGAGGCGGTGAACTGGGAAAAACAGGCAGAGCCGAGGTTCAGAAAAACATCCGCGTACCCGTCATCCATCGAGGCGGCCTTCTCCAGGGCTTGAATGGCTTCCGGGACTCGGTTTTGCTTCAGCAGGGCATTCGCCAGGATGATCCAGGTCTTAGGTTCGCTTCCTTTTTGGATGTAATCCTTTGACCTGAATGTCTCGATAACGGCGTCGTATCGATTTGAGGCCAGAAGAGATTCACAATAGAGAGCGAAGATCTCGTAGCTTGCGGGGTATTTCTGAAATCCCGCGGCCAGAATTTCGAGGGCCTCGGCGTTTTTGCCTTCCTTGATGAGGAGCTTGGCCAGGGCGAGATGGGGCTGAAAGATTCTGGGATTCCGGCTGATGATTTCCCTCAAGCGGGGGATCGCTGCCTCAGGTTTTGTTTTATTCAGGAGGTATTCAACTTCGACGTAGAGGGGCAGGAGTGATTTAACGTCGTCGGAAGGTCCGAACGGACCCTTGGGCGGCGTCCCCGCGCCGCTGACATACCCCAGGCTTTTGAGGATTTCGACCGTTTCGCGATCCGGTTGGCGGGCGGCCTTGGCGCTTTCCGAATGAGACAGTTTTTCCATGGTCTTGGCCAATTCCGAGCGGAACTCGCCCAGCGGCCTTCGGCCGGCCAGGTTATGCGTTTCGTCGAAATCCTTGTCCAAGTCATAGAGTTCCGGGATGGGCGATTCGGTGAATTTCAGATTTTGGGAAATTACGCCGCGCACCGGGGCCCAGCCGTAATTGTCATAGGCGTCGAGCGCCTCGAAATAGAGAGTGCGTGGAGCTAAATCCTTTCCCCTGGTTGCCGGGAGGAGAGAAATCCCCTGGAGAAGCGGGGGGGCGGAGATATCCAGGACGTCGCAGACGGTGGGAAAGATATCCACGTGGGAAACGGGCTGGTTGATTTTGGCCGGTTTTCCGGCGGGGACGCGGATGATCAGGGGAATCCAAAGGGTCGGATTATAAACATAGACTCCATGGGTTTCTTCGCCGTGCTGGCCGAGCGACTCTCCGTGGTCCGAGGTGAGGACGACCACGGTTTTCCCGAACAGGGCGTTGTCATCCATAAACTGAAAAAGTTTTCCCAGGGCGAAGTCGACATATGCCGCTTCTCCGTAGTAAGGCTGAGACTTGTGCTGGGAAAGATAAGGCTCGGGGGGGATGTATTCGGCGTGCGGATCGTAGAGATGAAGCCAGGCAAACCAGGACGAAGTCCTGTCCTTGATCCAGGGGATGGCTTTTCGGACTACCTCCTCGGCTTTTCGCTCCCCGGACGAATATTTCGGAGCGCCCTTCGGCTTGAAGTCATCGTCGTAGACGTCGAATCCCTGGTTCAGGCCGAAACGGGCATCCAGAGGAAATCCGCCGATGAATGCCCCCGTCGCGTAGCCATGGCTTTTCAGGAGCTCGGCCAAGGTCAGCCATTCCTCGCGGACGACAAAATTCTCGTTGTCATGGACACCGTGATAGAGAGGCGTGGTTCCAAGCAGGATATTGGCGTGGGAAGGAAGGGTCAAAGGATTGTGAGCGAATGCCCGGGCAAAGATCCATCCCGAGCCCGCGACTTTATCGATATTCGGCGTTTTGACGTGACCCGAATCGTAGCAGCTCAGTCCGTCCGCCCGGAGCGTATCGATGGTGACGAGGAGAAGGTTGAGACCGGGTTTTTCCTGGGGAAACGATGCCGGAGTCGAAGAAGAGATTATCGTTAACGACAAGGACAGGGCGATTACGAGGGTTAAGCGCTTAAGGGAAATTTTATCCGGGGACATGGCCTCTTGTTCCGAGCTTCACCTCAAGAATTTCATTGTATCATAATTGAAAAACCGCATTCAGGTTTTTCTTCCTGTTTCGTCTATAATAGCCGATGAGGCTGAGATCTTGAAAGCCCCGCAGAGCTCCGCGTCCGATCTTCCATCCCGCTTAAGCGGGATCGTCGGAGGTCGGGAACCATGATCGAACCGAACGAAAGATCTTTATCAAAATTTAGGAAAGCTAAAAGCGGGGGCGAGCGTCCTTCCCACGAATTTTCTTGACATGACCGGCTGATCTATCCTATCTTTTTTCAGCAAGACTCAAAGGAGGGATGCGAAGGGATGGACCTGATCCGCAAATACGAGGCCTACCGGAATATCCTGAAGACCGGTTTTCTCGTCGTCGGTGGAAAGCCGGGCTATTCCCTTCCCGCCGATGCCCGGAATGCATCATCCATGCATTTTGGAGACGCCGCCGTTTTTCTCGGGTGGTATATGGGCATATTGGCCACGGAATATCATCTCCTCTCGAACGGCCTTATATCGTCCGGAACGCTCCATCCGCGGAAGACGCTGAGAGAGCTCTTTTTTGCCTTAAAGGCTTTGGATCGTTTGATTGGAACCGCTCCCGGCTATTTCAATCCCCCGGCGCAGAGTCCGCCTGTTGTGCCCCGAGGTTTTTTCATTCGCGACGACGTTCCGCAAACGATCAAATTGCATTTCCAGGGCGTCACCGGGATCATTTCGGATTATCAAGCGGCCGTGAAAACGCAAAACGAGGAAAGCCAGGATCAGCTCATCCATCTCCTGTTGGGATTGTCGTTGGTCCACAGGTTCCTGCCCGTCGGGGCGGCTGTTCTCGGAAAAAACCTCATGACGTTGTCGCAGCGCCTCGCCTACGAAATTTGCGCCTGGCCGTCCCGGACGCGATGGGTCATCCGAAATCCTTACCTCGATTTGAAAAAAGTCGATCGCGGTCCGTATGCGGTCCTATTCTCTCATCCCATCGTCAAGATACTCGAGCGCGTCGATGGCCGGGCTTCGGAGCTCAAACCGACGGTTTGCCTCTTGTTCAAGCTCCTTTGGAAATATGTCCTTAAACATAATCTCGGACGAGCGTCCAACGCCACCAATCTCCATCTCATCCTGACCCTGGCCAGCCTCAGCGACTCGTGGAGCCGGAATTCCCTCAGATCCATCATTCGCCTCTCCCGCAAATTCGATTGGCCCGTCTATCCTCTGCTCAATGTCGTTATGTGGGGAGATGTCCGCCCCTGGAAAAAGCCTTGGATCCCGGCTTTGAGGGAATGGGCGGGGCCGATGCTCCGGAGCGCGCCGGAGGGAGGCTTATCTCATGACGGGTCGCCTCCCGGCTGGAAAGCGTCTCACAGATTTCTTTTCGGACGGGAAGCTCAGGACGAAGGGCAGAGTTATTACGCCGGAATGTCGTTTCCGGGTGTGGATTTCATGCTTCTCCACAACCTCTTTCAAATCGCGAATAATCTCGGCGGCTGATGGGGGCCGTCCACCGCGCTAGTCCCGGAAAAGACACCGCGGATTTCCGGCTAAACCTCGAACCGCTCCCATTCCGAGCGGACCCGGTCCATGAGCCGAAGGAAGCGTTTTTCCCCGCGGATATTTTTGAAAAAAGGGTCGTGCTTGGAAAGGAATGGATAATTGATGAAACCCAGGTTCACCGCCCGTTCGAGCCAGTCCATGGCCGTTTCCTTCTCCCCGAGAATGGCGTAGCCCGCGGCGACAAGCCAGGAGAAGGTAATGTCGCGCCCGGATACCAATGCCAGCTCCTCTGTCACGGCTGAGAGAGCCTCTCGTCTTTTCTGCTGAAGAGCGTATTTCAGGAAAAGGCCGAGTTGGGTGAAGATATGTTTGGGCTCGTCCTTGACGAGCTGGTCGATCAAGGCGATGGCCTTGTCGAACTGCTGGTCATAGATGAGCGTCGCGGCCAGGAGCCCGCGGCTGGCCGGGTTGTCGGGCGTCATATCGTACATTTTCTGGAAAAAAGGCAGGGCCTCCGCAAATTGGCCGTTGAAAAAACGGAGCCACCCGGGCAGGGAGTGATTGATCGGGTTGAAAGGGTCGATCATGAGCAGACGCTCGACCAGCGGGACGGCGGCCTCCGTTTTTCCGACATGACCATACACCGCGGTAAGCCAAAAAAGAGCGTCGGGATTGTTGGGGTCTTTGGCCAAGACGCGCTTAAGGCTCCGGACGCTCTTTTGATTGTTTCCGTAGGTATAAAAAAGACCGAGAAGGAAATGCCCGTAGGGCGAATCCGGCTCCAATTGAAAGATTTTCCGGGCCTCCTCCTCGACCTGGCGAAGGGTGTTCTCATCCCAGCGTATCCCGGAATTGTATAATTGCCAGTGGACATATCCGATGCCGGCATAGAGAAGGACGTTCGGCCCGACGATATCCAGCCCGTTCTGAAGATATTTGAGGGCGCGCTCCAAGGCGTCCCCGCTCCAGCGCCAAATTTCTTGTCTGGCCTTCAGATATAAATCATAGGCCAGGACGTTGTTGATCGGGCGGGAGGTGATGACCGCCGTCTCCTCCGGGGTGAGCGTCAATTTAAGTGTGTCGACAATCAGCCGCGACAGCTTTTCCTGAATTTTGAAGACGTCGTCCATCGTCCCGTCGTATTTTTCGGTCGAGAGCTGAACGCCCGTGGACGTGTCGGTCAGCTGGACGGTGACCCGGATATCCTTGTCCGCTTTTCTGACGCTCCCCTCGAGGACGTAGTTGATGCCGAATTCTTTGCCCATAGACTGGACGTCCTTCTTGATGCTCTTCAGGATCATGGCTGACGTCCGGGAAAAAACCCGGAGGCTTCCGATTTTGGAGAGGTCGCCGATGATCTCGTCAGTCAAGCCGTCGCTGAAATAGGCGTTGTCCTTCCCCGGGCTGATGTCATCGAAGGGCAGGATCGCGATCAGTTTGGCGGCCGCCGGAGCGGCGGAGGTCCCCCCCTCTTTTGTCGCCTGGGTGCCGCGGATAAGCTGTTTGATCGCGTATCCGGCGAGGAGGAGGAGGAGCGAAAGGAGCGCGATTCCGACGAGGCGCCGCTGTTTCTCCGGGAATTTCCCGGATTCGCGACGGGTCAGCCGGGCCGTGTCGCCCCAACCCGCGGTCGGCATGTCTTTCTCGATCCGGATCAGCTCCGAGAACAGGGCCTCCGCGGTCGGACACCTTTTCTCCCGGTCAAGATCCAGGCAGGTCATGATCAGATGATTGAGGTCTTCAGGAATCTGGGGATTCACGGTTTTCGGCTCAGGCGGAATTTCGGTCCGTTGCTTCACTCCGATGGAGAGGGGTGTGTCGCCGGCGAAGGGCAAGCGGCCCGTCGTCATCTCATACATGATCACGGCGAGGGAGTAGATGTCCGATCGCTGGTCGGGCTCCTGGCCTTCCACCTGTTCCGGAGACATGTATCCCGGAGTGCCGACGATGACTCCCGCCCGGGTGATCCCCTTGATCTTTGCCGATCGAGCGATGCCGAAATCCATGATTCTGGCATTTCCCGCCCGGTCGATCATGATGTTGCTCGGTTTCAGGTCGCGATGGACGACGCCCATCCGGTGCGCCTCGGACAGTCCCTCGG
>Ga0299915_10002427_pt1 | contig 13657 bp, 11 predicted proteins | sample RVTome_13_FD_200263 | JGI IMG/M metagenome (GOLD analysis project Ga0299915, IMG submission 200263) | Soil microbial communities from uranium-contaminated site in the Upper Colorado River Basin, Wyoming, United States - RVT92D227 (version 2) ...
GCTAAGCCAGGTAGCCCTAATAGCCGCCAGATAATAGCTCGCATGAGCCGGCCCCCGTCGAAAGGAAACGCCGGGATAAGATTGACGGCCATTAATCCTAAATTGAAGAAGATCAAAAAGAAAGCCACTGCATTTGTAAAGATGTTTATCTGCAGGTTCCATAACAAATAAGATAGCGCTGCCAGCAAGCACTGAATCAGCGGTCCGGCCAAGGCTGCCAGGACTTCTTTTCCGGCATGCGGCTCCGCCGGCCAAAAGTGGGCCGGGTCCCCCAGAGGACTCAAGAGGATCCGGTGAGGTGGACCGCTGCCAGCTTTCGTTGCGGCTATATGGGCCAGAGAGTGAAGGAATAGAGATAAAAACATGAGCGCCAGAATAGCAAAGGAAATTGCCCAAGCTTGAACGCTATTAAGGCCGGCCCCCATAATGGGAACGTAAATTAGCGCAATAGCGCCTGCGGAAACTGGCGCTACCAACAAGAAGCTAGCATCCAAAATGATGATAAAATAGCCAAGTCTAATTGTCAGGCCGTGGACAATGTGGTATCTTAGCCACCGGAGAATATCTCTTAGAACACCGCTCATCCTCAAGCACCCTTATATATTTGGTATGGCATAGTTATCTTCACTTTGACAATCCGGATTTCCATACCACAGCCATGTTTCTATAATAATATATGCTTTCTCGATAAATATCAGGCCTATAATAGCAGTTATTGAACTTTTCATCGTTTTGTTACCTGATATCCTCGCTTACCTACAGAACCGTCCGTCACCCAACCTCTGCGGCTCGGTAGGCAGTAGCAGTAGCCAGTAGACGGGAAACAGTAGCCAGCAGTCAGTCGCTGGCCGTCAACCGACGGCAGACAGCTGGCAGCCTCCAATCTCCAGTCCCCACTCTCTCCACTGTATCTCTATTTGTCTCTACTAGTCTCTAGGTGTGCCCCCAGTCCCCAGCCCTACCGTGTGTCCCTTGAACTTTGACATTTGGGCTTTTTTTGAACTTTGGCCTTTGGCATCTGGATTTCGACCGTACCTCTACTTATCTCCACTAATCTCCATGAGTCTCTAGTATCGTTAACGTGTCTCCAGTCTTTATGAACACAGCAAACTCCACAAACCCTATGAACTCAATGAACTTTTCGGAGATGAGGTGACATTTTTTCCCTTGTTCGAATAAAGAATTCATGTTAATTTGTGCTTAGAACCCCGTGTGCTACCCTGGCAGATTAGATCTCGGGGGTGAGGTTTCCCAAAACGTGACTGCAAACCAAACACAGCGTCGTGGGGGCGGTGTTTATCCCTGCCTTTTCGTTTGACATTTAGGCATTTGGGCTTTATTTGGCATTTGGATTTTGGCATTTGAACTTCTTTTACTATTTGGATTTTGTCATTTGGGCTTTGGCACTTGAGCTTTATCTGTCATTTGCCTCTATGCGTCAGTCCGCCGGCCCCCATGGCTCGTAAAAACAAATGGCAAACCGACGAAACGAATCGTGGTACCTTAACAACCGAATGTGCCGGAGGTAATCGCCTTACGTACGAGAAAGAGCTGCTGAACTCCAGAAAACGAGTGGTTTTCACGAAACGAATCATCCCGGCTTCCCTGCTACTGTCGCCCATGCAACTTCTGTGAAATGGGATATTCTAGAGCGTTAAGACTAAATACTGGCGAATATAGGCCCATTTTGCCGATCAAGCTTCCCGCCTGGAGCAAAGCATTTGCTTAGCCTCGATGGAATCAGCCATAATATGCGGACACTGAATTCCCATGAACTCAAAGCTAATGAAACTCATAGTTGGTCTGGGGAATCCCGGCAAGACTTATGCCCGCAATCGCCACAATATTGGCTTCCAGTGCCTGAATTACTTCGCCAGGCTTCATTCTATCCACTTTGACCGAAGACAATGCCAGGCCAGAGTAGGCACCGGCAAAGTAAGTGGCGAGAAGTTGCTGCTGGCCAAGCCAGGCACATTTATGAATCTGAGCGGCAAATCCCTGGCCTGCCTGGTGCACAAGCACAACATTCCTTTGATCGACCTCCTGGTAATATACGACGACCTCGATTTGCCTCTGGGCAAAATTCGCCTGCGCCAGAGCGGAAGCTCGGGAGGACACAAGGGCATGAATTCTATTATTTCCGCCCTGGGAAGCGAGGACTTCCCCCGAATCAGAGTGGGGATTGGGCGGCCCCAGGGAGAAAAGCGGTCCATTACCGAAGACGCTATAGTCAATTATGTGCTCAGCGACTTCAACTCCCAGGAAGAAGCAATAGTTAAGCCTGTAGTTGCTAAAGTGGCTGAAGCCATTGACTGTTTTCTTACACAGGGCATAGAAGCAGCCATGAACAGGTTCAACTAACTGTTGACGTATAGACATGGTTGCCAGGATATAATCTAGCCCTAGACGCAGCAGAACAGCTGGAAGGAGGCAAAAGTGAACTACGTTGAAGTCCTTAAGAATCTGATTTCCATCGACACTACAGTACCGCCGGGTTTGAACTACGACAAGGCAATCGGTTATCTCGAGCCCCTATTTAAGAAGGCGGGTTTCGATACGCAAAGGCTCACGATTCCGCCCGACCATGCCGAAGGAAGAGAAGGAAGGGTCAATCTTGTCTGCCACCGCCGCCAGAAAGGTAAGCCGCGCTTGATTTTCTATGCTCATATTGATGTCGTTCCAGCCGAAGGTTGGGATGCTTTTGAGCCCAGAGTCCGAAATGGGAAGCTCTATGGTCGGGGTGCCGCCGACACCAAGGGAAGCATCGTAGCCCTTCTTCTGGCCATGGAATCTCTCAAAGGGAAGCGTCTGAACTTCGACGTTTCACTGATGCTCACGACCGATGAGGAATACAGCCAGGCCAGCCAGATCCAGTACCTGAGGCAGTATTTGGAGCCCGTTTCCGGTGCCTACTTCCTCAACCTTGATTCTAACTTCGGATTTGCTTCCATAGCCAACCTGGGGGCACTGCAACTCGACATCAAAGTTACGGGAAAGTCCGTACACTCTGGATTGTCTCATCTTGGAGAGAACGCCATCGAGAAGGCCAGCCTCTTGATTCAGGCGCTACTGGGCTTGAAACACAAAGTGGAGCACAGAAAATCTAATGTCCGCACTCATCCCGATACGAAGCTCAAACAAATGGAAGGCAGGTTGAATATCAATATGATAAAGGGAGGCATCAAGACCAATATCGTGCCGGATGAGTGTCTCATTTCAGTAGACCGGAGGTTGATTCCCGAAGAGAATCTGGAGGATGCCAAAAAAGAATTGCTCGATACGCTTGCTTCTGTCCCGGGTGTAACCTGGCAACTTGAGCGTGTTTATACCATCCCCACCGTGCCTCCTGCCGATGACCCCATCATAGACCGGCTGGCGGGTATCATCGGTGACACTATCGGTCAAGCCGACAAGTTCGGCGAGATGGGTTCGGGGGATCTATCCCACATTGTCGCCACGTGGGGATGTAAAGCATTTGGCCTCGGCGTCATACGCCCGGAGTGCAATATACACGGGAAGGAGGAATTTGTTTATCTGCAGGACATCGAGGATGTGGCCAAAATCCTCGCCTCCTTTCTTTCACCCCAGGATTGAGTACGTGACATTAGGGCAAAGGGCGTGACTGTCAATTACGAGAGCCCAGGCGGCTGCGCCGATACTACAGAATACCCGAGGATGCCATTGCGCACAAGCCTGTCTTGTCACCCAACAATTCTGGCTTTTGTTCACTTCGGATACTGGAAAGGCCGAGGTTAGCTATCCCAGTGTAGAAAAAGTGTATTCTACGGAATCACAGACTGGTTTGAATCCAATCTTCATATAGATGGAATTAGACGTAGGGTTGCTCAAATCTGTATAGAGCGTGCAGAAGTCGTAACCACTTTTCAGTATGTCCCGACAGGTGCTGGTTACACAAGCTGTGGCATAACCGTTTCGGCGGAATTTCGGTGGTGTATAAACAAGGGTAACTGACATACCATGCTCGGTTGGGCGACCTTTCATAACCATAGAGACAGGGTTTTCCGAGTATTCCCACAGATAAATTGTAGCTTCTTCAATAAACGGAGTAACGTCGCGTTCGGGTATATTCTGGCTTGTTGGACCTACCGCTTCCACCATAAAGGCACGTCTCCATTCAGAGACCAAATCTTTGTCTGCCAGTGTTGCCAGGCGTATACGACCGGGTACGGAAGGAACGTTGTTTACAGAATCAAGACGGTAGATACGCTGCGCCATTGTTGATTTTATGGAAGTTCCAAAATCCCTACACCATCTATCCGCAAAAGGGTCTGTCACTTCTCTGTGCCCTGCAACCCCGGGTATTTCTGCCCAGCGGCTGTGGATGGCCTCAATCAATAGTAAAACGGCTGCTTCCGGGTCACCGGCGTGCCAAGCCAGACCGACTGGATACGGAGGAGTCCGCCAGGTGATTGCACTGATCCCGTTGCTGTCGTTCACCACCCAGAACAAAGGGTCTTCTTCTCCGTAGTGGTGTGGGTTAGCATTTACCAGCCGGGCGATACCATAAATGAGACCGTAACGAGCTTCGTCAGAACGAAGCAGGTCACCAGTTTTCGTAAGGAAATCCGCAGCATTTGAGTAAACTTGAGCGTCCATACACCAATATTATAGTATGGCAGGTCAATATAAAACACCTCACTCTGATAGTGAATGTGGGCCATACAATCCAAGGTGAAAGGAGGCATGCGGCCTCCGCCTTTTCTCCGGCTACATGAGGTTCAGGCGGTCGAAAGTTCAAATCCTCTCACCTCTATTCCGAATTGGAAGGGTAGTGGTGGGGTAACAATTCTGACAAATGTGAAATCTACTAGGACTGGACTCTTGTCGGTTTTGTCCACTTGGCTCTGTCGAAGCAAAGTCCGTATTGTTGCCCCTAACCGCCGTGGCGTGTCCAGGAGACCGCAACCTATTGATAATTCCTTCACCAGTGTTACAATGGCATTCTGAGGGCCATATACGTGGCAAGAGTCAGCATCTTTTTGATTACGGTAGCCTTGATTGCCGGGATGTTAGGCTGTGGTAGCAACGGTGGTGAGGGTGGTGAGGGTGGTGACGGTGGTGAATCTTACACACTCACTATCTGGGGTGCCGATGGAGGTGTAGTCACCGTTAATAATGTGACCCTTCCTGGAAAAGCGATTTTGACGTATGGCGCTGGCACAGTGGTCAGCCTGATTGCCACTCCAGACAGTGGCTATCAGTTTGTAAAGTGGACTGGAGATGTGGGCACCATTGACAATGTTCGTGCGTCCGAGACTATCATCACTATGGACAGCAACTATTCCGTGATGGCTAACTTCGAGGTGCCTCCGCCTGTCCAGTACAGACTGGCCATCTTCAGCACAGCCGGTGGCTCGGTGACCACCCCCGGAGAGGATGCCTTCACATATGATGCCGGGACTGTGGTCAACCTCGTGGCAGCACCGGCCAGAAACTACAAGTTTGTCAAGTGGACTGGCAATGTGACCACCATTGCTGATGTCAATACTGCCTCAACCACGATCACCATGAATGGCAACTACTACATCTGCGCACACTTTCAGGATATCCCGTGCACGGGAGCATAGCTGAGACAGAATCACACAATAGCGTATGTTGTCACCTCTGGCGTAACAGAATAGCGCTAAGTTATGTTTCTACACCACATCTGGGGACCTCTTGAAGTCAAAGGGTATCGGTGTTACGTCGCTCATACCATCCTAATTGGTGCTCGGCAGACCACAACAGTGGCATCAGCTTGACATCGGGATTATGTTTCAGATTTGCGTTGAACCAAAAGGTGATTGCCCTTGACAGAGATAGACAAAGAATCTATAACGTACACACACATCTTGACGAAGGGGAACATGGACATGCAAGGATGGACGGAGGAGGAAATCAGGACCAGGGACCTGATGGCACCCTGCGGGTTGTATTGCGGCACCTGCGGGGTCTACATCGCAACAAGAGACAGCAATGAAAAATTCAGGGCGATTATGGCGAGCCTTTATGGGACAAGACCCGAAGAAACGGGATGTTTCGGGTGTATGCAACCTGATCCGCCGAAAAAGCGCTACGCTCTATGCAATGTATGCGGAGCGAGGAATTGCGTAAAATCAAAGGGATACTACTCCTGCCATCAATATCAGGAATGGCCGTGTAGTTTGATTCAGAGCTTTCCTCTTGCCACTGGCTTCCGGGTAATGAAAAGAACGATTCCCATATGGCGGGCAAAAGTAGCTGCTTACGGTGATGAAGAAGGCAGCGTTGAATGGGCGCGGGCGGAATGTGAAAGATATCACTGTTCTTCATGTGGCAGCCCGCTTTTCAGGGGCGCGCAACGTTGCAGAGCCTGCAAAAGACCGGTAGCCGATGAACTGGACGGATCACTGCAAGCTGACTTTGATGCCGGACAGTGGCACCAATGGCTCGATAAATGACTCAATTGGATACTGGTCTGGGTCTGTGATGACGAAGCGACTTGAAGATCCGTCTCTGTTGAGCGTCGGACAACACAATTGTTCTGTACCAAGTCATTGGCCAGAAGTCCATAATATGCAACTCCGCCAACAAAAGCTTGGATTGCCGCCTGCGGTGTAGCAATCTAGTGTTTTAGTCATTCCATTACCCTAGCTTATGCCACAGGTGACGGCATTTGTAAGTACTAGCTTGGACCGTGTACAATGGCACAAAAGGGATAGCTTTCATCTTGGAGGTGAGGAGAATGGCACAGACCGTATGTGTTGAATTAGACAGAGAAGTAGCTACAGTGCTGTTGAACCAGCCGGAGACATTTAATGCCTTTGACCTTGACATGGTTGGACTCCTTGCGAGTCGCCTTACTACCCTTGCGGTAGACAATTCTGTGCGTGGAATAGTGATCTCTGGTGCTGGCAAGGGTTTCTGTGCGGGGGGCGATTTGAGGTGGGCCCATAGCTTTCCGCATGGCCCTGCGCCAGCTTTTCATACACTGGCAACCCGCTTTCACCAAGCAGTCCTTGAGATTCGGCGGATGAGTAAACCAGTTATAGCGGCAGTTAATGGAATAGCAGCTGGTGGTGGATTTTCACTGGCACTAGCCTGTGATTTTCGTGTCATGGCCAAGTCTGCAACCCTACGGCAGGCATACACTTCAAATGGGCTCTGTATTGATGGCGGGGGCACGTTCATGCTGCCCAGGCTTGTGGGTTTGGCTCGGGCGCTAGAGATCGTTGCCTTTGACAGGCCCATTTCTTCAGAACAGGCCTTGGCCTGGGGGTTGGCGACGAAGGTTGTAGAGGACGGGCGTTCGGTGAAAGAGGCAGCAGAGATGGCTCACGAATTGGCAAGCGGTTCACTTAACTCCTTCGGGTGGTCGAAGCAACTCCTCACAGATTCCTTCAATATGGCCTTTGAGGCGCAAATTGAGCGAGAGCGTGCAGGTCTCTGCAATTGTGCGGCTCATCCTGATGGGAAGGAGGGGTTGCAGGCCTTTGTGGAGAAGCGTAGGCCTGTCTTTGACGTCAAGTAAATGCCGGAATACTACCACGACGCAGGTGAGCTGTTCGTGCAGCAATAACTTGCTTTGTTACCTCTGGCGTAACAAAATAGATTTGTTTGGACAACGATAAATCCAGAAGAGCCCGGCGAATAAGCCAGTACATTTAACCTCTGGCTGGAAGATTTCCCTCGCCTTTTCCGGGGTCTTGACAACCCGTCACCTTAATTGATACACTTGTTCTATAGAACATTCGTTAAATATAAATTGTAACAGGAGGCTATTATGAAGAAGCCCGAGGTTAGAGAGAGGATTCTTGAATTCATACGGCATTCTTTGGATGACAGGGGTTATGCGCCCACTGTTAGAGACATTCTCAAGGGGTGTAATCTTAGTTCCACATCCGTGGTCCAGCATCACCTGAATACTCTAGAAAAAGAAGGTCGTATTCGTCGCGACCCTCAGGTGGTTAGAAGCATCCAGTTAATGAAAAGGGATATTGTCGAAGTGCCACTCCTGGGGGCAATTGCCGCAGGCAAGCCGATTCCCGTGCCAAGTTCAGATACCTGGACTACTCCGCCCGAGGAGACTCTTAAGCTAACTGCAGATATGATAGGCAATAAGAGCAATGTCTACGCCCTCAAGATAAAGGGGACTTCCATGGTTGATGCTCTTATCGATGACGGAGACATCGTGGTCATGGAAGCTGTGCCCACCGCTGAAAATGGGCAGATGGTAGCTGTTTGGCTCAAAGATGAACAAGAGGTAACTCTAAAAAAGATTTACCGAGAACCAGGACGCATTCGACTTCAGCCAGCAAATAAGCAAATGAAGCCTATCTACGTAAAGCCCCACAATATCGAGGTGCAGGGAAAGGTGGTGGCTGTACTCAGAAAGCTCAGCCGCTAATCGCTTAATCTCCGAGGAGCGGGAGTAATGAGGATTGGGTGTATTTTCTTTCCCAACTTTGCTGTTCAGGTCGAAGTAAGGGACAACAATGTCCTGTCAGGCAAGCCAATTATCATCGGTGGCTTCCCCTACCAGCTAAAGACTGTTCATGATGCCTCAGAAGAGGCAATGAGGCAAGGTGTCAAAAGAGGCATGCCTTTACGCCAGGCTCACGCTTTATGTCCTCAAGCAACATTTTTGCCTCTGGCTGAGGATAAATACAATGATGCTTTCATCCATGTTCTAAACTTCCTTGCCCAATACACCCCGGTAGTAGCAGTAGGAGCCGAAACCTGTGCCCTCCTGGACGCTACTTTGGAACAGGACGAATTCAGTTTCATAAAACAGACCATGGAAATTCTAGAGGAGAAGACCGGCCTTCATACATCCACTGGCATTGCCTCGAATACATTTGTGGCCCGGGTAGCCAGTCAGGTCACTAAACACGGCGAGTGCCTTGTAGTTCCAGATGGTGAGGAAAGGAGATTCTTACAAAATTTACCTATAGATTTGCTACCAGCCTCGCCTGAATCGCTGAGAAGGCTCAAACTCTTCGGCGTCTACGAAATGGAGGAACTGGCAAAATTGCCAATCGGAGCAATCAAGCTTCAATTTGGACGAGAAGGGCAAGTCTTATGGGAATTGGCAAATGGCATTGACTCCTCAAAGCTTATGCCCTGGAAGATGCCAGAAGCTCTCACAGGCGAGGTTTTCTTTGAGCCGCCGGCGGAAGCTCTCACTATTATTTTAAATGGAGCCGGTGACCTCTTGAACAGCTTGGCGGGGCAGCTAAAGCAGAGCTGGCAATGCTGTCGCCACTTGACTATCTGCCTTTCTTTCAGCAACGGCAATATGGTCAAACGAACGTTCCATTTCAAAGAAGCAACATGTTCCAGGGAAGCGATGCTACGTCAATTGCAGCATTACCTGGAGAGGGCAAGATTTACGTCTCTTATTGAGAAAATGACACTAACCCTAACCGATTTTTGCTCTGAAGAGGGAAAACAGGCTTCATTTCTCGACGCGCAGGTAAAACATTGGGGGAAACTGATAACGGCAATAAGTCAGCTTCAACAAAGATACGGCAAGGGAGTAGTCAAGCAGGTGCTATACAAAGAGGGACGCCTGCCACCGGAAGATTCCTTTTCCTTCGCTGACTTTGATGTCAAAGAGACATGAGCAAGCTATTTCATGAAGCCATAACGTTGGAGGTCAAGGAAGACATCCAGCATAGGCCTATTTCTTTTTTGTATAAGGGTAGAAAGGAAGGTGTTGAAGAAATATGCGAACAATGGCGAGTGTCCCGGGAATGGTGGAAGAGAGCAACTGATAGAGAATATTTCCGAGTCAGGACTATGAGGGGCATTGTCTGTGAAATGTACCGGGATATGCCTACTGGTGCCTGGTATCTGCAACGCATATACGACTAAAGATGTTGACACTCATGCCTTAGTGCATGGACTACAGGCCAAGAAAAAGTAATCATTATGAATAACTACGTTGAGCTTCACTGCCATTCCAATTTTTCTATCCTTGATGGCGCATCCCATCCAGAGGATTTAGTGGCTCGCGCATCAGAAATTGGCATACCTGCTCTAGCCCTGACTGACCATGATGGGCTATACGGAATTATCCCTTTCTATAAAGCTTGTCTTGCCGCCGGGCTCAAGCCTGTTATCGGAGCGGAGATGACGCTAAAAAATGGGAGCCATATTACACTGCTGGCGAAAAACAACAGAGGTTACTCCAACCTGTGTCGGCTGATAACCAGAGCCCAACTAGAGCACAGGAAAGGCAGCCCTGCCATTGATAAGAAAGATCTTGCTAAGTACTCCGGTGATTTAATTTGCCTCTCTGGGTGTCGAAAAGGAGAAATAACCACTTTGATCGCTTCTGGACGAACAGAGAAAGCTCACGAAGCAACCAGAGGGTATATTGATATTTTTAGTCAAGAGAACTTCTACATAGAGCTTCAGAACAATCTATATCCTGAAGATAAAAGGATTTGTCATGCTCTGGTAAAGCTATCTAAAGACCTCAACCTGGGCTACGTTCCCACCAACAATGTCCATTACGCTACAAAAGAAGGCTACAGGCTTCACGATGTCCTTACCTGCATCAGAACTCGAACGACCTTAGATAAATGCGACACATTAAGACTGAACTCTGAGTTTCACCTTAAATCCCTCAAGGAAATGGCAGAGCTTTTCCAGGACTACCCTGAAGCAATTTCTAATACCATTACCATAGCCGAGAAATGTAGCGCCAATCTAGATTTTTCACAGTACCGCTTTCCAGATTTCCCTCTGCCCGCAGGCGAGACTGCTGCCAGCTATCTAGCTAAGCTATGCTGGCAGAAAATTCACAAGAAATATGCAAACATAAACCCGGAGGTAGAAGCCAAGGTCAATTATGAGCTCAATCTGATAGAGAGACTAGGCTTGTCAGGATATTTCCTCGTTGTCTGGGACATCATGGATTATGCCGAAAGAAACGGTATTCCTGCCCAGGGAAGGGGCTCGGCAGCCAACTCTATCGTGGCTTATATCCTGGGCATAACCAGGGTCGATCCTATCAAGAACAAGTTATTTCTGGGCAGGTTCCTGAACGAGGAAATGTCATCCGTTCCCGATATTGATATAGATGTCTCCACAGCCCACAGAGAAAAACTCATCCAATACGTCTATGAGAAGTATGAGCGAGAGCATGTTGCTATGGTCTGCACTTATGTTACCTTCCGGGCAAGGAATGCTATAAGAGAGGTAGGCAAGACATTGGGAATGCCGCCCGAGCTCATTGATAGGATGGCAAAATCCGTTTCAATATATGATGCTAAGGGCATAGAACAAGACCTGGCAGGTCTCAAGGAGTTCGAAAGCTACTTCAGTTCCGCTCCTTGGCAACAATTTATCTCTCTTTGTCGAGAAATTGCCGATTTTCCCAGACATTTATCCATTCACAACGGAGGTATGATTATCTCATCTCGTACTCTGAGTGAGATAGTGCCCCTGGAGAAAGCTACTATGCCAGGGAGGATAGTATGTCAATGGGATAAAGATGACATTGCCGATTCTGGACTGATAAAGGTAGACCTCCTTGGCTTGAGAATGCTGTCGCTTCTTCACGAGGCTTGCCAGCTGGCGGAGGAAAACCACAAGACAAAGCTCGATTTAGATAGATTGCCTTTGGATGACAGAGAGGTCTACGCCATGATTTGCAGAGGCGACACCATAGGTGTGTTCCAGGTGGAAAGCCGGGCTCAACTGCAAACACTGCCGCAAACAAAGCCGCACTCTATTGAAGACCTAACCATTGAGGTAGCTCTCGTAAGACCAGGTCCTCTTCAAGGACACATGGTCCATCCCTATATTAGAAGAAGGAAACATCTGGAGAAGGTAACCTACTTGCACCCAAAGCTTAAGCCGATACTCGAGGAGACCTTAGGAATAATCCTGTTCCAGGAACAGGTGATTCAGGTTGCTACCGCCATAGCCGATTTCACACCGGGCGAGGCCGATTCCTTGAGGAGGGCAATGACCAGGAAGAAACCAAAAAAGGCGATGGACGAGATGAGGCAGAGATTTATAGAAGGGGCGAAAAGAAACGGAGTAGATAATGACAAGGCAAGCCGCATCTTTCAAGCCCTGGAAGGGTTTGCCGAGTATGGCTTTTGCAAGAGCCATGCCGCCGGTTTCGCCCTTTTATGCTACCAGTCTGCCTGGCTAAAGAGATATTATCCGGTCGAGTTTTATTGCGCTTTGCTCAATAACCAGCCTATGGGATTCTATTCGCCAGAGGTAATTGTGCGGGATGCTAAAAGACACGGCATAGAAGTTCTGCCTGCTGACATCAATAAAAGCAGTGACTGGTGCACTATCGAAGACGGCAAGACCTGTCCTGAGAGAAGCCGAAGGATCAGACTTGGTTTCAGATACATAAAGGAAATCGGCGAGAAAGCCATGAGCCAAATAATGGCTGAGAGGCAGAGCGCTCCTTATGTTTCTTTCGACGATTTTTATTTCAGGGCTGGACTGGCAAGAAAGCCCGTAGAAAACCTTATCCTCGCTGGTGCTTTTGATTCCTTTGGCTACCAAAAAAGACAGCTATTGTGGCGACTTGGTCCTTTAGAAAGAAAGAGCCCGCGAGAACTGCCTCTAGAATTTGGTGATACTAAGGTTTCCCTGCCTGATTTTACCGACCTTGAGGAGATGAAAGCCGATTACGAAGTACAGGGATTATCTACAAAATATCACCCTATGCATGCACTGAGAAAGGGCATATCCGGGAATGGTTTACTCAAAAGCTCTGAAGTTGCCCGCCTTCCCTCAAATGCTCGAGTACGCATAGCTGGTTATGTCATTACCAGGCAAAGGCCGCCCACTGCCAAAGGTTTTGCCTTTATGACGCTAGAGGACGAGGACGGTATGCTAAATGTAATAATCAAACCAGACGTATACTACAGGTACCGACAAATCTTCAAGCTCGAGCCATTGATCCTGGTTCAAGGTACAATCCAGCGACAACATGATACCGTGAACATTATCGCTGACACGCTAATCCGACCTTGTGATGAATGGGAAAAACAGACATCTTCGACATGAACCGCACGCGAGCTACCTTGATCAGTGCCGGCAGGCTTCCTGTTGCGTCAAGCCTGCACCACTAGTAAAATGCCAGTCTCAAGGAGTGAAATGGCAAAAATCCGAGTAGGCACCTGTTCATGGACTGATCCCACACTGCTGAGTTCCGGACGCTTCTATCCTGACTCTGCGCGCTCGGCCGAAGCCCGCCTTCAATACTACGCTAGCCAGTTCAATATGGTCGAAGTGGATAGCGGTTACTATGCACTGCCCAACGAGAGAAATAGCTATCTGTGGGCAGAGCGGACGCCTGACGACTTCGTGTTCGATTTCAAGGCTTTCAGAATATTCACCCAGCATCCGACACCCATCAGTTCCCTACCCAAGAACATAAGGAACGAACTAACTACCGAACTACAGGAAAAAAAGAATCTGTATTATCGTGACCTGCCCGCTGAGTTAGTTGATGAACTGTGGCAAAGATTCGAGACCGCGCTACTGCCACTGGACACAATCGGCAAGCTCGGTGTTGTGCTCTTCCAGTTTCCGCACTGGTTTTATCCTGGCTCGCAGCAACTCGACTACCTTGAGATGTGCAAGGCAAAACTGCGGCAGTACCGACTTGCTATGGAGTTCAGAAACAACGTATGGC
>Ga0299915_10002428_pt1 | contig 13654 bp, 9 predicted proteins | sample RVTome_13_FD_200263 | JGI IMG/M metagenome (GOLD analysis project Ga0299915, IMG submission 200263) | Soil microbial communities from uranium-contaminated site in the Upper Colorado River Basin, Wyoming, United States - RVT92D227 (version 2) ...
ATTCAGAAGCCAATACATTTCAAGTTTAACGAACAGGCAGTGGTCCCGGTTTATTTAGGACTGGATATCGGTGCGCTCAGCACCAACCTGGTGCTTCTGACCGACGATCACAAAATTGTTGCCCGCAGATACCTTCCCACCGCAGGAAAACCACTTGAGGCGATCCAGAAAGGCTTAACAGAAATTTACAGTGAGGTCGGGGAGCGCGCTGCAGTCATGGGTGCAGGTACAACGGGCTCCGGACGTTATCTGACCGGAGATTTTATTGGTGCCGACATCATTGTCAACGAAATTACGGCACAGGCAACAGCAGCCATTGATTATGATACTGCGGTTGACACAATCATTGAAATAGGCGGTCAGGATTCCAAATATATCAGTATCAAAAACGGCGTGGTGGTAGACTTTGAAATGAACAAAGTATGCGCAGCCGGTACGGGTTCATTTTTGGAAGAACAGGCTGAGAAACTGAATATCCGGATTGTGGAACAATTCGGAAACCTGGCCCTGGGCTGTGATTGCCCTGTAAAACTCGGAGATCGCTGTACTGTTTTCATGGAATCGGATCTGAATTCTTTCCTGCAGAAAGGAATGAAAGTGGACAAACTGGTTGGAGGGCTTGCCTATTCAATTGTGAACAACTATCTTCAGAAAGTAGTGGGAGAGCGCAAGGTAGGGAAGCATGTTTTCTTTCAGGGAGGGGTGGCAAACAACAAATCAGTAGTTGCGGCTTTCGAACAAGTGCTGCAGCAACCTGTTATTGTTCCTCCTAACTTTGATGTTACCGGAGCAATTGGCGCGGCAATTCTGGCGAAAAAATTCATCAAAGGAACGGTTAATACAAAGTTCAAGGGATTTCAGATGCGGAATGTTCCGTATGCGCTGAGCATGTTTAACTGCAAGGCATGCTCAAATCATTGCGAAATGAGAAAAGTAACTGTGGACGGCGAAAAGAAGGCCTTGTTTTATGGTAGCCGGTGTGAAAAATATGAGACAAGTGACCGAAAGCCGGTTTCCAATGCCATTCCGAATCTGTTTGTCCACAGAACAAATATGCTGATGGAAGGATATACTTTTACAAAGTCGCCTGGAAAAACAACCATCGGCATACCACGAGCATTGATGATTTTTTATCAGCAATTTCCGATGTGGCGTACCTTTTTCGAAGAATTGGGCTTTTCCGTAATGATTTCAGGAAACACTGACAAAGAGCTTGTTATACGATCGCTCGAAACCATTTCAACTGAAGTTTGTCTACCCGTTGAGCTGATGCATGGTCATGTGGCTGATCTCATTGAAAATGGCGCAGATTATGTTTTCTTACCATTTATTGTCGATGCCAAAGGCAAGCCCGGGAATCCCACTGCCAACTGTAATTGCCCCTGGATACAGAGTCATGCGTTCATGGTGAAGGCGGCACTGAGATCACGTTATTCGATGGAGAAGATTTTAACTCCGGTTTTGCATTTCAGGCATTTCAACACAATTCTTAAAAGTGAATTATGCAGCTTCTTTGGCAGTAAGTTCGGACTCAGGGACAATACTGTGAAGCATGCTATTCTTAAGGCCGATGCAGCACAAATGACTTTTGAATCTGGATTGGTTTCATACGGAAAACAGGTGATGAAGAACATTCCCAAAGATTGCCGGCCGGTGGTCATTTTAGGACGGCCCTATAACTCTTCCGATCCTTTCCTGAACCTTGAACTGGTGGAAAAACTGATCAAACACAATTTGATGCCCATTCCGCTCGATTTTCTTGAGCTTGCCGTAAACAAGGTATTTGAACAATACAGAAGCATGTATTGGCCAAACGGACAAAAGATCATGGCAGCCGCGCAAAAAGTGGCACAGGATGACAGGCTCCATGCCGTATATATTACTAATTTCCGTTGTGGTCCCGACTCTTTTCTCATTCATTATGTGGATGAGGAACTGAAAGGAAAACCCTGTCTTCACCTGGAGGTTGATGAACATTCTGCTGATGCCGGAATGGTCACCAGGATTGAGGCCTTTGTGGACAGCCTTCACGGTGTTGAAGCAAATAAAGAAACCACGGAAAAAATATTCCGCCCTCGTCCAGGCCCTTCGTCCCCTGCAAAGGATCGTGTACTGTACTTCCCCTACATGAACGATAATGCCCATGCCATTTCTGCAGCCGCAAGGAGCTGCGGTTTAATGTCGGAGGTCTTACCCATGCAGGACGAAAAGGATCTTGAACTCGGCAGGCTGCACACTTCTTCGCGGGAGTGCTTTCCAATGATCTGCACTGCAGGAAGCTTCCTTAAAAAGCTCATGCAGCCAGGCGTTGATCCTTCACGTGTGAGTTTTTTTATGCCCGATCATAACGGACCCTGCCGTTTTGGGCAGTACAATCATCTGCAGCGGATTATATTCGACAGGCTCGGCTTTGATAAGGCTGAGATCGTATCCCCGTCTAACGAATCTTCCTATGCAGATATTGCCGGGAAGGATGCTGCGAAATTCAGGTTTAATGCCTGGAAGGGATTTATTGCCGTGGATTTCCTGCGAAAACTGAAACAGGAAACAAAACCCTATGAACTACATTCCGGCGACACCGATAATACGTATAGTTTGTCACTGAACAGGATAATTAGTTGTATTGAAACAAGAGCTCATGGACTCCATGGGGTGCTTAAAAAAATAGTTGAAGATTTTAAAACGATTCCTGTGAACAAAACGCATAGAAAACCCATAGTAGGGGTGATCGGTGAAGTATTTATGCGCGACAATGCTTATTGTAACGGCGGGGTGATCAGCCGTCTTGAGAAACTCGGGGTCGAAACTCTGATCGCCCCCTTTTCAGAGTGGATCACCTATTCTACCTATCGGTATGAAAGAGACAGTATCTGGAAAAGGGATATCAAGGGGTACTTCAGGTCACAGGTACAAGGAATGGCACAACATGTTTCAGAAAGCCTGATCATGAGAAATATTAAAAGTGAAATTGATCATGTCAGGAATGTACCCCTGAATGCCATGCTTCAGTTATGCAGTCCTTATGTTCATAAAGATTATGACGGGGATCCGGTGATAGCCATGGGTTCTGCAGCGTATCTGTCAACCAGGGGCGTGTCGGGCATCGCAGCAATTCTTCCGTTCACCTGTATGCCTGGTACATTGGTCGCTGCAGTAAGCGATTCATTCCGAAAAGACCATGGCAACATACCGTGGATCAATGTTGCCTATGATGGCCAGGATTCCGTGTCACTCGACACGCGGTTGCAAGCCTTTGTCTTCCAGGTTAAGGAATATGCAACCGCGCAGTCGTCTCAGGGGATCACGACTAAACAACCTTCATATTCACCGGATCCCAGTTAATGATCTTCTTCTGGAAGTAGCTGTCATTGCAGGCCAGCGTTGGAGCGGCTGCCCTGAAAGCAAATTCCGGACCTTCCACAAGGGGTTTGTTGTCGCGCACCCCGTCGAAGAAATTGGTAAAATGCTCCAGGTGTTCGTCATACCCCTCCGGTGCCACGTAATTCAAGCCCGGCACTTCAGGATTTTTCTGCTCTTCGGCGGAGTACCTGAGGTTGTATTGTTTCATCAGTTCATCCTGCATGGCCTGGGGATAGGTGTTAAAAGCATCCCATCCGCCAATGCCGGGGGCTTTCGACATGATACTGTGGGTTAAATTGAATCCGTTGTCGAGCATTTCCAAGGCTCCTTCACTGCCGATAAACCTGGTGACGCCATGTTCACCCATACCGCTCACAAAATTAACGCGCAGCATAACCTGGAAGGCAGGATGTTCCTTCGATTCAGGATACTGCATGATGGCCGTCATGATATCCGGCACATCCCTGCCGTCCTTCCAGTAGCACAGCTGTCCGGAAGCGAAAATGGTTGTGGGCCCCAGAGAGCCGGTGATCAGGTGAATGCCTGATAGCAGGTGTACAAAGAGGTCGCCGGCAACCCCGGTGCCGAAATCGCGGTAATTCCTCCACCAGAAGAATTTCTTGGGATCCCAGGGCATTTTGGCCATTCCCTCGATGTAACGGTCCCAATCAACCGACTCCGGTGAACCATCGGTGGGCATGGTATATTCCCATGCGCCCAGGGCACTTTGTCTGTCAGTGGATGCCTCTATGCAGTTCAGCAGCCCGATGGCACCGGACTGATACACTTCCTTAGCCTTGTGGTTGACAATGCTGCTGACAAGCTGGCTCCCCACCTGCATAGGCTTTCCCGTCTTTTTCTGTGCGGCAATCACAGGTAGCCCATCACTTATTTTCTGTACAACCGGTTTTTCACAATACACGGCCTTGCCGCTGTTCATGGCATCAATGGCAATACGGGTATGCCAGTTGTCGCTGGTGGCAATGATAATAGCGTCGATATCCTTACGGAGAAGTAGCTCGCGGTAATCACGGGTAGTGAAAATGCTGTCCCCATGCTTCTCTTTGGCGTGAACAAGCCTTCCGGTATAGAGGTCACACACGGCAGCCAGCTCAACACCGGGGACCTTAAGGGCAGTATCAGTATCGGCATGTCCCATAATTCCCATACCAACAGTGGCAATCCGGATTTTATCATTGGAGCTGATTCTTGGTTTATAGGGAATTACCCGTTTTTGGGTACCTTCAGTTGCAGCCATTGAATGCAAAGAGCCGGCTGCCAGTAACAGGGATGAACCTCCCAGTTGCTGAATGAATCTTCTGCGTGATGGTTTGACTTTCATATACTTGGTTTTTTATGAATGAATAGTGTATTAATTATTATCTTTAAATGCTCAAATCACCATATAAAATTAAAATAAACATACAAACGCAGTTCGTTAAAAGGAGAAATATTGATCTGTAGAATAAACTCCGGTTTAGGATGGAACTTTATCTCATCATAACAATACTCGCACTTGCCCTGGTAATCCTGCTGCTGCAATTGTATTCATCGCCGGGGAAAATAATTTCCGGTATCTCATCGCGCCTGGATCAGACCGATAAAAACAACAGCAGAATAGAGAATACCGTCAGGGAGGAGGTCAAAACCAACCGGCAGGAAATATCCGGAACACTCACCAGCTTTCAGTCGTCCCTGCTTGAGGCCCTGAACACCATATCAAAGGCACAGCTCGATCAGCTCAAGGTCATTACCGATTCCAACCGGGAGGAGCTTACCCGGACGCTGAAGGAATTTCAGGTGGCATTCGACAGGAATGTTGAATCCTTCAATACTGTTCAGAAAGAAAAGTTCGGACAACTCGAGGTAAAGCAGCAGGAATTGATACAAAACACCGAGAAAAAGCTCGAACAGATGCGGGAGACAGTTGATGAGAAGCTGCAGAAGACTTTGAATGAGCGCCTCGGTCAATCGTTTGAACTGGTCAGCAAGCAGTTGGAGAGCGTGCAGAAAGGCCTTGGCGAAATGCAGAACCTGGCCCAGGATGTGGGGGGACTGAAAAAGGTGCTGAGCAATGTTAAGATGAGGGGGGGATTGGGAGAGGTGCGCCTGGAGATGATGCTTGAGCAGATACTCGCCCCCGAGCAATATGAAGCCAATGTAAAAACCAAAAAGGGATCGGCAGATATGGTGGAATTTGCCATCAAACTTCCCGGCAGGGATGAGGAACAGGGAATCGTATATCTTCCCATCGACGCCAAGTTCCCGCAGGAGGCCTACCACCACCTTAACGATGCCTATGATTCCGGGGAAGCAGAGGCTATTGAAGCGGCTTCCAGGAACCTCGAGACGATCATAAAAAAAATGGCGCGGGACATCCAGGATAAATATGTGGATCCTCCCAATACCACTGAATTCGGTATCATGTTTTTACCCTTTGAAGGCATCTTTGCAGAGGTGATCCGGCGTTCCGAACTGATTGAACAATTGCAGCGCGACTTCAGGATCATCGTAACCGGACCGACCACCCTTGCCGCCATTCTGAACAGTCTGCAGATGGGCTTCAAGACCCTGGCCATTCAGAAACGCAGCAGTGAGGTCTGGAAAGTGCTGGGAGCCATCAAAACTGAGTTTGGCAAATTCGGCGGCATGCTTGAAAAAGCACAGAAAAACCTTCATACTGCCACCGATCAGCTCGATGAGCTGGTGGGTAAACGTACCAAAGCCATTCAGCGGCGGCTCAGGGATGTGGAATCACTGCCACTGGGCGAAGCAGCTCAGTACCTTCCGGAAATGACGGATTCAGATATTGAGTCAGAAGAGGATCAGCAGGACGAAACCTGATTTTAACACGAATGTTTTACAAACAGCATTAGCAATATGAGCATCGTCAAGCAGGAGTTTATAGAGGCCAGATCGGTATTGGACAGCTTCATTTCTGATGACAGGAACTTTAAGCTTATTGAACTTGCCGGGTCCATCATGTCTGAATCTTTGAAGCAGGGACACAAGCTTATTTCCTGCGGAAACGGAGGATCCATGTGTGATGCCATGCATTTTGCCGAGGAATTGTCGGGTTTATACCGTGACCGGCGCAAAGCACTGGCTGCTGTATCCATCTCGGATCCTTCACATCTCACCTGTACCGGCAATGACTTTGGATTTGATCATGTTTTTTCACGTTATGTTGAGGCAGTGGGACAGGAAAACGATGTATTGCTGGCGATCAGCACCAGCGGAAACTCTGTGAATGTGATAAATGCAGCTGTTACTGCCAGATCGAAGGGGATGAAGGTGGTGGGCCTCACCGGTAAAGACGGCGGCAGACTGTCAAACCTGTGCGATGTGGAAATCAGGGCACCCTTTACAAAATATTCCGACAGAACCCAGGAAATACACATTAAAATCATTCATGCACTCATTCATCTGATTGAAGAGAAACTCTAATTACCCACCTTACATCATGCCTGTATGAAGGGAAATCTCAATGGCAAAACCTCTCCCGTGTTTCTGATCACACTGGTTTTATGGATCACCTGCTTCAACGGTCGCGCACAGCAAAACAACACCATGTTCTTTATGCATTCGCTTCCTGAAGCCAATTTCGTTAATCCTGCAGTTCAGGGTAAATGTGGCGTCTTTATCGGATTGCCCCTGGTCTCCTCATTTCATATGAATATCGCCAACAGCGGATTTACTGCCGGTAACGTCATGACCGTATACACCGATGGAACCACATCAAGGAATCCTGATTTCAATACCGGCAGGTTAGCAGGGATGAATTACTTTCTGACAGAGTTTCATTCAACATTGCTGGCAGTCGGTTTGCAACGCAATGATCTTTATTACACTTTTACGGTGACGGAGAAGAACAATGCAACTGCCATGTACACCCGCGATCTGGTTACCTTTATCCTGCGGGGTGATCCTGAATTTGAGGGGAAGCACATCGTGTTAAGCGGGATGAACATTTCCCTTAACCATTACAGAGAATATGCTTTAGGCATATCAAAGAAATATTCCGACAGGCTTACCCTGGGAATAAAGGCCAAGGTGCTTTTCGGAATATTCAACTTTACAACCGGGAAAAGTTCGTTTGACCTGTATGTTGAAGAAAATACGAATAACATTGTTTTTGATATGAATGGCGGATACAGCAGTTCATTACCGTATTCGATGAGAATGGAAAGTCCGGGCATCTACCGGTTTTATCACCTGTATAATGCCTCAATGATGAAGCATTTAATGAATATTCATAATCCGGGAATTGCACTGGATTTCGGATTCATATATAAATACAACAACGACATCACGTTTTCGGGAAGCCTGCTTGATCTGGGATTAATTTTTTACAGAAGCAACCTGACCAACTATGCCATTTCAGGAACACATACCTATAACGGGCCGTTTGGCGCCGGCATGATTACCGACCAGTATCTCTGGGATGTATTTGATGAGCTGAACCAAAATATGACAGCGGGCGTGGCTGCAGACCCTTACAGGTTCATGCTGAGTCCAAGGTTATATCTGGGAGCGGCATATAAATGGAACAAAAGGTTTAATGTGAATATGCTTCTTTACAACCGGTTCCTGCCCCATAAGTTGCAAACGGGGGCAACTGTCGCCCTGTTAACCAGACCTTCAGATAAACTTGAAGCCAGCCTGAGCTGGTCGTATATGAACCGTAGCTTTACCAACCTGGGTTTTGGTCTCAGTTATGGCAACAAGCCGCTTCAATTATATTTTGTAAGTGATAATATTTTAGGATTTATTTTGCCTTTAAGTACGAAAAATGTAAATTTAAGACTTGGGTTAAACCTGTTTTTCGGTTGCAGGGAAAAATTCAACATTGATCAGTGTGGCTGTGAATGGCTCAGGAATACTGAAAGTCACAGGTTAAGAAAAGAGGAAGCCAGGCGTAAGAAAAGAAGATAAAGGCAAGCAATACATACTCCTATGCTCATTAAAACGTTCGGCGGTGCTGTTTACGGCGTGAATGCCGCCATTATTACCATTGAGGTAAACATTATCCAGGGCGCCAGTTTTTACCTGGTGGGTTTACCTGATAATGCTGTCAAGGAAAGTCAATTCCGGATAGAATCAACCTTCAAGTCGAACAATTACCGGATGCCCGGCCGGCGGGTCATCGTAAACATGGCCCCTGCTGACCTGAAAAAGGAAGGATCGGCGTACGACCTGCCGCTGGCCATCGGGATCCTTGCGGCCAGTGGTCAGATCGTGTGCCCCGACCTGGAGAAATACCTCATTATGGGTGAATTGTCACTCGATGGTGGGGTGAAACCTATCAAGGGTGTACTACCCATAGCTATTGAAGCCAGGAAAGAAGGCTTCAAGGGATTTATCCTACCTGTCCATAACGCCCGTGAGGCTGCTGTAGTCAACAACCTCGACGTGATCGGGGTGGAACATTTCAACCAGGCAGTTGATTTCCTCACCGGTCAGCTGACTGTTGAACCTACTGTGGTGGACACCAGGAATGATTTTCTTGCCAACATCAATGATTATGATGTCGATTTCTTTGATGTGAAGGGACAGGAAAATGTCAAACGGGCATTGGAGATTGCAGCTGCCGGGGGGCACAACCTGTTAATGATTGGTCCTCCGGGAGCCGGTAAGACCATGCTGGCCAAAAGAATCCCGACGATTTTACCGCCACTTTCGTTAAACGAGGCCCTGGAAACCACAAAGATTCATTCAGTGGCCGGTAAAATGGGTAAGGATGCCTCCCTGATGACGTGCAGGCCCTACCGTTCGCCCCATCATACCATTTCTGATGTGGCCCTGGTTGGCGGCGGGTCATATCCCCAGCCAGGGGAGATTTCCCTGGCCCATAACGGCGTGCTTTTTCTCGATGAACTTCCTGAGTTCAAGCGGTCGGTGCTGGAAGTGATGCGTCAACCGCTGGAAGACCGGAACATCACCATTTCCCGATCGAAGTTTTCCATTGAGTACCCGGCCAGTTTCATGCTGGTGGCGAGCATGAATCCCTGCCCCTGCGGATTTTACAATCATCCTGAGAAGGATTGCGTCTGCTCTTCGGGTGTGGTACAGAAATACCTGAACCGCATTTCGGGTCCGCTGCTGGATCGCATTGACATCCATATTGAAGTGGTACCGGTTCCTTTTGAGAAACTTTCTGAATTGCGCCCTGCCGAATCCAGCGAGAATGTCCGTTACCGGGTTATCAAAGCCCGGAAGATACAGATAGGACGGTTTGACAACCATGAGGGTATCCACTGCAATGCCCAGCTGACGCCGGCCCTGATGCGCGAGCACTGCAGCATCAGCACTGAAGGCAATCAGCTGCTGAAGACCGCCATGGAAAAGATCGGATTGTCGGCACGTGCCTACGACCGTATTCTGAAGGTATCAAGAACCATAGCCGATCTGGAAGAAAGCAGGGATATTGAGCCGCATCACCTGGCAGAGGCGATTAACTACAGGAGTCTGGACCGGGAGAGCTGGGCGGGGTGAAGAAGTAAGGAGTAGGGAGAGAGGAGTGACGAGTGGGTTTGGAGTTTGAGTGTGGAGTGGAGTATGGAGAATAAAAAAAACAATGATCGGAGCGATATCCCCTGCTGGCGGGGGTAGGGGGTGGACTTAACTTAGATTTTTGAAAAAGGATTTATTTATTTTATTGATTACGCCCCTACAGGGCTCGGGTAAGTGTTACCATGTGAACATAGGGCGTTGCCCTATGTTAATGATTACGCGCCTTAAGCGCTGAAATTCTATAAATGCAATTTACCGTTATGAGGCCAATCAAAATAATATAAAAGCCCTGAAAGCCTGCCGGCAGACAGGCCGAATGGGGCTCCTTTTAATTTATATCATAAGTAAAAGCACCAGAGGTGCGATATTATGGTAGAAAAGAAATGATGTAAAATAATTCAAAAGCGCCGTAGGTGCGACATTATGGTTATGTTATTCTTTGCTGATAGTCATTTTTTTTATAAATCTATTATTTCACATACTAAATCCTTGTTATGCCCATCTGACAAGGACTCTACATAATAATTATTGGGTTTTTGGGGTATGTCCAAATCAAAATAAACTTGACTATTACCCAGAATTATCGTACTTTTCAACTTACTTATTTATTTCCTAATTCTCAATACCTTAACCTAAACACCAAAACCATGAAAGCACTCCTTTCACTGATTCTTTTAATGCTAACGGTTGCTTCTTACAGCCAGTTAGACGAGCAAAAAACTTTTATATGAGCAAAAAGTTGAGTCTTTCATTAGAATGAGATCGCTCGGGAATACCCTGATATTTTTAGGTGCAGTGGGAATTGGTGGTGGCCTTTATATGGCATCCGAAGGAAAGAAGAAATTAGAATCAGATGATTTCGATGCATGGGACAAGGGGCAGAAACAATATGACTGGGGAGTTATAATTGCCTCGCTTGGTGGGACAATGTTTGTAGGCGGAATGGTACTTAGCGGTATCGGCGGCAGTAAAGTCAGACAATACCGGGAAAAACTCAATATAGGAATAATGTATAACATAAACGCAAAGGGATAATGGTTGGTGTATCGGTTTTAGGTGCAGCCTTGACCTTTAAACCAGATGCAAAGTATAATAAAAGAAAAGCACGGAATGCTCTGTAGTTCACAACTAACAAAATGGAGGAGTTATGAATACACAAAAAATATTGGTTTTTTTCTTACCTGTAATATTCTTTCTATCATTAATTAGTTCGCACGCCCAAAATTCTTCGCTGAACTCGATTGATGTTGTCGGCACTTCATATGGATGGATTGTCGGAAACAATGGAATAATTCTATATACAACAGATGGTGGAATAAACTGGCAAAAACAAATTAGTGGTACCGTAAATAATTTGCTATCGGTTGATTTTATTGATAATCATACAGGATGGGCTATCGGCCAGGCAGGGATAATCCTCCATACTACTGATGGAGGGGGAACTTGGGTATATCAAAATAGTGGTATTTCTTCATCTCTTATTTCAGTGATGTTTTTAGATAAAAACAATGGATGGTCAGTGGGTTATGAAGGAATAATACTTCATACCACTGACGGAGGGAATAATTGGCAAATACAAATCAGTGATATTTCAGATGTATTAAATGGAGTAAGTTTTGTAGACAATTTAAATGGCTGGATTGTAGGCTGTTGGCCTTGGCCTGCTTTTAATCGGAGGATTATTTTGAAAACTACAGATGGCGGGGTAAATTGGCAGTATATGGATGCAGGTTTTACAGGTGCTTTATATGACGTATGTTTTACAAGCATTTTAACGGGATATCTCGTAGGATACGGCTCCACCATTATTAGCACAAATGATGGGGGTAGTAATTGGACGATTAAAACACTTGGAGAGGCTAATCATTCGCTCAGAGGTGTTTGTTTCCTAGACGATAATAATGGCTGGATCGTTGGTGATATGGGTATGATTTTTCATACCACTGATGGCGGTAATACATGGAATAAACAATATGGTTTTGGTGGAAGTCATGATGATATCAAATTTATGGATCCTATGCATGGTTTTATTGTCTATTCAGCCGGAGGTACTGATGGGAGGATTTTACATACAGATGATGGCGGAAATAATTGGTCGTTAGTATATTCTTCTACGTCTGCAGGATTACGAAGTAATATTATACCAACGGAGTATCTACTTTACCAGAATTATCCAAATCCCTTTAATTCATCAACTACAATTAAATATACAGTCTCTGAGTTTACAGAAATAACATTGGAAGTATTTGATTTATTTGGAAGACAAGTTGATATCTTAGTAAAAGAAGATAAACCTCCTGGAATATATGAAGTAGAATTTGATGGTAGTTTATTTTCAAGTGGTATTTATTATTATTGCTTGAAAACTCCAACTTATTCTAAAACAAATAAAATGTTACTGATAAAATGACAGAGAATGCCAGTTTGAAACACCAAGACATAAATCCCTTGAAGTGATATTACTCACCTCTCAGATTTAATAAGTGATTATTTTAGTGATGTTCATTTGAGTTAATGAATCTTATGTAGAACTAATATGTATAACTAATTCACTGTTTATGACAAAATTATCGATTTTCTTCACCAACAGATGTGTGCTTTGAATAAAACAAAACAAGAATGCTTCTTTATAGAGCATATACATTGAATTACAGATTAATGGACTTAATAAATCATTTTCAGAAAGTTGCCAGCACCCTGCCAAACGAAGTCTCTGACTTCGCTTTCATTTTTTTGTAGCCTCCGGTACGAGGAATGGTAGTCAGAGAAGCTATGTACATTAATGTTGGTTTGTAACGCCTTCAATAGCCCCACCCATGTCTGCCGCCAGGCAGGCTTCAGGGTGGGGATTGTTAGATTGATATAAACAATAAGTTATCTTCATTACCAGAAAGGGCTTCAGCCGTTTGTTAACTTCAGAGACTTGTAAATATTGGTAAAAGCAAACAAACCCAGCTCACAAGGCTGGATTTTTGTTATTAAAGAAGTTATATGGTCAGTCTTTACGTCATAAAACTACTTTCATTATTAGTAGTGTCTTATAACTAATGTAATCACTTATCTGAGAATAAACTAAACTAGGTATATAAAACAGAAAGTCCCCGGATATGATTCTCCGAGGGCTGAATCATTCGAATCCAATAAAGACAATCCGCTACAAAAGCAATACTTCAATCTACCTGCATTCAACCTTTGTAACGCCACCATCAAGAACCTGTACCCCATTACCATTAAAAACTACATATCGAGAATAATGAATAACAGCGACTAATTTACCGTCGTGCTTTAGTACTATGGGAAAAGTAAAACGAAAAGAACCTCCATTTTCACGCCAAATATTTAATTGATTATATTCATAATCAACAGTGTATTCTTCATTACTCACCCATCCTGTAGCTATTCCTTGTCGTACCTTTGCATGGTAAGTAAAATTGCTAAAGATCTGTAATTCGGTAAAAACACCAGATACGCCTTCTGTTAGACAAGGTACCTGATCTGGGGTGAATTCATGATAAAATTGTTGTGTTCCTTTATAACTTTGAGAATTAGCATTATTAGTCGAGAAGATTAAAATAAGGCATAAAACGGTAAGAATTTTAAGTGCTTTCATAGGTGTTTGGTTTAGTTAAATACTTGGGAATAAATTTTGCAAACAGATCAGGGAAGAGAGATCAAATTTACGACATACAAAAGCCGAAGTCAAGCAAATTTTGACCAAGAGAATTAATGAAATTTGAAATGTGGTTGTAATGAAAACCTTTACGACATAAAACTAATTACA
>Ga0299915_10002429_pt1 | contig 13651 bp, 11 predicted proteins | sample RVTome_13_FD_200263 | JGI IMG/M metagenome (GOLD analysis project Ga0299915, IMG submission 200263) | Soil microbial communities from uranium-contaminated site in the Upper Colorado River Basin, Wyoming, United States - RVT92D227 (version 2) ...
GATAGCTGATAGCTGACAGCTGACAGCTCAGGGAGAGAACGATGAACATCACGGTGATCGGCACGGGTTATGTAGGACTGGTGACGGGGGCGTGTTTCGCCGAGTTCGGCCTCAAGGTTGCCTGCGCAGACAAGGACAAGAAAAAGATCGGCCAGCTGGATCAGGGCAGGATTCCAATCTACGAGCCCGGACTCGAGGAGATCGTGCGGCGCAACATGCAAACGGGTTTCCTGCGCTTCAGCACCCGCATCGACGAGTGCATCCAGAACTCGCTGGTGATCTTCATCGCCGTCGGGACGCCTTCCAGGGCCGACGGAAGCGCCGATCTGTCCTATGTCGACGAGGTGGCGCTCGCCATCGCACGCAACCTGACCGGCTACAAGGTCATCGTCACCAAGAGCACGGTGCCCGTCGGCACTGGAGACCGCATCCGGGCCTGCATGGAAAGCGAGCTGCTCAAAAGGAAGGCCGGCGGCAGGACGAGCGCCGAGTCTGCTGTCGTCTCCGGCCCGCCAAAGTCCTCCAGGCTGTTCGATGTCGTCTCCAACCCGGAGTTCCTGCGCGAGGGGAGCGCGGTGGAGGACTTCCTGCATCCCGATCGCATCATTATCGGCGCCGACAGCGAGCAGGCGATCGCTATCATGAAAGATCTCTACAGCCCGCTCTACCTCGGCGGCAAGACGCGCTTTGTGCTAACGGACATCCGCACGGCCGAGCTGATCAAGTATGCAACCAACGCTTTCCTGGCCACCAAGATCACCTTCATCAACGAGATTGCCAACCTGTGCGACCGCGTCGGCTCGAATGTGCTCACCATTGCGCAGGCGCTTGGGATGGACGGCCGCATCAGCCCCAAGTTTCTCAATCCCGGTCCCGGATACGGCGGCTCCTGTTTTCCCAAGGACACCCGGGCATTATGCAAGATCGCCGAGGAAGCCGGCTACGAGTTCAAGGTACTGCAGGCGGTCGTCGAGTCCAATGAACGGCAGCGGAAGCTCATGGTGGAGAAGATCAAGAACGCCTTAGGCGTGGTGCGCGGCAAGACCATCGCCATGCTGGGGCTCTCTTTCAAGCCGAACACGGATGATATCCGGGAGTCTCCCGCCATCGCGATCGCCAGGGAATTGAAGCGCGCCGGGGCCAAAGTCAAGGCATACGACCCGGCGGCGGCGGAAGCTGCCAGGGCCGAGCTGCCGGGGGTGACGATCTGCGGCGACATCGATTCCGCTGCGCGCGGCGCCGACGCCCTGGTGATCGTGACCGAGTGGAATCAGTTCCGCAACATGGACCTGGCCAGGCTGAAAAAGCTGCTGCGCAATCCGCTGCTCGTCGACCTGCGCAATATCTATCAGCCGGAGAAAGTGGCGGAAGCCGGATTACGGTATGTTGGGATTGGGCAGCCCGGGGCCGGCAGGCTGGCGGGCGGCGTAGTAACCGGGACGCGCTGAGACCACGATATCGGGTGCGTTCACATTCACATCGATGCGCCGGTAACTGCCGTCCTTGAGCGTCTTGGTGGAGACGTAGCCGAGCGTGTACTGGTTCCTCAATTCCTCGAGCACCTCGGCGTAGACATTTCCCAGCTGCCCGAAATTGGTCGGATACAGCACGCGCCCCCCGGTCTCATAGGCCAGCTTGCGCAGCGCCAGGTCGGCCTGCACGAATACCTCCTGCGGGATGCCGTCGTAATAGCCGGCCATCTCCTTGTCGAAGAGGATCCGGTCGCGGACGGCCTGGGTCTTGCTGACCACGTATGTCATGGCGTCTGCGCGCACAGCCGTGTCGAGCGCCTCTTTGTAGGAGATCGTGCTGTTGTTGTCGAGGCCGTCGGTCATGACGATCATGGCCTTCTTCTCCCTCAAATCCTTGAAGACCTCGTCCGCGACCACATAGACCGCATCCCACAGGTTGGTGTTGTCCTTGCAGTAGACGGACATCAGCACGGCCTCGAGCCGGTCGGTCCGGTTGCCCCAGTCCATCTTCAGATACGTTTGCGTATTGAAGGTGACCAGAGCAAACTGGTCTTCGGGATTGAGGCTGTCGATGAATTTCTTGGTGGCGTATTTGATCGTCCCCCACTCGCGGCGCACGCTGCCGCTGATGTCCAGGACGATGGCGATGCGCATGGGGACCCCCTCCTGCGCAAAGAGCAATATTTCCTGGTCCTCACCTTCCTCCCTGATGTGAAAAGCCTCCTGCGGCAGGTCCTTGACAAAACCTCCCCCCGGCCGGCGGACGGTGACCGGCACCGTCACCATGTTCACTTCGACGCCGATCTTGAACTGCTCCTGTTCCTTCCTGCGCTGGTCCTCCGGTTTTTGAGCGGCCTGCTGGGACCCGGGCGAGGTGATCGGCAGCAGCGCGAGCAGCGCGATTGCGAACAACCGGAGGTGTGGTGTGCCCTTACGGGCTGGTGCGGGTTGTGACTGACGCATCCTTGCTCCCCAGCATCGTCCGGGCGCGGAGCGCCGCGGGAAGTTTTTCATAAATCCCGCCGAATCCGCCGTTGGACATGATGACGATATAATCGCCGGCCCGCGCTTCTGCGCAAACCTTTTGAATTATATCGTCCACGCCGGCGAGATTCCAGGCGCTCCGGCCCAGCTCGCGCAGGTCCGCCGTGATGCGCTCGGGGTCCAGCCGTTCGCGCTCGGGGATCTTCTCGGCTCTGAAGAGCGGCGGCAGCGCGACGCAGTCGGCTACGCTCAGGGCCTCCGCCACCTCCCGCTGAAAAAAGTTCCGGCGGCTGGTGGCCGAGCGCGGCTCGTATATGGCCCAGAGGCGCGCCGGCGCGTAGGATTCGCGGATGGCGGCCAGCGTTTCCCTTACTGCGGTCGGATGGTGAGCGAAGTCTTCGAAAATGAGGATCCCGGCGACCTCGGCGAGGAGTTGCAGCCTGCGGCGCACGCCGCGGAACGATTCCATCGACTCGCGGATGTCGTCCTCCGGGATCCCGAGGTGATTCAGAATGGCCGTGGCGGCCAGGGCGTTGCGGATGTTGAAGGCGCCGCGAAGCCCCGTGCGGAAGCGCCGGAAGAGCTTTTGGCGGTAGGTGATCTCGAAGGTCATGCCGCGGCGGCTCGGCTCGATATTGCGCGCGCTCCAGTCGCACTCCGGCTGCAGGCCGAAAGTTTCCATCCGGCAATGGGCCCTGCGGCCGGATTCCAGCGCCGCCGGACTCTCGGCCCCCACGGCCAGAAAACCCCGCTGCGGGATCAGGTTCACAAAGCGCACGAACTGGAGCTTGACCGCATCCAGGTCGGCATAGATATCGGCATGATCGAATTCAACGTTGCCGACCACAGCGAGGTAGGGCGTATAGTGGAGAAACTTCGGACCCTTGTCGAAAAACGCGGAATCGTACTCGTCTCCTTCGATAACGAAGTGCTTCCCATCCGCCAGTCCATAGCTTGATTGAAAATTCTCCGCGATCCCGCCGACCAGGAAGCCGGGCCGCCAGCCGGCGGCGTGCAAGCCCCATGAAATCATGGCGGTAGTTGTGGTTTTGCCGTGAGTGCCGGCAACCACCACGGAGGTCCTACCGCGCAGGAAAAATTCCTTGACCGCTGCGGGAAAGGAGGTATACGGGACCTGGGAATTCAAAACATACTCAATCTCAGGATTGCCCCGCGAGAGTGCGTTCCCCACCACGACCAGTTCCGGTTCGGGCTGCAGGTTTTTGCTGTCATAGCCCGGGTGCACGCGTATCTGCTTTGCGGCCAGGAAATCGCTCATCGGGGGGTATACAGCCTCATCCGACCCGGCAACTTCATGGCCGAGATCCTTGAGCATGGCGGCCAGGGATGCCATCCCCGTCCCGCATATCCCGATCAGGTGAATTCGCACGTCTGATAAGAGGGACCGGTGATTGAAAATATCTTTTCGCCACGGATTCCACGGGTTGCTCGGTGCCCACCCGACCCAATTCGTGGAATCCGTGAAATCCGTGGCCTATTTCTTCTCAGCCTTGAGCTGAGGCACGAGATCGATGATTTTTTTCAAGTCCAGGCCCGAAAGGTTTTCCACGATGGGCGGCAGCTGGGCCATGATTTCCGCGATATCACGCGTCACTTTCCCCGCACCCGTGCCCCCGCCGTCACCGCCGGTATTGACGATGGTGATCGACTCCGTCTTGCTGAGCGGCGTCGCGATCGCCTGGGCGATTTCGGGCAGGGCCTGAAGGACCAACTGGATTACGGCCGCCTGGTTGTATTCCTTCCACGAAGCGGCTTTCTTGGCCATCGCCTCAGCCTCCGCCGTTCCCGTGACGGCAATCACGTCGGCTTCGGCTGTACCGGTCGCCCTGACGACATCGGCCTGCGCCAGACCTTGGAGCCGCTTGGCTTCCGACTGGCCGCGCGCCTCGGTTTCGAACTTGAACCGACTAGCCTCGGCCTCGGTCTGGATGCGGTAGCGCTCGGCGTCCGCCTGGCGCTTCACGGTGGCCTCGAGCTCCTTCTCGCGCCGCAGGATTTCGCGTTCCTGCACGGTGATCTGCTGCTCTTTTTCCACCACGGCAATCTGCACTTCTTCTTTCTTCAGGGCCTGGCTGGTCTTGTAGCGCTGCAGGTCGTAGGCGAGGTCCGCCTGGGCCTTGGCTTCGTTAGTCTGGCCATCGAAGGCGGCCTTCTGGAGCCAATAGTTCTTCTGGGCTTCGGCGATCTGGGTTTCAGCGCCGAACTTGGCAGTCTCACCGGCCTGCCGAGCTTGAGCAGATCTTATCGTTGCATCGCGATCGGCCTCGGCCTGGGCGATTGTAGCATCCCGCTTCACTTCTGCGGTGCGGGGCTTACCCAGAGCATCCAGGTAACCGTGGGTGTCGCGAATGTCTTTTAGTGTAAAGGAGACTATTTTCAGTCCCATGTTCGCCATGTCGGAAACGGCCACCTCCTGGACTGAAGACGCGAACTGGTCGCGGTTTTTGTATATCTCCTCAACCGTCATCGTCCCGACGATCGCCCGCAGGTGACCCTCAACCGTTTGCAGTGCGATCTCCTTGATTTGTTCGGCGGTCTTGCCGAGGAACTGCTCCGCCGATGTGCGAATGGAGATCTCGTCTCCACCGACCTTTACCTGAGCGACGCCGTCCACAATGATGGGCACGCCCGGCTTGGTGTACACCTCGGGGGTTGTGATGTCTAACGTCATGATTTCCAAGCTCAGCAGGTCGACCTTTTCCAGCAGCGGCAGGATGAATGCGCCGCCGCCTCGCCGTATGCGGAAGCCGACTTCATCGACACTGCCGTCGGGATTTTTGATCCTATATTTGCGGCCGGAGATGATCATGACCATGTTCGGTCCGACCTTCTTGTAACGCCGCGCTACCGCGTACACCGTCAGGATGAAAGCCAGTGCGAAACCGCCAATCACCGTGACAACATTCATTTCACTGAACATAAGCACCTCGTCTCAAGTTCAATTTATCGGTTTTGAAAGACATGCAAAACCCATCTCACTCGACCGGGCGGACGAAATAGACGCTTCCCACCACGCGCACTATGGCCACCGGCGTGTCGCGCGCAATTGGCTTGCCGTCCACGGAACGGGCCGGCCCGCAAATTCGCGTTCCCTTGGCCATAAGTGCGATTTCGCCCGTGCCGTTTTCCGGGATCGGGGTGATGATTTGCACCACCTTGCCCGCCATGTCGGCGAGCGAGTATTCGCTGCCGGCCTGGGTGGTCTTAAAGAGCAGAGTGATGGCCAGGAACGTGCCTCCGCTTAATAGAAACCCGGTCAGAATGGCGATCAGAATCCCTTTTCCCAGCGATGCCTGCATAAAGGAGTTCGCCAGCCATCCGCCGCCGCCAAAGCCGGTCAGGAACGTTGCAATCACGGTTGGGCTCAGAGGGGAAATAGGCAAGTCGGTCCCGACATCCATGTGAGTGTCACCCGCATCGCCGCCGAAGAGGTGTCCTGCGACTCCGATGAAGATGGCGTATCCCAAGCCGATGATGAAGCAAAGGAAGTATATGAATCCGACGGACATACGGTGTCTCTCCTCATAGAGGGTGACATTCGCTTAATCTAATCACCTTTAATCAATTCTATTCGAATCTTCGCCTCAGCGCCACATTTGAGTTATGCTCTGTTTCCCATGATGCGATCGGGCGGGGCTGAGAAACTGGAATTGAGGGAGGCCGGGCTGAAGCAGGAGTTGTCGGTCCGCCTGCTCGGGATGATCGCCATCGGGCAGTCCATCGGCACAGGCCTATTCCTCGGCAGCGGCGTCTCGGTCCAGATGGCCGGACCCGGCGTCATTTTTTCTTATGTGATCGGCGCCGTGATCACCCTTCTGGTGATGCTGGCGCTCTCCGAAATGACGGCCGCTTGCCCGACGGCCGGTTCGTTTGGAGTCTATGCCGAACACTATCTCGGGGCCTGGGCGGGCTGGGTCACCCGCTGCACATACTGCATGGCGCAGATCATCGCCATCGGCAGCCAGATTGTAGCTGTGGCCATTTACTGCCGCTATTGGTTTCCTGAAACCCCCGCCTGGATCTGGATCTTTACGTTTTCGGTTATTTTGCTCGCGGTGAACATCCTGAATGTCGGGAGTTTCGGCGAAATCGAATACTGGTTTGCGCTGATCAAGGTTCTGGCGATATGCGCTCTGCTGATTTTTGGCGCCGCACTCTTCCTCGGCTTAGGTGTTCCCCGGCAAAGCCTGGAGAATTACACGGCGCATGGCGGGTTCTTCCCGCGGGGCTTTGCCGGCGTGTGGGCCGGCGTCACGCTGGCCATATTCAGTTTCTATGGTCTCGAGGCCGCCTCGATCAGCTCGGGCGAGGCGAAGGATCCGCGCGCTTCAGTCCCCAAAGCGCTGCGGCGCATCATGGCGCGCCTGGCGCTTTTCTATGTGGGCAGCGTCACCGTCCTGGTGGGAATCGTCCCGTGGAACCAGGCCGGCATTCAGCAAAGCCCTTTTGTACGGGTCTACGAGATGATCGGGGTGCCCGGGGCGGCAGGCCTCATGAATTTTGTGGTGCTGACGGCGGCGCTTTCCAGCCTCAACACGAATATCTACACGGCCTCCCGCATGCTTTTTTCTCTTTCGCGCTCGGGGCAGGCCCCGGAGTTGTTCGGCCGGCTGGATGCGCGCGGCATACCGCGATATGCGGTGCTGATTTCCGGCGCCGGGCTGGCGCTGGCCGCGCTGATCTACCAGCAATACTCCGACACGGCATTCATCTACCTCATGGGAGCGGCGCTGTTTGGCGCCATCTTTGTCTGGCTCATGATCTTTGCCACCCATATCACTTTCAGAGGAGCGAAAGGCGCTTACTTTTCGTGGGCGGGATTGGGACTGCTTCTTGCGGTGCTGATTACGATGGCCTTTCTTGCCGAAATGCAAGTGGCCTGGCTGGCCGGGGTCCCCTGGCTGTTGCTGCTCACTCTGGCCTTTTTGCTTAAACGGAATCCATATCCCAATCCGGGAGCATGATACTCAATCCCCGGCATCTCCCATAACCCGGACAAGCCGGAACCAAAGAAATGCCTTATGCATGCGGCATGAATATCAGATGGGCAAAGGCCTCAAGCATTCAGCCGTCAGCACTCAGCTATCAGACTCCAGACCTCCGGACATGGCCCGGTTGGATCATGATACATTTTTGCGCCTTAAAAGCGGCGGACCCGGGCTGGACTGATCAGAATTCAGCCAAAACCGAGATGCGCTGAAAAAATCGCATATCATGCAATATTCTGACAAGGCTGCGGGCAAATTCACCGCAATTATTGGGCTATTGCCAATAATGACGCGCCGGCGGCGTGAAACAGCCTCCACGCCATGTCCGGAGGTCTGGACTCTTCATGAAAGCGCGCGGCATGCCTGCTACGAGGGCGAGCTGAATGCTGATAGCTGAATGCTGATAGCTGAATGCTGATAGCTTTGTGGCCATTCGATACCGGCCCACTCAGATTTAGGGTTCGCGCAAAAATAAGTTCACATTTTGGCGCGAGCGCCGGGCGGGCAAATGCAAGGCGCCGCGACGCAGGCGATGCCGGTGTGCATCGTCGAGGAGCGGCAACGCCGCAGATGCCCGCCCGGCGCCGCGCCCCGTGGGCTGCGGCTCGCAGGCCCCTCGGTATTTTTGTCCGGGCTCCTTGTTTCTTGGTCTTCCACTGAACCTTGGCATCTTGGGCGCCCTGCCGGCAGGCCTGCGAGCCGACAGCAAAATGTGAAGTTATTTTTGCGCGAGCCCTTAGTGCCTTACGGCACACAGAACGTGCCGCAAGGCACTATCACTGGTATTTCAGGCCGGTCAGCTCGATCTCCAGGCGTTTCGGATTCCAGAGCTGCTCGATCGGCTCGATGAAGACCGTGAACGGGCGCTTCTCCAGCGGCTCCATCGGCCGGTTTGCGCCCACCCCGGGACGCAGCGGCGTTGCGATGCGCTCTTTGGACAGCTTGTTGAAGGCGTCGTAGAGCGCGATGTGCATTTCCAGCGCTTCCAGCTTGCGGTCACCCTCGTTGGAGATGATCCCATCGATAATGGCGATCCGATTCTGGGCGAAATTGATACCTAACGAAGCCTTCACGTTTTCGAGCCGGATCCTGTTCTTGTAGTACTCGAAGTCGGGGTCCCCGGGCCGCAGCATTCCCGGGATAACCACCGGACCGCTCGAAGCGGGCGGCGGATTATTCTTCTGATAGCGGGCATATGCAAACAATAGGGCCGCCGATACTGCCAGCACGGCTGCCGTCAGATAGACAATGATCTTCCAGTTTGACTCTTCGGTTTTCTGTGTGCTGAACTCGATCATGTCCCTAATTATACAGCACCTTTGCCTCTTTCCGGCGATTCCGATCATAGCCGAGTGCAGGATCCGGGATTGGGTCTGGAGACCCACCCCCACAGGATGGCGCTCTGCACAACCAACAGGCAAATCCTGTGCGCGAGGGGCGGGCCGGGGCGATTGAAAATATTTCTTTGCCACGGATTCCACGGATTGTTTCGCATCCACCCGAGCGAATTCGTGTCATCCGCACTACTAACGCGCAAATCCTTGCCCGCCGGGAAAGGGTTTTTTCCACCGCCAAGACGCAGTTTCACGGAGCGCACCGAGGAAATCGGGACGCGGAGCAATGACCACTTGCACACAATCGAAACGCTTGTCGCGACTATAGCCATGCCTGCGCTTGCCGCGCCCGCGTGGATCGCATTCAAAGTACGTGCTCGTCAGATCGTACAGAAGCACGTCGAAGCCGGCGTTGAACAGGTCCTGCCAGCGTTGCTTCAGAAAACTGAACAGTCCCTCTTTGTGCCGCAGCAGTTTGTCCAGGCACCGATACAGATTCTGATAAGGGATCACCTCACTATCTTCCCCGAGCAAGTCCCCCATGGCGCTCTGGCCATACCAGATCCGGTGCAAACGCCACTCGCTTCCAGGTTTGATCGGTCGATAGCAGACCAGGATTTTCAGCACATTCAGCCAGCGGGTCCCTTCCCGGCTCGGTAGCAGCCTCTCCGCCCAGTAGCTATCCAACTGCAACTGGTCCCACAACAGCAAGGCCATCCAGCACGCCCCCCATTGCCGCGGATGCTCCAGCCCCATCTGATTCACGCGCACATGAATCACGTCGCGTTCTGTGGGCGGTACCGGTCGATCTTCAGGAAACAGCGAAACCGTGCGCGTCGGCTTGCCGTTTTCCAGAATATCTATCGATCGCCACCAAGCCTCTCTCTGGCTGTCGTTGATCTCACCCAAATAGAGAACATGTCGTTGCACCACACGGCCACCCGTAACGCGGTGGTTCTCGACGATGCTCCAATAGCGGTGTTCCTTGCCGTCCTTGGTCCCGCCCCTCGTGCGAGAAACCATCGAACCGGAAGTAAGGATAAACGGCGGCACTGCGGTTCCGGACCATGATAGGCGCAGGGTCCGGATCGGAGAACGGATAGGTCCGGATGGTCTGTTTTTCTTCTCTTATGATGGCACGCGAACCGGTTTGAGTGCACGCCGATGAGATCAGGCAGCAGACAACCAGAGCGCCAGTGCAGCCTTTCCTTTCCATGGCATTTTCCTCAGCATAATCGCGACCGAATCCGCAATAAGCGCATTCGTGGAAATCCGTAGCTGGCTTTTTCTATCCTGGAAATTGAGATTCTGCTATTCAGATAGTAGCAGAGAATAGCATCCAGTCGCCCGTTGGGTGGGTCTGGAGACCCGCCCCCGCAGGACGGCGCGCTAAAGGTGGATGAACCGATCTGTGCCCTCCTGCGGGCGTCGGGCTCGTGTTCCATGCTACTTTCGGTTTAGGCGATCGATGACGCGATAGACGGGGTAGCTCAGGGCGATCAGCGCCACCGCGTAAAGGCTGTTTTCCTTGTCGCTGAGCATGGAGCCCACCAGGAATGCTGCAGAAGCTGCCAGAAAAACGGCCGGGCTCCATGGATAGCCGGGAACGCGGAACGGTCTCGTCAGCCCGGGCTCGCGTTTTCTCATGAGATACAAGGCGCCGCAGCCGGCGCCGTAAATGAAGACGTAAAAGAACGACGTGATCGCGACCAGCTTTTCGAATGTGCCGCTGACCACAAGTGCAATCCCAGCCGCCGTGCTCAGGAACATCGCAACGTCCGGAGTGCCCCCGGGATTTACAGAAGTGGCCCTGCGCCAGAACAGCCCGTCGCGCCCCATGGCAAAGAGGATCCTCGGCGTGAGCAGCAGCACGGCGTTGAGGATGCTGAGCAGCGAGAGAACGCAGATGCCGGTTATGATCTTGCCCCCAAAACCGCCGAAGATGTTCCTGGCCACGTCCGCGGCAGGCAGAATCGAAGCCGCCAGCGCACTCATCGGCAACGCGTATAGAAGCGCGAGGTTGACGAGCAAGTAAATGCCGATGGTGCACATGATCCCGCCGATCATCGAGCGCGGCAGGTTCCTGGCGGGATTCTGGTCTTCTTCGGCAAAGTAAATGGCGCTGTACCAGCCGTCGTAGGTAACGACGATCGATTGCAGGGCGATCACCACGGCGACGAGCAGGAGTGGAAATCCCGGAGTCTGAACCGACGCGTCGCCGCTCTGCCCGCCGCCGAAGGAAAAACAGAGGGCCACGAAGGCTATCAGCGCGACGGCTTTGAGCAGGCTGGTGATTTCCTGCGCGCGGCTGCCGGCGCGGAGCCCCACCCAGTGCAGCCATGCGAACGCGAGCAGCGTGGCGATGGCCAGCGGCTTGGCCAGGCCCGCACGCGGCGGATCGAAGAGCTGGGCCGTAAAATCTCCAATCGAGATGGCCAGGTAGGCGAGCGCGCCGGTCTGGCTCAGCCAGTCGCTCCAGCCGATCAGAAAGCCGCCGTATTGGCCGAATGCGCGCCGCGCGTAAACATACCATCCGCCCGCTCGGGGCAGCATCGTTCCCAGTTCGGTGACAATCAACGTGCCGAGCAGGGCATAAGCGCCGCCGCACATCCAGACGGCGACGATCAGCCAGCCGCTGCCCAGCTGCGCCGCTACCATCCCCGGCGTCCGCAGTATGCCGACGCCGATGGTGCCGCCCACATTGACGGCGATGCCAAAGCTGATCCCCAGGATGCGCAGCAGGTTTCCCGGAGGTTGTGGCCGCACATCGCGGCTTTCACTCACTCATTTCCGCCTTTCACTCGGAGGATGCCGCTCCGGCCGATAGTGAGGATCACAGGAATCCCACGAAACTTTCGGTCGCACCGCGCCCAATTCGTGTAATCCGTGGCTTCTTTTTTTCAATATTTCAGTCTCGGCGCTTTCAGGGAGATTGTTCCCCGGATTTTTTCTGCTTCTCGAGGCTGCCGTAGACCAGCTCCAGCCACTGAGGGGTCGCGAGAAAACCTTTGGTCCAGGGAGCAAAACGATCGGGGAGCCCGGCGGCTTTGATCTGCTCGATCGTTTTCCCCTCATTCATCTGTTTCCGCACGATGTCCGCCGACTCGCTCAGCATTTGGCGGAAGGCCTTGAGCTCGGCCGGCCCCGCCAAAGGCCCGTGGCCGGGAATGATCCTGGCGTCTGCGGGCAGTCCGGTCAGGATCGCATCCAACTGCCGCACCCAGTTGTCGATGTCGCCGCCGTTGGCCACGTCCAGAAAGGGGAACATACCGTTGAAAAACATGTCGCCCATGTGCACCACCTTATGGCCATCGATGAAAACAACGCTATCTCCATCGGTGTGCGCGTGCGGGTAATGGACCAGCCGGACCGTCTCTCCAGCGGCGTAGGCCGCCAGTTTGTCTGAATACGTGATGTTGGGCAGGGCCGTGGCAGGCAGCGCGCTGACCTGGCCGCCCAGCAGGACCTGGTCCTTAGCCGCCACCGTGCGGACGTTTTCGTGAGCGATGATCGTGGCGCCGGGTCCGAATGCCTTGTTACCGTTCGTGTGATCGGCGTGCCAGTGAGTGTTTATCAATACCCGCACCCGGTCGCCGCCGGGCAGGGATCGGATGGCTGCCCGGATCTGCTCCGCCGCGCGCTCATACATGGCATCAATCAGCAACATTCCCGCCGGATCGGCCACCACGCCGATATTGCCGCCTGCGCCCTGCAGCATGTACACGGGTCCCGCTACGGGCACGATGGTTATCGCGGCCTGATTCTGCCGCGCCGGCAGAGAAGCCGTTGAAACAAGAATGGATATTGCAATGGTCCAAGCTGTACGCATCATGTGGCGCCCTCCTTTCAGAGCGTAGAGCCGGCCTGGGGCAGGGCCATTAATCCGCCGGCCTATTGAATCTTGTCCAGCAGCGATTTCTTTTTTTCTTCAAACTCTTGCGCGGTGATGATGTTCCGGTCACGCAGCGACGCCAGTTCTTCCAGCAGCTGCGGCACTTCCAGCCGGGCAGTCGGGGCGCCTTGTTTGCCGCCCGCCTGCCGTTCTTCCCGCTCGCGTACAATGAGGTTCTTGAACTTGACGGGACTGGGTATGAAGTGGAAGACGGTAGTCCCCTGCTCGCTGGCCGTTTCCAGGCCGACATTGCCGTATTTGAACAGCCTCCCCATCAGGCTCTGCTCGTGGAATACGTTGTTGATCTTGTCGAGCGATGCGTCGAACGATGTTATCGTGAAGACGCCCTGCTGCTTGACTACCCGGCGGTTGGTGATGATGTATTCTTTCCGCTGCCGGACCAGTATTTCCCAAAACAGAACGACAGCGGGGACTGCGTAAAAGAGCATGATCCAGTACCGATCGAAGGCGTATGAAAGCGCGATGAGAATGGCCGCCGCCACGATGTTCAGCAATATCACGCGCAGCAATACCAGCGGGTGCTGGTGCGTGACGGCGATTAGCTTTTCGTCCGGAAGGAGCTGATCTTTGGCAAACGACATTTTGGACCTCGCGGCAAAGCGTCTGACCTTGGATTACTAATCTCGGTAGATTCTAGCACGGGTGACCGGAAACCCGGCGAGGGATTGCCTGAAACTCACGCTTGAAAAAGGCAGCCACGAATTCACGAATTTCACGAATGTGAGTCGTCAGGCGGGCCCAGATGAACGGCGCGCAGGACCGTCCCTGCGGGGCTGCAACAGTCCGTGCCCGCCCGACCGAATTCGTACTACTCTCCAGTAACTGTACCCGTTAATTCCTGAGCTGTAACGAGTTGGAGGTTAAACTGTTTTGCCTGTTTCGTGAGCCATCTTATCTGCTGTTCTCGGTACTTACTCTCATAGTATTGCATTCCTTTGT
>Ga0299915_10002430_pt1 | contig 13646 bp, 13 predicted proteins | sample RVTome_13_FD_200263 | JGI IMG/M metagenome (GOLD analysis project Ga0299915, IMG submission 200263) | Soil microbial communities from uranium-contaminated site in the Upper Colorado River Basin, Wyoming, United States - RVT92D227 (version 2) ...
CAGCAATGAACCTAGGGAGCCCGGAGGGCAGGTGTGACCGTGGAAAAAAGCGGACATATTTCGGTGCGCACCCATGTCCGAAAAAGGGCGCAAATTCCAAAGAATTCCGGGAGTATGTCAGGAGTTCTGGAGTTAACGAGCAGCAAATAGCTGTAAACCTGCCTTACACTCCCGGCCTCCGGTGCCGTTTAAGGTGCATAGTGGTTGTGGGCCATGCTTCATCCCACAATTATCACCTATACTTCCAGGAGACGACGCCTCTTTCGCCTGGGGCGTTTTTGGCGATGTGCTCGGCCATTTCCTTATACAACTCCACGCTGTCGCGCCCGAATGGGCTCCAGCCATGTCCGCCCCGATCGCCATATTCAAAACGGCCGGCGTAGTGCGGATTCTCGGTCTTGGCCAGGAACTCCTCGAGCAGATACACCGCTTCGTTCAGATAGTAATTATCCATGCGGCCGCAGAAGACGTTGATCTTGCCCGCCAGCATGGGCCCGACCGTCGCCCAGTTCTTTTCCAGGTAGTGGCGCAGATCGTAACGCTCTTGCGCCCACAGCGCTGTGTCCCGATCGATCTTTCCGCTCAACGGATCCCACAGGGGCTTGGGAAATCCGTCTTCGGCTGTCGGGGCAAAGACGGCATTCCAGATGGCCCACTGCCCGCCGGAGCGATAGCGCGTGCCCAGGACCTCTTCCCGCATGTTCTCCTGCTCCATGGTATAAACGATATTGCCGTCCGTGTTGCGGCGGCCGGGGCGCGGCACGCGCGTCCATTCATGTTCGATATAGTAGGCGTTGTCGTCCTCGTATAGGTTCACGATCTGGTACTTGCGGAAATCGACCTGGTCGGGATAAAAGGCCCAGGTTCCGCCGAAAAAGTCGGGGTAAAAGACCTGCATGGCCAGTGCGATCCAACCTCCGGTCGAGCCACCCGTCAGCACCCGCGCGTAAGGCGCTCCGATGGCGCGGAACTGTTTCTCCACGTGCGGCATGAGTTCGCGGGTGATGGCGTCTCCGTACGGCCCGACATTCTCGGAATTAACGCCGTACGAATCGTCGTAGTAGGGATTGGCGTGCTGAATGGTCACCAGCAGCATGCGCGGCGCGTCGGGTGCGGTCCATGCCTTGTAGAAGGCATTATTCTCGTCTGCGGCAAAACGTCCGGGATTGGCCATGGAGAAATGGCCCTGAATATAAACAACGGGGTATCTCGCGTCGGGGCGCTCATGGAAGCCTTTGGGGACCAGAACGCGGGCACCGATGAACATCGGTTGTCCCCAGAATTTTGACAGCAGCTCGCTTTGAATGCGCACGGTCTTTACCCACTCGGTATCCTTCGGAAGTTCAACCGGCGGGATTTTCTTGCTCATGACCAGTGAGATTGTTGCGTGCCGCCCCGGATCATAGGAGATCTTCTGCGGCTCGCTGTAAAGGTTTCCCGGCGATCGGCGCCAGTTCTGGCCTTCGCCCTGGTCATTGTGCAGCTTGATCACCTTACCGTCCGAACGGTGGAAGGTTGTATAAACGTTCAGGTAGGCTTGGACGAAATAGTCGCCTGCGGGCAGATCCCGGATGCTCCTGATCGGATACCCGGCAGCCGACGCGTCGATGGTCCTGTGCTGCCCAGGCTTAAGCTCGTCCACATCTACACCGACAAAGGGCGTCCCGTTTTCGTTCGTTGTAAACCGCTCGGTCCTGGAAAACAACAGCAGGATGCGGCCCGACAGCGGTTCGCCACTGACCGAGGAGTCGAACGACACAGAGAAGCTCGTCATCGCCTGCCCGCCGCAAGTCATACTTGGCCGGCAAAGGAGCACGAGCAGAGCTGTTCCAATAGTTCGGATTTTGTACGATGTGCCCATATTCCCTCCCAGCGGCATTTCTATTCCGGGACGGGGCCGCCAGGCAAGGAATTTCGGGGACAGTCACCGAAATTCTCTGATATGCTCGTTTTGCCGTCCCGACGAAGGAGGCCGCTGATCATGGAAAAACCACACACTTTGGGGTCAGACCCCGTTTTGTTTGAATATTTTGATCACGCGGCTGACCTGGGAATCCGGGTGACCGCTCCCTCGCTGCCGTCCTTGTTTGCCACCGCGGCCGGCGCATTGATGGCGTGGATTGGCCCTGTTCCTGCAAATGCTTCCGAGCACAAAATGGAAGTCACGCTGGAGGCGGAGGACGTCGCGGAACTGCTGGTCCGCTGGCTGCAGGAAGTCCTCTATCTGTTCCACCAGCGGCACGCCTATTTGGTGCGTGTGGTGGACATGCGGATTACAGAGTCCCAACTGGAAGCGATCCTGGCCTGCAGGGAATGGGACGATGCCGAGTACGCGAACTACCAGGAAGTCAAGGCTGTTACCTACCACCAGTTGCACGTAACACACTCTGAAGCTGGTTGGGCCGCCAGTTACATCATCGACATATAGCCCTGCCGTGAACGGTATAATAGAAAGTTAGCAAGGAGGTTGAGATGGAGTTGAACAAAGTACACGACTACCTGTGGGAAATTCCTCAGACCGGCGGCATGCGGGTCCCGGGTCGAATTTACGCTTCCCGGGATCTGCTCGCCGATCCCAAGAGCGATGAGTCGCTCCAGCAGGTCCGCAATGTGGCTCATCTCCCCGGCATCGTGAAGTATTCGCTGGCGATGCCGGACATCCACTGGGGCTACGGTTTTCCGATCGGCGGTGTAGCTGCCACCCGGCCGGCAGACGGCGTCATATCTCCCGGCGGAGTCGGTTACGACATCAATTGAGGGGTACGCCTTATAGCGACCAGTTTGGTCCTGAAGGAAATCCGGAGCAAAATACCGGCAGTTGTGAACCGGCTCTATCAGAAAATACCGGCCGGAGTGGGATCTTCCGGCGCCGTGAAACGCCTCTCGGCTGCCGACCAGCGCCGTGTCCTGGAGCGCGGAGCGCGCTGGGCCGTCGAGCAAGGATTCGGCAAGCCGGAGGACCTGGAATTTACGGAAGAGAACGGCTGTCTGTCGGGCGCCGACTATGACGCCGTCAGCGATCGGGCGCGCGAGAGGGGAACGACGCAGGTCGGCACATTGGGAAGCGGAAACCACTTCCTGGAGATTGACCTGGTCGAGGAAATCTTCATTCCTGAAGTCGCACAGGTTTTCGGGCTCTTCGAAGGTCAGGCGGCCGTTTTCATTCACTCCGGCTCGCGCGGTCTTGGCTATCAGGTTTGCGACGACTACCTGGGTGTAATGGGCAAGGCCATGAGAAAATACCAGATCGAGCTGCCGGACCGCCAGCTGGCCTGTGCTCCCATCAGCTCGCCCGAGGGACGCCAATATCTGGGAGCAATGGCGGGCGCGGCCAACTATGCCTGGGCGAACCGCCAGGTGATGATGTCGCTGGCGGAGCAGTGTTTCCTGGAGGCGCTGGACATTAGCCCCAAAGAGCTGGGGTTCCGGCTGGTTTACGATGTGTGTCATAATATCGCCAAGTTCGAGCAGCATACGGTCGGCGAGACCATTGAGACGCTGTGTGTACACCGCAAGGGCGCGACGCGCGCCTTTCCTCCCGAGTCAAACGAGATCCCGGCGGCGTATCGCGCGGTAGGCCAGCCGGTGCTGATACCCGGCGACATGGGCACGGGATCCTACGTGCTCGTGGGCACCCGGCGTGCCATGGACGAAACCTTCGGCAGCAGCTGCCACGGCGCGGGCCGCGTCAAAAGCCGCACACAGGCGCTCAAGCTCGGGAAGGGAAGAGACCTGTTTCAGGAAATGCAGGAGATGGGCGTTACCTTGATGGCCACGGGCCGCCGTACAGTCGCCGAAGAGATGCCCGACGCTTACAAGAACATCCACGCAGTGGTTGAGGCGATCGAGCAGGCCGGCATCAGTCGCAGAGTGGCGCGCCTGCGCCCCGTCGGCGTCATCAAAGGCTGAAAAACCACACATTTCGGGGTCTGACCCCGAAATGTGTGGTTTTTGGGTCGGTCATAGCTTGGAAGCCATAAGGTTGGTGAGGTCGGCGGTGCGGACGCTGTAGCCCCATTCGTTATCGTACCAGGCCACAACCTTCACGAAGTCGCTCTTCTCCTTGCCCAGCACCATGGTGAACGGCAGGTCCACCGACGAGCTGAAGGGATCTCCCTTGTAATCGATACTGACCAGCGGCTCGTCGACGGCCGCCAGGATTCCCTTCATGGCGCCGGCGGCGGCATCACGAAAAGCCTGCCGCAGCTCCTCGGTGGTGGCGGGCTTCTCGACCTGTGCGGTGAAATCAACCACCGAGACCGTCGAGATTGGCACGCGGAGGGCGTAACCGTCGAACTTTCCCTTCAAATCCGGGATCACCAGCGACACGGCCTTGGCCGCCCCGGTGGTTGTCGGGATAATGCTCATGGCGGCGGCCCGGGCCCTGCGCAGGTCGCTGTGGGGCAGGTCGAGGATCCTCTGGTCGTTTGTGTACGCGTGCACCGTAGTCATGAACGCGCGCAGAATCTTGAACTTGTCGTGCACCACCTTGGCTGCCGGTGCGAGGCAGTTGGTCGTGCACGAGGCATTCGAGACCACATGGTGATTGGCGGGATCGTACTGGTCGTGATTCACGCCCATCACGATGGTGAGGTCCTCCCCCTCAGCCGGCGCGGAGATGATGACCTTTTTGGCACCGCCCCTGGTGATATGGTTCTCGGCGCCCTGGACGGTCTTGCCCTTCTTGTTGACGCCATCCTTCTTGATGGTGAAGATCCCGGTGCTTTCGATGACGATTTTAACTCCGAGGTCCTGCCAGGGAAGTTTGGCTGGGTCCGTCTCCTTGAGAACCTTGATCGGCTTGCCGTCAATGATCAGAGCGCCATCGCCGACCTCGACGGTCCCGTCAAATCGACCGTAGTTCGAGTCGTACTTGAGAAGATGAGCCATGGTCTTCAGGTCGCCGATGTCGTTGAAGGCCACCACTTCCAGCGTCTTTGGATAGAGGTTGCGGATTGCTTTGAGTACCTGCCGGCCGATGCGGCCGAAACCGTTAATGCCAACTCTCGTGACCATTGATAAACCTCCTTCTACCTTGGGTTAGCAAAGCCGGCCCGTTTGCAGGGCCGGGCCTATTTTCTGTCCAGAACCTCGATCGGGGGCATCGACTTTCCTTCCAGATACTCCAGGCTGGCCCCCCCCCCCGTAGAAACGTGGGTCATCCGGTTTTCCAGCCCGTATTCCTCAACTGCAGCCGCAGAATCGCCCCCTCCGATCACGCTTACCGCACCTTTGTCTGTTGCCGCTGCCAGGGCCTGGGCAAGGGCGCGAGTACCCGCTGCGTAGTCTTCTGCCTCGAACACTCCCATCGGGCCATTCCAGACGATCGTGCCCGCGCGCGCGATGGTAACGGCAAAGGCCGCGACTGTCTTCGGTCCGATATCCATGCCCATCAGGCTGGTTCCGATGCTGACGCCTGCCGTTACCACAGGCCGGCCGCCGGTCATGGCCTTGAAATCGAAGGCATCGGTAACGACGTGGTCCACGGGGAGCATGATTTTGTCGCCGGCGGAAGCCAGCAGCTTCTTCATTTCTTCCAGCTGTTCCTCTTCCACGCGACTGTTGCCGACCTTGACTCCCCTGGCCTTCAGCAGCGTGTAAGCCATCGCCCCGCCAATCAGGATGCGGTCGACTTTCGACAGGAGACTGGCAATCAGTTTGATCTTGTCGGAGACCTTGGCGCCCCCCAGAACCGCGACGAAGAGCCGTTTCGGATTGGCCATCGCCTCGCTCAGATACCGGATCTCCTTTTGCACCAGGTAGCCAGTGACGGCGGGTCCTCCTTTGGCCTGGACAGCCCTGGCGACGCCGTACATGCTGACGTGCTTGCGGTGACAGGTCCCGAACGCATCGTTGACATAAACTTCGCCCAGGCGGGCGAGTCTCCCGGTGAAGTCCTGGATCTTGGCTTCCTGTTCCGGCGTGGGTTTCTTGTCCGGGTTCTTCTTGGCCTTGTCGATCAAGTCCTCGCCGACGTTGAAGCGCACGTTTTCAAGCAGCAGGACTTCGCCGGGTTTCAGAGCCTTCACCGCAGCCAGGTCGGCATCGCCGCCGACGTCCGGATCGCCCAGCTGCACCTTGATTCCGAGCAGCTCGCTCAGCCTGTCGGCGGCGGGCCGGTTGGAAAACTCGGCTTCGTAGCCCTTTCCGGAGGGCCGGCCGCAATGGCTCATCAATACGAGTCTCGCTCCTGCGCCGAGGGCCTTTTGGATGCTGGGCAATGCGGCCACGATGCGCTTGTCGTTGGTTACGCGGCCGTCCTTGATCGGGACGTTGAAGTCCACCCGCATCAGTACCGTCTTGCCTGCCAGATCGATATCATCAATAGTCTTGATAGCCACAAGTTCTCCTGCTTTCAAACTGTATGTCCGTAGGGCTGTGCGGCAAAAAACTAAATGATATGATGAGCCGCATTCGGTGACAACCCCCCATTGACGGGGCCCTGCGATTCAGACAGTAGCAGAGAATCGAATCCGGTCGGCCGTTGGGTGGGTCTGGAGACCCACCCCCACAGGATGTTGATCATTGGATGCTGGTGGCTGGAAAGTCGGGTTGCAGGCTATTGATTGTTTCGTTATAATCCGCCCCCTTGGCTGTAGCGGGCGAAGGGAGTTGCGGATATGCGAATGCCGGTGATAGCCGGAAATTGGAAAATGCACAAGACCGCGGGTGAAGCGCGCGCTCTCGCTCGGGCGGTCAAGGAGGGGGCTGCTGACGTCGAGCACTGCCAGGTAGTTCTGGCGCCGCCCTTTACAGCGCTGGCGGCCGTGGGTGATGAACTCAGGGGCACGCCGCAGCTTCTTGGAGCCCAGAACGTATATTGGGAGGCCACTGGGGCTTACACGGGCGAAATCAGCATCCCGATGCTGGAGGATGTGGGGTGCCGGATGGTAATCGTCGGTCACTCGGAGCGCAGACAGTACTTCGGCGAAACCGATGAAACGGTCAACCGCCGGGTGCGAGCCGTGGTCCAGTCATCGCTGCAGCCCATTGTCTGCATCGGAGAGACTCTTGCGCAACGGGAGGCGGGGAACTACCAGGGAATTGTCTTTCAACAACTTACGGGCGGACTGGACGGCTTGACAGTCCCGGATGTCTTTCGTATCATTCTGGCCTACGAACCGGTCTGGGCCATCGGCACAGGGCGGACCGCCTCGCCCGAAACCGCACAGGAGATGCATGCAGCGATCCGCGGTTGGCTGGGCGACAGGTTTGGTGCCAAAGCTGCGGCAGGGGTCCGCATCTTATATGGCGGCAGCGTGAAACCTGAGAATATTGAAAGCCTGATGAACCAACCGGATATCGACGGGGCCCTGGTCGGCGGTGCATGCCTCGAGGCGGAAAGCTTCCTGCGCATCATTCATTACAGATCCGTTTAGGACTCTGCAGAAAGTCGGGTAACTGTAGCCATGATTTATTACATTTTAATCGCGCTCCATGTGCTGGTCTGCTTCATTCTGATCCTGGTGGTTCTGCTCCAGTCAGGGAAAGGCGCCGACCTGGCGGGCGCCCTCGGCGGTGGCGCAACCCAGACGGCTTTTGGAAGTCGCGGGCCGGCTTCGTTTCTGTCCAGGATGACCACGGTGGCTGCGATCGTTTTTATGCTCACGAGCATAGCCCTGTCCGGCATGGGCCGGAGGAGTTCCGGCTCGTCGGTGCTCGACGGAACGGCGGCGCCGGCCGCGCCGGTGAAACAGGCGCCGGTCCAGCAACCGCAGACACCGGCTCCTACTCCCGATCAGATAAAAAAGATTCAGCAGGAAATCGAATCCAAGCAGCAGCAGGCAACTCCGCCTCCCGCGGCGAGCGGAACGGCCAAGCCGGAAGCGGCGCCGACGAAAAAGCAGTAGGAGCGCATTAGCACGGGGCTCCCTCAACTCAATGCCCCGGGCAGCTCAGAACCAATACACGCAAAGTGCCGAAGTGGTGGAACTGGCAGACACGCCATCTTGAGGGGGTGGTGGGGAGACCCGTGGGGGTTCGAGTCCCCCCTTCGGCACCACAACAGCCTCCCGCCCCGCCTCTTTAGATTCCGTCTTCCGGATATTTTAGACCATCAAAGAAGCAGCCACGGATTCCACTCATTGGCAGTGACGGATTGAACGAGCGCTCCTCAATCTGGTCTTAAATAGTGCGAACTTTTAACACAGGCTAACCGTCTTTCTCTAATCGAGGGAGGTCGGGCAAGATGCGCGGCATTGCCCAGGGGATCTCCCGCAAGCGGAAAGGTTGACTGGATTTGGTGACTGGCGCAGAATGGCAAGTTAGTTGCCATGCGCAAGAGAGAAGATATGGCCGGAGACATGCATGGACATCCCTAGAAAATCACAAGCCCGAAAGCGCCTGATAAAGAGAATCGTCTATTCCATTATCTTGCTGGGCGCCATCGCGGGCATCAGCCTCGCGCTGCGGAACCTGAAACCGGCGGCGCCGCCCGTGGAACGGGCCACGGTCTGGATTGACACGGTCAAGCGGGGCCCGATGATCCGGCAGGTGCGTGGACTCGGCACACTGGTGGTCGTTCCGGAATTTATCCGCTGGATTCCGGCCGTTACACAGGGGCGTGTGGAGCGCAAGCTGGTCCAGCCCGGTGCTCAGGTGACGCCCGATACGGTTCTGCTGATACTCAGCAATCCGCAGCTCGAGCAGGAAACGCTCAATGCCGAATGGGACTGGAAGGCGGCTGAAGCATCGTTCCAGGACCTGAAAGTCCGCCTGGAAAGCCAGCACCTCAATCAGGAAGCGGAGGCAGCGAGGATCCAGTCGGAGTACGAGCAGGCGAAAATGCGCGCCGAGGCCAACGAGGATCTGGCCAAGCTCGGATTGGTGCCCGAACTCAACGTAAGGTTGGAGAAGGTAACGGCCCAGCAGCTGGCCAACCGGATCGAGATAGAAAAAAAGAGACTGGAGAAGAGCAGGGAGTCCATCGAAGCCCAGATGGCGGTCCAGCGAGCGCGCGTGGAGCAGCTGAAGGCCATCTACGAACTCAGGCGGAGCCAGCTGGAGCAGCTGAAAGTGCGGTCCGGCATGAACGGCGTGCTTCAGATCATGCCTGTGGAGGTAGGACAGCAAGTCGCGCCGGGCTCTAATTTGGCCCGGGTGGCCGATCCATCCAGACTGAAGGCTGAGATTAAGATCGCCGAAACGCAGGCCAAGGACGTCCAGATAGGGCAGACCGCCAACGTGGATACACGAAACGGCATTATCGCCGGGGTGGTAGTCCGCATCGATCCTGCGGTACAGGGCGGTACGGTCACCGTGGACGTTGAGCTCCAGGGTGAGATGCCGAAAGGCGCCCGGCCCGACCTGAGCGTGGATGGCACTATCGAACTGGAACGGCTGGACGATGTCATCAAGGTCGGGAAGCCCGTCCAGGGCCAGCCCGACAGCCTGATCGGCCTGTTCAAGCTGACGCCGGACGGCAAGGAAGCAATTCGCGTGCAGGTGAAACTCGGGCGCAGTTCGGTGACGGAGATCGAAGTGATTGAGGGGCTGAAGCCCGGCGACCAGGTCATTCTCTCCGACATGTCTGCCCACGATGCTTTTGATCGCATAAGATTGATATGAGCAACCCCATGTATTCGGAGGAACACCGATGAGTGAGACGAACCAGCCCCTGATCCATCTACAGGGCGTTACCAAGATCTTCTACACCGAAGAAGTCGAAACCCATGCGCTTTCCGGGGTGCACCTCGAAATCAACAAAGGCGAATACGTGTGCATTGCCGGTCCCTCCGGCTGCGGAAAGTCGACGCTGCTTTCCATCCTCGGCCTGCTCGATTCACCGACGGAAGGCAACCACCTGCTCAACGACAAATCCGTAGAGAACCTGTCCGCCTCGGAGAGAGCCCGCATCAGGAACCGCGAGATCGGATTCGTCTTCCAGAGTTTCAACCTGATCGGCGACCTCACGGTCTACGAAAATGTCGAACTCCCATTGACCTATCGTGGAATGAAGTCGGCCGAGCGCAAAACGCGCGTGAATGAGGCGCTGGAGAAAGTCGGCATGGCCCACCGTGCCAAGCACCTGCCCAGCCAGCTCTCCGGCGGCCAGCAGCAACGCGTGGCGGTCGCCCGTGCGCTTGTCGGCAGCCCCTCGATCCTGCTTGCCGACGAGCCGACGGGAAACCTCGATTCGAAGAACGGAGAGGCCGTCATGGAGCTCCTGCACAGCCTCCATGGGGAGGGCTCCACCATCTGCATGGTCACCCACGACCCGCGATATGCACGGCATGCGGAGCGCACCATCCACCTCTTCGACGGCCGCGTCGTTGAAGAGCAGATGGCGGCAGAGGTCTGATCCGCCACGCAGAGGGCGCCCATAATCGGTTCGTTTGCCTCACCCGCGCCATCCTGTGGCGTGGGTCTCCAGACCCACCCCCGGATCCTGCCAGCCATTCTGTGCTTGTCGCCCGGCCCTCCTTGGAGTAAATATTACGCGCATTCCCGGTTATCGGCGCAGCGCCTCAGCTCCGCGATCGCCGGGCAGGACGGAGAATAGACTATGCTGATTCTACGAAGGATGCTTATCGTATTGCTGATTGGATTTGCGGCGGTACAGATTCTGGGTCTATCGGGCGCCGGCGCCCGACTGTCTTCCGCTGCCCAGCAGAACGAATTCCTGGCGCCCTACGTGCCCACTCCCCAGGATGTTGTGGAGCGCATGCTGGAGATCGGGGAGGTAACCTCCAAGGATGTGTTGTATGACCTGGGCTGCGGCGATGGCCGGATTGTGGTGACCGCCGCCAAGAAGTATGGCGCGCGCGGCGTCGGCTTCGACATCGACCCGCAGCGCATCAAAGAGTCCAATGAAAACGCCAGAAGCCAGGGAGTGGGGCACCTGGTCAAGTTTATCGAGCAGGATGCTATGACCGTCGACGTCTCACCGGCGACGGTGGTAACCCTTTATCTGTTGCCCGATTCCAACCGCAAGCTGCGCCCGATTCTGACCCGGCAGCTCCGCGTCGGCGCGCGCATCATTTCCCACGCATTCGACATGGATGACTGGGAGCCGCTCAAAGTCGAACATTTTACCGACTCGGGCGGCATGACCCGCACGATCTACCTGTGGAAAACGGACGGCGCCGTTCGCCCCTGACGCTCCCTTGCCCGATTCCTGCGACGGCTGACGGCATACGGCTGCTGAATGTTTGGACTGTCATAAGGGCTTACTGCATGATATAATTATTCGGCATTTTTGGCGGCGGCCGTGAGGCCGCACACTTATAACACTGAAGAAAATGGAAGCGATCCGATGAAATCGATGTTCAGCAATTCAGCTATCAGAATTTTCCTGATTCTATCCCTGTTGCTGATCCCCGCACAGCTTTTCGCGGCCAAGAATGTGCTGACCGTGGCATGCGTGGATCAGACCGGCAAACCGATCAAGGACGCCAAGGTCCAGATTTATCATCTGCAGACGAATAAGTGGAAAGACAAGAAGTCCGACGCCAAGGGCATCGCCAACTTCGACAAGCTGGACGACGGCGCCTATCACGTAGTTTCCCGCTTGCAGGGATATAGCCCGGCTCTTTACGTCTTAGCAATGCTGAAGGAGGATGCGAGGCAGGAGATCACCCTGCGCTTTGAACCCGGCCCGACGGAGCGCAAGCTTTATTTTGAGGACCAGACCGTCGCGGCGCTGTCCACAGACACCCTCATGGAAGGCCTGCAGGCGCTTCAGGAACAGAAATACAGCGAAGCGGAGAACAAAATGCGGGTCGCTCTGCAGTTGAATCCCAGCATTCCGGATGCACATATGAACCTGGCCATCGCGCTAATCCAGCAGGCCAAATGGGATGAAGCCGGCCCCTCCCTGAAGGAAGCCTCGAGGACCGCATCAGCGCTGGCGGAGCTGCAGCGCACGCGAAACCCTGAGGTTGCCGCCGCCCTGGAACAGATGCGGGAGCGTGCCGGCAGCCTGCTGCAGAAGCTCCCGGCCCTGAAAATGCGGATGGCGGCGAGCGATGACCTGGCCAAGCGCGATTTCGACTCGGCGATCGCCAAGTATCGGGAAATCCTGAAGAGCATGCCCGACGATTCCGACGCCTATTACAATCTCGCCCTGGCCTTCGCCAATGCCGAACGCTATGACGAATCGACGGCGGCTATCGACGGGGCGCTGCAGCTGAGGCCGAACGAACCGGACTATGTCAAGCTGAAGGAACAGATCGCCGACCACAGGGAAAATTATCAGCTGAAACAGGCTCGGGTCATCCTGGAAGAGGCGGACAAGCTGGTTCAGCAGAGCCAGTACGCCGCGGCCATCGCCAAGTACGAGCAAACGCTTCCCCTGCTGGCCGCGAAGAACCAAGCGGTCGTTTATTTCGCCATGGGCGGCGCCTATTCCAGAATGGACCAGACGGACAAGGCGGTGGAGAATTTCAAACACGCCATCGAGCGCGCCCCGGACAACGGCAACTACCGCAAAGCCCTCGGCCAGCATTACATGAACCACAAGCAGTACGACGAAGCGCTGAAGGTCTTTGCCGAGGCCCAGGGGCCGTCATCCGGTCCACCGGACCAGGCGCTGATGGAGCTGGCCAAGCAGATGTCACAGCAAGGGAACAATCAGGTGGCGCTGCTGGCCCTGGAGAAGGCGTTGGAGCATAACCCGCAGAATGCAGATGTCAACTACGAGCTTGGGATGCAGTATTATTACGACAAGGTCAACGATGCGCGGGCCAAAGAGCTGCTCACCAAGTATCTCGAACTGGGCAAGGACGAAGGCAAGCTGGATAACGTCCGGAAGGTGCTGGTCGTGATCCAGAAGAGAATCAAGTAGTTCACTTCGTTCCGTCTGCAGTACTTAGCGCCTGTCACGTAATAACCGGTGCACTTTGCTGCAGGCTCCCAGGCCTGCTGGCAAGGCGCGAGCGACGAGCATACCCTTTGGTATGTAAGGAGCGAGCAACAAAGCCAGCGGGCCTGGGGGCCGCAGCCCGAAGGGGCGCGGCGGCGGGCGCGCCCAGCCGGGCCGACCGCTCCATCGCCTAGATCGTCAAGCAGATCGTCAAGACCACCCATATCTTCCAGGTCGACGGTGCGCAGGGCCCCAAGTGCAACGCGGGCGGCATCCTCACGACCGACAATCCTGCGGATCACGAGAAGTTCATGAACGAGGTCGTGGTTTACGAGGGGCTGCACACCTACGGAGGAATGGCCGGCCGCACCATGGAAGCGCTGGCCCGCGGGCTGCGGGAATGGAGCGCGGCAACGTGTCGAAAGGGCGCGATCCTGGCACCGAGGAAAATTACCGCCCGTCGCTCGATCTCGTGCGGCTGACCATCCCGCGGCGCGTTTACACCAACGACCACATGCGCGCCGTGGCCGAGGGAATCATACGGCTCTACCAGCGCCGTGAGGAAATCAGAGGGCTGGAATTCGTGTATGAGCCGCCCAAGCTGCGCTTCTTCCAGGGCCGCTTCGAGTCCTTATAAGGCCCCAAAATACCCGCCACGAATTCCACGAATTCCACGAATTCGGCCGAGCAATTCGTGGAATTCGTGAAATTCGTGGCTTCTGTTTTTCATTTCAGCCTCTGTACTACTAAGCCCAAATTTCTTGCCGTTTTGGAAAGAATTTTTCACCGCGGAGACGCAGAGCACGCAGAGACTGAAAACGCAGAAACCACTGATTTCACGGAT
>Ga0299915_10002431_pt1 | contig 13639 bp, 12 predicted proteins | sample RVTome_13_FD_200263 | JGI IMG/M metagenome (GOLD analysis project Ga0299915, IMG submission 200263) | Soil microbial communities from uranium-contaminated site in the Upper Colorado River Basin, Wyoming, United States - RVT92D227 (version 2) ...
TTCGCCCCTGGAAAAGCGTTTCCCCGCTGTCCGAACAGGACCGCTTCACGCTGGCCAAACTCGAAGAGGCCGAGAAGCATTATCAGCTGGCCATCCAAGCTTTAAGCGAGGCGATCGGCTCTCAGAAGAACGGGCTCGATCCGCAGATCGCCGCGGTTTTCGATAAGAACCTCGGGGAGATCGATACGGTCATTCAGGCCTGCCAGAGCGCCGTTAGGAAGGAGCCGAACAATCTCGAAGCCAGGGCTTATCTCCTTGGAGCTTATAAAGACAAAGTCGGGTTCCTCGACAACGTGATCGACGTCAAGAAGAAATCCCCGTCGGCGAAAGCGACGGGCAAGACGATATAACCCGAAAGGGACAAAGGAGGATGAATATGAGAAATAACAGAATCGCCAAGGCAGCGGTTGTCTTAACCGCGCTGTTCCTCGTTTTCGGGCTCTGCGGCGGGGCTGCCTGGGCCAAGGAGCGGCACGAAGAGAAATTCGAGAAGACCGAGAGCCTGGCCAAGGACGGCAAGGTCATCATCACCAACGTCTCCGGCAAGATCCAGGTCCAGAGCTGGGGCGAGGCCCAGGTCAAGATCGAGGCCGTGAAAATTTCAGAAGCGAGCTCGCTTGAAAAGGCCAAAGAGAATGCGAGCAAGGTGACGATCGAGGTCAGCAAGACCGGGAACATCGTCCAGATCGAGACCAAATATCCCGATCGCAGCTTCTTGCGCGGCGATTCCTTGAATGTCTCGGTGAATTATGTCCTCTGGATCCCCGACAAGGCGTCCATAAAGGTCAAGTCCACGAGCGGCAGCGTCGATGCCACCGGCATCGGAGGGACGTTCGAGGGGAATATCACCAGCGGCAATGCCACCCTCCTCAAGATCGCGGGAGGCGTGGACTGCAAGACCGTGAGCGGACAGATCCGCGTCGAAGACGTCCCGGCCGATATCGACGTGAAGACCGTGTCCGGCAACATCGAGGCGACCCGGATCAAGGGCTCGGTCGATGCCGAGACGACCAGCGGCCGCATTACGCTCAGAGATATCACCGAGGCCAAGTCGGTGCGGGTCCATGTGTTGAGCGGCAGGATCACCTATGACGGACAAATCGGCGCCGGAAGTAAATTCAGCCTTGAAACGCTGAGCGGCGGCATCGAAGTCCTGCTGCCCGCAAACGCCGCCTTCGAGCTTGACGCCGAGACCTTCAGCGGCCACGTCAATTCCGATTTCCCCATCACGATGCAGGGGACGATCTCCCCGAAGGAGCTCCGCGGCGTCGTGAATAACGGCGGCGCATCGCTCCGGCTCAAGACCTTCAGCGGCACGATCGTCATCAAAAAAAAGTAGCGTCTGACATCCAGACCCGTCAGGGGCGGCTGTTTGAGACAGCCGTCCCTTTTTTTTGGCGAGGACAACTCCCCTCATCCGCTCATCCTTCACATTCGTCCAACACTCCAATAGCCACACCCGGCCCTTCGTCTGGACGGCCACCGCCGATTCGATACTGGAAAAGGTTAAAAGACTTTGTCAACATATTTGCGAGACGCAACACTAGATATAAAAGGCCGGGCATACAGCTATTTTAAACTAAAGTTATTAAATATTAACTAAATATTGACAATGTTAAATATTTATTATATCATGGGAGCGCCATGAAAGAAGAAAAGACCACTCTGGCCGTGAAAGTGAATCATGCCGTCGCCGAGCGGGTCAAACATTACTGTCGGGAGAGAGGTCTGAAGTATGGATTTTTTGTAGAAAAAGCCATTCTCGAACAGCTCGCCCGGGAGGAGCTCAAAGAAGACCTCGTGGATTTGAAGAGCCTGCGCGGTTTGGAACAACAAGCCGTTTCCCTCGACGAGTACCTCAAGAAGCGCCGTGTATGAACTTCTCCTCCTCCCCGCGGCGCAAAAGGACCTCGATAATCTGGAGGCTCCAGTCTTTGCTCGTATCCTCAAGAAAATCCGCGCCCTGTCAAAGGACGCGCGTCCGCCCGGCTGTCTTAAGTTGACTGATGAGGACGGATATCGCATCCGGACCGGAGACTATCGCATTCTCTATCGAATCGACGATGCTTTAAACCGAATATATATTTACCGGACCAAACACCGAAAAGACGTTTATTCTTGATCCTCCCGAAGAGTTACGACCGCTATGAAATCCTCTTAAAAACGATAGACTTCCCGCCTCTCTCGACACTATCCATCATAAAAAGCATTCCATCTGCTGCTCGGCCGCCATCAGGGCGACCTCGGTTAAAACTTGCGACGGCGGCGGCTTCTCCGCTACAAACGTCAGCTTGAAAATCGAAACGGCCGTGAAAGCGAAAAAAGCGAAATAGGCTTTTTTATCCGGAAAACTCATTTTGCGGCGGCGGGGCTGATCTCCGCTCCCTGACCGATCTTTTGTCTGCGTGGCGTCGAGGGGGGATCGTCGTCGAGTTTATCTCTTAACCGGCCCCAGGTACTTATCGAGCCAGGACAGAGTTTCCTTGACCATCTCGTTGACGGGCGGGATGTGGTCCGTATCGTAGAGTTTCCACTGCTTATGCTCGGCCGGAGTCCCCAAAAGATCGAACATCGGCTTTTGGGATGTCTCGAGAGGAAAAAGCGAGTCGTATTTACCGTTCAACATCAGCGTTGGCACTTTCACCCGAGTGATATAATTGATTTGATTCACTTCCGGACGACCCTGTCCCATAAGGCCCAAGCCTCCCGCTAAAAAGACGTTAACCTTCAAACGGTCCTCCACGGCCGCGATGATCGGTCCGAGGGCCGAACCATAGCTCATACCTTCATAAGCGAGTTTCCGGCTGTCGATATCCGGACGGGTCTCTAGATAATCGATACTTCTTTTGAGGTCCTTAACCTGTTGGATAAGGACCTCCGTCCACTGATGGGACAACCAGTCGCCCTCGATGACGGGAATTAGGGCATCATTCCCGCGCTCGAAAAACCCTTTATAGACGGGATAAAGGACCGCCCGGCCGTTTTTGACGAGAAAAGAAAAGAACATAAGGACTTCATAATAGTTCTCGATGTCCTGACTCGACCGCTGAAACACGGGAACGTCGCCGCCTAAATAGATCACGGTCTGAAACGGCGGCGCCGCGTTCTTGGGAAGGAAAAGCCAGGCGATGACCCGTTCCCCGCCGTAAGCGGCATTAAAGCTGACCTTTTCCAGAGACCATTCGGGGCTTTCCGTCTTCGATTCCACCCTGGCCTTCAAATCGGTTTTGTCGTATGAAAACTGTTCTTTGTAGACCTGGAAAACGGAATCGGGGACCGGCTTCTGCTTGGCGAAACTTTCTGTTTCGCCGAGACCGGGGAAACCCAGAGAATCGATCCTGAGAAACGACTTGGCGAGGACTTTCCCGGGATCAGGATAAACGGCGCAGCGGAATCCGTTCTTGGCGGAACGGTCCAAAGCGGGCGCTTGACTCATACTATCGAACATGTAGGTGTTGTCCCCCCAGGCCCCACCCCTGATCATTCGTCCCTTCGGGGTTTCGTTCCAGCACCACTCCCGCACATTCCCGGCCATGTCAAAAGCCCCGTAGGCCGTTACCCCCGGAAGACTCCCTACGGCAACCGGGCCCTTCCCCAGGAAATTGCTGAAGGGAGCTAAAAGGGCGAAACCCCCGAGCTGCGGAAATTGAATCATCGGAGTGTATTCGCCCCTCGCGATCCCCCAATGGATTCCCGTCGGCAAACTCTTCCCGGCGAATTCCGCGTATGCGGCCGCCTCGTACCAACTGATGCTCGAAACCGGATAATCGTCCTGTCCCTCGGGAAAGTCCCCCGCCTGCCATGTGGCAGGGCCGGGCTGACCGGTTTGGTCCACGAATCCTTTGACGGCTTCTTCCCAGGTCAGCTCTCTTCCGTCTTTGGTGAATTTTTGTTTCCAGTATTTCCGGTTTCGATATCCCCCGTTGTTGACAAACTCCCTGAACTGTTTGTTCGTGACTTCGTATTTTTCGATAAAAAAATCATCCAACTTCCCGACGGCCGTTTCGGCACCCTGGACCCGAACCATGTCCCGCGGGATGCTTCCGCTTTTGTCCAGCGTCCACATGAGCTTATTGGCCGAAAGGATATCATGTTCCCCGGGATCGATGCCCCAAGTGGACGCCGCGGCCAGGACGGTCTCATAGCCCTCCTTTTCTATTTTCCATCGGAAGATCCCGATGGGCAACCTGACCTTTTCGATGGGCGATACTCCCAGATAGGTCCATTCACTCGCCGGAGTCGAATATTCTTTCATGAAAATCTTCGCTCCGGGAGGTTCGGTCTTTATGTTGATCTTCAAGGAACATTTCGAAAAAAGCTCGCCCAGCTTGGGGTCATGCGGAATGTAAGCTTCCGCTCTTTCCGCGAGCTTGTAGACAGGAATGAGATCACGCCAGGCATTGTTTTCCACGATAAGCTTCTCAATCTCCGGGAGCGCCACCTGCCTGGCCCAGCGGACCTGGGCTTGGTGCTTGAAAAACCGCGTCCCGAGAAAGGCCAGGGCGACAAGAACGGCAACCGTCGGAACGGCGACCCGGGGCTTTCGAAGGCGGCGCCCGATCGTTTTCAAGCTCAGGATTCCGGAATCGGCAAGTTGAAGGCTTGTCTGGTAAGCCTTCAGATCCTTGAGCATTTCCTCCGCCGAGCCGTAGCGGGCCTCGCGGTTCTTCTTGAGGGCCCGGGCGATGACTTGTTGCAGTTCCACAGGTACCGGCGGCTTGCGGACTTTGATGGATTTTGGCTCCTCGTGGACGATCGAGTAAATGATGGAGACGTCCCTGTCGCCTTTGAATGGAACCTCGCCCGTGAGCATTTCATAGAGGACGACGCCCAACGACCAGAGGTCCGTCCGCTGGTCGACCTCGTCGCCCCGCGCCTGCTCCGGGGACATATAGGCCACCGTGCCCAGCGTCGTCTGGCTCTTGGTGAGCGAGCTCCCGCCCCTGAGTTTGGCCAGCCCGAAGTCCATGACTTTGGCCTGGTCTTTTTCCGTCACCATGATATTCGCGCTCTTGATGTCACGGTGGATAATGCCCTTGCGGTGGGCCTCGCCGAGGCCGGCGGCGATCTGGGAGGCGATGTCCAGGGCGGCCTCGGCCGAGAGCGGCCCGCGTTTGGTCTTGTCCCGAAGGGTTTCTCCTTCGACGTACTCCATGGCGATAAAGGACCGGTCTTCGGCCTCCCCGACCTCATGGATGACGCAGATGTTGGGGTGGGAGAGGGCCGCGGCCGCCTGGGCTTCGATAATGAACCGCTCCTTGAGCTCGGGCGAGTTCATCAGGTGGGGCGGGAGGAATTTTAAGGCGACCACGCGTTTGAGCTTGAGGTCCTCGGCCTTGTAGACGACCCCCATCCCGCCCCGGCCGATCTCCTCGACGATCCTGTACTTCCCGGTGATGAGGCTGTCTTTGGATATGACAGGAAGAGGGGTCGCCAGGGTCTTCGTCAGGGAAACGGAGGGCTGTCCCTCTTGCGCAAGTAGGGCCGCGCAGCTGCCGCAGAACCTCGACGTGTCGGGATTGTCGGAATGACATTTTGGGCATTTCATGGCACATCTCCCTTTTCAGCTGATTGACAGAAGGATAGCACCGAAAAGTGGGCCAGTCAACGAAAGGATAGGAATTTCCTTTTTTCGCGTTATGGTGAATTCCCGATAATAAATATCGTGTTGTGCTGAATTCCCGCTCCGGACAATGAATCTACCCTCCTAACCATACTGGAAGCATATCGTCGGCCTGGCGGCGCTGTCAATAACCACGAAATCAGTGCACGAAGAGCATGTCGGGACAAGAAACCCCGCCGCACCGGCTAAAAGACAATAGACTTCCGCTCCCCCCGATCACAAAATACTCAAAAATATTCCCCGCTCTCCTCGGCCGCCATCAAGGCGACCTGCTCGAAGACGCGCGACGGCGGCGGCTTCTCCGCTACAAAAGTCAGCTTGAGGTGGTCGATGATCCGGTCCACCGCGGCATAATCGGTGATGAAGGCGACGACCTTAATCGAGCCGCCGCACTTGGGACAGACCATCGAAGACCGGGGACACGTACCGAAGCGAAGAAGGGGGACATGTACCGAATTTCGGAGAATTCGGTACATGTCCCCCTTTTAATCTGTCTCAATATGCCTTTCAAGTGTCGTGATCGCGCCGCGGACGTGGCGCGCGCTACCACCGCTCGATCAAGGGGCGGGGGCTTCCAACGCCTGCACCTTTGCGCCCTTAATCAAAAGCCACAGCATGATCCACAATTCCCCCAACAGCGCCGGCATGGAGGCTCTGTAAACAACATTTCCGTAAGCTGGCAAGAGTAACGACGTAAAGCTTATGGCCACATAGGCAAAACAGTTAACAATCAGCAGGAACCCGAGGATGCGGGGAAGGAAGCGCGATCTCATCACCAGGAGACCAAAGGGGAAAAGCCAGAGGCCCCAGAAGATGTCGTTGACAGCAAGTCCCTGGCCATGCAGACGGAGGAAAAACATTGCCAGTGCTTCCCGCTGGGGTTTGTCGAACACCGAGAGATAATCGGCGCCACGGAAGAGGGTCAGGGCGGCTATGTTGTTCAGCTCATTCGCAAACGTGATCGCGACAGAGACCAGAACCAGACCCACCATCAGCCGGGCATGATTCTTGTTCACTCCGCTGAGCAAGCGGTAGAGAGCCATTGCCAGCAAAAGAAGAAAGACCGCAGCGACCAGCCAAGCTGCGATACCCAGACGGAAAAGCATTTCGGAAGCCAGGATTTTATTGGCGGTCTCCGTCGCATTTCCTGGCGCGATCAGCCTGTGGTTGACATACATGAAGCTAAACACAGCGGGTATTCCCATTAACGGATAAAGTAATCCTGCGACTCGTGCGGCTTTGTCGGTTGGGTGCATAGCTCTTTCTCCTCACGTGGACCTTTACCGTGATCCCGGTGTCCGCCTAACGACGCGGTTAAGCTGCCGCGCCGAATAAAAACTAAATCAACCGCAAGAACGGCAGAAGCTAACCGCTTTCGATATAAATCTAAGCGGTCAGCTTCAACCGCATGTTAGGCGGAGCATTAATATAGTGTTTGCTGATAATCATCTACCTATGTTGCCATTTAGGAATAATGGGAACAAAATTCTTGCCGCACGAAGGGCATGGTTTTGTCTGCATAGGCATAGCACATTTAGAACAAACAATGAGATCACATTCTGAACATTTAATTGCCAATCCTTGTAAGGCAGCAGGAGTTCCAACGGCAATCTTGCCGGTCTCCATCGGTTTGGCTGTCAACACAGCTCCACACCTACTGCATTTTACGTGATCGCCGAGATGTATTTCATTGGACACTGACACAGTATCTTTTTTCTTGAATATATCAAAGAAACCCATTCTGTTCCTCCTATAGCTTAAGCAGAAATTAGCGATACAGGCTAAGGACTCCTTTTTAACTGCCGAGCATTGCTTCTGCTCTATTCAGGAGGTGGAATTCCTATTGGATTTTCAATCATAAGCGGATTGTCGACCCTATGGTGGCACATTATAGAGCCCTATCGCATCCATATTTTATTAGCATTGAACGGCTTGTCCGGATCACTCAAAGGTCAGCTTTCATGCCTTGTAGATTTTTGCGAGCACGATCATTCTTAGGATTGATACTAACAGCTTTCTCAACCCACTTGATGCCTTCTCGAAGATTGCCCTGCTTTGCCAAAGAAACTCCATAGCTCATGAGTGCTAAGTCATCATATGGGTTCAGCTCAATTGTCTTTTTATAAAGTCTTGCTGCTTCCGACATGTTTCCTTGTGAAGCTGCTTTGTCAGCTTCAAGTGTTGAATTTACCGATTTAAGAAGTCTTTCAATATCAGAGATGTCCAGTTTTCGAAGCAATTGGATTGAGCGGTCATCATCAGTAATAATGCTTGTTGTGCTTTGTCCCTTTTTCTCTTGTATGACAGTGGTGTAAATTAACGGATTCAGATTACCAATGGATACTTTCTCTTCATGATTGAGTTGCGCTATGAACTGGGTACCGCTCGGTACATCTCTTTCGTGCCTCTTGCCGAACAATTTGCTCAAAAAGCTCATTTGAATCCTCCTTCTGTCCTATTGATTTGGAATTGCTATTATTTCAACCATAGCTTTCGTAAATAATAAACATCAGTACCGCCTAACGACAGAACTGAGCGACAGCCGCCCCGCCGTGGTGATGTCCACGACTGCCGACCACCAAAGCGCGTCGCCGAAGCCCCAGACTCTCGAACTGCGAAGCGGGGCGGCTGTTCGCTCCAGGGACCTTGTTCGGCGATGCTTTCACTGTGCAGGCTGCTCTGGCTGCTCTGTCAGAAGCTCGTTGATGCCAGACTGGATCAAAGCTCCGGCTACCGGCGTAAAGAAAAACGCCCAGAGAAATATCTCCACGGGTGAGCGCAATCGGGGTCTGCCACGCTCTTGGCGTTTGCGATTCAGTGCGTCAATGAGGCTTGCCATTGCGACGAGAGACAGGAATGGAACAAAGATAGCGCCAAGCAAAGCACCGCGAGGTGACAGCAGGGTGCGTGATGGTGCAACAGCCGACACTTCTCCATGTGCGCGATAGAGCCAATACAATCCATAGAATGGCACGAAGAAAAGCAACGCCACTGTGATAGGCTCTCTCTTGAGTGGCGTCAGCGCGTAGCCACGGTCTGGAGGCTGTCCGGTGAATAGCTCTGCTCTCACTGTCAGGAGGATGAGCGCACCAACGACCACGGGTGCAACTGCGACGTAAACGATGCAGCCCATCCCCCATGCGTCAATACAAGCTCCCACCCCGTAACTGGCCACCGATCCAACGATTACTCCAAACGTGGTTACAACGCCAAACGCCACAAGAAATGCCTCCGCGCCACACCTCCCGCCGGCAATAATGGCGGGGACAGCGAGTGAGATTGCCCCAGTTGACAAACCAACCAGCACCCATCCTGCAAATCTCGCCCAAAGCGGGGTAGCCCCGTGGAATAGAAGTATCAGTCCGCACACCTTCAGGACCGCCAAGAACATCAATGAAACAACCGGTCGCCATTTGATGGCAATCCAAGCCAAGCAAAACCCGAATCCTGTCGCAATGACGCGGACTGAGACCATGCTGCCGTATTGCGCTGTGCTTATCCCCGCTGCTTTGCGCAAGAACGGCAATGCCATGTTCAGCGCCGCATTTCCCAAGGAGACAGCCAGCAAATAAGAAATCAACAGTCCCCAAAATCGCCAACTGCTGACCTGGTCTGCCCATGTCCATGCTCCTGGTTGTTCATTTGTTTCAGTTGTCATCGCGTGTCCTTTCGTGTGTGGTTGGCACTACGGCCAGTATCGCCTAACGTCCGGCATCAGCGGCGGCGCGGAGCGCCGTCCGCTGCATGCCGGACGTTAGGCCATGGTTCCTTTCTACTTCCAGAACTCCCACCACCTATTTCGCGGCTTAGCTTGCCTCGGTGCAGCGACATCGCGGCCTGAAACCGTCGCGTTGCTATCACCCATGTTCACAGATGACAGCGGAGCCGGACCAGTGCCCGGTGGTGAATACTTCCTTCCGCTCTCCCACCACTGTTTTCCGTAGGATCGTGCCTGGTCACGGTCCACAGTGAACATCTGAATACACCGCTCGCAAACGATCCACGGTGTGGACTGACGCGCAAGCGCTTCAGCACAACTGCTTCGGACTACCGAGTTCCGGCAGAAGTCATCAAACGATGACACTCCCATCCCGGCCAGTTCAGACCTGTGGTGCTGACAGTAATGCTGCCAGTACGTCGGAGTGCCGACCACCTCTCTCGTGGTGAGGAGATACCCGTTTGGCCTGAAGACCTTCTGACTACAGATGTCGCAGACGCCAGATTCCGAGACTGACTCATCATGACGAACAGCAGGTTTCTCCGTCTTCGCCTGGGTTTCCTCGATGAGCGTCCAACCGGTAGCTGGACCACAGGTCGGGCACTGCGGGAAGGTCCTGCCAGCCTCGAAGGACTTGGTAGTGCTTTGGCGACCCACTCCCTGGAGTTGGCGGGTGTTGAGACCAAGCCCGCTCCCTGCCAGGCCCTTCGCCATGAAATCGGCTAAGCCTCCTTCACCGCAGAATTCGCACTTGTACTTACCGGTCTTCGGGACGACCGACCCCGGCGCTAGGTTAGCAGTTCCACTCATAGCTTCCTCCTCTCATCTTGTGGCCTAACGTCCAAGTTCAGGGGCGCGACGCCGATAGGCGGAGCGTCCCCTGCAACGCCGAGTTAGGGGCGCGTTAGCCAATTGTCTTAGAGAATTCATCGACGACAAGTTTCGTATACCAAGTTAGCTGGCCGATTGCCTCGGAGACTTCTCGCGTACCTAGGTGTGTCTCAAACACAACGTGCGCAATAATAGTGAACTGTCCCGATATCCGAGTTACGGGGTGTTTTGTTCGGTATTCCAGCATGGTGTTCCCGTGTGATAGAGGTCCGGCGTGAACGAGAACATCCGGCGGAACATTTGCAGCAGCATCTGCGTCGGAAGCGAATTCACACATCTGTGTAAATTGGATTTCTTTTGGTGGGACAAGAAACGGAACCGGCATTCGGTGCTTGTCATGGTTACTAATCCAGTTCAAAAGGACCAAGGGATCATGCTCTGGGCTGCCCTCCACTTCCGGCCTGCTGCGCTGATACGGCTGTACCTTTTCCAAGAGTTCAGCAATCCCTACCGGCAATTGAGGCACGATGTTACGAACGGCGTTTTCGTATTGCCGTGCGTCTTGGATGATTGGAAACTGCAGGTCCTTTGGGCGCGGAGGCGGGTCGGAGACTTTTTGCGCACAGACGTAGATCAGATTGTCTAGAGCGCTACGCAACGAATAGACGATTTCTCCAAGCTCAACACTCCATTCACTAAGGGGCGCAATCATCCCCTCCATCTGGCAAACGAGATTTACGCCCAATCGACCTTCACGCAATTGGGCATCAAGCGTAATCGGGTGATCGCGGCAAAACGCGGTAATATTGTCCGAAAGCGCAGCTGCTTTCGCGCTTGCTCGATCCAATTTACGGAAGATGTTGTCGAGCTTCGGCATTAATGTTGAGCCCCTAACAATGATTATACAGTCTGTATAATTCTGGAAATACAGACTATCCCTTTCCGTATAAGAAGTCTCTCCCTTTTCCTGTCTTTTCGTCCATCGCCTTTCATTTCAATAGCTTACCTCCGTCTTTCACCACAGAGCTTCCCGGTTTATACAGACTGTATAAACCGAGTCAAAGCCTATCAACCGGGCTTCGTACTCCGTGGCCTCCCTTATTCAAGACATGGGTATAAATCATGGTCGTGCTTATGTCTTTATGTCCCATCAACTCTTGGATCGTTCGAATGTCATAGCCTGCTTCAAGCAGGTGAGTGGCGAAAGCATGCCGGAATGTATGACAGCCGACATGTTTGACCACGTTGGCCTTATGCACAGCTTCCTTGACGGCCCGCTGAAGAATGGTCTCATGGACGTGATGGCGGCCCTGCGCGCCTGACTTTGTATTCTTCCATCGGCTCTCTTGCGGAAAGACCCACTGCCACCGCCAGTCGGCGGGGGCGTTAGGATATTTGCGGTCAAGCGCATCGGGCATCTGAACCCGCCCCCAGCCTTCGGCCAAGTCCCGCGCATGGATCGCCATGACCTTCTTTAAATGATTCTGAAGCGAGGCCTTAAGCGACTCGGGCAACATCGTGGTCCGGCCTTTCGCCCCCTTGCCGTCTTGAACAAGAATTTCGTTGCGGGCAAAATCGATATCCTGAATCCGTAAGCGCAGGCAGTCCATCAAGCGCAGGCCCGCACCATACATCAGCGAGGCCATCAGCTGCTTGTCGCCAGACAAATTTGCCAGAACGGCCTTCACCTCGTCGCGGGTCATGACCACGGGCAGGCGCTTAGGCTTGCGGGCGCGAATGACTTCTCCCAGATCTCCGATCTCACGGCCCAGCACGTGCCGATATAAGAACAATAAAGCACTCAAGGCCTGATTCTGCGTCGAGGCGCTTACCTTTTCCTTGACGGCTAAATGGGTGAGGAACCCGTTGATCTCGGCTTCGGCCATATCAGCCGGATGGCGGACATTGTGGAAGAAGATGAACCGTTTTACCCAGTGGCAATAGGTCTGTTCCGTGCGACGGCTGTAATGGCGGGATCTGAGCGCTTCGCGAAGACGATCGAGCAGCTTTGGGGGCCGGACGGAATAAGCGGCTTTTTGTTCCGCGACGAAGACGACTTCCTGTCTTGTCTGTAAATATCCCGCCGTTAACATAAATGTAGATTATCACTCTGATTCGAAAGATGTCAATTTTTTATAATTCGGGAGGAGCGGAAGACCACGAATGAAGGCTCTGAAATATGGGTTAGATTTTTAGATGGCTTGGCAAAGTTCCTATTGGTCAGCGCAAGACGAACCGGCTAGTGTTGTTTCTCGCACTCGGCATGTTTGCTGCGGAGGAACCCGGCGGGTTTTCCACAATACTTGCAGTTGCCCAAAGTGACCTCCTGACGTTTGAGTTCAGCCGCGGCCGTAGGCCGTCGGCTGGAACGAGAGGTTAGGCGGCACCGCCCTGTGCTCGATCGCTTGCTTTATCGGGCTCGGCTATCCCAGATGGCCTCAATCCCTTAAACAGAAGCCAAAAACCCGTTGCCATTTCGAAACTAGCCATAGGCGAATCGAACCACCACGGGTTAACTGTCTTGGCGAAGTCGGGGAAAATGATGAAAGCGAAAGCACACGTCACGCACCATACAGACGAGATCACCCCCCAGGCAGCCAATGCCCTAGGGATATAGCGCGACTTAAACCACAGGTAGCTGCAAACCGCGGATCCCAATCCATAAAACGGCAAGCCAACGCCATACGCGGGTGTGCCGAGGTATAGCCTCGCCAAGGCCTGCAATCGATCTGTTTCAAATACTCGCAAGTAATCAGCGCCACTCAAGAGCCGCAGAACGGTAAGAAGATTGAGCGCAATAACAACCCACATCAAGGCATATACGAGCCTCCAGAATGCCGCAAGCAAGGCAAGGCTCCGATTTACCGGCTTGAGAATCACGTAAAGGGCTGTGAGTAGTACTATAACGCCTGCGCAGTAAATGAGATCGCAGGCGATGTTGATACGAAATAGTCGTTCGTGGGCCATGATATTCCGAGCGGTTTCCGCAGCATTGCCCGCGACAATGAGACGGGCCTGGATACCAAGATAAGCAAAGGACACAATCGCCATCGTGAATAGGGAAGTAAATCCAGCGACTCTTGCGGCTTTGCGTTGTGACTCGTCGATGCTGCTGATTGTCATTTTCATTTGCTCCTAATATAGATGTCTTCTCAGGAAGTGCCGAAGTATCGGAAAGATAAGAGTTTGCTTTTCGGATGTGGTGGCCGAGTCAGCCTCATTGCGTCGATTTACCCCTCCAACCATCGTAGGGAAGTGTAAATTGCGGTTCGAAGAGATGTCAAGGACAGTCGGGAATTGCTCATGGCGGTTCAAAAAGCCGCAGGGACGCTCAAGAGCGACGGAAATCAGCCGGACCTCTCCTTCCGCTCAAAGTGAAGGTCATGAAAAATATTCGGCCGGGGCCTCGGCGGCCATCAAGACTTCCTGATAGGCAATCCGGGGAGGCGGAGGCTTCGAGGCGACAA
>Ga0299915_10002433_pt1 | contig 13635 bp, 9 predicted proteins | sample RVTome_13_FD_200263 | JGI IMG/M metagenome (GOLD analysis project Ga0299915, IMG submission 200263) | Soil microbial communities from uranium-contaminated site in the Upper Colorado River Basin, Wyoming, United States - RVT92D227 (version 2) ...
CATTCTTGGTCAATTTCCTCCCTCATTGGTGACACCTTACGACGATGTTTACGCTTGGACTGCGCGGAGGCGGTAATGAAAACTGGAGGACCTCCGCCTGAACATTCATCCGCCTAACCGTTCGCCCTTGAGAGGCACAAGGACACCCTACGGGTGCGGGCACGCTCCCTGCCCGAGGATCACCGAGAATGGGGTGCCTGCCTGTCCTGGCCGACAGGCCAGGGCGGCAAGGCCGTCTCGCCCCGGCGGGCCGGGGCACTCGGCCCGATCGGGGTGCAGGCAGGCCGCGGGCCAACGCTGCGATTTCGGATGACGGTGTCTTGGCCGGGCCGCTTGTCCCTACCATCTTGCAAGGGCTCCCCGCAAAGAACAAAGGGCCCCCTACGCTCCCTGTCCTTGGGTCTGACAAGGGCGCTCCGGGGACCCCGGATGTGCGCCGGGCCAATCAGGCAGGCAGCCTGTCCTTGGGTTCTTACAAGGGCTTCCCATCAAGGACATGGAGCCCCACTCGCTTCGCCCATGCGGCCCTGGAACTGCACCAGGACAGGCAAGCAGGCGAGGCCGCTAGGCCGGATTGCAGCACGATGAGAAGCGCCCAACTGCTTCGTTCCGCGAGCTCAATCCTGGGGCGTGAACTCCAGCAATACTCGGCCAGAGTGCATCAATCGAAGTTGCCCATCCCCGAGTTGGTACCTATCGGATGTGCTCAAGAGTGCAAGGAACTCCTGTTCTTGGTCCATTGCTCCCTCGGGTACCGGGCAAGCCATGAGAGTCGTCTGGATTTCGCGTATTTCGATCCTACCTCCATTGATTCGATAGGCGCCACTAAAGTTGTTGCAGCCCGATGATCCCTGAACTGATCCCGTGTCAAAGACGGCAGTTATCTCGACTCCGGGTAGGGGAGCCCTCTCTTCGAGAGATGCGAGGAGCCACGAAGTGCCATCTAGTGGATCGGCTGCCACCTTTCCAATGCCATGGCAGCTGGAGAGAGCTACCCCGACGAATCCGAGCAACGCGGTTGCCATGATCCATCGACGTCCCATGATGTCCACTCCAATCTACTTCGCGGTCACATTAAGGACGAACCAGAGTTCAACTGTGTTCCCGTCATTTCGTGGGAGCACATTGGGCCTAACCACTCGCCCTTGAGAGGCACAAGGACAAGCAGCCTGCCTACATCTGCCTGCCCACCTGCCTGCCCCAGGATCACCGAGAATTGGGTGCCTGCCTGTCCTTGCGTACTTCAAGGGCGGCAAGGCCGTCTCGCCCCGGCGGGCGGGGGCTCTCGGCCCGAACGGGGTGCAGGCAGGCCGCCCTTGAAGTACGCAAGGACCCCGCTCCGCTTCGGGGGCCCCGCAAGAGCACCGAGATACTCCTTCGCTCCAGGTGCAAGCAGGCAGGCAGCTCGAAGCCGTTGACCGGCCTTTCCCTCCTTGAGAACTCCTTCACAAGATTGACGTTGACCGGTTCTGGCATAAGCTAGTACACAAGTCTTACCGGATTCGGCATGTATTCTGGTCTCAGTGGGCCCAAGTAAGGATGCCACTCTAATGAAGAAATCTACACCTACAGAGAACGGCAGGATCGGATTCAGAAGGCTCGCGAAATCGGCGCTGGTTGTCACGCTGTTTCTCCCGGCCTGCGCGCCGCTGGGCCAGCCGTCGATAACCCCCTCCGCAGCCTCAGCCCAGTCCGCAGCGCCTGCCGCCGCGCCGACCGCGGTTCCGCCAGCGCCCACGCCGACGGCCGATCCGCGCTGCCCCGAGCCGTCGGAGGGCACGCAGCTGCTCACGCACAAAGAGGACGGCTACTGCTTCCTGTATCCCGATGGCCTGCTTCGCGTGGATTCGTCCCAGCATGCGGTGTGCCTCGTCCCCGAAGGGGCCACCCAGGGATGCCAGAATCTCGTCGCCGCCGTCGAAGTCACCGACGCCGAGGGCAGGACCGCCGCCCAGATCGCCGACGAGAGAAGGGTCCAAGAAGGCGGCTTCGGGGCCGACCGTTGCACCGCACCGATCGCCGGCATCCAAACCGTGGTTCTACCCCAGGTTGCCGATCAGGGGCTTACGTGCGACATGTTGTTCGTGCGGGAGGATCGCCTGTACACGCTGAAGTTCGCCTTGCCCGACCCCGACGACCCGCCCGAGGTCGGCGACGCCCTGGTGCACCTCTTCAACACGGTCACCGCCTCGTTCACGTTGCCGCCCCTCGTCGCGGTTCCCGGCCCGGCGAATGGAACAGCCGTGGTCGCCTATGTCCAGGAAGGCGACCTTTGGGTATGGTCCGAAGCGACCGGTCAGACCCAGATCCTCATCGACGCCCGCGATGTGATCCGGGTGGAACTGAGCGATGACGGCGAGCTGGCGGCGTTCGTACGCCGATCATACTTCGCCGCCGGCGGGATCGACAACAACGAACAATCCGCCCTGTGGGTCGTGGGCCTGGACGGCTCGGGCCCGCGCGAGCTGGTCTCGGCCGCAGAGCTGCGCGCCCTTCTCAACGCCGCCGAGGCCGACTCCACCGACTTCACGCAGCTGGAGTGGATCCCCAACAGCCATCGCCTGCTCTACAGCGGGAGCACCTACAGCGTCATTGGCCAGGGCGGGGGCGCGCAGCGAGGCGTGTACCTGGTGGACGCCGACAGCTCGGCTCGGGCGGAGATCGCCCCGGCCGAGACCAGCCCCGAGTTCGCGCCTTCGCCGGACGGGGGCCACGTCGCGATGGTGACGCCGACAGGCCTCAGTTTCTACTCCTTCGAGGGCGGCCGCCTGCGTCTCGACGTTTTGACCTACCCGGCGACGGGCGTGCCGTTCCCGTTCACACCCTGGGGCGTCTGGACGCAGGATTCGAGCGCCTTCCTGATCGCGGCGCCGGACGAGACCGGGATCACCATCTGGCGTGTGCCAGTTGAGGGCGCCCTGTCCCAGGCGCTGATCACCGTCGACAGTGCCAACCTCCAGGTGATTTTTGCGCCGGACGGTTCCGGTGCGGCGATGGTCCTTCAGGGCGTAACCGTTGAGCGTATAGATCCCGCTCCTCCCCTCTCTCTCGATGGAATTGGCGGGCTCTTTGCGCCGCGCTTCGCCGGTCGAGAAGTGGCGGCGGCCACGTTCATCGTCCCCCTGCCCGAGGACCTCGGCCCGCTGGCCACGCCACGCGACACCTTCGTTAACCTGCCGGTCTGGTCGCCAGGAGGCACGGCCTACGTGTTCGACGGCAAGAGCCTAAGGGACCTCTACCCCCTCTGCCCCGACGCCGGCCAGATGATCGAGGTCTGTGGACCCGCCATCCAGATCCCTCTGGAATTCGGGGGGTTTGAGTGGGTCGACGGGAATCGATTCCTTTATGCCACCGTCCGGCCGCCGCAGCTCTATCTGGGCGACCTGGCCGGGGGCACGACGCTGATTGCTGATGATCCGGCGAGTTTCGACGCGGTGGCGGCGACATGCGTGGATGATTCGGAGTTCGTGTCGGACGTGACGGTCCCGGACGGCAGTTCCTTCGAACCCGGAACGGTCTTCCGCAAGACGTGGCGGATCCGCAACAGCGGCACCTGCACGTGGGACGCAGGATATCGGTTCATGTTCCTCTCCGGCGATCGGATGTCCGGTCCGCGCAGCATGCCGCTCGGGAGCCTGGATCGGAACCCTCAAAGTACTCCCTTGTTCCCAATCGTTCGGCCCGGCGAGGAGATCGAGCTGTCCGTCACGCTGATCGCACCCTTCGAGGAGGGAACCTCCCTGGGGGAGTGGCAGCTGTTCGCCCCGGACGGGACTCCCTTTGGAACGGTGCCGTACGTGGCGATCCAGGTTCCCTGAGGTACGTCGCCCGACCCGTGGCGCCTCTAGGAAAGAAAGATGGCCATGCACATCCCAGGGCAGACAACGGTGAGCTGGCGTGGGCGATCCAAGGGGCTGTTCCTGCTGGCCGCCCTGGTGGCTTCGGGCTGTACACCGCGTGACATCAGCTCAACCCCGACATCGACGGCCTTCGCTCCTCTCGCCGCCCCGACCTCCGCCCCGTTACCGACTTCTTCCCCGCCCGCCCCCTCCGCTCCTACTCCATTCGCCCTCTCCAGCCCAACGACCGGGGGATCGGCGGTTGTTGTGTTTGTCGAAGATGGGGACGTCCACGTCTGGGACGAAGCCACCGGCCACAGCCAAGTCATCTTCAATGGCGGCGACGCGATCCGAGTGGAATTGAGCGACGACGGCCAGCTGGTGGCCTTCGTGCGACGCTCGTTCTTCACGGCCGGCGGCTACGATCGGAACGAGCAATCCGCCCTGTGGGTCGTGGGCCTGGATGGATCGAATCCGCGTGAACTGGTCTCGGTCGCGCAGTTGCGCGAGCTCGTTGATGCCGCCGAAGCCGACTCCAGCAATTTCCCGCGGCTGGACTGGATTCCCAACACGCACCGGCTCTTATACAGCGGGAACACCTATGAGGCCCACGGCTACGGTGAAGGAGCGCACACGGCGTTGAAAGGTGTCTACCTGATTGATGCCGAATCCCTGGAAGGCTTCGAGCTCGCACCGGCCGATACAAGCTTCCACTTCGTGCCCTCGCCCGACGGCCGGCTGGTTGCCCTGGTCGATACGACGGGCCTCCTTATCCTCGACGTCGACAGCGGCCGGCAACGGTTGGAGTTCCCCGCCGGGCCCGTCGTGGGCTATACGGGATGGTTCGCCGGCGCAGGAGTCTGGACCCAGGACTCGAGCGCCTTCGTGATCAACGCCCTGGTCGAGCCCACGAACGTCATCTCCAGCTACGAGCTCTGGCGAATCCCGGTCGACGGATCGTCGGAGGAGAAGCTGATCTCGTTCCCGGCCGGCACTGCGAGCGTGGTCTTCGCTCCGGACGGTTCGCAGGCCGCCGTCCTGGGCGCCGCGACCGCCGTCGGCCCGTCCGCCCGGTTCCTCCTGCCCCTGCCGGAGGAACTCGGCCCCGTCGCGGTTCCCCGCGACACCTTTGACTACTCCCACCTCACCTGGTCGCCGGCGGGTTCCGCCTACATCCTCGAAAGTCTGTCCTTCGACGAGCAGGGAGATATGCACGGGCGCCGGAATCTGTTCCCGGTGTGCCCCAACGCGGCGCAGGACGTCGAGGTCTGCGGGCCTCCGATCCATCTCGGGGAGCAGATCGAGTGGCTCGAATGGGTCGACGGAAGCCGCTTCCTCTCCGTAAGCTACCAGCCGAGGCGCCTCTACTTCGGCTCCCTGGACGGCTCGGCGACTCCGATCGCCGAGGATCCACAGAGCTTCGACGCCGCGGCGACTACCTGCCGGGACGATTCCGAATTCGTCGCCGATGTGACAGTCCCCGACGGCACACCTTTCGCCCCCGGCACGTACCTTCAGAAGACTTGGCGGATTCGTAATACCGGTGACTGCACCTGGGACGCCTCCTATCGCCTTACCTTTCTCTCCGGAGACCGGATGTCCGGCCCACGCAGCGCGCCTCTCGGGGAGACCGTCCAACCTGGCGAGGAGGCCGATCTTTCCATACTGCTCATGGCACCCGCAGAGGCAGGGACGTATCGCGGGCAATGGACGTTGTTCGCTCCGGTCGGGACGCCCTTCGGGACGAGGCCGTACGTCTCGATCGCCGTGCCCTAGCTGGTGCCGCCACCATCCAGAAGCGTAGTCCCGGCCTTGGGGCCGGGTCTCTCGCACGCTCGATGAGCCCCGGCTAAAGCCGGGGACTACCGCCTCGAGGGCGAATACTTTGCACACGATAAGGCTACGCACTTGGAACGGCCCGTTTCGCTCGCTGGAGTTGTTGTCGCTCGCCGCCCTGGTCTTGTCGGCGTGCGCGCCGCCGAGCACAACGTTGGCGCCGACTTCGACCTCCCGTCCCGCTGCGGGAACCGCTGCCCCGGGCCATGCCTCCGGGGTGGAGCGATCGGCCGTCGTCGTGTTCGTCCAGGACGGTGATCTTATGGTCTGGGATGAAGCCACGGGTGAGTCCCATACCCTTTTCGACTCAAACGATGCGATCGACGTGACGATGAGCGACGACGGACAGGTGGTTACCTTTCTGCGCCGGTCAGTCGTCAAGCGATCCGAGCTGGACTGGTACGAGCAGTCGGCATTGTGGGCCGTAGACCGGAGCGGGGCGAACCCTCGCCAGATCGTCTCGGCCGAGGAGCTGCGGGCCTTCCTTGGGGCCACCGACACTGAATCCACCAACATCCCGCAGCTGGAGTGGATACCCGGGACGCATCGCCTGCTTTTCAGCGGCTGGACGTATATCGTCCAGGCCGAGGGGGAGTCGCACGCCGTTCCCCAGGGCCTCTACCGAGTCGACGCGGACACGTCGAAGATCACCGTCCACCTGCCGGCAGAAAACAATCTGCGCTTCTTCCCGTCCCAGGACGGCGCGTGGATCGCGCTGGTCTCTTCGACCGGCCTGAGCTTCATCGATCTGGATGGCAACGGTATCCGCCAGGACGTGCTGACGTACCCTCCTGCTGGGTTTCTTGGGCCGCTCTTCCCGGTCGGAGTCTGGAGCCAGGATTCGAGCGCGTTCGTCGTCACCGGTTCGCTCGAGGACAACCCCTCGACCAATCAGAACTTCACCATCTGGCGCGTTCCGGCAGACGGATCGCCCGCACAACCGCTGGCCGCCGTCACTGACTCGATCGTCGACTCGGTCACCTTCTCACCCGACGGCCGCTATGTGGCGTTCTTCCGGCACGCCGGCCCGGCCGGGCAGGCGACCGACTTTGGATGGTATGTCACCCCGCTCGCCCCTGAACCAGGCGCGCTGGCGGTTCCGAGGTGGGCGTACCTGTTCTGGAAGAACCTGCATTGGTCGCCGGCCGGGGTGGCCTATGCCTTTGCCGACAAGGCGCTGTTCCAGCTCTGCCCGGGTGCCGCACAGGACACGGAAGTCTGCGGCGATGGGTTCGAGCTTGAAGGCGACCTGGCCAGCATCTATTGGATGGATGGCAACCGCTTCCTGTATGCGACCCGCGACCCTTACGATCTGTACTTCGGCAGGCTGGATGGTGCGAGCGTTCGGATCGCCGAGGGATCCGAGGCCTTCGCCGCATTGCCGATGACCTGCCGGAACGACGCAGAGCTCGTGATGGACGGGGCCGGTCCCGCTCTGCAGCAGGCCGCACCCGACACCGTGTTGTTGACGAACTGGAAAATCCGGAACACCGGAACCTGTGTCTGGGACCCATCGTACCGGCTTGCCTTCCTGGGTGGAGAGCGGCTGAGTGGCCCGAGGTCTCTCCAGCTGAGGGACACCGTCCCGCCTGGCGAGGAGACCGAGCTGTTGGTGAGGGTCATCGCTCCGGCGGTGGCCGGAGCCTATCAGGGACAGTGGCAGATGTTCGGCCCGGATGGAACTCCGTTCGGGTCCGAGGCGAGCATCGACATCGTGGTTCCCTTCGATGAGCCGACCGCGCTCGCGCCTGATCGGATCGTCGCCAAGATCGCCGTTGGCAGCAACCCCAGCCGCGTCGCATTGGGAGAAGGAGCGGCCTGGGTCACCAACGAGTCCGCCGGGACCGTGTCACGCATCGACCTCACTACGAACCAGGTTGTCGCGACGGTGCCGGTCGGCAACCTGCCGCGCCCCGTGGCCGTGGGCTATGGTGCGGTTTGGGTCGGCAATCTGGCGGACGGAACGATCTCCCGGATTGACCCTTCCACGAACTCCGTTACGGCGACCATCCTTCTCGACCCGTTGCCCCAGCCGTTCGGCTCCCAGCCGTCCGGCGTCGCGGCCGGTGCGGGCGCGATCTGGGTGGCGAGCGGCATCACCGGAGCCGACGGCGGCAAGGTTGCCCGCATTGACCCGGCGACGAATCAGGTCGTCGCCTCAATCGACGTCGGACGCTGGCCATCTCAGATCGCGGCCGTGGACGACGCCGTCTGGGTCACCCACTCCGTCACGCCGTTTCTCACGAGGATCGATCCAACCACCAATGAGATCTCGGCCAAGCTCAACCTCGAGTGTCCGACGATGGGGCTGGCGGCTGACGCCACAGGCGTCTGGGCCGCATGCCTGAGCGATCCAATCCTGTTTCGCATCGACCTTCGGACGAACCAGACGACTGCCAGGATCGCGGTCGGCCATCAATCCGAAGGTCTGGCCCTCGGCCCGGACGGGTTGTGGGTCACTTCGAATGCCGCAGACACGCTGACGTTGATCGACCCCGAGTCAAACCTGGCTACCCGCGTCTACTCGGTCGGCCGAGGCGCGTTGGGCGTGGCCGTCTCCCAGGACGACCTGTGGGTGGTCATGAGCGGCGAAGGCACCGTGTGGAGAATCCGGCCTTAGCCGCGCCGAGGCCCCTCGGCGACCTGCAGGTGCATTCCACAACTCACAAATGAGACCTACCATTATCAAGAAACGGCTATTGACTTCGGCAGCGGCAATTGATCCCGCTGCGTGTCATCTCGCCCAGGCCGCGATTGCGCCGATCCGGTCAGCCCGGCGATTTCGCATGGTGATGGATTAGCAGGGCCTTGAGCTGGTCGCACACAGTCGACAGGGCGGGGGGTTGTCCGGCCCTGGGGTTGGGGCGCGATTCTCCAGGGTAGCAACCCTAACGTAGAGTAACAGGCACGGAAGCCGAGGAGGGCATTCAACGGCCAGCTATCGAAGCTCTTCGGCCGCCTCCCCGTTCCCGCCGGAAGGCCTGGGAGGCGAGTGGCCCTACCCGTTCCGGGTCTCTGGGTGCCTCCCACTGCCCACAAGCGGTAGATCGTGTCCGTCGCTGTGACCGGAGCCACATCCGTATGATCGGCTCCGACGACCGCTTGCTGGACGTGGCCCGGAACGAATGCCGTATCGGATGGCCCGGCTATTACGTCCACCCCCGTAGCCAACCAGGTCAAGGGGCGGCCATTCAGATGAAGGTTCGATGAGAGCGTCGGGAGGATATTGACTTGGGTCCTTCCTTTTCTGTATAGTGATCGCCGGGGTAAGTACGCGCCAAAGGAGGCAGTCAAGAGCACATGCCGCCGGCAGCACGCGGTAGATGTGCTCTTTCTTCGCCTTTCGGTCAAACAGGTCATGATCCAAGTCGAAGGTCTCACGAAGTACTACGGTGACCACCCAGCTATCGTCGGGCTGACGTTCCATGCCGGCGTCGGCGAGATTTTGGGTTTCCTCGGCCCGAACGGGGCCGGGAAGACGACCACGATGCGGATCCTGACGGGGTACATGCCCCCGAGCTCCGGCACCGCGAGAGTCGCCGGGTATGACGTGGTCGACCAGTCGCTTGAGGTCAGGCGCAGAGTGGGCTACCTGCCCGAGACGGTTCCGCTATACCCCGAGATGTCGGTCGTGGAGTACCTCGAGTTCATGGGCTCGCTTCGGCGGGTAAAAAACATGGATGAGCGGATCGAGGCAGTCCTCGAAGAGGTCAGCCTCGAAGAGCGCGCCGGCAGTTACATCGGCAATCTGTCGAAGGGATTGCGCCAGCGCGTCGGGCTTGCCCAGGCCTTGCTCCACGAACCTGAGGTCCTGATCCTGGACGAGCCGACGATCGGCCTCGACCCGGCTCAAATCATCGAGGTCCGGAAGCTCATTCAGGAAATCGGCCGGAGTCGGACCGTCCTCCTGTCAACCCATATCCTGTCGGAGGCCCAGCAGGTGTGTGACCGGGTGTTGATCATCAACCATGGGGAGATCGTAGTCGAAGACTCCCCGGGGAACCTGCAGGCCCAACTGGCGGGCGCCGAAAGGTTGATAGTGGTGACTGCCTCGGAGACCGCGGAACTTGCACGACTGCTGGAGCGTCTTCCCGGCGTCGCTGAAGTCAAGCAAGGCATGAATGAGGGGGAGGTCCAGGTCACCTGCACGGCGGGGAACGACGTGCGGCCGTTGATCGCTCGCAAAGTGGTCGAGGCCGGGATGGATCTGCTCGAGTTGCGGCCCGTCGGAGTAAGCCTGGAAGACATCTTCCTCCAGCTCACCCGAGAAGAGGCCGCTCCCTCGGTGGAAGCTTAGCCGATGCGCAACGTTTGGATCATCGCCTCCAGAGAGTTCCGCCAGTACTTCATCTCCCCAGTGGCCTACGCTGTGGCGGCCTCCATCTATCTCATCCTCGGCGGGATCTTCTTCATTAACATCTATTTCGCCATTCGCGGAAGCCAGATTGATCCCGACGGGCGGATCGTCTTGGCGCCGCTGGTCACGATCCTGCTCTTCGCCACGCCGGCAGTGACCATGCGCTTGCTGGCCGAGGAACATCGCATGGGGACCCTGGAGCTCCTGCTGACTGCGCCCGTCAGGGACTGGGAAGTGATCGTCGGCAAGTGGCTTGGGGCGTTCGGCTTCATGCTGGTCGTCGTAGCCTTTACCTGGGTTTATCCCTACATCCTCAACCGGATGACCGACCCGGGGATCGATCAGGGCATTCTGGTCTCGGCCTACCTTGGTCTGGTCCTGCTTCTCTCGACCATGCTGGCCATCGGGGTCCTCATCTCGGCGATGTTCAAGAACCCCATGGCCGCGTTCTTTGTGGCCCTGGCGATCTTGTTGGTTCTTTGGATCGTCGGCAGTTTGGGGAGCGGGGCCGGGCTGGGCAGCCAGATCGCTGGAAGCCTGAGCCTGGTTGATCACTATTACAACAACCTCTACCGCGGAATCATCTCGCTCCCGGATGTCCTGTACTTCGTCAGCCTGACTATCCTGGCCCTGGTTTTCGGGAGCCAGATCGTCGAGTCGCGCCGATGGAGATGAGAGCCGATCTCCGCCGGTTTGCGCCTCTTGCGTACGCCGCCGGTCTTGTGTCCATGGCCGGCATGGCTGCGTGGTGGATCGTTGGTCGACAGTTCGACCTGTACGTCCGCGTGGGTCTGGCGTTGGCCATCCTGGGCATTGCCGCCGGCGTGCTCCTCGACCCGGATCGAGTTCGGCGAGCACTCGTCGGAAGGCAGATGCGCTACGGGAGCAACGCGTTCCTCGTCAGCCTGGCTGTCTTCGGCATTCTCGCCGTCGTCAACTATGTGGCCTTCCAATCACCATCCCAATGGGATCTGACGGAAGACAAACAGTACACGCTGACGCCGGAGACGCTCTTGACGCTGGAGGGCTTGGCACAACCAGTTGTACTCAAGGGTTTCTATACCCCCGACCGTGCCTCGAGCAGAGATGAAGTGCGACCGCTCCTCGACGCCTATCAGAGCCGCAGCCATGGAATGCTGACGTACGAGTTCGTTGATCCGATTGAGAATCCGGTTGCTCGGGACCAATACGGGATCACGACGGATGGGAGCATGGCAGTCGTCGTTGGCGAAGCCTCCGAAGTCGTTTCCTTCCCGAGTGAGGAAGAGATCACCGGCGCATTGGTCAGGCTGGCCAATCCCGAGAAGCGTAAGGTCTACTTTCTCGTCGGCGAGGGAGAAAGAGACACAGGCGCGGCCGACGATCAAGGCTACACCTACCTGAAGTCGGCATTGGAGTCGAAGAATTACGAGGTAGGGACGATCAGCCTCCTTGTCGATCCGAAGGTCCCGGAAGATGCCGTTGCCGTGGTCGTGGCTGCTCCGACGTCGCCTCTCTCGGAGGATGAGGTCAAGTCACTCGGTGAGTATCTGGCCGCCGGCGGCGGGCTGATTATCCTTGATGACCCCACGGCTCCCACCGATGAGGATAAGCCCGACCCTCTCAGGGTTTACCTCGAGACGAAGTGGGGCCTGCGGCTGGACGATGATCTCGTGGTCGACCTCGATTCGGCTGTTCCCCTGGCGGGACTTTCGACCTCATACGGCGATCATCCGATCACGGCCCGCATGCGCAATCTGGGCAGCATCTACCCGTCCTCGCGAAGCATCGAATTGATGACCCTTGACAATCCATCGATCACTCAAACGAGCCTTGTCCTGACGGGCGACCGCTCGTGGGGTGAGACTGATCTAGCCGCACTTCAAGACAGAAACGAGCTCAACTTCGATGCCGAAGCCGACAAAGAGGGTCCGCTCGTCTTGGCTGCGGCAGCTACCGACTCGACGAGCTCTTCACGCGTCGTCGTCTTCGGGGATTCGGATTTTGCGGCAAACGGGTACTTCTTCCAGATCGGTAACGGCGACATGCTGGTCAACAGCCTCGATTGGGCCTCCGGACAAGAGAACCTGATTAGTCTTACGCCGAAGACCTCGACACAGAGGTTCGTCAGTCCTCCTTCAGCACAGACGACCGGGCTGATCTTCTTGCTGACGATCATCCTGATGCCGGGTGGCGTCGTCGGACTCGGGCTACTCACCTGGTGGGGGCGCAGGCAGCGAGTCTGAGGCGTCGCCGATGATCCGTCGTGGCACGTGGATCCTGGTGGTGATCTTCCTCGCCGTGCTGGCCGGGGCGATTGTCTGGACTCGGCGGTCTGAGTCGAGTGCGGAAGAGGCCCTGCCCACTCCGGAGCCTCTATGGAGCTACGAGGCGACCCAGGTTGATGGACTACGGATCGAAGACCTGCATTCGGGGGAGGTTGTCGAGGTCCGGCGAGATCCGGAGCTCGCCTGGAAGATGATCCAGCCCGATGAAGGCCCGGCTGACGCCGGCCGAGTGGAGCAGGCGGTGACCTGGGTCCGCCAACCTGATGTATCCAGGATTCTTTCCGGGCAGCGCGACCTGCTGCCCTTCGGTCTGGCAGACCCCGGGATCAGGGTAACGCTCCTCCTTAAGGATGGGAGCACCAAGGCCTTTGACGTCGGGGGAGCTGTGGGGATCGGGGGAAAGACATACGTGCGCGCCGTGGGAGGGGATGATATCCAGGTCGTGAGTCAGTACAGTCTGGATGACGTCGTCAGCATGCTCGATAACGTACCCGTCTTGCCGCCGACCTCTACCCCTGAGGTCCCGCTGGCCAGCCAGACTGCCACCCCGGGGACGCCCTCTCCGTAGAGGCCAGCGAGGCTCCTACAGCGTATAGCCATCGGCTGGAGCCGGGGCCGGGTGGGGAAGATGAGAAGGAATTGAACCTGGAAGGGCTTGAAACGGGCTTTATCTAATGCTCAGTTAAGCTTGTTGGCGTACCCTGGACCCGTGTGGCAGACGTATAGGTGGCGATCATAGGGCGGGGGGATTCCTGCGTTGACTTCCCCCGCAATTAGGCGGTATGCTGAGAGCGACTATGGCACAGAAGAACAAAGACAAACCCAAGGGCAGGAATCCGCGGCGTCGCGTAGACGATTACGAGATGACGGAAACCGGCCTGGAAGAAGCCCAGCCTGAAGAAGACGGTCAGGTCATTGACCGGCTCATCGAGCTTGGGAAGGAACGCGGCTACGTCACAGTAGACGACATCCTCGCGGCATTCCCGGAGGCGGAGAGAGAGATCGACCAGTTGGAGGAGGCCTATTCGGCACTCCTGGCAGCCGGCGTCCCGTACCTGGATGATGTCAGCGAGACCGAGGATGCTCACGAAGACGATGGCGCCGAGGCCGCCGATGATGAGGAGCCTCCCGAGACGAACGAGGACGAGGGGTATCTTTCAAGCGTCGACGCCGACGACACAGTTGGACTGTACCTCAAGGAGGTCGGCCGCGTGCCGCTGCTCACGGCCGAGGAGGAAGTCTCCCTCGCCAAACGGATCGAGCGCGGTCGAAAGGCTCGCGAGGAGTTGGCAAGAGGGCCGACGGCGGCCTGGCGCCAGCATGAGCTACAACGCCT
>Ga0299915_10002434_pt1 | contig 13634 bp, 16 predicted proteins | sample RVTome_13_FD_200263 | JGI IMG/M metagenome (GOLD analysis project Ga0299915, IMG submission 200263) | Soil microbial communities from uranium-contaminated site in the Upper Colorado River Basin, Wyoming, United States - RVT92D227 (version 2) ...
GGTTATCACAATTGTCATCATAGGACACTTTTGTTACCGGTTCGTTGGCTAGAAAAGACATTCAAGAACCCGTGTTTTGACCTCACTAACTTTATGGTTGGAAAAGATTTGGTCATCTACTGTTTATCAGTATAAAATTTAAATACTTGTACATATTCTATAATCATGGGGAGGTCTGGAAAAGATTTTATGGGGACATCCCATCCCATTCCTTCTTTCGTTCCAGACTTCTCTAAACAAAATATACTTTTTAAATAAAAAATTATATTTGATAAGTAAATTACAATGAAAAACTCTTAAATTATATAAAAAAATATTCTATTTATTTGGTAGGTTAGTAGGATATCCAGCAGCGGCCCAAGCCTCATATCCACCATCAAGATTGTATATTTTACCATATACATGACCCAAAAGATCCAAACAAAAATCTGCACCAACAGTACCATTTACACTATATACTAATATATCAGTTGTGTTTTGATAATCACTTACATTTTGATAAAGTGTTAAAAAATTATCATTCAATTCTGCTCCAGGTAGATGTCCTCTATTAAATTGACAATGACTACAACCTTCTAAACCACGGGCGTCTATTACCGTTAGGTTTTCCGTGGTATTTATAAGGATATATGCTTCTTCTGCTGTAATGTTTTTAAAAGTTGTAGTATAAGTTGGTATATTACTATTTTCATGATCTAAAAAAATACCATTTGAAAAAGCAAAAACTATTACAGCCACTACTATTATAAAAATTAACAAAATTGTAATAAAAATTGATAACCTTCTATCATTTTTTTGTGGCTGTGTTTCGTCCATTTTCTTTGCCATAATGTAAATTCTTATATTTTTATTTTTGTTTTTTAAAAAATTTTTTCATCAGTAACTGTTAACACATAGAACTTATATGCTTTATCATCTATTACATAAAAGTTATATAAATTATGAATTTATTTAAAAATAAAGTTAGAAATACTGGTAAATAGAAATATTATATCCAAAATACAATCTACTAAAATATTTATATTAAATATTAATAAAAAGATTTAAATTCTATGAACTACATAATATTAAAATATTGGGGGATTATAGCATAAAAATTAAAATAAAAAAATTAAAAATACAACACCACCTATTAGAAAACTCATATACAAGAGCAAAAATAATCGGAATAATTTTTATAATCCTAGGTGCTTTATTTCTCCTTAATCCTACCAATCTTAATATAAAAATTGGTTTTATATTGCTGTTTCTTGGCTTCTTAATGATATTTTTAATAACAGAAAAAAGTATGCCAAAAAAGATAAGTGATGCTCTAATAGAAGTAAATATAGACACGGTAAACAATCTAATAAAAGAATTAAATCTTCAGGGAAATGCTGTTTTTTTACCAAAATCAGATAACCTTACGGAAGAAAGAATTTTCATACCACCAAATAAATCAGGTGTACTAAAAATCCCAGAAATAAATGATAATAATATTATCCTAATAGCACAAGATGGAAAAACTCTAGGTATATCCGTTCCACCTTCAGGACTAAAGTTGCTAAATGAAATAGAAAAAGATAATGCTTTTAAAAATATAAAAATAGAAAACCTGGAAGAAAAATTACAATTATTCGTAGGAATGAACCTAATTAAATCGATATCTTTCAAAAAACAAAAAAACGGATGGGATCTAGAAATTGAAAACCTTATATATAACAAAAATAAACATGAAATATATAATCAGTATCCCAGTCCAATAAGCAGTGCTGCAATAACTATGATAACACGTGTACTAAACAAAAGAATTCGTATATATACCACAACCAATAACGGAAAAAAAATAAAGTTTCATCTAAATCAAATTAAAAAAATATGATAAATTGGGGACAAATAAATGCTGATATCAGAAAAAATAACTCTATTCATGGCAATATGGATGGTAATTATATTCTTTCTAACCATTGATGCTATACCTGAAATATTTTTTATCTTAATATTTATAGGGTTTTTGATAGTAAAAGTTTTTACAGATCGTTATACCCTAACTCCCCTTAGAATTAGAATGAATATCCTCATTTTTTTGTTTTTCATCGTCTTTAGTTTACTTATAGGAAAAAGAATAATAAGCTTTTTAATTATCTAGATAATTAAAATGAAAATTTTGTTTGATAAATATCCAGTTGACATTATTCTATGTATGCTATGTTGTTTCATTATAATTCCAATAATTTTATTGAATCTAAATGACACACTAAAAATTGTTTTAGGTTTATTATTCTTACTTTTTATACCTGGTTATCTACTACTCTTTGTTCTATTTCCAACTAAAAAAACAGATAAAGGAATAGATTTTATAGAACGAATCGCTCTAAGTTTTGGAATATCACTAGCAATTGTTGCCCTTACTGGAATCGCCATTAACTATACAGCTGGTAAAATACAATCAGAATCCGCTCTTCTATCTATTTTTATTTTTGAAATTAGCATTGGGGTTATATCAATATATAGATGGTTTAAAACTATACCAGATGAAAGATTAGTTTTATCTATTGATTTATCTTTATTTAAATTAAAAGGTAAGTTAGATAAAATACTAATTATCATATTAATTATTTTAATATTAGTAACCACTACGCTATTTATTTTTGTGATAACAACTCCAAGATTCAATGAAAAATTTACAGTTTTTAACATACTAGCATCAGATAGAAACATAACAAACTATCCACATAATATTAGTACTGGAGAAAAAGCAACAATTATTATTGGTGTTACAAACCATGAATATCAAACAATAAACTATACTATCGAAGTATGGCTTATAAATCAAACAATTACTTTTAATGAATCAACAAAAGAAAACATAATATCATATAATAATGCCTGGTTCATGGATAAAATCAATATAAGTTTAGACCATACTGATAAAAATACAGAAAAAGAATGGGAATCACAATGGGAATACAATTATACTTTTAATATTACTAAAAAAGGAGAAAATCTAACATTAGCGTTTCTACTTTATAAAACACCTACAGATAGTTTCGACTATACTAAGGATTATAAAGATATAATTGAACAAAAAATAGATATTTCGTATGAAGAACTTCATATATGGATAACTGTATATTAGAAAAAATAAATAAAAAAATAAAAATTTTAGACACCTATAAAATAAATTCAAATAGGATTTTAAGGATATGCCTGGAGCTATACCACATATAATAGCAGGATTTGCATTGTTTTTCATCGGTAGATATTACTATAAAAATTTCTTTAATGAAAATGATAAATCTATAAAACTATCTCTCCTATTATTTACTAGCTTATTATTTAGTATTATCACAGATTTTCTGCTAATATTATACTATTTAAATTTAACTAATGAATTTTCATGGTCGTCAAAATCTGATGTATTACCATATCATAATTTATTACATATAATTTTATTTATATTCGCATTAGTTGGTCTAATAGCTATTAAGTATTTTTCACATATAAAAAATAAACCTATATGGATTATGGGTATGTGGGCTATAATATTACATATAACAATGGATCTATTCCTACCTGATATTACAAGCATATGGATTTAACTTACTATATTTTCTAAACTACAATATTCTGTTTTTAATAGGTAAAACAACATAAAATAAATTAAAAGAAATATTTATATAAAAGAACATATATTATAATATTGGGGATAAACATGGTAGCAGTTGTAAAAATATCAAAAAAAGGATATTTGGTAGAAATTAAAGAGGTTTCTGATAAATATCGAAACATCCAATATAAATGGAAAGAGAAATAAAATAAAATTAAAACAACTACGCTCTTATTCTTTTTTATTCATTTTAAAAAAAACAAAAAACAATATAGTTAGAATCCAATTCTTAGTCATATTTAAATATAAATTATAAAATGACTAATAAAAAAATAAAATAAATATAAATACTATGAGTTGACAACTTGAAAAAAAATATAATATCTCTTGTTAAACTACCAGATATAATAATATCCGAATTATATCTAAGATTATTCCAGGAAAAAAACTCATTAATCATATTTACTTTACATGGACTATTTTATAGCAAAAAAGAAAGCAATCAAAACCTTGTATATCCACAAACATGGATAACCAAAGACCAGTTTCACCAATTCGTAGAATATTATTTAAAACATAATTACACATTTGTATCCCCTAATGATATATTACATGGCTTAGACAATGATAAAAAATATATTATGATAACTTTTGACGACGGATATTATAACAATAATTTAGCACTACCAATTCTTAAAAAATATCAAATTCCTGCATTATTTTTTATTTCAACAAATCATATTAAAAAAAACAAATGCTTCTGGTGGGATATTTTATACAGAGAAAGAATAAAATCTGGAATATCAAAAAAAGAAATCGTACATGAAAATAGACAGTTAAAATCAAAAACACCTGAGGAAATAGAAAAATATCTAATAGAAAAATTCGGAGAAGAAGCATTTAAACCAAAAAGTGATATCGATAGACCATTTACCCCATCAGAACTAAGAGATCTTTCCAAAGAAAAAAATATATTCCTAGGTAACCATACCAGCGACCATGCAATTCTAACAAACTATTCCTCAAATGATATTAGATCACAAATAAATGATGCACAAGAATTTATTTACAATATTACTGGAATAACTCCAATCGCTATTTCATACCCAAATGGAAATTACTCAGATAAAATCATAAAAATATCAAAAGAGACAGGAATAAAACTTGGAATAACAACTGAGCCTAGAAAAAACAAATTACCAATAGGTTACCAAATCAATAACTGCATGAATCTTGGAAGATTTGATCTATCAGGTAGTGACAATATTATAAATCAATGTAAATTGTTTAGATCAGATTTACTGTTATATACTTATTTTCAAAATTTTTTAAGTAAAAGACAAATAAACCAAAGAAACATATTTTATTAATTTTAAAGATTAATCTGATTCTCCTTTTTTATATAATTATATTATAAACTAAAAAATCTAACAAGGATAATCATCAATATTATAGTATACCCTAATCCAATCCTTGTTTTTTATATTGATTTGTTATCTACATCTACTACTAATATAATAAAACATTTACTATAATTTTTAAATATATTGCTAAGATATTTATGCATTACCTTAATTACTCTTTTTCCACAAAATTCTTTTAAAACAAAATTTTTTATGAATAAACCTTATTTTTTCATATGCATCTATCCAAGCTTTGATGCAAGAACCATCTTCTAAATATATATTTATTGCTAAGATTTAACTATTCTATCCAATTTTTTCTAACCAAGATTCTTTCCAAAAAACATAGCAATTTCTATCACATTTAGGCATTAGATTTCCCTGTTTTCCTGAACAATGAACACCCTCAAGGAGAACAACATTCCTTGCTTTGTACATTTTTGCTCCACGTTCATCAAAGAAATAATTTACTCTCTTCAAAACTTTATGTTGACTTGTGCAATACTGCCACATTTCCTCCATGAATAAACACCCTTCTAATTTATTATTTTCATCTAGAGTCTGAAGGATTTGTTTTTTGTCACGAACCCTAACAAGGTCTCCTGGTTTTAGATCACTCGTAATGGGAGATAGTACTTTTTTTAAATACTTCACTTTATTAAATTTTCTTATTTCTTTAATAAATAGAATTAATCCACTCAATCGTAATAGAATCCCAAAATTTTTTTTGATTTTAATAGAAGAATCATCAACTCCCATTTCTTTAATTGTATTAATTTGACACATAGAGTCATCACATTAAGTACTTTATTTTTAATCTAGATCAGTGCATTGTTTACCACAAGATGCTATGATTATCTATTATCCCCTATATAAGTATGTTTTGTTATTGCAATAAATATTTTTCCTCGTATGGAATCATCTTTAAAAGGATAGTTACATTTCCTTAGACTCTTTAAAAAAATATAATATATAGTAGGAAGAACTTTCCGATTAAAAATAATAAATTTATATTTTTTCCTTGTTTGCTTTCCAAAAATTTTTTGATATTGATGGTACGGGCCATAAAAATCTATTTTACTAATTTTTTTCTCTGTAAATAGTTTCTCAAAAACTCGATAAAACAGTACATTTGATGGAGAAAATACAGAAAATGCATTTGAATAGCCTATTTTAATCAAATATAGAATCCTACGGTCAATGATCGCATAAATTCCAGCGACATATTTATTATTTACTTGCAAAAAATATAACCGGAACTTATCCTCACGGGCAAGGTGTAAGGCTAACTTTTGATAGAATTCACCATAGTAAGAACGCTTTAAAGACGTCGCTCTAGTACCCTTCCACCCGCTATCTTCAATCTCATAGAAATACGATAATCCCTTTTCAATTTCCTGCGGTTCTTTTATTTCTACAAGTGTTACTATCCTTTGTTCATCCAACCGTCGACATTTTCTTTTCAATTCTCTAATATCTTTCGCATCTAGATCATTTTTGATAAAATCCTCGAATTCTCTCTGGCAATCAATAACCAGAGTATTTATTTCGTTTTCATCAATTTTGTAATACTTTTTAACAATTGATCTAAAAACCTTTAAAAATGTTTCATCTTCATTGATAAAATCTATAGTAATAATATCTAATTTCTTTCTATTTTCTCGTAGATATTTAAAAAATATCTGAAAAATTACCTCAGGGTTTTCTTCGGAATCGATAAGAAAATTATAAAATCCAATCAGATGTTGATCTTTAACTGACAATTCTCCAATTGACAAGAAACTAAAATATTTTTTTATTTGAAAAGTAAATGGAAAAATGGCTACAATTTTATTATTTTCATTTTTTATTACATAGATCTCCATTTTAACTTTTTTAAAATTCTTAATAATTGTTTCATAATAGATTGCGAATACTTCAAATGAGAAAAGAAGAGGTATTTCCTTTCTCAAATTAGATAGTCTTTCCCAATCGTTTTTTATCTCAGAAAGTTTTTCAAATGTTCCAATTATATCAATAGTATATTCTGCCATTACTTTTACCCACCTAAATTTTTCAAACAATACAAATAATATGCAAGACTACATATCTTTGAATAACTTTTTTGATATGAATAGCGAGTTACTATTTTACCACCTAAGCGTAATTTGAAAGTATTTATACCCTTTTTTTCTGCGTCTTTTTCTGCTTCTTCTTCAGACCATATTCCACCAAGATCAAACTCCTTTATACCTTTTCCTTTTGCATATTTTATTACTTCCCAATCAATTAAACGCTTAGCGGCAGCTGTTAATTTCTTTTTACTACTATCCAATTCAAATCGTTTTGATGCACCTATCCAGGATTCGATATGAGAATCATCTTCCAGATATAGAGTTCCATATATGATTTCACCATTATATTCAGCAACAAATAAAGTACCATTCTTTTTCATAGATTCAAGGGTTGTTGAGCCTACTCCAAATATATCAAATAAAGATTTAATACCTTTTTTTTGTATAAATGAACGATACATCTGAAAAAACTGATCAAAACCCTCATTTTTCCGAAGTCTAATACCTTCTTTTTTTGCAAGATTTATCTGACGGCCAACATTCTTAACATCCATATTCTGCCAAATTGTATCCAAATCCTGAGTTAAATCTATAACTATAGTAAATTTTTTTTTACAAGTAAATCCTTTAACATTAACTTCATTTTTACATAAACGGAAGTCTAGAAAATCACAATCATCAATATCAAATGGTTTATCTGAAAAATGAACTTCTCGAATATTAAATATTAAAATTTTTTTATCAATGGATAGCATCTATTAATTTTATTAACTATTTGTAATATATATATATAATTTTCTAAAAATATCAATACTTTATCAAATTGTAACAAAATAACGATATATTTATCAAAAACCGTAATAAGTTTTAAATTAAATATTAGCGATATTATATACTTCCGCTCCAATGTTCAGGAATCCATTAAAACGAGTATAATATTATAAATATTTTATTACTGTTAGAGTGTTTTTTTTAGTTTTTTGATTTTTTATACACAACTGCTACAGCTACAGCAGTTTTATCTGAGTGAGATAGACTTATTTTTATTTCATAATTATCAACGTTTTTATCCAATATAGTAACAAATGGAATCCCATTTTTTTTATTTAATATCTCAATTTTATTCAAGGGAATTCTGACACCATAGCATGAAAATGCTTTGACAACTGCTTCTTTCCCAGCAAATCGGACACTATAATGTTGAGCAGCATGTACCTTTTTTTCACAATATTGTATTTCCTTCTTGGTAAAAATTTTCTTTAAGATGATTCTTTTTGAAATGATACTCTGGCGAAATCGAAGGATATCAATATTATCAATGCCAACTTCCAAATCATCACCTTTGCTTTGTTATAACTGTAATTAATACTTCTTTAAATATCACTATCACCAGTGAAAAAATACCAATTAGTTTCATTCAATAGATAAGATTCAAATGGAAGATTAGCAGCATATAACACAACTATTGCATCATCATTTTTTGTTAAAAAGAAATTAAATTCTTTAAGTTTATTCTCAATAATGCTATTTCCCATATAACGAATTACAATAGCTCCTATTTCCTTTGTTCTTATGTGGAGAATAAAATTCGCTAAAAGAAAGTTAATTAAATTATCAGCGGGCAAAAACAACATATCAACAACATGACAGATGTTATCTTTTACATAATAAACAAGGTATCCAGCAAGTTCTTTTTTATCATCCAAGATGCAGAATATTTTATAATAATAAGTAGATGATTCTTCGTATCTCCAGTTTAGAAAACTTGAGGATCTCTCCCCAATTATATTAAATTGTTTTGAGGCTTTTTCCCATAACATATCAAATCTTTCATCAAAAATAGTAGGCATTTCAATTGAATAGCCAAACTTATTTTTAACACGCTTATCTTTTGAAACAATGTTATTAAAAAAATCAAATATCTTTAAAAGTATATTTGATCTAAGATATTTAGGTAGATATTCCTTTGGTACAATTACTGTTTTTAATAGTTTTATATATCGTTTATATTTACCAATTTCTTTATACCCTATTCGTAAAAAAAAAGTTCTTGAAGATTTATTTGGTATACCATAGATAAATTTATACCCAAAATCGTTAAATTTTGATAAAATTTCTCTATGTAATTTGAATGCTGGTCCATAACCTCTATGATTTTTATCTATAGCAAAATCTCCAGCTATCGCAGCATATGTCGGTTCTTTATTTATTAATAGTTTTCTTGGAAAGAGTGATGTAGAACCAACAAATGAATCAGTAGATTCAAATTTAGCTAACCAACATAATGCATTTCCATAAGGGCACTGTTTATAATTCCAATCGTATCTTTGTGATGAAGCAATATCAAGATTTCTCAGTAATATTGGAAGAATATCCTCTTTATTGTTTTCTACTTCTGCTTTAATAATAGTATAATTCTTCATTTTAAACCTAATTTTTTTTGGACAAATGCAACTGTTTTAGAATCTTCAATTTTATTAATTTTTTCTAATGCTAATTCCCGATTTAAATAACCCTCACGAACTAAATTTGCCAATTCTAATGAATACGGATGAAAATGAAATTGTTTCTTATGAGCTATAATTGCATATGAATTTAACAGACAATTAGTGGAATTAGCATCTGTATCCAGTGGTGCTTTCCAGCCATATTTATAAATCGTTTCGTATACCTTTTCTTCATTATAACCTAGAAATGCTAAGGGATGGATGTTATAAGGAAAATGATACGAACCATTAAAATGTTTTTCTTCAAGAAAATAAGGTCTTATAGCATCTCCAACAATTTGATATAACGGTTCAAAAATTGCTTTTTGCATCATCTTTAGCATTTGTGGATTGTTTTTCATAATTGATGAAGTAATAGGTGCTTGACCAGGAGACCAACCGAATGTAATAAAAGGAATATCTTTTTCAAGTGTCATACGAAGTGCACTAAACTTTACTAATCCCATACAAGATGTACAAATTGTACTTGCCCGTTCAATTGTTTTTAATGAATAAATATTACGATTATTACATTCGCAAAAAATTTTTTTAAGAATATCAAAACGAGGTTTGATAATAATATGATCAATGCCTAGATTCTCCATAACGTTTTTAATATTACGAAACGCTTGTTCAGAAATAAATCCATTATCAAAAGTAACAGCAAGAATGTTTAATTTATACTTATTTTTCAGTATAATGCTAGTGTAGGTACTGTCTTTCCCTCCGCTATAGCACATCAAGGCATCATAACTATTTTTACCTTTGTTTTCTTTAATTAATGTTTCAAATTTTTTTTTATATTCCATCTTCTTATCTTTTAAATTCTTTAGACCTTTGAATTCAAGGCAGAAATTACAAACACCCTCTTCGTTAAATCTTATTCCTGGAAAGGTTTCAGGTAATATGCATTTTATACAGCGATTCATATTATCGTACCTCAAATTTATTTGTAAGAGTAGGAGGTAACTGTCTTAAGTGTTTTGTAGCGTTATATTTACTTGTAAAGTCCCTAAATGCTCTTTTTACTTGTTGTTCCTCTAAGTCCAATGCTTCACAAACCTCAGATATTTCTATTTTGTTTTCCCATGCATACAATAAAGGATCTAAGGTATCATATGGCATGCGAAAATAAAACTCCTCATCACTTACCTGAAAACTAAATGTATCTGGACTAGGGACTCTTTCTATAATTTCCTTTATTACACCTAAATATTTAGAGATCTGATACACTTGTGTTTTATACAGATGCGCAATGGGTTCAATATCAACCCCCCCATCCCCGTATTTAACAAAAAAACCTTGCATTAATTCACTTTTATTAGTTGTACCACAAACAAGATAATTCTTCATTTCTGCGTAGTAATACAGATGCATCATTCGCGTTCTTTGTTTAGTATCTGTTGCTGCAACAATACCATTTAATGTTTCTTTATTTAAACGGGATGATTTTACGTTACCATTGTGGTCATTAATATTTAATGTGAAAATATTGTATGCATCTTTTGATAGGAGATCAACAGGCAAAGTAAGGTTTAATTTATATTCGCTGTTAAATTCTGGAAAAATATTTTTAATAAAGTTATCTCTTTTTTTATAAGTACCAAAGCTTTCAAGGACAAAAGTAATATCAATTTCTTCTGTTGCTATTCCTAATTTCTCAGCATGTTTCTTTGCATATTTGGCACTAATAGGATTTGAGTCTTTTTCAGGGAGAATTAAACCTAATACACATTCCTTACCTAATGCTTTAACACATAGCTCAGCAGACAATGCTGAATCAATACCACCACTTAATCCTAATACTATACCATCTCGTTTCATCGTAATTGTTTGTTGCTTAATAAATGAACAAATCCGTTCAGTCTCATTCTTGCAATCCAGTTTTAATATCTCTTTATGGAATTTCATTATTAACTTACCTCTTATATTTTACACATAGATTCATATCTTTAACGTTTTTGTAAAGTTTTTTAGACTTATTTTACCAGTTGAAGTTTTAGGTAACTGCTTTCGTATTTCAATATATTTTGGAACCATGAATTTTTCCAAATTTTTTGAACAGTATAAAATAATCTCTTCTTTAGTCAATTTTGAATCTTCTTTTAATGCTATAACAGCTTTTATTGCATGCCCTAAAATTTCATCTGGTACTCCAACAACTCCTGCTTCAATAATATCATCAATCTCATACAAAATATTCTCTACTTCTTTTGGGCTTACTATTTCTCCGGCAGTCTTGATCATATTATCTTTTCGAGCAACGAAATAAAGATAATTTTCATCATCCATTTTAAACAAATCCCCTGTAAATAAATTCTTTTCACCAGGATATAACCCGGGTCTTAACTTTTTAGCATTCTCTTCAGGAAGGTTCCAATATCCCTTCATAACGTTTAAACCTCTTACTACAAGTTCACCAATCTCTCCAGGCTTAATGATTTTCTCCCCTTGCCCATTTACAAGATATATTTCGACATTAGGCATTGCTTTACCAACAGAATTTGGTCTTCTTGAAAGCTCGTCAGGTGGTAAATACGTCACCCTCTTACATTCAGTAAGACCATACATAGAATATATCTTTGTGTTTGGGAATATTTTTTGAAGCTGAATAATATATTTTACTGGTAAAACTTGAGCAGTGCTAGTAATATATCGCAATCTAGAAAAATCATATTTATCTAAATTTTTATTTTTCAAAAGAATAGCAACAATAGTTGGTACTATAGGAAAACCCGTTATCTTTTCTTTTACCACTTTATCAATAATATGATATGGATAAAGGAATGACCTCTCTAAAACCACGGTTCCTCCAAATTTAAAAGTCATTAAAATTTGGTATAAACCATAATCAAAAGATAATGGTAGACAATTTAATATAATATCCTCATTAGTGTTCTCTAAATATTCGATAATAGAATTAGCTGCTGAAACCATATTCAGGTGAGTGAGCATTACACCTTTAGGATTACCCGTCGAACCAGAAGTATAAATAAGACTTGCTAAATCCATATCAATAGAGTTGTTTAAAGGACGTGTTATTGGATATTTTAAGGTATCTTCAAACTTATATAAAAGAGAATTATCATGTTTGTTCTCATCAGCTATTATTACTTTTTTCAAATGAGAACAATTAGGCATTATACTAGATATCTCTTCAAGATGCTTTGTATCAGTTATTAAAATTTTAACCTGACAATCGTTTAACATATACTCCAATTTTTTTGATTTCACTTGAGGATTTATAATCACAAAAATACCTGATGCCTTTAAAATTCCAAAGATAGATATAACTGATTCGATCGAATTTTCTAGATATATAGCAGCTCTATCCTGCTTATGTAAACCATAAAAAATTAAAGCATTAGCTAATGAATTAGCAGCATTTTCTATCTGAATATATGTTAGTCTTTTATTTTGACTCACCAATGCTATTTTATTAGGGAATCGTTTTACACTTTTCTCTAAAAACTCATTTACTAACATATCCTATCTTCTTTGTAATAAAATTTGTTAATTTATCTAAAGAATCCAAGTTATCAGGAATCAATTCTTCATCATCAATCTTAATACCAAATGTCTCTTCGATATAGTTTACTAGTTCTAATACACCTGTGGAGTCAATAATTCCTTTATCTAAAAATGAATCATAATCATTCAGAATAACCCCTTTATTTCCTAATAGGAATTTATCTCTTATGAAAACGTTTAATTTTTGTTTGATATCAATATCTGTTTTTTTTTCAGATCGAGCCATTTCGAATCCCCAACCTATCTCTTCTATATACATAAATTTAAGTCTTATATATCTTAATTATGGTTTTTAAATGAAATAAGTAATTTTCAAGGTCCAATGATCTATCATAGAAAAGGACTTATCTAACATTGAATATTAAAGTTTTTTTATCATCTATTACTTTTATTAACTATTTATTACATATGGGGATTAAAGATTTCGACTTCTAGTATTTAAAACATATAGATTTTTGAAAGAGGTCAGCCATGTGAAGTTAATAAGATAGATGGCCCGTGTTCTATAAGATTTTGTCCATTTTGATGTAGTGTTTGCGTGACACTAAGCAGGATCTCGTAATTTCTTGCA
>Ga0299915_10002437_pt1 | contig 13631 bp, 9 predicted proteins | sample RVTome_13_FD_200263 | JGI IMG/M metagenome (GOLD analysis project Ga0299915, IMG submission 200263) | Soil microbial communities from uranium-contaminated site in the Upper Colorado River Basin, Wyoming, United States - RVT92D227 (version 2) ...
ATTCCGCAGAAACCAGTAATTAGCAGATACCTGGCAAATAACACGCCGGGCGTTCCTTGCTTGGAACGTGCTGTTTTTTTTACTATTTTAGTAAAAAAACCAGCATGCATACCTCACGACGTTCATTTCTCCGGAAAACTGCCCTTACATCTGCAGCTGCCGGCCTGGGTTTTTCATTTATAAAGGATAAGCAGGCTACTGTTCACGAAGCAAATGCCGGATCAAGAAGTATCCGCAGGAATAAGATTGGCGTATCAACTTATTCCTTCTGGCAGTTTAACGGGCCTAAGGAAAACTCGCCGATCGAAGATTGCATTGACAAAGCGGCCAGGATGGGCTTCGATGGCATTGAATTCCTGCTGGTGCAAATGCAGTCGGAGGAAAATAGTTACCTTCAGAAACTGAAACGCCAGGCTTTTCATGCAGGGCTCGACATCATGGGTTTTTCCACCCACCAGGGATTTGTTTATCCGGATAAGAAAACAAGGGACGAAGAAATTGTCAAAACCATCCAGCAAATCGAACTTGCCTATCAGCTCGGTATTCCGACCATGCGGCTGAACACCGGCCGGTGGAACACCATAAAATCATTTGATGATCTGATGGCCAACAAAGGTATTGAACCAATTCTGGAAGGATATACTATTGATCAGGGTTTTGAATGGGTAATCGATGCAATCGGACAATGCCTTCCCGCTGCAGAAAGATGCGGTGTTGTGCTTGGCCTTGAGAACCACTGGGGATTGGGACGCACAGCCGAAGGCGTTTTGCGGATCGTAAATGCCATAAATTCCACATGGCTGCAGATTACTTCCGACACCGGAAATTTCCTCGAAAACCAGTATGAGCAACTGGAAATGATGGCACCAAAAACTTTTTTAATCCAGGCAAAAACATACTTTGGCGGAGGAAAATGGTACACCCTCGATATTGATTACAAACGTGTTGCCGGAATTTTCAGAAAAGCGGATTACAGGGGATATATCTCCATTGAGTTCGAAGGCCAGGAAGATCCCCTGACAGCAGTTCCCAAAAGCCTGGAACTGGTGAGGGAGGCCTTTACCTGGGAGGAATGACTTTTCAGTAAAGAAATAACCGATCACCGGTTACCGATTACTGTTCACTCGCACTTCAGTGCTTCCACGGGGTTGATCCTTGCCGCACGCATGGATTGGTATACCACTACAGCAATGGCTATAAACATCCCAATGCCCGAGGACAGAAGAAATACCCAAAGCTTTATTGTAGTTTGGTAGGCAAAGTTTTGCAGCCATTGATTCATAAAATAATACACAACAGGCCAGGCAATTATTGAAGAAATCGAGATCAGGATGATGATCTCCCTGATCAGCAGCCTGAGGATCCCTGCCACTGAGGCACCGTGTGCTTTCCTTATCCCAATTTCCTTGGTCCGTTTCTCAGCTGTAAAAGCGCTGAGTCCCAGTAGTCCCAGACAGGCCACAAATATGGCCAGGGCGGCGAAAAGGCCGAAAACCGTGCCTGCCTGCATTTCTGATTTGTACAATGTGTTCAGGTTTTCATCAACAAATGTAAATTCCATAGATTGATACGGCAGGAAATTGTTCCATGTTTTCTCGATCTGTTTTATGGCCTGGTGGAGCATTCCTCCTTCAATTCTCACAATGGTATAAGCATTTTCCTTATTTGTATTGAATTCAAGTACAGTAGGCTCTATTCTCTCGTGCAACGATTTGTAACATACATCTTTGATGACACCTATGATCTCGAAAACATCCTGACCGCCTGACCGGTTTGGACTTGTAAGTCTTGCGCCAACTGCATCAGTTAATCCCAGGTACTTGACTGCACTTTCATTGATAATTACAGTTTTGTCATCGGTGGCATAATCACGTGTAAAATTTCTACCCGCGGCAAGTTTCATATCCAGTGTTGGTATAAAATCATAATCCCCGGCGATGATTTCAAAACTCAGCAAACGATTCAGAGAATCACCCTGCAGTTGATAAGAGGTGCCATAATAGGTATCACCCGGAAAGGTCCATGAACGGCTTGCATTGTTCACTTCGGGAATATTCAGTAATTGTGCCCGGAAGGTTTCCGCCTGTTCCCCCAAGTCACCGGTATTTTTTACTACCAGCAAGTTTTCCTTGTTATAACCCAGATCCTTATTCCGGATATACCGGAGCTGTGAGGCCACAATAAATGTGCTGATAATCAGGATTATGGTTATACTGAACTGGATGACAACCAGCACCGAGCGGAGTTTGATGTTACCCGGTCCGTTATTGAATTTTGATTTCAGGATTTCCACAGGGTTGAAGGAAGAAAGGTAAAAGGCTGGATAAAGTCCCGACATGAGACCGATGAACAGCGTTAGTGCCACCAATGAAGGAATGATATACCATTCGCTAAGGTAACCGACGCTCAGCTTCGTTTCGGTGAAACTATTAAAAAAGGGTAAGATGACTTCCACCAGGGTAAGCGCAAGGATCATGGCGAACAGCGTTATCATCATCGATTCGGCAAGAAACTGCCTGATCAGCATGGTCCTGTCGGAACCCACCACTTTCTTGATGCCAACTTCCTTGGTGCGATAAGAATATCTTGCTGTAGCAAGGTTCATAAAATTTACGCAGGCAATGAACAGTAAAAATGCTGCTACCAGTGAGAAGAAATATATATAAACCTTATCAATAGACCTGTCGTACCCCAGTAAAAACTGCTTGTTAAAGCGAATTTCACTTATAGGCTGAAGGAGGTATTTGAAAACGTTACCGGTGGCTTCAAATTCCTTGTAGCTGTTTGCTTTGATGGGGATCAGCATTTCAAGCTGCGGCAGTACATACTTGTCCATTAATCCTTCAAATTTAGCTTCAAGTTCATTGTAAGGATATTGCTCTGGTAATACTATAAAGGTTTCCAGCATCTGTGAAAGCCAGAACTCGCTTCTGCTTATATCAAGCGATGCAAAAGAAGCCAGGTAATCAAATCGGAAATGTGTATTAGCCGGGACCTCCCTGATCAAGCCTGTTACCTGATATACCTTATCATTGTTCAGAACAATACTTTTCCCGATAGCATCAGTAGTTCCAAAAAGCTTCTCGGCTATCGCAGATGTGATAATAACTGTATAGGGTTTATTCAGTGCCTTTACAGGATCTCCTTGCTCCAGGGGGAAATTGAATATTTGAAGGAAATTTGAATCGGCATAGCAAAAATTCTTCTCATGATAGGCTACATTTTCAATGCTCACCTTTTGATCACCCGGGTTGTAATATCGGGTAGCATCTTCGATTTCGGGATATTCCGACATGAAAGCCTTTGCCTGTGGTGGTGCGGTAACAGCAGCCGACAATTCCCTGCCCTCCAGTTTGGCATAGCAGTTTATCCGGTATATGCCGGAACTTCTCTGGTGAAAACTATCATAGCTCAATTCATATCTGACATACAACGTCAGGAGAATACTCCCTGCAATGCCCAGGGTTAATCCGAGCACATTGAGCAGCAGGTATACCTTATCTCGGAGGATGGTTCTCAGTGATACCATTATAAAGGTCTTGATCATGATGATGTAGTTAAGTTTGTGTTCTATGGCCAAGAGTCATGCCAATAAGTTAACAAACAAATTGTGAGGATATTATAAAAAGAGGACTTCATTAATTTGTGCAAAAATTTCACAAATGCAAACCAGAATTGCACTATTTTGAATAGATTTGTGACACCTCACCCTGCCTGACGGCAGGCAAGCCCCTGACGCATGAAAAAAAAAGGCAAAATTCTTATTGTTGACGACAACGAGGAAATACTTGTTGCATTGAGACTTCATTTAACGGGGTATTTCGAAACGGTAGTGACTGAGAAGAAACCGGAAATGATCCCTGCCCTGTTAACAAAGGAGAACTTTGACATCATCATACTTGATATGAATTTCAAAGCGGGCATAAACACCGGCAATGAAGGTATTTTCTGGATGAACAAGATTCTGGCTGTTGATCCGGCCATTTCCGTGATTTTTATAACTGCCTATGCGGGAATCGAGCTGGCCGTAAAGGCTATTCAGCAAGGAGCAGCAGACTTTATCGAAAAACCCTGGGGCGACGATAAAATGCTGGCAGCTGTTTTAAAGGGCTGGGAACTTCGTCGTTCGAAGCTGGAGATAACCAGTCTTCGTGAAAAACAGAAGCATCTCAGCGAGAAGATCGATCACCAATACGACTTCTTTATGGGGGAATCGCCCGGCATGGATCAGATTTTTAAAGTTATTGATAAGGTAGCCGCCACCGATGCCAGTGTACTGATCCTGGGGGAAAACGGGACTGGTAAAGAGGTGATCGCTCGTGAAATTCACCGGCGGTCGGCCCGTTTCCGGGAGGTTTTTATTGGTGTTGATCTGGGATCACTGAGTTCGTCGCTCTTCGAGAGTGAATTGTTTGGTCACCTCAAGGGTTCCTTTACGGATGCCAGGGAGGATCGTGCAGGGCGATTCGAAATTGCATCGGCCGGCACATTGTTCCTCGATGAGATCGGTAATCTGCCCCAGTCACTTCAAACGAAACTACTGACTGTGCTGCAGAACCGCGAGGTTACCCGGATAGGGTCAAACCGGCCGATACCGGTGGATATCCGATTGATATCGGCTACCAACCGGCCCATTCATGAACTTATCTCCCAGGGCCAGTTCCGTGAAGACCTCCTGTACAGGATCAACACTATTCTGCTGGAAATTCCTTCCTTGCGTGAAAGGAAAGAAGATATACCCCTGTTGTTGCAGTATTTTCTGGACAAATACACTGAAAAATATGGGAAACCCCCATGCAAAGCCGACAAAACGGCTATGGACAAGCTCATGCAGTATAACTGGCCGGGTAATATAAGGGAATTGAAACACATGGCTGAGAAGGCGGTCATACTTGGAGAGGGGAAAACCCTGCATGTGGAAGATTTCTTTTATGGAGCCAGGACAACTGATAAGGAAGTCCTCAGCGATATCCTCGACCTGGAACTACTTGAAAAAGCAGCTATCCGGAAAGCTATCGATCATAACAAAGGCAATATTACACGGGCAGTAAAAGAATTAGGCATCTCAAGAAGAGCGCTGTATTACAAACTCAGGAAGTATGATATTTAAGCAGTTTCTGATCAGGGTAATTTTACTGGTTATCCTGATTGCCTTTACCGGCCTGCTGATGGTATGGTCCTTTACACGCGACAGCCTGGTGGTGGCAAGGTTTACCTTTACCCTGACGTGGGTATTGATGATAACCGGGCTCATTGTTTATGTTACCAAAACCAACCGGGTTCTGAAATCGTTTATGGAATCATTGCGTTACCTCGATACTGTGAGGATACACAAGGGCAAAGGCAGATCATTCGAAGAGTTAGAAAGGCTCTACAACGAGATCATCAGCATTATCCGGAAGGTTGAAACTGAAAAAGAAACCAATCGTTTGTATTTCCGCAGCATCATTGACCATGCAGGTGTGGGGATCCTGTCGTTTGATGATCAGGGTGATGTTGAAATTGTAAATACAGCCTTTATGAAAATGCTGGGCATAAAAACACTTACCAATATCTCCTCTTTGGCCGGTGTTTACAATCAATTGCCTGAAATGCTGAGAACCATGAAACCAGCAGACCAGAAATTACTGAGGATCACAGTGAACCAGGAATTCCTTGGTCTTGCCCTGAGAATAGCTGAACTCCGTGTGCAAAACAAAAAGATCAGACTGGCAAGTTTGCAGAATATTCAGCACGAACTGGAGGAAGAGGAGCTGGACGCCTGGCAGAAACTGATCCGTGTGTTAACCCATGAAATCATGAATTCAGTAACGCCTGTTAATTCGCTTACCAATACGATCATCAGGCTGCTTGAACAGGAAGGCAGGCCAAAAGATCCCGGCGATATTGATGAAACCACCCTTAGAAATGCACTCGAGGGGCTTCATTCCATTGAAAAAAGGAATAAGGGACTGATCAGTTTTGTGCAATCATACCGGAGTCTCACGAGAATACAAAAACCATCTTTTTCAGTAATTTCCCTGAATGACCTTTTGAAAAGAATATCCACACTGGTCCGTTACGACATGGAATCAAAGGGTATCGGTTTTTCTGTTAGCATCCATGGAGATAAGCTGTCCCTGAACGCCGATGAAAAACTTGTTGAACAGGTGTTGTTAAACCTTATCAGTAATGCAGTTTTTGCAGTGCAGAGCACATTGAAACCTGAAATTCAGCTTGTGGCAAAATTTGCCAATGATCAGCTGATAATTGAAGTGCAAGATAATGGTTCCGGAATACCCGAGGAAATCCTGGGAAGTATCTTCATTCCATTCTTCACTACCCGTGAAGATGGTTCAGGCATAGGCCTCAGTCTCAGCCGCCAGATCATGAGATTACACGAGGGTAGCATTTCGGTGCGGTCAAAACCCGGTGATACAGTATTTCTGCTGAAATTCCCGAACGTTTAAAATACTTGTCACCCGTCACCCCTGCCTGACGGCAGGCAGGCGTCACTCATCACTGGATATCCTTCAGGAACAACGTATGCGGGTCATTGTAAAACTTCAGGAAATCAGCTTTATGCTGTTCGTTCTTTCCGGAAGGTGCAGAATGCGGAACATACAAGGATTTGCTTGAAAAGGGTAAAGTTATGATGCAGAATAACTTGTATAATGGAGCGTATTTTATCCAACTTGTGAAAGTTGTTTTAGGATTCATCGACGTGAAATCTGTTATAGTTTCCGGTAAAGCCATGGTGCCTGAAATTATTAAAAACTGGTCATTCATCAAATTTTGATATCTTTAGCTGCTAAAGCTTTCGGAGGATGCTCAACATATCAACAGGGTGCAATCCGCAAAGCGCCTCGATAAACAGGGAAAATGCCGGATGATCAGGAAAAAGAAAATTAGTTTAATACTTGCAGTCGGTTTAATTATTCTGACTGTTGCCCTATTGTCAGGAAAACTGATAACAGATATCCCCTACAGACGGGAACTTCCTCTGATTCCCGATCTGCAGACCCTTTCCACACCACTCAGGGAGCAAATAACAGCTGCATTCAAGAAGGCAAAACGAAATCCTGTTGCAGGGAATCTTGGCATGCTGGGCATGGTATATCATTCAAATGCCTATTACGATGTGGCTGCCAAGTGCTATGAGCTGGCCATAAAAAAGAAAAGAACGGAATGGATCTGGAATTACTATCTCGGATATCTCGGCCGGGAGTTGGGTGAATCGCAGGCGGCACTTGAAAACTTCAATGCAGTTATTGAAAAAAAACCGGGAATGGAAATACCCTGGTTTTATGCAGGCGAAGAGTACCAGAATTCGGGGAACAACGAGCAGGCGGAAAATGCATTTAAAAGGATATCTGATACGCAAAGCACCCCGACAGTCAGGAAGGGTGCTGCCAGGTATGACTATTTTCCGCTTTCAACTTATGCCGGTTTCCACCTTGCCAGACTATATATTGAATCCGGACGGGTTGAAGAAGCTGAAAAGATTCTAAAAGTAATTATCAGGAAATACAGGTCATATGGACCGGCATACCGGCTCCTGGGTAATGTATACCGGATCAAAGGGGATTCAGTGTTATTCAATCGGTATACAATACGTGCCAATGATCTGCCGGTGTATGCACCCCCGGTTGACACGCTGGTGGATAAACTGGTTCTGCTCTCCAGGTCGGAATTATACTTACTGAAAAAGATTGATGAAGCAGAAAAAAGCGTTTATCCTGAATGGGCCATGAAGTTGGTCAACAATGCCATCCTGTATATTCCTGAAAATAAGTATCTGATTTCCAAAGCAATAAAACTCTATCTTATGATGGGAAGTGGGGAACAGGCCTTGCCCTACCTCGGTAAACACCTTAGCAATTATCAGGAAGATCTTAACGAACTGAAGAGTGTTGGTGATCTGTTATATGCAAAGGGTTTTTATATGCAATCCATGGATTTTTACACACGTGTTGCCCAGCTGGAGCCCGGAAATCCAGAAATACAGTCGTGTTTGGCATTGTGTCTGTGGAATGTCGGCAAAAGGCAGCAAGCATTTATAAAGATTGATGACATGCTTAATGGCACAAATGATATTGAGGCAATGATAATAGGAGTTAATCTTATGCTGAGTTTTAAAGAAATGGAAAGAGCAAAACCCTATTTGGCTAAACTCACAGAACTCGCTCTTTCCAATCCTTCGGTGCAAAAACTGCGCGGCATGGTAGCAGAAGAGGGAGGTAATCTCAAGGAAGCACTTTCCCTGTATGAATCAGCGCTCAGAGGTGATCCCGGTGATCTGACCACCATACGTTATCTTGGAAATCTTTTAATGAGACTGAAAATGTGGGATAAATCTATCCGGCATTTTCGGAAATCACTGGAATATCATCCGAATGAACCTTACCTGTTGGAAAGGCTTGGTACGCTGCTGGTTTCCTGCCCGGATCCGGCACTCAGGAATGCAAGCGAAGGTCTGGAGTTTTCAGAAAGGGCTTTCATTCATACCCGCAGTCATTCTTCCACGCTGATATCGGCGGGAAGAAGTCTGGCATTAGCCTATACGTCGCTTGGAGACAATCAGAATGCCACATTGGTTATGAAAATGACGATCAATGCGGCACGGCGTGAAAATGTATCCGCGGAAAACCTGGCGGAACTTGAAATACTGCTGAAGCGGTTTCAGGCCGTTAAGTAAACGATATGAATCTGCAATACCTTTATACACTGGCAGTTCAAAAGTCTTACTGTCTGGATCCCTAATTACCCAATCCCCCGTTGTTCAACCATAATGTTATCCTTGCCATACGATCATAAGGCGGATAGGTATGCATGCCCCCGGTAACGATATCGATCAAGCCGTCGTTATTGAAATCACCTGGTTCGCAAGAGAGTAAATGTGTGGGGTTCCTGGCAATTTCATGCTTTGAAAATTGCATTTTACCGGTGTTCTCCAACCATATAAAACTATAGGACTCAGGTTTATCCCAAATATTGAAAGCACTCACTACAAAAAAATCTATGTCACCATCATTATCAATATCCGCGGGCCTTACGTTGGTTGCACCGGTGAAGTTGCAGAGCCTGTGAAATTCGAAATTAAGGTTTCCCTTATTCTCCAACCATTGTACCCCATGCCATGGCCTACCCTGTGGAGGAATATAATCAAAAGCGTCACCATTGGTGTACAGAATATCCTCATCGCCGTCCTGGTCTGCATCGTACATGGAAATCCCACTGGAACCATAATCCTGATTGCTTGATCCGTATAAAAGCCTGGACTGGAAATGTCCCTTTCCGTCATTTATAAAACAATACATCTCTTCCCACTCCTGGCTGACCAGGGATATGATATCCAAATCGTTATCCTTGTCTATATCTATGATCTCAACGTTGATGGGACCTGAAAGACTCTGCAGGATATGACTTTGAAACTTCCAGTTACCGAGGTTTTCAATCCATCGTGTTTCACCGTCATCATAACCAAACAAGGCCACCGCAATATCCATATCACCATCATTGTCCAGATCACCTGCCCTGACATCAGACACACGGGCAATCTTTTCTGCAACGATGTGCTTTGAAAAATTGTAATGGCCGTCATTTTCCAGAATGACTACCGATCCTATCTTGTCATTATTGGGGAAAAGCATACCCAACACCCCAACCATCAAATCGTTATCGCCGTCAAAGTCAAAATCTATCATCTGAACATGAGAAGGGGCGTTAAGGTCAACGGAAAGAATTTTCTCTGTATAAATTCCGGCAGGATCCTGCCGGATCCAGGAAATAAAATTCCCTTTATCATCACAGACAATTATATCCAGAAGCTTGTCTTTATCGAGGTCAACAGCGTGTACATGCGCAATGAGAGGTGGTTCCGTAAATCCCTTACCAACAGGCACCGGATCAAGAAAATCAACCTTTTCTCCTGTTTTGTTTCCATCAGCAACTTCGGTCGCCTCAATGCCTGACTCCGAAGTATCAAATAACCTTTTAAGAACATCACCACGGCTCATCCCGCTGCGCTTAGCCTGATAATTCAAGACCATCAAAGGAATTCCCAGAATAACGACAAAAACGATGACAAGAAGAACAAAATTCCTGATGCCTTTCTGAGGATTCCCCGGTTTGATTTTCACTTTCATTATAAAAGTAAAACTTAGAATAACCAATTCAAGTGGAAAATTTTTCTTCTTGTAAAACTAATTAAAATGGATTTTCCATAGCGTTACTTAACAAAAGAATAATTATAATTGAATACCGAAAGGTTCATTCACCAAACAGGTATTACCTGTAACCTATAACCTAAACTTCATGTATGTTAAAAGCTTGACCTATAATTCCATCATGAAAGTTTTCAGCAGACATATAGTCTCCTTCCTTATCATCATCAGCTTCGGTTTACTATCCGCTCTGGTCTGCCAGCTTTTCACAAAGGAACCGGTTGACAGGTACATCCACATACGGAACTTTCGGTATGGTAAAGAACCTTCGGTAATAAGGTGCAACAGGGGAGACAGGCTTCACCTGACCTTTTCCACGGATGATACCGGACATTCCTTTTTCCTGGAGGAATTCGATATCGATGCAAAGGTTAGTCCTGCCCGTAACCGGGTCGAAGTATTCAAAACGAGCGATCCTACACATAAACCGGTACTTACCCATGAACTTGCCTTTACAGCGCGTCATCAGGGGATGCTGAATTACCTGGTAGCCAAAAGCATTTATCGCTGTCATGTTTGGTGTGGTCCTATGCATGCGTTTGAATTGGGCAAACTTGTGATACTGCCCAATACACTGTTGCTTTTTAGTCTGGGTTGCATGCTTGGGATGCTGGTGATGTGGTTTGCCGGTATTTTCAGTACAGCCACACCGGCAATCCTGAATACCGGAAAAACTTCAGGTTACCGCGACGTGCTTAACAACTCCAATATAATCCGGAAAACTGTTGTATCCAGGTGGCCACAGGCAATTCTGGTAATTCTTGCCATGATGATGATTTATATTGTAATCCTCACTTCTTTGTTTGGCACCAAAATGTCGGGAAGGAACCTTGGTGTTTTATTGATGTGGGCAGTATGGCTGTTTTTATTGGTTGCCCTGTTTACCCCTTTTTTCGGAAGAATATGGTGTACGGTTTGTCCTTTGCCCTTTTTCGGGGATCTGATACAGCGGAGATCTTTTTTTACACCGGCAAAAGGCAGAACCAGGGAATACAACAACAGGCTTTCAGGCTTCTTTCTGAGGTGGCCTGCCGCTCTTGCCAATGACTGGTTTAAACTGATTGTGTTTTTATTGCTTGCTACTTTTTCAACCACCCTGGTGGCCAATCCAAGGATCTCGGGGATCACCGTACTTATGCTGATCCTGTTACCAACTGTCATGGCCCTGTTTTGGGAGTTAAGGGCTTTTTGCAGGTATATCTGTCCGGTAAGCGTTTTTGTCGGTCCGTTTTCCAGGATGAGTACGTTTGCCCTTCGGAACAAATCACAAGAGGTTTGCGACCAATGTAAGGCAAAATATTGCCAGAAAGGAAGTCCGAAAGGATGGGCATGTCCATTTGGTCTCAATGTGGGTGAGATTCAGGAGAACACAGATTGCGGTCTTTGCCTGGAATGCACGCGCAGTTGCTTGTACAATAATGTCACCGTCTACCAAAGATCTTTCGGTTCTGAGCTTGGAACTCGCAATATGAGTGAAGCCTGGCTGGTTATGACTGTATTCACTCTGGCCATTGTTTACAGTGTATTGTATCAGGGACATTGGCCGGTGGTGCGTGATTTTGTCAATATTTTGGATAAAAAAAACTGGGATCTGTTTGGTATATATACTTTTATTGTATGGTTGCTTGCCATGGCAGTGGTTCCCGGTATGGTTTATCTGCTATCATATACAGGGGCAAGGTTTTCAAAGACTCAGCGAACTAACCGCGAAATGTTCCTGGCTTTCATCGGAACTCTTCTCCCACTAGGGTTAATGATTTGGATAGCTTTTGTTATTCCCATGCTGTTTGTGAATGTAACCTTCATTGTGCAATCGGTTTCTGATCCTTTCGGATGGGGATGGGATTTTTTCGGAACGAAAAATATTCCGTGGCATCAGTTTTTACCCCGGCTGGTACCGTGGATTCAATCGGTCTTTGTAATGACCGGACTCTGGTTCAGTCTCAATAATCTGAAAAAGACAGGATTACTGGTTAACCTAACACTGCGACGGTTGTTTATCCTGATAATGCCCATGGGTGCACTATTAACCACGACTGCCGTTGTAATGATTGTTTTCTATACCAACTGACATGCTAAGCTGAAAACCAGATAAATGACCGGATAGTAAATTAATCTTACAAACATGAAAATCAATGCAATTATAACAGGCTCAACTGGTATGGTTGGGAAAGGGATTTTACTGGAATGTCTTCAGTCACCACTGGTTGATTCTGTGCTGGTCATTAACCGGAATCCGCTGGGGATAAACCATCCGAAGATCAGGGAAATTATCCATAAAAATCTTTTCGACCTTAATCCCATAAAGGCTGAACTTTCAGGTTACAATGCCTGCTTCTTTTGCCTGGGAGTCACTTCTGCCGGCATGTCAGAAAACGATTACCGGCTTGTAACTTATGATCTTACCCTGAACGTTGCCCGGGTATTAAGAGAACTCAATCCTGATATGACCTTTTGCTATATTTCGGGTGCAGGAACAGATGGTTCGGAGAAAGGACGAATAATGTGGGCCAGGATAAAAGGGAAAACTGAGAATGCATTACTGTCCCTGGGTTTTAAAGATGCATATATGTTCAGGCCCGGCTTTATAAGACCAATGAAAGGAGTTAAATCAAAAACAAGTCTTTATAATGCACTTTATGTTGTTTTATCCCCGTTGTTTCCATTGATCATGCATTTCCCGAAGTTTGCCACCAGTTCAGAAACTCTGTCGAGAGCAATGATACATGTTGCTGCTCAAGGGTATGGGAAAAGGGTACTGGAGAGCAGGGACATCAATGAGATAGTGATGAGTAATGAGTGATGAGTAATCAGGGGGTTTTGAGATTTGAGATTTGTGCATGAAGGTAAATAAATAAGCAATTCTCATAACCCAGTTCCCAGTACCCACTCATTACTCATCACTTTAGTATTAAATAGACTCCGGCCGCCAGCAGCCCTCCCAGAACTGGCCCGATGACCGGCACCCAGGCATATTTCAGGTCGAAACCGGCTTTGGGTTTGATGGGCAGGATAGCATGCACGATTCTCGGGCCCAGGTCACGGGCCGGATTAATGGCATACCCGGTGGGCCCGCCTAACGACAAGCCCAAACCCAGTACTACCAGGGCAACCGGTAAGGCGTTCAGGGCGCCTAACCCGACATCGGGCGCAGCCATATAGAGCACTGCCAGGGTAAGTACAAAGGTCCCGATAATTTCAGTCAGTAAATTATCGATGTAACTTCGGATATTGGGTGCGGTACAGAACACGGCCTGCATGGCCCCTGCATCCTCGGTTGCATTGAAATGCTTACGGTATGCGATCCATACAAGAAAAGCACCAAGCATGGCCCCGAGCATTTGTGCCAGCATATAAGATGCAACTTTGGCAAGGGGAAACTTACCAACGACTGCCAGTGCCAGGGTGATGGCGGGATTCAGATGG
>Ga0299915_10002438_pt1 | contig 13630 bp, 7 predicted proteins | sample RVTome_13_FD_200263 | JGI IMG/M metagenome (GOLD analysis project Ga0299915, IMG submission 200263) | Soil microbial communities from uranium-contaminated site in the Upper Colorado River Basin, Wyoming, United States - RVT92D227 (version 2) ...
GCGGCGGGACCCAAGGCGGTGGCCGTGTTGAACATGGCCGCGTTGAGGGCGATGGCGTTCGTCATGTCCTGGGGCGGCACCATCTCCAGGACAAAAGCCTGCCGGGCCGGGGCGTCGAAGGCGTTGGCGACACCCAAGGCGAAGGTGATGACCAGGATATGCCATGGCTTTACGAGGTGGAGGAAGGTGAGCCCGCCCATGAAAAAGGCCAGGACCATCATGGCCGTCTGCGTGATGACCATGATATTGCGGCGTGATACCCGGTCGGCGATGACGCCGGCATAAAGCATGAAGAGCCAGGACGGGAGGCCCATGGCAAAGCCGACCATCCCCAAATAGGCGGGCGACCGGGTGAGTTCGTAAACGAGGAAGGCGAGGGCCGTCGTCTGCATCCAGGTCCCGAAGAGAGAGATCATCTGCCCCCGGAACCAGAGCCGGTAGTTCGGGTAGCGCAGAGCGGTGAAGGCCTGCCGCCAGCTCATGCGGCGGCGCAGGCCGTTAAGGCGGGCCAGAAGGGATGGTGGCGTGGGCCCGGCCTCGGGCAAAGGGCTGATGAGTTCGCTCATGAGACGCCAGATATAAACGCTCTATTCATACAGGATTCGGACCGCTTCGACAAGCGGCGCGCGGGAAAGAGGCGTCAGGTGAGGATTTCCTCGTCCTCGGGACGCCAGGCCGGGTCGACGATGCAGAGAAAAACCAGGTCGTCCGGGCCCGGATTCGCGATGAACTGGTCAGCCCCCGGAGGGACATAGACGGCCTGGCCGGCCGAGACGTCGGCGCTTTCCGTGTCGATCGTCATGCGCCCGCGTCCCTCCAGGACGTAATAGACCTCCGACGTCTTGAGGCGATGAGGGAGCGTTTGCCGGCCGGGCCTGACGACGGCGTGAGCCAGGCTGTAGCGAAGGGCGAGGCAGTCTTTATCGCCGTGGAGAAGTTCGCGGAGCGCGGCCCGGTCGCCCGAGAGGAACTGGGGGCAATTCTTGAGGTCGCGAATCCACATGATGGCGGTTGGGCCTGGAAAATCGGGGAGGTGGGATTTGAACCCACGACCCCAGCGTCCCGAACGCTGTGCGCTAGCCAGACTGCGCTACTCCCCGATCGAGAGCGACCTATTATACACGGTCCCGGCCGGGATGAAAAGGGGATACCAGAACCATCCGGGGCAAAGAAAAAAATGCTATAATGTCCGCTTTGGAGGCGAGAACGATGAAGTCCTGGTGGCACATGACGACCGCCGAGGTCGCCGCGGCCCTCGAAACCGACCTCAAGAGCGGGCTTACTCCCGAGAAGGCCAAAGCGCATCTCGATCGCTATGGCCCCAACCAGCTCCGGGAGAAAAAAGGCCGCGGGCCGTTCCGCATCTTCCTCGAACAGTTCGAGGACCTCATCATCTGGGTCCTCATCGGCGCGGCGATCGTCTCCGGCTTCCTCAAGGAATGGGTGGACGCGCTGGCCATCCTGGCCATCGTCATTCTCAACGCCATCCTGGGCCTCATCCAGGAATACCGGGCGGAGAAAAGCTTGGCCGCGCTCAAAAAACTCTCCGCGCCCACGGCCAAAGCCGTCCGGGCCGGGGCCGCCGCGGTCATCCCGGCGGGCGAGCTGGTGCCCGGCGACCTCATCGAGCTCGAGGCGGGCGACCATATCCCCGCTGACTCCCGCGTCGTCGGCCACACCTCCAACTTCGCCGTGCAAGAGGCCAGCCTGACGGGAGAGTCGACTCCGGTCAATAAAACGGACCTCGTCCTCGAAGAAACGGTGGTGCCGCTGGCCGACCGCGCGAACGTCGTTTACCTCGGCACCGCTGTCGTCGCCGGCAAGGCCAGGGCCGTCGTGGTCGAGACGGGGATGCAGACCGAGCTCGGCCGGATCGCGGGCCTGATCCAAGAGACGAAGAAGGAAACGACACCCCTCCAGCGCAAGCTCGAGCAGTTCGGAAAGTGGCTCGTCTACCTCTGCTTCGGGCTGGTGGCGATCGTTTTCCTCCTGGAGCTCATCCGCGGCGGCCGTCTCATCGACGTCTTTCTGACGTCTGTCAGCCTGGCCGTGGCCGCCATCCCCGAAGGGCTCCCCGCCGTCGTGACCATCGCCCTGGCCCTGGGTGTCCAGCGCATGGTCAAGCGGCACGTGCTCATCCGGAAATTGCCCTCGGTCGAATCGCTCGGCTGCGCCACGGTCATCTGCTCGGATAAGACCGGCACCCTGACCAAAAATGAGATGACGGTCCAGGTCGTCTGGACGGCGCGGGACCGGTTCGAGGTCACGGGCTCGGGCTATGCGCCCCGGGGCGAGTTCCAGGTCGAAGGCCGCACCGTCAACCCGCAGGATTATCCGGACCTCCTCCGCTGCCTGACGTGCGGCATTCTCTGCAACAACGCCCAGCTCGACGAGAAGGACGGCGAGGTCCGGACGTTCGGCGACCCGACCGAAGTCGCCATCCTGAGCGCCGCCGCCAAGGCGGGCCTCTGGAAAGAGACCGAGGAGGCCGCCCTGGAGCTCGTCGAGGAGATCCCCTTCGATTCCGAGCGCAAGAAGATGACCATCGTCCGCAGGAGCGAGGACGCCTATGTGATTTTTACCAAGGGCGCCCCGGACCTCCTCCTGGCCGACTGCACGACGATCGTCGAGGGCGGCGCGGTCCGCGTCATGACGGAAGCGGATAGGCAGGCGATCCAGCACGCCACAGACCTCCTCTCCGCGCGGGCCTTGCGCGTCCTGGCCGTGGCCTACCGCGACCTCGACAAGGAGCCGCATGCCTATGAGGCTTCGGTTCTGGAGCGCGACCTGACGTTCTCCGGCCTCGTCGCCATGATCGACCCTCCGCGTCCGGAGGCGAAAGAGGCCGTGGAGAAGTGCCGGACGTCCGGGATCCGTTCCGTCATGATCACCGGCGACCACAAGAATACGGCCGTGGCCATCGCCAAGGAATTGGGCATCTTCGGGGAGGACTCCCTGGCCTTGACCGGCGAGGAGTTGGACCGCCTGTCCGAGGAGTCCTACGAAGGCGTCATCGAGCGGGTGCCCGTCTACGCCCGCGTCTCGCCGGAGCACAAGCTGCGCGCCGTGCGAGCCTGGCGCCGGAGGGGCGAGATCGTGGCCATGACGGGCGACGGCGTCAACGACGCCCCGGCCGTGAAGGAGGCCGACATCGGTGTCGCCATGGGCATCACCGGGACCGACGTGACCAAGGAAGTCTCGGACATGGTCATCACCGACGACAACTTCGCCTCGATCGTCGCCGCCGTTGAAGAGGGCCGGGGGATCTACGACAACATCCAGAAGTTCATCCATTTCCTCCTCTCCTGCAACTTCGGGGAGATCCTGGTCATGTTCTCCGCCTCCCTGCTGGCTCTGCCTGTGCCGTTGCTCCCGATCCAGATCCTCTGGGTCAACCTGGTGACCGACGGCCTGCCCGCCCTGGCCCTGGGCGTCGACCCCGTCACCCGGGACGTCATGAAACGACCGCCGCGGCGGCCGGACGAGCCGGTCATCGGCGGGGGACGGATCCGCCTCATCCTCCTCCAGGGAGCCTTCATCGCCTTTTGCAGCCTGGGGGCATTCCTCTTTGTCTTGAAGATCGAGGACGAAGGCCTCGTCCGGGCGCGGACGGCGGCCCTGGCCGTGCTCGCCTGCAGCCAGCTGTTCCATGCCTTCAACTGCCGGAGTCAGCAGGAATCCCTCTTCAGTCTCGGCATCCTGACGAACGCCAAGCTCGTCCTGGCGGCCTTGTCGTCTTTCGTTCTCCAGATGGCCATCATCTATCTTCCTTTCTTGCAGGGGGTGTTCAAGACCGAAGCGCTCGGTCCGGTCGACTTAGCGGTCATCCTGGTCTTTTCCTCGCTTCCCTTCTGGGGGATGGAGGTCGTCAAGGCCCTCAACAGGAAGCTGAGGCTCTATTCCATCGTCTGACGATGAGACGCGTAAGCCTGCCGCCCTTTCCGCCGACGGCGCGCGTCCGTTCAAGCCATTCTTTCCGGGAGGAATCATGTCGAAACATCTGAGACGTTTTTTGGTGGCCGCTCTAGCCGTCATTCTCGTCTTCTCGGCCTCGGCCGACGAGGGCATGTGGATGCCCCACCAGATGAAAGACCTCAACCTCAAGGCTTTCGGCCTGGAGATGGACCCGGCCGGCCTGTATAAAAAGGACGGCACGGGCCTGATGAGCGCCGTCGTCAACCTGGGCGGAGGGACGGGCGAATTCGTCAGCCCCGAGGGGCTCATCCTGACGAACCACCACGTCGCCTACGGCGCCATCCAGAGGGCTTCGAGCAAGGAGAAGGACTACATCAACCTCGGTTTCCTGGCGCTGACCCGGGCGGAGGAGATTCCCGCCCAGGGCTATCAGGCCGGGGTCCTGCTGGGCTACGAAGACGTCACGGCCAGGGTCAAGGCCTATTTCAAGCCGAAAATGACGCCGCGCCAGCGCTACGACGCTTACGACCGGGCGCAGAAGGAGCTCATCGCCCAGGGCGAGAAAGCGGCCAAAGACCTGCGCTGCACGCTGGCCTCGATGTACAGCGGCAACGCCTATTACCTTTACACCTTCAAGCAGATCCGCGACGTCCGGCTCGTTTATGCGCCGCCCCAGGACCTGGGGAACTTCGGCGGCGAGGTGGACAATTGGATGTGGCCGCGCCATACGTGCGACTTTTCGTTCCTCCGCGCCTATGTGGGCCCGGACGGGACGGCCGCCGACTACAGCCCGGCGAACGTTCCTTACGAGCCCAAAGTCTGGCTGAAAGCCTCGCTCGACGGGTTCAAGGAGGGCGATTTCACTTTCGTCATGGGCTTCCCCGGCCGAACTTATCGCAATTATGCCCTGGCCGAGCTCAAGGCGGACATGGAGGACATGGCGAAGAGGATCAAGGACGCCCAGGAGCGCATCAAATTCTATGAGGACGCCGGCAAGACCGACAAGGAGGTCGAGATCCGCTACGCCTCCCAGGTCAAGGGGCTTTACAACGGCCTGAAGAACAGGCAGGGCAAGCTCGAGGGCTTCGTCAAGTACGACCTCGTCGCCAAAAAGGCCGCCCAGGAGAAGGAGCTTCTAGAATGGATCAAGGCCGAGCCGGCCCGGGCCAAGAAATACGGCGGGGCGCCCGCCGCCCTGGAGGCCTTTCTGGCCCGGCAGAAGGCTTTTGCCGCGCGGTCGGAGCTCCTGAACGGCGTCCTCGGCGGTTCGACGATCCTCTCCCAAGCCCACAGCATCCTGCGCGTCGTCGACGAAACCCAGAAGCCCGACAAGAACCGCGAGCAGGCCTACCAGGAGCGGAACCTCCCGCGGATCAAGCAAGGCATCCAGCTGGCCGAACGCAATTATGTTTTCGCGACGGACCGGGAGCTCCTCAAGTGGACGGTCAGGCGGCTCAAGGCCGATCATCCCGACGAAGCCAAGTGGCCCGCCTCGTTGAAGGGGCTCGTCGCAGGGACGGAAAGCGACGTTGCCTCGCGCGTCGACGCGATGTACGGCCGGACCATCCTGGGCGACGCCAAGAAGAGACTCGAGCTCCTGGGCCTCAAGCCGGCGGCCCTGGCCGCGCTCGACGACCCCTTCCTCAAGCTCGCGGCCGCGATGGAGAAAGAGCTCAAGGTCATCCGGGAGGGGAGCAAAGGGATGGACCGCGAAGGCGCGGACCTCAAGATGGCCTACGAGGGCGCCATCCTCGAGATGAAAAAGGGAGCCTATCCGCCCGACGCCAACGGCACGATCCGCTTCACGTATGGCCCGGTCCTTGGCTATGACCCGCGCGACGCCGTGCACTACGACCCGCAGACGACCCTCAAGGGTGTTATCGAGAAGGACACGGGGGAGTTCCCCTTCAAGGTGCCGGCAAAGATCAAGGAGCTTTGGAAAGCGAGGGATTTCGGCCGTTATGCCGACGCCAAGCTCAAGGACATTCCGGTCTGTTTCTTGAATACGACGAATGTCACCGGCGGGAACTCGGGGTCGCCCGTGTTCAACGCCCGCGGCGAGCAGGTCGGGATCATCTTCGACATGTCCTACGAGAGCGTCATCGGCGACTACTACATCATCCCGGAACTGCAGCGCTCGATCAGCGTCGACATCCGCTACGTCCTATTCGTCACCGAGAAGTTCTCCGGCGCGACACACATCATCCTGGAAATGGGGTTGTGACGACAGCCGGGGACCTGGCGGCCGGTCCTCTACCGTCGCGGGTCGATATCGATCTTCGTCGGGGTTTCCGGTAATCGCAGGAGGGGACCGGCGACTCGGACGGCGACCGCTGTCTGTCCGACGAGGTCCCTTTGGAAGTGCTTGGCCGCCGGGAGTTGGGGGATGACTCCCGAGACCGAGCAGGTCATGACCAGAGCGTCGAGGTCGACCTCGATGCTCATGTCCGCAGAGGCACCGTTCTTATCAAAGCCGAAGAATTTCTGCCAGGCCGCAAGGTCGAGGCGCAGGGTCGTGCCCGCGTCAGGCACCCAGTTCAGCCCGCGTCCCACGGATTGGGTCTCGTCGCGGGTCCCACCCCAGTCATTTGAATAGAGGTTGCCGTCCGCCGTGTTGTCCAGGTTGGAGAGGTCGATGGCCTTGCCGCAGCGGAAGAAGATGTTGCTCAGGACCTTGTTCCGGCGCGTCGTGCCGCCCCGGCCGGTCACGATCCGGCTCTCGATATTGCGGAACTTGATGGCGGCGTCCTGTGTCAGCCCGATCAAGTTGTGGGCGATGACCGTTTCGTCGCTCCCGTCCACAGTGATGCCCCAGCCGCCGTGGCCCGGCATGTTATAGGACCCGCCGCCCGCACCCTCGGTCGCCTTCCAGATGATGTTGTTGTCGATCATGTTGGCGTCGTGGGAGGCTTCGAGATAGATGCCGCCGCGGAGCGTCTCCAGCGTGTCGCCCAGCACATTCCCCGTGACGCGCGTATTCGTGTTCTCGTAGTCGAGCCAGACGGCTTCGGCATGGACGATGTGCCGGATGACGTTCGCCCGGAGGAGGCAGTTCTTGGTCAGATGGAGCTTTATCCCGCCGGTCTCCCAGGCCAATTCTACGTCCTGGTAGCCCACGTGTTCGATAAGGTTGGATTCGATCAGCGTATCCTGCACGGCGACCCCGGCGATACCGCAGACGCCGACGTCGTCAATGTGACAGCGACGGATAATAGCGTGTCCGATCGTCGCGGGCGGCTCCATATCCCAATCCTGGGCGCCGATGTCGAGGGCGACCCCGTTAGCGTGCCGCAGATTGCAGTCCTCGATGATCCAATGATGGCCCCGGCTCAGGGACACCAGGCCGCGCTGGGGGACGGGGAATCCGTTGGCCGCGTGCTCGAAGGCAAGCCCTTTTATGCGGATGTAGGCAAGCCCACGTGTGCGCGGAGCGAAGACCTGTTCCTGGATCGCGAGCTCAACGTCTCGCCCAGCGGGGTTGGCATCGCCCGGGAGGCGGACATGGATCGTAAGCCCGTCGTGCTCGCACCAGAAGGTGCCGTCCTTCCCGGCCAGCTCTTGGTATTGCTCGACCTGTTCCAGGCGCCGGCCGTCGACGAAAACCATGCCGCGGCGCCTGAGGTGCCTCCACAGCTCTTCCGGCTTAGGCATCAAGTAGACACGGTTATGCATGATGCTGACCATGCCGAAGGGGTTATAGCCCTCGAAATCGAGGTCGCTGAGGCGCCGCTCATAGACCTTCAGCTTGGAGCGCTCGTCGGGGGCCAGGGAGAGCTTATAACTCGTGGACGGCCGCCATCCCGTCTTGACGAGCCGCGAGCCCTTGACGGTGACGTCCGCCCCGGGCGCCGCTTCGTAGCTGATCATCCTGTCGGGGCCGGTCCCTCCGCGCGCCGGGTCGACATGCTCGCGATAGACGCCCGCCATGATGACCACGCGTTCTCCGGGCTGGAGGACCTGAGCGGCCTTGTTAATGGTGAGAAAAGGCATTTCCTGCGTGCCCGGGTTCGAATCGGCGGCGCGGGAATTCCGGTTGTCAACGTAGTATGTCTTCGAGAACTGGAGCGTCCTCTCCCAGGAGATGAATTCGCGACCGTCGGGGAGCAGGACGCCCGTCCCGCCCTCTTCTCCGGACAAGGCAAAGGCCGCGAGGCCGGCGAAACACAGGGCGGCAGTGATCAGAACGCGTCGGCGGAGAACGTTGTGAGCTCCTGAATCGGAATTGTGGGACTGCCGCTTCGCTTTGAGCTTCCCTTGATCCATCGTGAGGGATGATAAGGCTCGATACGGAGGGATGTCAAGGTAAGCGGAATATCCCTAAGGCAGGCTATCGAGCCTGGACATCCAGGATAACGCCCTGGCCCCTACCACGACCTTTTCTGAGTCCGGGGAAAGGTCCGGAAAAACCCGGCGCCTGGGCCTCAGCGTTTTTCTGCCCCGGGCGGGAGGTTCCTCCAGTCGATCTTCATGTTATGAGCGCCCCGCGTCGTGATGTCCGGATTCAGGTCGAGCTTGAGCAGCGCGGGTTTGTTGCCGATATCCAGGCAGACCAGGTAGACGAGCCTGGTCACCTTTTCCGCTTTGGTCAGATCGGCCTTAGCGAAGGTATCGGTCGTCTGGTGATAATCGGCCGTCGTCCCGCAGAAGAACCAGACGCCGGGGATCCCGTAGCGGATGTAGGGGTATTGGTCGGACCGGAAAAAGAAGCGCTGCGTATGGCGGGGATCCTCGAACGTGTAGTCCAGTCTCAGCTTGACCGACCGGTTGTTGGCCGCCTGGATCGAGCGATCGAGTTCCGAGGAGATCTTGTTCGAGCCGATGAGATAGATCATGCCCGGATTGTTGCGCGAGATCATGTCCAGATTGAGGTTGGCGCTGATTTTGCCCACGGCGACCGGGCAGTTCTGGACGAAATGATACGCGCCGACGAGGCCGTCTTCCTCAGCCGTATGCCAAACGAAAATGACCGACCGCTTGGGCCGTTCGGCGACGAGGGCCTTGGCCAAGGAGAGCAGGGCCACCGATCCGGATCCGTTGTCGTCCGCTCCCGGAAGAACCCGGCCTTCGCGGGAGGCCAGGTGGTCATGGTGGGCGCCGAGGACGACGTATTCGTTCCGCAGCCCTGGATCGCGCCCTTCCAGCCAGGCGACGACGTTGGGGGTGGCCGTGCGCCGGGTCTCGAAATAGAGGCCGATCTCAAGCGTCCGGTCCTCCAGCCCGCGGGCCGGAACGGCCGTCCCCGCCTTCACCGACAGGAACATCTCCTCCAGGGCGTCGCGGCTCACGCCCAGGATGGCCGCGCCGGCATCGTGCCGGACTTCCACCTGATAAAAGGGAAGCGGCGCTGCCGTTGACGCCGGGGCCGGGGCGGCCGGCGGAGATCCCGGGACGCCAGTCTCGATGTCGGGAAAACGCAGCCGCTCCGAGACGTCGAAGCCGAGGCCCAGCTCGGCCAGCCGCATCTCCCGTTCCAGGCCGATAATCATGACCGCGCCCAGGGCTCCCTTTTCGCGGAGAAAGCGGGCCCGGGCGACCGAGGAGAACTGGCCGATCTCGGCCGGCTGTGAAGCGGCCGGTGGAGGGACGTCGAGCAGGACGACGATCTTCCCCCGGAGGTCCGGCAGGCTGAGCTTGCTCCATTCGGCGCTGGCCGCGCTCAAGCCCGACCCGAGGAAGACGAGGGGCGCGGCCACGGCCCCCTCGGACGAGCCGCGGACGGAGGCGCCGAAGGCCTGAGGGAAAAAGAAGGTCTGCTGACCGTTGTCCCTGAACAGGCGCAACCGGGATTTCGCCGGCGAAATCGTCGTCACCTCGACGGGAACGGCCTGCAGAAAGCCGTCCGGGAGAAGCGGCTTGAGGCCGGCCTTCCGGGCTTCCAGGGCGATGTAGCGGGCGGCGATGTCGAGTGTGACGCCCGGGGCATTGCGCCCGTCGAATTCCGGCGCGGCCAGGAATTCAAGCCAGGCCTTCATATCGGCGGCCCGGATTTCCCGCAGCCCGCGCGTCTGGGCCGGAGCGGTAAGCGTCGTCAGGAGCACAGCCAAGACGGCGATGGTCGGTCGAACGATGGATTGCGGCATGGGTTTCAACCTCTTCGGACGATTCCTCCTCCGTACTTATTCCAGAAAGCCGGGCCATGTCAAATCGACGCTGGCCGCACATTTGTTGATCCACCCGAGCTTCCCCGTATGGTCGCTTCCGCCAAGGCGGTCCGATGCCCCGATAATCCGAGCCCAAAATAAGATCGGAGAGCACTAATCCCGGAACGCCTTCTTACGCGACCAGACGCGCGTTCGGCCCGCTGCGGCGGATATGTTGGTCACCTCTGGACACTCTTGCAGAACGTACGGTTGTTTGATAGAATGAGTGGCGAAATGTGAGCCTTATCGGGTCATCATCAAATCGGGTGCAAAATTTGATGGACTGACCGAGGGGCGATTTCTACATTTCGGGTTGAATTTCTACGGGAGGAGGAAAAGGAAGCATGAAAAGGCAGTTCATGGCACTGGCGTCCCTGGCGGCCCTCGTCTTCGGGCTGGCGGGGGCGGGGCTGGCTCAAACAAAGCAGGACCTGGACCCGTGCGTGCGGACCTGGACCCTGTGGGCGGGTCAAACGATCGATGTCGGAAAGCTCACGGTTACCAACGACGTGACGAACCTCTATGTCACGTTCGAGCTGACGTATCCGGGGGCCACCTTCGGGACCCTCCATCTATGGGCGGGAAATGATCCGTCGGGCGTGCCCGCGAACCCTCAGGGAACGCCGGTCCCCGGCCAATTCCCGTTCATTCATGACGCGTCAGGCCAGACCCTGTATCAGTTCGTTATCCCGTTCGAGAACCTTGAAATCACGGATGTCAACCAGGTCTGCAACGTCCCGCTGTATGTTGTGGCGCATGCAGAAGTCACGATGGACAGCGACGGGGACGGCGATCCGGATGCGGAAACCGCCTTTGGCGGCGATCACTCGGGCCCGGGGCCCCGGTGGTGGTACTATGCCATCTATCCGATTTGCTGCGAAGACGGCCCGCCTCCGGTCCGGGTCTGCGAAACCGCGTTCGCCAAGGGCGGCTGGGTGTTCACGACCGACCCGAAGAGCAATCCGGAAAACCTGCCCTCGCTGAGGCTGACCAAGAACCGCTGGGGCTGGGCCATCAATCTCTTGAATCCCGGCACGACCGTATACCAGATCTGGGCGGGAGCGGGCCTCAATTATACATCGCACGGAACGCTCGTCGGGACCCTCACGATCAACTGGGACGGGTCCACCGCGGTGGTGACCTATAACCTGACCGTGGGCTATCTCCTCGAAGAGGTCCACCTTTTCGCGGGCGACTTCCGGCCGATTACCCTCGCGCCTGGCCAATACGGCAACTTGGATCACCTCGATCCCGGGCGGCTGACCTACCAGTTCAGCGTGCCGCTGACGGATACGAACGGCGACGGGGTTTGGCTGATCGCTCATGCCATTGTTTCAGGCACGAGCTTCTGAGAGGCGATAGAGCTCCGGCAAGCAAAACCTCGGTTACGCGGATTAAGAAGGGGAGGGGCAGGTCCATAACCTGCCCCTCCTTATTGCCCTGCTCGGACTCCGCCGGAGCAGCACGTCCAGGGCTTGGCGATCTCGAGTAGGGCCTTTCTGTTGGCGCGGCGCCCGATGACGGCCGCAGGCCATAGGCTCCGGGCACGGACGACGTAAGCGGCGTCTCCTACATCGCCACGAGTTCGACCCGGCGGTTGAGCTTCCGGCCCTCCTCGGTCGTGTTCGTGCTCACCGGACAGAGCGGGCCGACGCCCTTGGCGACCAGGCGTCCGGCGGCAATCCCGTGTTTGCCGACCAGGGCGTCGACGACGGACTGGGCCCGCTTGGCGGAGAGGTCCATATTGTAATCAAGCTTCCCGACCATATCCGTATGGCCGACGACATACAGCTTCAAGGCGCTGTCGGCTTTGAGAACCCCGGCGATGGCCTTGATCGCCGCCTCGGATTCCGGTTTGATCACGGCGCTGTCCGTGTCGAAATAGATCCCGTAGACGGCAACATGGCCCGTCGTGCGGATGTCCCCGAGCATGGCTTTCGGGTCGGCTACGACCTCCTGTTCCATGGCCGTTTTTTCGACGATCGTCAGCCGGTAGCCGTCCCCGCCGCCGGTGATCCAAAGGTTGACCCAAACCTCCTTGCCGTCCTTGACGACTTTCCAGGTCCCTTTTTGCAGCAGGAGTTCGGCCCCGATCTTCTTGAAGGCGTTGATGTAGTTCTGCCTGATCTTGGCCTGGCCGGGCGGAGTAACGCCGTCCTTCAACTGATAGCCGATAACCCACTTGTGGCCCTCGATGACATACTCCTTGTCGTTATCGTCGTAGAATTCCTCGGAGTCGAACTCGAACTCCTCGTATTCATCGATATAGAAATCCTCCAACCGCGAGACGAGAGGGTGGTCTTTCGCTCCCGCGATGTCCTGCTGTCCGTAGAGCGCGGGGAGAGCCAGGACGAACAGAGTCGCGAGAAACAGGACGGCTTGACGGGATGACACGAATAAATGCGAACCGCGTTTCATAGGAACCTCCTTAGTCTCGGAGCCACAAAATATAACGGTCCGGGCCTCGGGCACGGGCTTTGTCAGCGCGTCTCTTTCGCTGGGTAAGGACGAATCATACGGGCGGCCGACGAGCGATGTCAAGGATGAAGCGGCGGCCTCTTTCTCGCCTTGGCACCTTGTCCGCGCGTCCGATTCCCCGTACAATAGCGCTCCGGCGCCCGAAGACGGCCGCGGGCCGTATGGCCGCTGGGCTCGGGCCCGCGGAATCGGGCCTCGAGGGGCTTCCTGGAAAGGGCGGAAGAAAAGGCGGGTCGCGGATGGCGGGTTTCCTGAAAAAGGTCGAGCGGGGCATCGACCTGCTCCTCCACAATCCCCGGGAGCTGCGCGGGGCCGTCGGCCGGCGGTTGCGCCGGCGGCTGCGGCTGGATTACCGGTTCGGGCGGAGCGGCAAGGCGGCCGGCCCTTTCCTCGTTTCGTTGAGGCTTACGAACCGCTGCAACCTCCGTTGCCGGATGTGCTTTCTCTACGGAGAGCTGGGGGAGGGGCGGCCGGTCGAGGCCCGGTTCTCCGGACCCGAAGACATGTCGCTGGCGGACTGGGAAGCCGCGGTCGATAGCGTCGCGTCCCGGAAGCCGAGCATCGGTCTCACCGGGGGGGAACCGACCCTCTACCGCCATTGTTTCGAGCTCGTCCGGCATATCAAGGACCAGGGGCTCTATTGCGGGATGGTGACCAACGGAACGCTCCTCGGCGAGAAGGCGGAGGACGTCGTCACGTCAGGGCTGGATTCCCTCTGGATCTCCCTGGACGGTCCCGCCGAGGTCCATGACCGGATCCGGGGAGTGTCGGGTGCTTTCCGCCGGACCGTCGAGGGGGCGCTGGCTGTCGCAGAGGCCAAGAAGAAGGCGGGTTCCCGCCGGCCCGAGGTCGGGGTGACGTTCACGCTTGTCCACGATAACCACCGCTATCTCGAGGACTTAGTGGCAACGGCGGTCCGGGTCGGGGCGGACGAAATCCATTTTAACCATCTCCTGTTCTGGACCGAGGACATGACGCGAGCCCAGGAGAACCTCTTCGGGCCGGAGATCCCCTGCGCGCCGTCCGGAACGGACGGTCTCGCGGGGCTGGACCCCCGCGAAGTCCACGCGGCGCTGGAGAGGGTCCGGCGGCGGTCC
>Ga0299915_10002440_pt1 | contig 13617 bp, 9 predicted proteins | sample RVTome_13_FD_200263 | JGI IMG/M metagenome (GOLD analysis project Ga0299915, IMG submission 200263) | Soil microbial communities from uranium-contaminated site in the Upper Colorado River Basin, Wyoming, United States - RVT92D227 (version 2) ...
GCGCTCAGCGCGCTGACCCACGGCCGCGGGCGGTTCACGCTCGAGCCGTCGAAGTACGAGCAGGTCCCCGATTCGCGTGCCCGCGCGAACGGATGAGAGTCCGGCCCGGTGAGGAAACTCGCAGGGCCGTTTGGTTTTGGAACAGCTACGCTGAGGCGTGACGACGCTGGTGGTGTCTCCGCACCTCGACGATGCGATCCTGTCGCTCGGCGCCACGATCCGCCGGTGGACGAGGAGCGGCGAGCGCGTGGTGATCGCGACGATCTACACGACCGGACCCGCGCTCGCCGAGGTGCCGGCGAGCATGCGCAAGTGGGCCGACTACGCCGCGCGCCGAGCCGAGGACGCCGCGGCCTGTGCCGTGGTGGGAGCCGAGCCGCGCTTCCTGGATCGCGTCGAACGCGCGTTCCGCCGGCCATTCCTCACCGGCACCCAGTACTTCAGGACACCGGCCACGCGCGCCGGGTTCACCGGGCTGCGCGACGTGACGTCCGCGATCGAATCGCTGCTCGAGCTCGCCCCCGATCGGATCGTCTTGCCGCTCGGGATCGGCAACCACATCGATCACGTCGAGACGATGCTCGCCGCCACCGACTGCGTGCTGGAACGCGAGCTCGTGCCGCGCGTCGCGTTCTACGAGGACTTCTACGCGCTCTCGAACACGCTGCGACGCCAGCATCCAATCGCGAAGACGATCGGGTTCCTGCCGTGGCAGGTCCCGCTGCTGCGAGCGCGCCGGCTCGGCGTCATGCTCACGAGGATCGCGGCGGCGCGGCGCGGCCCCCCGCTCGACTCGCTGCTCGCCGCACCGTGGCGAACGGCGCGCTGGACCGTCGAGCGCTCGAACCTCGAGGCCGACGAACCGATCAAGCTCGACGCGATCCGGTGCTACGCGAGCCAGACCCGGGCGCTCGGTGGCTACGCCGGGATGGCTCGCGCCCTGCGCGCGTACCATCGCTTCTGGGGCGGCGCCGAGCCACTCTGGCGCGCGACGCTCGCGCACTGACGGCAATCAACGAAATACGTAGACGGCGCCCGAGCTGGGCGCGTCGTTGCTCGCCTGGTTGCCGTTGACCAGCGTCGCACTCGAGGCCTCGCTCGGCGCGCCGACCGCAAACGTGTCGCCGTCGATCGCGACACTCGTGCCAAAGCGATCCGAGCCCCCGACGTTCGAGGCCTTCTGCAGCCGCTCCTGTGCCGGGCACGCGCCCGTTGTCCCGCAGCGGAAGTAGAACACTCCTCCCGAGCTGCCGGCGACGCTGTCCTCGTCGGGGGCACCGACGAGGACGTGATACTTCGTGGCGGTCGCGGTCGACCGACGACCGACGGCGACCGAGAAGCCGAAGTGGTCGGCGCTGGTGATCGGAGAACCGGTCAGCTTGCCCGAGGCCGCCCAGGTGCCCGCGAAGCGAAACACGTACACGGCACCGGACTGCGGCTGGCCGGTGTTCTCGTTGGGGGCTCCGATCGCGAGCAGATCTTCATCGAGGCCGATCGACGTGCCGAACAGCGAGCTATTGGCGCCGTTGCTCGAGAACACCTGGCCCCAGCTCGCGCCGGAGTAGACATAGGCAGCGCCCTGGTTGGCCAGCACGCTCGGCGCACCCACCGCGATCGTCAGCCCCGAGATCGCGACCGCGGACCCGAACTGGCCGTCGGTGACCGCCGGCACCGGCTGCAAGGCTCGATCGAAGCTCCACCCGCCGACGTCATGGAACACCACCGCGGTCCCGTTGCGGCTGCTCGCGCCACCGTGGTGGGGCGCACCGATCACGATGTACGGCCCCGCGATCGCGACCGCGGCACCGAACAGCGCGTTGGCATCGAGGGACTGGCGGAGCTCGGCGACCCGCGCCCAGTCGTTGCCGGTGCGCTGGAACACATAGGCGGCCCCGCTCGGACCATCGGTGCGCGCGCCGACGACGATCGTCTCTCCGTCGATGGCCACCGAGGATCCGAACGCCGAGATCGGCACCGGTGCCACGAGCGGTGCTTGCATGGCCCAGCTCAGGCCCTTGCGCTTGAACACGTAGGCCGCGCCGGTCCCCGCGAGGTGATCGGGCGCACCGATGACGAGCGTGTCTCCGGAGATCGCGATCGCAGAGGTTCCGATGCTCGTCGCACCGCTGACATCTCTGAGCATTCCCCCGAAGTGCGCGCCGGTCGAGCTGTCGCTCGCCTTCGCATACGCTTCGAGCAACAACGAGCGCGTGAGCGCGACGGTGTACGTGCGCGGTGGGAACGGCGGATACGACACCGTGATGTCGACCGTGGGATCGACCGCGACCGCGAGCGTCGGTGGCGTGAGCGTGACCGATGCGGCCGCGTACCTTGGCACGGGGCTCAGGGTCATGGGCTCACCGGGCTCGGCGAGCAGCGGCTCGGCCCCTGGATTGACGATGATGCGCGGATCGAACCTCGGCAGGACTCGAAGTGCGGGCGTCGAGGGAACGGCTTCCAGATCGAGCACGCCGTCACAGAGGAACGCGATGGTGAGGTTGGCACCGGCGATCGTGCCACCGACGACTCCGTCGACTGCGGGCAGGCACGTCTGGCTCCCGGCGATCGAGATCGTGAAGGACTCGCCCTCGGGGAGTCGGCGCGGGAACCGGAACGGGCTGGTCGCGTCGGAGTCTTCGGTGACGAGGATCGCCTGATCGACGTCGGCTTCGACATCGTGGAGGACGACCGACATCGGATCGCGGACCCCGATGACATGCACGAGGACGCGAGAGCCGACGCCTTCATCGGCATCGATCGGTGCGTCGATGGCCGCGGCATCGACGGTTGCCGCCGGACCGTCACAACCCGCCACGACGAATCCCGCCGCGACCACCACCATCGCCACGTCCCGCATCATCACGATTGTACATGCAGTTTAATGGCTGATCGCAAATGACCTCGATAAAGTCGCGAAGCAATTTTTCAGGGGGGAAGACAGATGCCATTCAAGGGTGTGCTCAAGCAGGCAGTCGCGTTCACGGTCGACGTGGATAACACCGGAAACCCGTCGACGAAGGTCGCGGTCACGATCCTCAAGATCAACCGCCGCGACAAGATCAACAGCGCGGATCACATGACCGTTGCAGGCGGCCAGCTCCAGCAGATCACGGACACCGCAGGACCTCGCATCGAGCGGGTCCTGATCTTTGTCAATCCCGCGGACGGCACCGCGGCGCCGGTCACGGTGAATCAGTCGACGCTCGGGGCGTTTAACGACCCCGGCGATCGCGACACGTGTCTCGTGTTCGACGCCGAGCCGTAAGGTCATCGGACGGCGAACACCGCACCGGCGTCGAGCGAGCCCTCGTTCCCGAGCTGGTTCCATCCGCTCACCGACGAGTCTTCGAACGGAGCGCCCACGACGAGCGTCTCCGCCGTGAGCGCGAGGGCCATGCCGAACGCGTCACCAGCCCCCACACTCGAGGCCTTGGTGTACGCCGGCGCGCCGAGCTGGCCATTCGAGACCTCGACTCGAAACGCGAAGACCGCGCCAGCGTCGGGTGCCGATTCGTCGTCGGTAGAGCTGGTGCCGGAGTCCTCGAACGGCGCACCCACCGCGAGCACGCAGGTGGTGGGTTGGCCGGGGACCGTGTTGCGAAGGATCGCGACCGAGCGCCCGAAGTGGTCACCCTCATTCGCGTTCGGGGCCTTGATGAATGCGGCCTGCGCCCAGACCCCGTTGAACCGAAACAGGTACGCGGCACCGGCCGCATTTGCGGAGTTGTCCTCGGGATCGGTGGCTCCGCCGGGATCGATCGCCGAATCCTCGAGCGGTGCGCCGACGACGAGGAGCGTGCCGTCGATCCCCACCGTGGTGCCGAACCGATCATCGGTGCCGGGTGACGCGGCCTTGAGGTACGTCGGCGTCGTGGACCCGAGCGTGTAGACGTAGGCAGCACCCGCGTCGGGGTTCGCGTTGTTCGTCGGGTCTCCCGCGATCGCCGAGTCTTCCCCCGGCGCACCGACGACGAGCAGGTTGCCGCTCACCGCGACGCTCGCGCCGAAGCGATCACCGGGATCCGCGTCGCTGTAGATCTGCGACGTCGCTCCGAACTGGAAGACACAGCCCGCCAGGTTGCAGCCGGGTGCACCGACGATCGTGCTCGTCGGAGTGATCGCGACGGCCGCGCCGAACTCATCACCTGCGGCGGTCGGGGTCCCCGCGAGCGGCGCCGACGACATCCAGGTCCCTCCCGACTGGACGAACTCGTAGACGGCCCCCGCCAGGGTCGGACCTCCCGGTGCACCGACGACGAGCTTGTTCGTGGTGATCGCGACGCTCGCCCCGAACCGAGCACCGGTCGGGAGGCCGGAGATTGTCAGCACCTGATCCTCGACCCACTCGCGGCCGACCCGGTGAAACACGACGGCCTGACCGCTGCCACGCTCCGGCGCGCCGACGACCAGCGTGTCACCGGACATCGCGAGCGCTGCACCGAACGACGAGCCGCTCTCGAGCACGCTCGGCTTGCCAAATCCATACGCGGTGGGCACGTCGATGCTCGGATCGACGATGTACATCCGAGTGAACTCCGAGCCGTCGAACCCGACGGTGATCTTGCGACCGGGAACGAACGGGAACGGACCGAACGGCGCGCTGCCGGTCAGCTGCGTCCCGTCGAACACCAGGTCGGTCATGCGGGCGCTGGCGTGGAGCGGCGCCGGCACGAGGAACGTCTCCTGCGTGAGGATCGAGCCGATCGCCGCGGGGGTCTCGCTGCTCGCGACGAGCGGATCGATCGGCGCGGAGAACAGCGACTTGATCGCCGCGAGCCCGTCGCACTGGATCTCGATCCCGCTCGCATCCTCGCCGTCGATCACTCCGGTGCCGTTGGCGACCGAACAGTTCCCGCTCACCGGCGTGATCGTGTACGGCTCGCCGTCGCCGAGCCGGGTCTGGAACGTGAACGGCCCTTCTCCGAGCGGCTCGACGCTGTCGTTCAGCATCACGACGGCTCCGTCACTCGCGCCGTCGGCGCCTTGCACGGTCGCGGTGATGGCGAACCCCTCCTCGCCGGGTACCGATCCGCCCGACGGAATCCCGAGCGCCTGACGACACGCGGCGAGCGCGACCAGCGCCAGTGGCCACGTCCGCATCAGAATCGGCCCTCGAGCAGGACGCCGGCCGACCGCGACGCGATCGCCGGGACGACGCGAAGCTCGCGCTCGCTTCGCGCCTTCGGGGTGGTCACGTAGACGAACACGCCCGCGCCCACGAGCAGCAGGCCAGCGCCCCCGAAATACGTCGCGAGGTCGGCCCGGGTGGCCGCGCGGTCGACCTCGCGGCGTCCGGCGGCGTCCTCGCACGAGCCGCTGTCATCGCACCCGAGGTCCTTCGCGCGATTCCAGCCCGAGCGCGCCATGATCGCGAGCGTCGTCGCGACCCCGAGCGACACGACGCCACCTCCGGTGAGCCCGAGCGCGATCCGCTTTCGGTTGCGCGCGACGCGGCGTTCGTCGTCGACCCGCTTCTGGAGCGCGAGCCGACGCGTGGGATCTTCGACGAGCGCCGAGATCGCGGTCTGCTGCTTCTCGCCGTCCAGGATATCGATCGTGTGCTTCCACGGCTGGTGGTCGAGCGCCGTCGCTTCGAGGAGGTGCTGGCCGGCGTCGATCGGGATCGGGTCACCGAGCGCGTTCGACGCATACTCGTTGCCGTCGATCGTGACCTTGACGCCGGGGACCTTCACGATCGCCCTGGCATCGATCGTCACGTACGCGAGCTTGGGGAACAGCTCGGCCGCTTGCTCGCGCGAGGCCTGGGCGCGCTCGGCGTTGCCCTGACGCTCGGCCATCACCGCAGCGTCGCGAAACGCAGCCCACGCGCTCGCGAGCCGGCCGATCTTCTCGTAGCAGGCGCCGAGCAACCCGCGCGTGCCGGAGAGCTCCTTCTGCTTGAAGCTCGCCTCGAGCTTGACGCACGCCTCACCGTACTTGCCCTCCGCGAACAGCGTCTTGCCCTGATCGAACAGCGCCTTCGCGGACGCGTCGTCGGCATCCGCGCGGCCACCGAGTACGAGCACCACGAGCACGACGAGCCGCTTCATCGGTCCTCTCCGTTGATGCAGAGCATGTAGTTCGGATCCTTCTTGTCGCACTTCGGCTTCGGCGGATCGGGTTTCGGCGGATCGGGTTTCGGCGGATCGGGTTTCGGCGGGACGACCTTCGGCGGATCGTTTCTTGGATCGACTCTCACCCGGTCGCGCTTCACCGTCCCCGGCCTGGCGACGTTCACCACGGGCTTCACTTCGACGGGGGGCGCGATCACCGCGGCATCGAGCTCGACGATCGCCATCCCCGCATCGACCACGACGACCGGCTCGACGCGTTTCGGGACGGGCTCGGTCGTCGTTCGGGCGGTCGAGGTGCCCGGCTCTCGCGTCGAGGCCACGATGATCGCGACCACGATCATCGCGGTCGCTGCGCCGGCGAACGCGACGAGCAGCGGCGTCGAGCGACGCCTCCGCGGGGGCAGCGTGCTCGCCGAGATCTGGCCGGCCCCCGACGGGGTCGCGTTCGCCAGCGGAAAGCTGCCGCTCTGGACGGTCTGGGCCGCGCCGATGTCGGTGCCGCTCGATACGGTCCGGTCGGTCGCACCGGTGTGGCGCTTGCGGCGGTTCGGAGTCGGCGAGGTCGGTCCCGTCGGGGTTCGCATCGGCAGCGGCGTTGGCATCGGACGCGAGACGAGCTGCCGATCCGAGTAGCGGGCCTGCGGCGCGACGTCGGCGAGCGCCTCGCGGAGCCGGACCCGGAACACGTCTGCATCGCCGATCCGCTGATCGAGGTCACGCGCGAGTGCCTCGCGAACCAGCTGCGTGAACGCAGGTGGCGCGTCGGTGCGCGCGAGGCTCACGTCGTCGGCGTCGCGCGAGCAGATGCGATAGAGCACCGCGGGCATGCTCGCGCCGCTGAATACGAGCTCGCCGGTCGCCATCTCGTGGAGGATCGCGCCCATCGCCCACAGGTCCGTCGCGGTGCCGACGTCGTCGTGGCGACCTTCGGCCTGCTCCGGAGACATGTACGCCGGCGTGCCCAGGAGCCGGGCGTCGGTGGTCATGAGGCTGCGCGAGTCGCGGATCTTCGAGACTCCAAAGTCGAGCAGCTTCGCGCGTTCCTCGCCGGAGTCATCGAGCGCGAGGAAGATGTTCTGCGGCTTGAGATCGCGGTGGATGACTCCGGCGGCATGCGCCACCGAGAGCGCGCTCAAGATCTGATCGCCGACCTTGGCGATGAACAGCCACGGCATCGGTGCCGCATCGCGCACGCGGCGGGCGAGGTCCTCGCCCTGGAGGTACTCGAGGATCATGCAGGGCGAGCCGTCCTCGAGCGACTCCCAGTCGATCACCTCGACGATGTGTGGGTGCTTGATGCGGGAGATGACGTCGGCCTCGCGGCGGAATCGCGCGAGTACCTCGGCGTCATCGGCGGCTTCGCCGATCAGGGTCTTCATCGCGAAGGCGCGGCCCAGCCGGGTATTGCGAATCTCGTAGATCGCCCCCATCCCGCCCTTGCCGATCATGCGGATGACCTCGTAGCGGCCCCCCACGATCTGCCCGATCAGCGGGTCATTGCTGAACGATCCCTTCCCCACATGCCCCCGTAACGCCCATGCTAACAGCAATTCGCGGGCGAGCGCGAAGGCTGTGCACGTCGGCTCGAGGTCCGACCAATCACGACTGAGCCGAATCGATCGATTTCGGTCCGCAGCGAAGCAAGGATCGAAATCACCCTACGGCGAAGCAGTCCCTCGGGACGACTGGATGTGCGCCACGACCGGGTTGTGATCCGACAAGCCATCGCCACTGACCACCTCGGCCTCGACGATCCTGCCGTTCGAGACGATCACGTGATCGATGGTCTGCGACTTCGAGCTCGGCTCGGTTCGTGGCCGCGTAGCAAGTGCCGGCTCGCGCAGGACCGCGACCGAGAAGTCGGGCCCGAGGCGGGTCACGCAGGTCTCGCGATCCGCGTTGAAGTCACCGAGCACCACCACGCAACGTGTCGCGTAGATGCGAGCGTGCTCGGCGAGCTGACGGCACTGCGCCTCGTGCTTGTCGCCGTAGCTCACGTGCGTGTTGATCACGACGAAGCCATCGAGCTCGACGACCTGGAAGCCCTTCCCGTGATCGGTCGGGAAGACCGCTTCGTGTGATACGCGCGCCCGCACGTCACCGGCGACGATCGTGACGAGGTGCTCGGTCGGATCGCGCAATGGCGGCGCGGCCTCGGCTCCCCGATGGAACCGCGGCACGCGTGGGTAGCTCGTCGCGAAGATCTGCCCGACCTGCGTCCTGCGTAGCGAGGCGAGTTGATCCCCGCTGACCTCTTGCAAACAACAGACGGCGGGAGCAGGCGCGAATCCCTTTGCGAGCCGCGCGCTGATCGCGGCGATGCGCGCTTCCTCCACGGGGTGTGCTTCGATCGCCGGCTCGTCCCAGTTCACCGCATGGATGCGATGCAGGACGTTCCAGGTCACGACCGCGAGCGAGCCCATGTTCCGGCTAGTGCGCGTCGCGCGGATCGCTCGGCGGCATCGTCTCGACGATTCGCCAGTCGACGACACTCGAGGGCTCGCGCAGGAACTCTTCGGGCTGCGGATGGGCGAGTGCGTGGCGCAACACTTCATCCATGTGCTTGACGGGGATCGTCGCGATCTGCTCGAGCACGGCCTCGGGCACGTCCTTGAGGTCCTTGGTGTTGTCCTCGGGATAGAGCACCGCCGTGATGCCGGCGCGATGAGCCGCGAGGATCTTCTCCTTGAGGCCACCGATCGGGAGCACGCGACCACGCAGCGTGACCTCGCCGGTCATCGCGATCGTCTGCCGCACCGGGATTCGCAGCAGCGCGCTCGCCATCGCGGTCGCCATCGTGATGCCGGCGCTCGGGCCGTCCTTGGGGATCGCACCCTCGGGGAAGTGCACGTGGACGTCGATCTTGTTCTGGAAGTCGTTCGACAGGCCGAACGTGCCGGCACGCGAGCGCAGGTAGCTCATCGCGGCCTGCGCGCTCTCCTGCATGACCTCGCCGAGCTTGCCGGTGAGCGTCAGCTTGCCCTTGCCGGGAACGATCGTGACCTCGGCGGAGAGCAGGTCGCCACCGAACATCGTGACGGCGAGCCCGTTCGCGAGCCCGATCTCGTCCTCCTTCTCCCGCCGCGCCTCGCGGTACTTCTCGATGCCGAGCCACACGGGCAGCCGCTCCGGCGTGACCGCGAACTCGGTCGTCTCGCGGCCACTCGCGAGGAAGTCCTTCGCGATCTTGCGACACACCGTCGCGATCTCGCGCTCGAGGTTTCGCACGCCGGCTTCCTTCGTGTAGCGATGGACGATCTGCGTCAGCGCCTCGTCGGTCCACGTGATCGTCAGATCCTTGAGGCCGTTGGCCTCCGCCTGCTTCGGGATCAGGTACTGCTTCGCGATCGCGAGCTTCTCCCACTCGGTGTAGCCGGGGAGCTCGATGATCTCCAGGCGGTCTTGCAGCGGCAGCGGGATCGCGTGCTGCTGGTTCGCCGTCGTGACGAACATCGTGTCGGAGAGATCGTAGTCGAGATCGAGATAGTGATCGTTGAACGTGTTGTTCTGCTCGGGATCGAGCACCTCGAGCAACGCGCTCGCGGGGTCGCCACGGAAGTCCATCGACATCTTGTCGATCTCGTCGAGCAGGAACACCGGGTTCTGCGACCCGACCTTCTTGAGCGACTGGATGATCTTGCCGGGCAACGCACCGATGTACGTGCGGCGATGGCCGCGGATCTCCGCCTCGTCGCGCACGCCGCCCAGGCTCTGCCGCACGAACCGCCGGCCGGTTGCATGCGCGATCGAGCGCGCGAGTGATGTCTTGCCGACGCCCGGTGGTCCGACGAGACACAGGATCGGCCCCTTCTGGCGCGGCACGAGCGACTGGACCGCGAGGTACTCGAGGATCCGCTCCTTCACCTTCTTCAGGCCGTAGTGCTCGGACTCGAGGATGCGCTCCGCCTCGTTGATGTCGTGGCGGTCCTCCGTCTTGTCTTCCCACGGAAGCGCGATGACCCAGTCGAGGTAGTTGCGGACCACCGTCGCCTCGGCGCTCATCGGCGACATCTGCTTGAGCTTCTTGAGCTCCTTGAGGCAGCGCTCCTTCGCCTCCTTGCTCATCTTCTTCTGCTTGAGCTTCTGCTCGAGCTCGCTCAGCTCGTTCTTGAACTCGTCGCGCTCGCCACCCAGCTCCTTCTGGATCGCCTGCATCTGCTCGTTGAGATAGAACTCCTTCTGCTGCTTCTCCATCTGCTTCTTGACGCGAGAGCGCAGCTTCTTCTCGACCTGGCGGATCTCGATCTCGCCCTGCATCAGCTCGCCGAGTCGCTCGAGGCGGCGCGATGGCGACGGGGTCTCGAGTAGCTCCTGCTTGTCCTTCAGCTTGAGCGCGACGTGCGCGACGATCGTGTCTGCGAGCCGACCCGGCTCGTCGATCGTGCGCACGCTGACGAGCATCTCGGGCGGGATGCGCGTGTTGAGCTTGACGTAGTCCTCGAACACGTCCTGCACCGAGCGCATGAGCGCCTGGATCTCGACGGTCTCGTCGTCGGTCTCGTCGACATCCTCGACGTCACACACGAAGAATGGCTCGCTCTGTGCGAAGCCGCGGATGCGCGCGCGCGCGCGTCCCTCGACGAGCACCTTCACCGGTCCCTTCGGGAAGCGAAGCAACTGGATGATGTGACCGACGGTGCCGATCGAGAAGATATCCTCGGCGTTCGGGTCGTCGGTCTTCGCGCGACGCTGCGCTGCGAGCAGCAGCTGCTTGTCCCCGGCCATCGCTTCTTCGAGCGCCGACAGCGACTTGTCGCGGCCGACGAACAACGGCACGACCATGTGCGGGAAGACGATGATGTCGCGCAGCGGGAGAAGGGGTAGTCGATAGCCCAACCCCTTGGGCTCGCGATCATCGGGTTTCATTGTGTCGATACTTTAGTGGGGACGCCCACTTGCGCAAGAATTCACGCCAGTTCGCGGTAAACAAGCCACACTGACAGCGGTAATCAGGCCGCGTTCTGCCAGAAACTGGCCCTCCGGAAGTGGAGCAATCCTCCCATGATGCCCGCTCTCCGGTAAGCGCGCATGCGATCGCGCGAGCTGGCATCGTCGGTGCTCCTCGATGCCGCTGTCCTCATGCAGCCTCGGTCTTTTCCCCCACTCATCGAGGCGTTCCTGATCGTCGAGCAACCTCGGCAGCGTTTGAGCCATTGGACCCAAGCGCTTGCACCACTCGACGACGGTCGCGCTCCTCCACTCGCAACGATCACCGCATATTACGATCCGAGCAGCGATCAAGCCTTGCTCGGGCTTCGCTACGACGAGCTCGCGCTCGGTCAAGAACGGCTCGCGTTCGTCATCGAGGTCGCGTTGCTCGCCGAGATCGGAATGATCCAGCCGGCGGAGCTCAGCGACGGAGATCGCCGCCGCTTCCTCAACGAACGGCTGTCGCGTTGCACGATGCACGTGTCGGATCAGCGAAGCGTCGTCGGAGCATTGTCGGAGCTCGTGCGGCGTGTCCGCGAGCAGAAGCAGTCGCCGAAACCGCTCGCGCATGCGGCCACACCACCGCCGATTCCCGCGGCCAACGCCTCGATGCGGCCGCGCGGCACGACCGAGGATCCCGTGTTGCTCGTGCAGCCGAAGTCGACGCGCGACGACCTCCCTCGGATCACGCGCCACAGCGAGCCGCAGCACTCGATGAACGAGCTCAAGCGCTCGTCGGCCGAGCCCGCATCGCCGCGCGGCGACTACGCGCGCCACACGCGTCGTGACGAATTCGTCCACACCCCGTCACCGAACGTGATCGCGCGGCCGCATCGCGCCGAGGGGCTACCACTCGAGGCACAGCGGATGGCCGCCGAGCCCCGCCCGCAGAGTGACGAGGTCGCTACCATGGTCGGCAGTCTGCCCGCCGGAGCGAAGCGCAGGGCCGATCAGCTCGCCGCCGAATCGTACTTCTCGATGGGCAGCGGCCCGACACCGCCCGGCATCATCTACGCACGCTACCTGCGTAGCGGACGCTGGGTTCCGATTCGCATCGGCGCGCTCAGCCTCAAGGGGGCCGCGTTGATGGCGGGTGCGTTGCCGCGCCTGCACGATCACGTCGACATCGCATTGTCGTATTCCGACCACCGCGCGCTCGTTCGCGGATCGGTGAGGAAGGTCTCCTCGATCGAGGAGGTCGCGATGAGCGGTGCCGCGACGTTCACCGTCGCCTTCGAGCTCGAAGACGGGTCGCGCCAGCAGCTCACGTCGTTACTCACCGCCGCACGCACCGCGCAGGTGACGATCAAACCACCACCGCCACGTGGCACGCGACGTTATCCCGTCGAGTGGCCGGTATGTCTCGGCACGACCCGTGGCGCGGTACGCGCGGACGCGCTCGATATCTCGCGAGAAGGCATGTTCGTGCGGCCGATCCACCCGCTCACGATCGACACCGTGCTCAATTTCTCGATGGTGCTCGACGACGGCAACTCGCCGGTCTCGGGTCGCGCGAAGGTCGTACGTCAGATCCACGAGGCCGAGGCACGGACCTGCGGGTTGGCTGCTGGCTATGGCCTGCAGATCACCGAGATGAACGTCGACGCGCGTTCGCGCTGGACGCAGTTTCTGTCGAGGATCGAGCGGCGCGCCGAGAAACGCGTCCTCATCGGTGCCACGCCTGCACGGTTGACCGAACTTCAGGCCGCGCTCGCCGCTGCTGGCTACGCGGTCACCGGCGGCACCGACCCGGGCGCTCTTGTCCAGCTGGCGGGCGCGCACCGCCCGGTCGATGCAGTACTCATCGATGCCGGCTGGCTCGCCCCCGGCACGTCACAGTCGTGGATCGAGTCGCTGTTCTCCGCGCGAAACGTGCCGTGTGTGACCATGCAGGGTGATGCCCGTCGTGGTCGCACCGCGATCGACAAGCTGCTGTCTGTCGTCTGAAATTCGGCGCAATTCAGACACTCTGCAGACGGGATCATGAAGCGCCGTTCACAGAAGTGGCTGACAAGCACATGCCACACCTGGTCGGACCATGTAACTCCGCGTCTTGTGGCGTTTGGCAAGACTCGCGCGCTGGCCTCGGACTTGCGACGATGATCCTCACCGGCATCCGCCGCCCATCTACGGGGTCCCCAATGAAGCCTATCAAGTCCCTTCTCCTCATCGGTCTGCTCGCAGCCATCCCGACCCTCGCCCCCAGCGAGGCCTCGGCCCAGCCGGGCGGCTACTACGGTCCTCCCCGCGGCGGTCCGCCACCCAGCTCGCAGCTTCCCGGCGGGTTCCACAATCGCCAGGGGCGCCTGACGTTTGGTTTCAGCGCCGGCATCGGCGGCATGAACGATGACGGTGGCGACATCGAGTGCGTCAGCTGTGACTACAACCCGCTCGCGGGTCAGGTCTCGGGTCACATCGGTGGGTTCATCGGCCCGCGCTTCGCGCTCCTGTTCGAGGCGCAGGCCAACATCCAGCAGCTGTCGCAAGCGCAGTTCGCCGAGGACGACATCTTCCTGACCCAGTACGCGGCGATGGTCGCCGGCCAGTACTGGTTGACCCCGCAGCTCTGGATCAAGGGCGGCATCGGCCTGGCGAACCTCCAGCTCTCCGATGC
>Ga0299915_10002441_pt1 | contig 13617 bp, 3 predicted proteins | sample RVTome_13_FD_200263 | JGI IMG/M metagenome (GOLD analysis project Ga0299915, IMG submission 200263) | Soil microbial communities from uranium-contaminated site in the Upper Colorado River Basin, Wyoming, United States - RVT92D227 (version 2) ...
GTATCACACTCAGAGCTTGAGGAGGGTGAGAACCTGGTGAGTTTCATTCCCCAGGGTGGAGAGATGGATATAAGCCTCGTGGATACCATTCGGTTAACCTACTGGCATACCTGCACGGCAGACGATAACGGCCTGAGACTCAGGGCTCGAGGAGGAAGTGGGGTTTCAATTGATGGATTCAGCCAAACAGACATCAGGGTCTTTGATATCACCGATTCAAATGAGGTGATTGAAGTGATAGGGGGGGTGGAACCTCAGAAGGGGAGCTATGCCGTAAGCTTCAGGGTGCCTGGTAATGGCGAGCGAACGCTCTTGGCACTGTCTGAGGGCAGAGTGAAGAATCCTGTTGAGATAGTCTCTGATCATCCTTCCGCATGGCATCAGGAGAAGGGAGGGTATGGGCTTCTCATTATCTCTCATCGGGAATTCTTTCATAGTCTCCAGCATCTAATAAAGCTTCGGGAATCCCAGGGCTATAAGGTGGCTCTCATTGATATAGAGGACATCTATGATGAGTTTAGCTTTGGGAATAAGAGTCCTCATGCATTGAGGGATTTTCTGAGTTTGGCCAAGAAGCAGTGGAGTAAGCCACCTCGGTTTGTGCTCTTGGTGGGGGATGCGAGTTTTGATCCTCGGAACTACCTTGGCTCCGGGGGGTTGGACTTTGTACCTACGAAGCTGATTGATACGCAACATCTTGAGACAGCCTCGGATGACTGGTTTGTGGATCTCAATGGGGATGGGCTTCCGGAGATGGCGATAGGGAGGTTGCCGGTCCAGACAAAAGAAGAGGCAGCCACAGTGGTATCGAAGATCGTGGGCTATGAGAAGTCCGGGAAGAAGAAAGAGGCCCTATTGGTAGCTGATAGAGTGGATCAGCAGGATGAGTTTAGTTTTGAGGGGGCCTCGGAAGCAATAACAACTCTTTTGCCATCTTCTCTGATGGTGAGGAAGATTTATCGGGGACAATTTAGCAGTGATGATCAGACCAGGGGAGTGCTTTTGAGTGCCATTAATCAGGGGCCTTTGTTGGTGAACTTTATAGGTCATGGGTCGATAGAGATCTGGAGGGGGATCTTTACCTCAGAGGATGCGGAAAAACTGATCAATAAGGGTCTTCCATTCTTTGTGAATATGACGTGTTTGAATGGGTATTTTCAGGATCCTTATTCTGAGACAATGGCCGAGTCGCTTCTGAAGGCTCAGGGTGGGGGAGCGGTGGCGATCTGGACCTCTTCAGGGTTAACGGAGCCGGATCAGCAGGCGGTGATGAACAAGGAATTGATCAAGCTTCTTTTTGGCAGGGAGTCCTTAACCTTGGGAGAGGCGACAGCCCGGGCCAAGGCTTCTGTTTCGGATCAGGATATCAGAAAGACTTGGATTCTGTTTGGGGATCCGACGACACGACTCAGGCCGTAGGCCTGAGGAGCGGCCAATGGCCTTGAGGAGCGTCCCGCAAAGCGGGCCTTGAGGTTGGAGGGTTAAATTCTTAGCCTCAAACCTAAAACGAAGAGCTCCTTGAGCGTCAGCGATCCTTGAATGTAATGCTCCTTAAACGATGAGGACTGAGTAAGGATCGGCCCTTAGGGCCTTAAGGTTGGAGGAGCGAAAGACACGTTATAAGTTAATCGTTATTGGTTATTAGGCAAAGCAGCAGAGGGCAGTGAACGAAAAGGGGCAGTAAGTAATAACGAGTAACGTATAACGAATAACGGAATGACTCAGATTCAAGCGAAGCGATCCTGCAGTCCAGCGTTCCTCGAACGAAGTGGTTATTGCCCGGGGAAAAAGGGGACAGACACCTTTTTATTGACCCGGAAAGCAGATTATTTGTCTCTGAATACTTCAAATCCCTTCAGGTAGTCCTCAAACTCGATCGGAGCTTCGATACCAAGTTTGGCGAGGAGATCGATCGCCTCACTGATTGAAACGTCAAGCTTTTTAGCCAGGCTTTCCAGTGAAAGTGTCCCCTCCTTGTAATACCTGAGCATGAGGAACTCCCAACCATATTTAAGAAGCTCGCGTGCTGCTGTTGATCTATCCTTACGCTCGAGCTTTGAAAGTTCATCGAGCTTCTCCAGATCTCTATCATCTAATCTCACACTTATCACAGTCATTAGATTCCTCCTTTTAAATGTTTCATCGCGTCCTCGATAATTTCCCTCTTGTATCTGCCGTAAATGGATAATTTCTCAAGCTTTGCCATAGCCATTGGGAATTCCAATTTATGCCGCAAGGCTTGGTTTAAGAGGAAATGGATCGCTGTTGTAAATCTCTGGCCGATCACCTTGCACGCCTTTATCGTTGGGCCATCATCCACGGCTATCGGGCAATCGAGTCTTCTGGCCAGCCAGAGAGCCTCCGCTTCTCCAGTCCCTATTCTAAAGTCTCTCTGAATCTTCTTAACTGCTTTTGGATTGCCAGCCTTCTCAACTTCGATCTTCTTTTCCTTAATAAGGGTTGAGATCAAGAGGGCATCTATACTCTCTTTTGAAGAGCATTCTGCTTTTACTTTTTCAGGGATAATGATCTTAGTTTCATCCGTTACTTCTCTTAAGAGTTCTATTTTTGCCAGAAGAATCAACGTTGATGCATCAAAAACAATGTGCATGTTTACGATTTACTACAAGTGTAATTAAATGTCAAGGAAAACCTCTCAAAGGAAGTGCCAGCTGGTCATCTCACGATACCGAATAGAAAAAGTTATTGGATAAACGTTATTCGTTATTTGGCAAAGGCCGATGACCTAAGAAGGGCACTGGGAACTAATAACCAATAACCCATTTCTGAATGAATAACCCATTTCTGAATGCCTGGGGAGAATTGGTCATATTTTAGCCAGTATGAAAGAAAGTTCATGAAATCAAGTAAAACCTTCCAAAAATTGCCATAAATCCTTCAAGAATAGTTCTTTGTTTTCATGAATTTAATTGAAATTACAACTACTTATGAAATTCCTATACACTGGCATCAATTTTGCTCAAAAAAGGGAGGCTTCGTATGCGTTATGGGTATAGATATGCCCATGGGCAGCATTGCGGCGGCCTTTAGGAGTGAGGATTCCATCTACGATTCTATATGCGGGACATTGGGTGCATACCGCAGGGGTGGACAAAGGAAATTACTAACCGTCGGAGGTACTTATGACACAGGAACTTGCTAATAGGGATGTGTGCCTGTTGCCAATGAACAATAAAATATGTCCGCAGGGGAGAAAGGTCCACAGAACCGGCAGGGTGGGGTGGATCGCCGCGGCGCTGATCGCGGTCCTAGCCCTGTTGAGCGTTGCGACCCCAGCCGAGGCTGCCTGGTACAACTCGAGCTGGCAGTACCGCAAGAAGCTCACAATCGACTACACGAGGGTCGCGGCGACTCTCAGCTACTTCCCAGTCTTGGTCTCTCTCGCTTCCGACACCGACCTCGCTGCCGACGCCCAGGATGATGGGGACGACATCCTGTTCACCAGTTCTAACGGCACCACCAAGCTGGACCACGAGATTGAATATTTCAGTGGAACCACGGGCCAGCTCGTCGCCTGGGTGAAGATCCCGAGCCTCTCGAATGCGGCCGACACCGAGATCTATATGTACTATGGGAATGGTTCCGCAACCAATCAGGAGAATGCGACGGGCGTCTGGGATGATGGTGGTTCAAATTACTACAAGGGAGTCTGGCATCTTGGTCCGAGTTTGTCGGACAGCACATCCTACGGCAATGATGGAACCGACAACAACGGCACCACCGATGCAGCTGGGAAGATTGCCAATGCGCGGGATTTCGAGAACTACTCGACCGCCAACAACCAATACATCTCGGTGGGACACAGTGCAAGCCTCAGTATCCCGGATTACCTCACTGTAGAAGCCTGGGTACGTCCGGAATCAATCGGTTTCTGGCAGAGCATTGTTTCCAAGGTGAGAAGCGAAACTTACTTGGATCTCTACCTCGTGTTGGACACAGACACAATGTACCTGGCGGTGTACCCCTTGGGCGACGGGGACACAGGAATCACCGTTTCAGCGGGCAGTTGGCAGCATGTTGCTTTTACCTACGATGGCTCATACTCCCGGTTGTACTTCAACGGCTCCGATGCTGGGTCTTCAGGGCCTGATGCACAAACTCTCGGTCTTGGCTCGAACACGCAGAGCCTCTATATGGGCTACAACACCCTGTGGCCCAACGAGCTCTGGGACGGCATGATCGACGAGGTCCGGATCTCCAGGACGGCCCGCTCGCCCCAGTGGATGAGCACCCAGTTCAATAACCAGAACGACCCCAGGCCCGGCCTAGGGACGTTCTTCAAGAACCTGGGGAGTGAAGAAACGAATCTCGAACAGGAAGGATTCCGTTTCCGGGCTGATGACGGAAGCGAAAGCGGAGCGACCTGGCTGGCGACTCAGGATACCAACATCTCAAGGGACAAGAACCTCAATACGAGACTAAGAGTACTGGTCAACGCTGCGACCGGCGACCCGCCATCGACGCAGTATCAACTGGAGTACCAGAAGGTCGGTGATTTGACTTGGCAGAAGGTCGATGTTGCTCCATCGCAAACGGTCACTACGATTACAGTGACGGGGGCCGGCACGTGGCAGGCGCCACCCAATGTTACCTCTGTGAGAGTGGAGTGCTGGGGTGGTGGTGGCGCTGGCTCGAGAAGCAGTACCGACAATACAGGCAGAGGCGGTGGAGGAGGCGGCGGCTATGCAGTCAGGACCGCGATGGCGGTTACGCCAGGGACTACCTACAACTACACCGTAGGTGCAGGGGGAACTGACGGGATTGCTCCCGTCAATGGCGGAGACACCACATTTACGGGAGATGGTTCTGTCCAATGCATCGGCAAAGGAGCTGCCAGCGTTGCCCCGAACACTCAAAACGGGACGGCTGGAGCTACGGGATCAACTGGCGATACTACCTACAATGGTGGTGCAGGCGGCAATGGGAGCACAACCTTTAGTGGTGGCGGTGGCGAGGGGGCTTGCACAACGCAAAATGGAAATGCCGCTTCAGGTATCACTGGTGGAACTGGATGCGATGGCGGGGATGGGGCGAATGGAAGAAGCACGGCAGGCATTGGAGCAGCAGGAACTCAGCCCGGGGGTGGTGGGGCAGGTGGTTACCGAGTACCCTCAACAAGCCGAGCCGGCGGCGTCGGGGGCGCAGGACAAATCAGGCTTACGTATACACCGAACCCTCCGATACTACTGTCGCTGTCCACGTACTTCGCCGACGGCGACACCACAACCCCGCAACTGACCCCGCCCAGTGGCAAGACGGAGAGCAACTTCACCGCGGGCAAGATTCAAGAAAGCTCGAACCCTCCTGCAGTAGGGGTGGACATTGGCAACAACTACTACACCGAGCTGGAATGGTGTTTGATCGCCACGGGTACTGCGCAAAACGGTGATGTTTACCAGTTTCGAGTCACTGCGAACGGGGTGCCTTTAACGACCTACAGTGTAACGCCAGAGTGGACGATACAAGCGAATCCGGCCAATCTCGACCAGATCCACTACCGGTGGCGAAATGATAACGCAGGGGAATCCGCCAACACCATCCAGGTCAGTGCAACGGGCGATACCACGACAGGAAGCGCAACCGATGTCCTGGTTGACAGCATGACGATTACACCGGGAACCGGAGACTATCACATCTGGTTCAGCGGTTCGGTAGAATGCACTGCTACATCCCTTCAATATGTCTCACTCTACGTTAACGGTGTCCAGCTTGCCCACACGGAACGGCAGATTTACACCCATCCCATGATCTGGGGCCAATCCTTCCCGGTTGCCACTCACGCCCGAGTAACAGGCGTGACGGCCGGGCAGGCGATCGAGGTGCGCTGGCGGACATCTGCCTCAACGGCCACGATGCACGAGCGCACGCTGATGGTCACACCTATTGCGGCGGCAGACAGTACCCAGGCCAGTGCAACGGCGGACACCACGACGACGAGCGCAACGGACGTTTTGATTGACAGCATGACGATTACACCGGGAGCCGGCGACTATCACATCTGGTTCAGCGGTTCCGCGGAGAACACCACCACCTCATCCATCTATGTTTCGCTCTACGTTAACGGTGTTCAGCTCGCCCACACGGAACGGCAGATTGACGAGGACAGTGACATCCCGAACACTTCGTTCCCGGTTGCTACCCATGCCCGGGTAACGGGCGTGACGGCAGGGCAGGCCATTGAGGTGCGCTGGCGGACAACAGCCGGCATCGCTACGATGCATGAGCGCACGCTGGTGGTGAGCAAGATCACCGCGGCCAACAGTACCCAGGCCAGCGCCACGGCGGACACCACGACAGGGAGCCTGACCGATGTGCTGGTCGATTCCATGACCATCACCCCAGGCGCCGGCGACTACCGGGTCTGGTTCAGCGGTTCCGCTGAGAACGACGCCGTCCAAACCTTCTATGTTTCGCTCTACGTCAACGGTGTTCAGCTTGCCCACACCGAGCGGCAGATCGACGTGGACGGTCAACTCGCGTACACTTCCTTCCCGGTTGCCACCCATGCTTATGTCACCGGTGTGGGGGACGGCCAGGCCATCGAGGTGCGCTGGCGAAAAGATTCAGCCGGCACTCTTACAATGCATCAGCGGACGCTGCTGGTCGAAAAAGTCTCCGCTTCCACATGGGCGGCCAATGAGGACGCCAAACTGATAGGATTAGGAAAAAGCACACCCAAACGCATTCGCTTTGAAGTCTCGAACGAGGGCGGCGCAAGTTCGGGAGGCGTCACGTATCAACTTCAGGTCGCCCAAACCTCAACCTGCAGCTCTGGTGCGTATAGCGCAGTGCCCGATTTGGCCGGTCACTGGCAAATCGTGGACTCCACCTACATTACAGATGGTGAGGCGACCTCCAACATTGCTGGGGGTCTCACCGACGAATCCACAACCTTCGTCGCCGGCCAACTCAAAGATGCCGGCAACACCACCGGCAGCATTACGCTCGCCGCCGATGCGTTCACCGAGATCGAGTTTGCGGTCCAGGCGACGACGAATGCTGTTGACGGCGCCAATTACTGCTTCCGGCTCTATAACACCACCGGCGGAATCCCTCTCAACACATACAGCAAGTATGCGGAAGCGACCATCGCAGGAGCGGCAGCCAATCTCGACCAGATCCACTACCGCTGGCGCAATGACGATGGAGGAGAGAGCAGCGCTACTGTAGCCGTTGACGCTGCATCCAACAACTACACCACAGGGGGCAGCAGCATAACGATATCGCACACGGTATCAGGCGCGAACCGCCTGATGCTGGTCGGCGTCTCGATCGTCAACGGCGCCCTCGAGACCGTGGGATTAGTCACCTGGAAAGGCACAGAAAACCTCAGTCCGGTAGGTACGGTGACCAACGTTGACGACTCCCGAGTCGAGATCTGGAGTCTGGTGGCACCTTCGACCGGCACGGGCAATGTCGTCGTTTCCTTCGGCGGCGCCATTTCCCAATCTGCTGTTGCGGGAGTCGTGACATTCACCGGGGTGGACCAGAGCACACCCCTTGGAACGTTCGCTTCTGCAATCGGTGACGCCTCGAGTCCGGCTACCGTCAATGTTTCCTCGGCAGTAGGGGAGCTCGTCTTTGGGGTCGTCTGCGCTGAGTACCAAGCTGTGACTACAGACCCAAGTCAGACAGAGTACTGGAATATAAGTATTGCGGGCTCAGGCAGCACGAACGGGGCTGGAAGCACCGAGGCGGGCGCAGCAACGGTCACGACTTCGTGGACGCTAACCCCGACTTCTAACCATTGGGCTGTCGGCGGCGTCTCGATCAAGCCAGCCGGCGGCGGTTCCGGCGCAACTTGGGCGGCCAATGAGGACACCAAGCTAACAGGTTTAGCGAAGAGCACACCCAGACGTGTGCGCCTTGAAGTCTCGAACGAGGGAGGTTTGACCTCAGGAGGCGTCACTTATCAACTCCAGGTCGCGCAGACCGCGACCTGCAGCTCCGGCACATACAGCGCGGTTTCCACTGATACCAGTGGCCACTGGCAGATCGTGGGTTCAACTTACATCACTGACGGCGAGGCGACATCCAATATCGCCTCCGGTCTCACCGACGAATCCACAACCTTCGTCGCCGGCCAACTCAAGGATGCCGGCAACACCACGGGTAGCATCACGTTGAACGCCGATGCGTTTACCGAGATCGAGTTTGCGGTTCAGGCAACGACGAACGCAACCGACGGCGGCAATTACTGTTTCCGTCTTTACAACACCACCGGCGGAATCCCTCTCAACACATACAGCAAGTATGCAGAGGTGACACTAGCAGGTGGTGGTGGCGACACCAGTCCTCCGACTCCAAACCCCATGACTTGGGCTTCTCCGCCGGCCAACGACAGCGCCACGCAAATCAGCATGACTTCGACAACCGGCTCCGACGCCACGCCGCCGATCTCTTACCTTTTCACCAACGACAATTCCAGCTGCGGCGCCAACGCAGGCACAGGTGGCACCTCCAGTTCCTGGCAGGTTAGCACTTCATACTCGGACAGCGGTCTGCAGGCTAACAAATGCTATGGCTACACCGTGACCGCCAGGGACTCGTTGCTCAACACGGGCACGGCTTCGAGTATCTCCTCTACCTATACTTCTGCCAACACTCCCGGCACTCCGACCCTGAGCGGAGCTACCGCTACCACTTTAAATCTGACTAATGCCGAAAACGGCAACCCTTCTTCCAACCCGACGACATCTTTTGCCGTCCAGGTGGTGACGACCACTGATGCCACCTGGCTCAACCAGTGGGTCAACGCTTCAGGTTATCCCTCGGCTACGGAGGTTTGGCTGACCGATGCTCAACTGGATGCTTTGGTCCTCCAGGGCTTGACCTCCTCGACCACGTACGGTGTCAAGGTGAAGGCGAGGAACCAGGACGGGGACCAGACACCGTTAAGCGCCGAGGGCCAGGGGACGACAACATCCTCCGGTTCCTTGTCGCTTCTTTACCGCAGCGTTGGAACAAATTCAGGTAACCTTAATACTGGCGATCGGACTGTGACGATATCAGGTACCACGGCGACCTTTAGCGGCGCTATGCCGAATAATATCGGGGTTGGGGATGTGCTGCAATACAACTCAGGGGGACTCCGCCTTGCCTTTATCCACGGCAGGGCCTCTGATACTGTCTACACGGTGAAAAGTGCCAGCGGCGGTAACCCCCAGGCTGCTGCAGCAGGTACAGCGGTCAATGTCTACAGAGCCTACACGTCGCTTTTCAACTGGGAAGCGCAGGATGAAAACGACAATATTAATGACACTGTAGAAAACTTCGACACCTCTACTAACCTGGTTTCCGCCAACACCATCATGAACGTGGCCTGCTATGGTGATGAGGAGGATACCACGGCAGTCACCATTGACGGCTGGACCACGGGTCCTGACAATTACATAAAGATCTTTACGCCTGTTTCTACTAGCGAAGTAGGCACAAGTCAGCGCCATGATGGAAAGTGGAATACGTCGGCCTATCGCATATCAATGGACGGAAGCTATTTCGCTCCCATCGGAATCTTCGAACGGTACGTCCGTATCGAAGGGTTGCAAATAGATAGCAATCTGGAGGTTGCTGGACAATCGAACGGGATTCAGGTCGATGATGGAAATAGTGATGCGCCGATAGAAATTCACGTCTCGGATTCAATCTTCCGGATGACTGCCGCTTCTCCAACTACGCAGGCATACGGTATTGGAATCCTGAACAACTTCATTGGATCCAACAGCAATTACGTCGCCAAGGTATGGAATAACATTATCTATGGCTATACAGCTAATAGCGGTACTGCAGGTGTATGTATGTACGCTCAAGATAATGGCACAGTCTATGCGTACAACAATACCTGTGTCGGCGTCAGTGCGGCTGCAACTTCAAAAGGGATATCGGTATCGAATAATGTAGTTTTCTATGCTAAGAATAACATCTCTATAGATTCTGCGGATCCATACGTTGGTACTTTTCACGGAGATAGCACCAACAATGTTTCCGATACCGGGGATGCACCGGGGAGCAATCCTGTAAATGGGGAGCCGACATTTGTCAGCAAAGCTGGCAATGATTATCGTTTAGCCGGTAGTGATACCGTAGCCCAAAATGCTGGCGCTGCCCTCTCTTCTGATAGCTATCTTGCTTTCTCCGAAGACATCGGCGGCGAAAGCCGGCCCTACGGATCTGCCTGGGACATCGGGGCGGATGAGGTCCCGGCCCCCCCGCTCTACCGCTCTGTTGGCACAAACGCAGGTAACCTTAATGCTGACTCCCGGACCGTGACAATATCAGGCACCACGGCCACCTTCAGCGACTTTATGCCGAATAAAATAGGGGTTGGTGATGTGCTTCAGTACAACTCGGGAGGACCCCGGGTTGCAGTTATTCATGGGAGAACTTCTTCCACGGTCTTTACCGTCATGGACAAAGATGGAGGCACACCCACAGCAGCTGCAGCCGGGACGCCAGTCAGCGTTTACCGCGCCTACACCTCGCTGGCGAACTGGCAGAGCCAGACCCAGAACGCCAATATTACCGCTGATACTATCAATCCCAACAAGGATCTTGTCACTTTCAACACCATCATGAATGTGGCCTGCTATGCGGATGGGCTCGATGCAACTGGGGTCACTATTAACGGCTGGGCCACTGGAACCAACAACTACATCAATATCTTTACCCCTCACCTTTCGTCTGAAGTGGGGGTCACTCAGCGGCACAGCGGAACTTGGGATGCAACGAAGTACCAACTGGTTGCCCCTGTTCAATACTATGGGGTCATTCGGATCCAGGACGAGTATGTCAGAGTAACTGGGTTACAGATTGAGAATACTTACAGCAAAGCATCTGGACAAGTCATAGGCATAGGAAATGTTCCCGAATCAGCGACCTCAGAAGTAAGATTAAGTCACAACCTCCTACGGCATACGGGTACGGGTACGGTAAATTACGAAGATGCCGCAATTTACCAGGAAAATAGTGGAGGGGTCTTAAAGGCGTGGAACAATATAATGTACAACTGGGGAGCTGGCATCTCTAGTAACTGGATCACTGGCGGCAGCGTGATCCTTTACAATAATACGGTAGTTGACAGCGATCTGTACGGAATCTATTTGCAGGGTGCCGCTGCCGGGAATTATAGAGTAGCGAATAATTTGGTCCAGGGAACAAATACTAACTATAACTTTAACGACCTTCAAACCCCCGGCCTAGACTACTCAGCAACGAACCTTTCCCAGGATGCCACTTCGCCTCAAGTCGCGCTGAGGAACAAGACCGTCTCGTTCGTCGACGCGGCCAACAAGGACTACCACCTCGCGGTTGGCGACACCAACGCCAAGGATCAAGGAACCAATTTATCTCCTGACCCTAATTTGGCCTTCTCCGATGATATTGACGGGCAAACCCGTTCGAGCCCATGGGACATCGGGGCAGATGAGTATCAGTTTAAGCCGCCCACCATGCTCTACCGCTCCGTTGGCACAAATGCAGGCAACCTCAACACAGCCGGTCGGACCGTGACGATATCAGGCACTACAGCTACCTTTAATGGCTCCATGCCGAGCAATATCGGGGTTGGTGATGTACTCCAGTATCAGGTGGCTGCGACCTACTACGTGGCTTTTGTCCATGGCCGGACGTCAGACACGGTGTACACAGTGAAAAGCGCCAGCGGCGGGGACCCCCAGGGTGCTGCAGCAGGTACATCGGTCAATGTCTACAGAGCTTACACTTCGCTTTTCAACTGGGAAGCACAGGATGAAAACGACACGATTAATGACGCTGTAGAAAACTTCGACACCTCTACGGACCTGGTTTCCGCCGGTACCATCATGAACGTGGCCTGTTATGGTGATGGAGTGGATACCACGCAGTTGGTGATCAAGGACTGGACAACGGGGGCGAGCAACTACATCAGAGTCTTCACGCCCGTTGCCAGCTCCGAGGTAGGCGTCACCCAGCGACACGCTGGGAAGTGGGATGACGCCAAGTACCGGATATCTTTCGCTCCACCAACTCAGGGTGGCGTGATCGAGGTTCGAGAGGAGTTCGTTCGCATTGAGGGACTGCAAATCCTCGAGCTAACAACAACCAATACAAACACGGACGGAATAGGCGTCTACTGCAACGACATCGCGACCACTTCAGACATCAGAATCTCACACAACATCGTCAGGGCTGGCGGTAGCCTTGGAGCAGATGCGTGGGCCATTGGAGTCTGGTCTCCAAGTCCCGGCGGCAATAGCCCAACAACAAAAATCTGGAACAACATTGTCTACGACTTCACATGCAGCACCTGTGCTGGCATCGGTGTGGGTTACCAGAGTTCTCCAACTGCCTATGTTTACAGCAATACGGTGTTCAACTGCACCTACGGGTACTACGCCGATGTGGGTGGAACCATCGTTGCGAAGAACAACATCGCTTACGGCAACAGTGATAACTACGTTGCCGATGGTACTTTCGGCGCAGCCAGCACCAACAATCTTTCAGGGCCTACCCAAACTGATGCTCCTGGTTCCAATGCGAGACAGGGAGTAACGGTTACTTTCATTGATCCCAGCGGGAGTCCGAGGGATTTTCGTCTTTCCTATGCCGATGACAGCGCCCAGAATTACGGAACCAATTTATCTTCTGACAGTAATTTAGCCTTCTCCGATGACATCAACGGCCATAACCGGCCCTTCGGTTCTGCCTGGGACATCGGGGCAGATGAGAATGCTGAAGCGCCTTACTACCGAAGGGTGATCACCCTCAATGTTTCTCAAAGGGGTTCAAGTTGTACAGGTAGTCTTTCTAACTTCCCTGTTCTAATCGACACGACGAATTGGCCGGCTGCCGATAAGAACACCTTGAAGACGGTCTCAAATGGTGGCCATGTCAACAGGTCAGAGGGTTATGACATAATATTCAGGGCTTCAGATGGTGTCACTCAATTAGACCACGAAATCGAGAAATATGACGGTTCCACTGGACAACTTTTGGCCTGGGTGAGGATACCCACCCTCTTCGAGAATAATCGAGATACGGCTATTTACATCGACTATGGCAATCCCTTAATCACTTCTGCAACAGCGAATCCGGCCGGTGTGTGGGACTCCAATTACAAGGGCGTGTGGCATTTAGCTGACACAAGCGGGAACGCAAAGGATTCAACATCATATAACATAAGCGGAACTGTTTCCGGAACAGTTACAAGAGGAGCAACTGGTCAAATAAATGGTGCATTCGATTGCTATACTAATGGTGAAGTAGATTGGGGAGACCCTGCTGACGGACATTTAGATTTCGGAACAGGCAGCTTTACAGTCAGCGCTTGGCTAAATATAGATGCAATGGTAAGTGCTGGGGCGTGGCCGCAACCTATTTGGAAAGGAAATTCAGGTACATATTGGACGGGTTATGCTCTAGAATATGATGATGCCAATAATACTTATTATTTTGTTATTGATGATGCAACTAGTCAGTTTGGCTATACAAGTCCTGGCGCGACCTTTTTAGATGATACTTGGTATTATATTGTTGGTGTGGTTGATCGAACTAATAACAGACTTCGTATCTATAAGAATGGCGTCGAGGTGGGAACTGGAACCAGCATTGTTGGTGTTG
>Ga0299915_10002444_pt1 | contig 13613 bp, 12 predicted proteins | sample RVTome_13_FD_200263 | JGI IMG/M metagenome (GOLD analysis project Ga0299915, IMG submission 200263) | Soil microbial communities from uranium-contaminated site in the Upper Colorado River Basin, Wyoming, United States - RVT92D227 (version 2) ...
AAAGGCGAAGGGTGTGGGTGAGGAAGTCCGTGGACGACTGAGCGGGCATGGTTTCTCGACTGAAAGGAGAGAAGAGCGAAGGAGGATACGAAGCGAGTTTCCTCGCTGGGGAAACGAGCGGGCTGACGAATCCCATACCCAAGCCTTTGCGGCTTTCCTTTCCTCTGAGAAATTGATAAACTCGGGAAAATTGATCACACGGAGGTCCTCATGAAAAATCGTCCAATGATATCGCGTTTTTGGCTCGTCCTCGCGGCCGCGGTTCTCCTGTCTTTGACGCTCGCTGCGGGGACGCCGCTTTTCGACAAATCCGAGTACGCCGCCCGCCGGGCCAAGTTCATGGAGAAGATCCCTGATGGCGTCGCCGTCATCCTGGGCGCCCAGCCCCTCACCAGCTACCATCATTATTACCAGAACAACGACTTCCTCTATCTCTGCGGAGTCGAAGTCCCCAACGCGGCGCTTGTCATCGACGGGGTTCAGAAGCAGACTCTCCTCCTCTTCACCGCCAACGAGCGCAGTCTCCGCAACGAGGGCTTAAGCACCGACATCCTGAATGATCCTACGGGGGTGACGGGTGTCGACAGCGTCCTGCCCTTCGAGGAACTGACCAACTTCCTGGGCCGCCTGGCCGGCCAGACCAAGGTTATCTATACACCCTTCAAACCCGAAGAGCTGATGCGGGAGTGCAGCCTGGAGAAATTCCGAACTCTCCAAAGGCAGATGATCCTCAACCCCTGGGACGGACGGCAGACCCGGGAAGGACAGTTCGTCAACCTCCTCCGCCAGAAATTCCCGAACGTCGAGGTACGCGACTGCTCGCCGTTCGTCTGGGAGCTGCGGACGATCAAGTCGCCGGCCGAGATCGAGATAATGCGCCGGGCGGCGCGCATCGGCGTCAAGGCCATAAGTGAAGTGATGAAAGCGACCCGCCCCGGCATGTATGAATACGAGCTGTCGGCTCTTTATAACTACATCGCCGAGAAGGAAGGCGCCCAGGACCTCGCCTACTACATGATCATTTGCTCGGGCGAGAACCATCCCTACGTCCATTATTATAAGCACGACCGGCTGCTCAAAGACGGGGATTTCATCGTCATGGATATCGGACCGGACGTCCACTACTACGACACAGACATCACCATTTCCTATCCTGTCAACGGCAAGTTCACGGCGCGGCAGAAAGAGATCTACGAGGCCGCTAAAGCGGTCCATGACGCCAACGTCTCCGTCTACCGGCCTGGTCTCACCACCGAGCAGGTCAGAACCGAGGTGGAGGAGATCCTCACGAAGCAGGGCTTCGACCTCACCAAGGATTACTTCAAGAAAATGCGCGGCGGGTTCGGGCACTACGTCGGCCTGGCTGTGCACGACGTGGGAGGCGGTCCCATGGTTCTCAAGCCAGGGATGGTATTCGCCAACGAGCCGCTGATGATCTTCCCGGAAGAGAACCTGGGTGTCCGCGTCGAGGACACGATCTTGATCACGGAGACCGGATGTGAGGTCCTGACGGCCGGGATCCCGCGAACGGTCAAGGAAATTGAGGCCTTCATGAAAAAGGACGGCATCCCCCAGGCGCTCAAGAAAGCCAAACTCTACTAATGGGGACACCATATCAATTTCCGAATTTCCCTCAAAGGAGACGCTCATGACACGCCACGCCTGGGTTCAAGAATTCTCCGGCGCCATCACGGTCACTGATCGAGAGGGAAAGATCCTCGAGATGAACGCCAGATCTGTTAAAACGTTTGAAAAGGACGGTGGGGAGAAGCTCATCGGCACAAACGTCCTGGACTGTCATCCCGAGCCTTCGCGGACCAAGCTCCGGGATATCATGGACAACCGGAAAACAAACGTTTACACAATCGAAAAAGCTGGGATTAAAAAGCTCATCTACCAGGCGCCCTGGTATGAGGCCGCAAAGTACGGAGGCGTCATCGAGCTCGTGCTCGAGATCCCTTTCCAGATGCCGCATTTCGTCCGGGACTGAAGGCTGCGCCCAGAACTATTTTTTTGCATTTCTCGTAGATATCAATACAATGGGACTCTTTCCGATAAAACCCATCCGAACAAAGGAGGCCTGATGCCGCGCCGAACCCGTTATCGCCTGTTTTTGTTCTCCTTAACCCTTATCTCTCTCGCCTGCCTTTCTCTTCGCTCCGAACAGGACCTGCACCGCGTCTGGGCGATCAAGGACGCCCGGATCATGACGCTCGCCGGTCCGCCCGTCGAAAAAGGTACCCTGGTCATCCGGGACGGCTTGATCGAAGCCCTGGGGCCGAACCTTCCCATCCCCAAGGACGCGGAAGTCATCGACGGCGCCAAGCTCACGGTCTTTCCCGGCCTGATGGACGGCCTGGGACAATCGCTCCTCAAGTTTCCCGAAGAGAAGATGGACATGTCCCGTATTTCCTCCGGAGAGTTCACCGACAAGGACCGCGGCATCACCCCCGGCCTGGCCGCCTTCGACTATATCAACCTGGGCAAGGCGGTCTTCGAGAAGTACCACAAGCTGGGCTTTGTGGCCGGCCACGTCATGCCCGACCGCGGCGTGCTCACCGGCCGGTCGGCGCTCTTCTGTTTCAGCGACCCGGACAAGAATAAGGCCCTCCTCCTCAAGGACGTCTGTCTGGGGATCGGCTTCAGCCCCTCAAACTTCCTGGTCTACCCGAATTCGCTCATGGGCGTTCATTCCTATCTCAAGCAGGCGCTGATCGACGCCGTCTACTTCGACCAGGCCAGGTCGCGATGGCTCAAAGAGTTGAAGGGATTGAGCCGGCCCGACCACAGCCCCAACCTCGAAGTCCTAGCCGATTACGCGACCGGGAAAAAGCCCGTCATCTTCCTCTGCCGCAACCAGCTCGACATCCGACGCTCGCTCTCTCTGGCCGCCGAATACAGACTGAGCTGTCTTATCGCCGACCTGGGCGGCGAGGCGTTTGGGGTCATCCCCGAGCTGAAGAAGGCCAACGCCCGGGTGCTCTGCACCGTTGCCTTCAAAGCACCAGGCTCCAGCATCTACGCCCAGCGCGGCAAGACGGAGCGAGAGAAAGCGGAAAAAGAGGTCTACCCGAAGAACCCGGCCCGTCTGGCCGAAGCCGGTATCCCGTTTGCCTTCTCCTCCCTGGGAACGGATGATCCTAAAACCTTCGCCGAGGGAATCCTGAAGGCAGTTGAAGCCGGCCTGCCCAAAGAAAAGGCCATTGAGGCGTTGACTAAGACGCCCGCCGTTTTTTTCGGCCTCGACCGCGCGATCGGGACGATCGAGCCCGGCAAGATCGCCAACCTGGTCCTCTCCGAAGGCGAACTCCTGGTTAAAGACGTCAAGGTGCGATACGCCTTTGTCGACGGGAAGAAGTTCGAGCTCAAGGAAGCCAAGCCCGGAGAGGGCGAGAAGCCCACGGTCAACGTCACGGGAAAATGGGAGCTATCGGTCGAGGGGCAGATGGGAATGAGGTTGACCATCGATTTTTCCCAGGAGGAGGCCGCGCTCTCTGGAAAACTCATCACCCCGTTCGGCGCCTTCGACTTCACCGGCGGCGTTGTTTCGGGAAAGGATGTCTCCTTCGAGATCGCAATTTCAGTCGGCGGCCAGGACATCGACCTTTTCTTCTCGGCCACGGTCGAAGGGGAAAAGATGAGGGGCTCGGTGGTCCAGGGAGGGGCCGGCACCGCCGAGTTTACGGCCAAACGCATCCCGGGATAGGAGGAAGAAGATGAAACCAACAACTGCCGTCAAAGCCATATCGGCCGCAGCCCTCATTCTGGGCCTGTCCGGTCTGCTCTCGGCCGCGGAGAAACCGATTCTTCTCAAGAACGGTCAGATCATCACCGTGAGCGGCGAGACGATCCCGGACGGCGACATCCTGATCCAGGGGACGAAGATCGTTAAGGTCGGAAAGGGTCTCTCTGGGCCGCCCGGCGCCGAAGTCCTCGACCTCAACGGCCGCTGGGTCATGCCCGGGATCATCGATTCCCACTCCCACATCGCCCTGGAGGGAGACGTGAACGAGATGGGCGACTTAATCACCGCCGAAGTCGACTGTAAGGACGTCATCAACCCGCAGGATATCAACATCTTCTACGCCCTGACCGGCGGCGTGACCTCGATTCACACCATGCACGGATCGGCCAACCCGATCGGCGGCAAGGGCATCGTCCTCAAGATGCGCTGGGGGCAGAGCGCCGCCGACCTGATCTTTGAGGGAGCTCCTCTCACCAGCAAATGGGCCCTCGGCGAAAACCCCAAGCAGAGCAACAGCATGGGAGCGGCCCGAGCCCGCTATCCCAAGACGAGGATGGGGGTCGAGGAATCGATCCGGGACGAGTTCGAAAAGGCCAAGGATTACCTGCGGAAGTGGGTTGAGTACGAGAAAAAAGCCAAGGCCGCAAAAGACAGTAAAGGCAAGCTCACTCCTCCCCTGCCTCCAAAAAAAGACTACCGGCTCGAGGGCATCGCCGACATCCTCAGCGGAAAATTGTGGGTCCGCTGCCACGCCTATCAATCCGAAGAGATGCTCTCGATCATGCGCCTCTGCCGGGACTACGGCGTTAAGCTTGTCTGCTTCGAGCACGGCCTGGAGGGCTACCGCATCACCAACGAGCTGGTGAAGTACGGAGTCGCCATCTCCACCTTCGTCGACTTTTGGGCCTACAAGTGGGAGGCTTACAACACCGTGCCCCAGGCGGCGGCTTTGTGCGCTAAGCGGGGAGTGCTCGTGGCCCTCAATTCCGACGACGCCGAGCGGATGCGCCATCTCTTCAACGACGCGGCCAAGACCGTCCGTTTCGGCGGCGCCACCGAGGACGAGGCCATCCGGATGCTGACCATCAACCCGGCCAAGATCATGGGGATCGACAGGTGGGTCGGAACCATCGAGCCCGGGAAGGACGCCGACCTGGCCGTGTTCAACCGGCATCCCCTCGATCCCTTCACGGTCTGTGAGATGACGATGGTCGACGGGACGGCGTATTTCGACCGCGCCAAGTACCTCGAAGAGCGGAAGAAGGCCGAGGAAGAAGAGAAGAAGAAAAAAGAACCGGAAAAGAAAGACGGAGGGGAGGTCTGACCATGAAAAAGCTCATTATCATCCTCGTATCGACTGTTCTGGCGTCTGCGGCCATCCTCTCCTCCCAGGCAGAGCCGGCCAAGCTGTTCATCAAAAATGCCACGATCGTCCCCGTGGTCGGCGAGCGGATCGAGGGCGGAAGCATTCTGGTCGAGGACGGGAAAATCAAGGCCGTCGGCCCGGCTGTCCAGGCACCCTCGGACGCAAAAGTCATCGACGCCTCCGGGATGTTTGTCTATCCTGGTTTCATCGATTCCTACAGCCACTTCGGGCTGGCCGAGATCGGCGCCATCCCGAGCACGACGGACTACCGGGAGATGGGCAAGGAGAATCCGGAGCTACGGGTCGCCTGGGCTATCAATCCCCACTCGGTCCACTTCGGGACGGGGCGGGTGACGGGGACGACAACGGCTTTAGTCGCTCCGGCGGGGGGGACCTTCCCGGGGATCTCGGCGCTTATCAAGATGGACGGCTGGACCCTGCCCGAGATGGCGGTCAGAGAAGTCGCCACCTCCTTCATCAATTTCCCTATGACGCCACGGCCGATCGGGGAAGGTGTGGCCGTGCAGAAAGAAACCAAGGAGGACGTGACCTCCAAGCTGGTCGAAAAGATCAGGGACTACTTGAAAGAGGCCCGTCGCTACCTCGCACTTAAGAAGCTGGCGGCCGCGGACCCGGGCGTTAAGACGCCCGAATACAACGCCAAGTATGAGGCTCTGGGACCTGTGCTCGACGGGACTCTTCCTGTCATCGTCTCCGTCGAAAAGGCCAAAGACATCGAGCTGGCCATCAAGTTCGTCCAGGACGAGAAACTCAAAGCCATTTTCCGGGGCTGTGCCCAGGGCTTCAAGGTGGCCGACAAAATCAAGCAGTCCGGAATCCCGGTGATCATCGACAGCCTGTATACCGGGCCGTCCGATCCGGAGGACGGGTACGACGCTCCATACCGTAACGTAGTCGAGCTGGCCAAGGCCGGCGTCCTGATTAGCTTCTCTTCGGGGGATAGCCCGGCGCAGGGCAAAGACTTGCCCTATCATGCGGCCAAGGCTGTGGCCTTCGGACTGTCCCATGAGGAGGGCATCAAAGCCCTGACTGTCAACCCGGCAAAAATCTTCGGAGTGGCCGACCGACTGGGCAGCATCGAGGTGGGAAAAGACGCGGACCTGCTAATCGCCACGGGCGACCCTCTCGACATGAAGACCGAGGTGAAGCAACTCGTCATCAACGGCCGGGCTATCGACATGTCGAACTGGTGGGAAACCCTCTACGACAAGTTCAAGAAGCGGCCGGAGAAATAGGGCTGGAGCTCTCCGGGCACACGACTAGAGATCGCGATAAGGAGACAAACAATGGCCAGAAATATACGTGGAGCTGTAATTGCGGCGCTGGGCATCGGCTTCATAACTCTCGCGGTCTGGGCGCAGACCGATGATATCGACAGCAAGGTCGACAGCTTCGTCCAGGCCTCGATCCGGCAGCAAAGGATCCCCGGCCTCGCTTTGGCCGTGCTGCGCGACGGCAAGGTCATCAAGGCACAGGGCTACGGTTTGAGCAACATCGAGCTCGACGTTCCGGTCAGCCCACAGACAATTTTTCAGTCCGGGTCCGTGGGAAAGCAGTTTACCGCTACGGGAATCATGATGCTGGTCGAGGAAGGCAAGGTCGGACTCGACGATAAGATCACGAAATACTTTTCCGGAGCTCCGGATAGCTGGAACAAAATCACGATCAGGAATCTTCTCACCCACACCTCGGGGATCAAAGACTACACCGACAAGAGCTTCGATTATCGTCGGGACTACACGGAAGAGGACCTGCTGAAAATACTCCAGACCCTTCCCTTTGACTTCGGGCCGGGAGACAAGTGGAGCTACAGCAATTCCGGGTACATGCTGCTGGGTATATTGATCCACAAAGTGACCGGAAAATTTTATGGGGATTTTTTGCAGGAGCGGATCTTCAAACCCCTCGGCATGACGACCACTCGGATCATCAGCGAGCAGGATATCATCCCCAATCGCGCCGCCGGGTACCGCCTGGTCAAGGGGGTGATCAAGAATCAGGAGTGGGTTTCTCCGTCCCTCAACACGACGGCCGACGGCGCCCTGTATTTCACCGTGCTCGACCTGGCCAAGTGGGACGCCGCCCTTTACACAGAGAAGCTGATCAAGCGGAGCAGCCTGGACGAGATGTGGACGCCCGTGAAACTCAACGACGGCAAGACCTATCCTTATGGCTTCGGCTGGCGCGTCCATGAGATGAACGGCCACCGGCTTATCGAGCACGGCGGATCCTGGCAGGGTTTCACGACGGGCATCTCCCGCTACGTCGGCGACAAACTGACGGTCGTCGCCCTGTGCAACCTAGACAGCCGGCACGCCCGGCCGGAGGAGATCATCCATGGAGTGGCCGGAATCTATGTGCCGGCTCTCACACCGCCCCCTCCCGCGAAGTCTATCGAAGAGAAGGAGCCGCAGGTCACCGCGCTCTTCCGCGGCCTGCTCCGGAAGATCGAGGAGGGCAAGGCCGATGCCGAGGCTTTCACGGAAGAGGCCCGGAAGAAATGGTTCCCCGACCGGGTCAAGGAATATCAGGAAGTCCTTGAAGATTTCGGGCCGGCGAAAGCCGTAGATTTGCTCGAGCGGAAAGAAGCCGCCGGGCTTCGAAGTTACATCTACAGGCTGACTTTTGAGGATGGACGCGTTGTCAAACTGACTCTCAAATTGACCGAAAAAAACAAGATCGCTGCGCTTGATTCCACAGAGTGATCAGCAGCCTCCGGTCCGGCAGCGGCCGTGGCCAAGTCGTCAAAAATGCGTTCGTTTCTGATATCTAGAGCCGTTGCCCGATGCCGATTTATTGACTCCCCTCGCCAATGAAGATCTCGCGCCAGCCTCCTCGTTTCTGCCTTGAACTCGGTCTTGCGCCACCTGTTCATTTGTGCGAGGATAACGACGATGTCCAGGAACGGTTTTGCCGTCCTCGCCCTGACGCTGGCCATCGCGGGCTGTGCCACGACGCCGAAGAAGGCCATCAAGGACCCGGAGAAAGACCCGCAAAACCAGTATGAAAAGGCTGTCATCTCGATGCGTTACGGCCTCGAAGACGAGGCCATCAAATACCTGAACCTGGCCCTCTCTCTCGACCCCGCCCATGCCCCGTCCCTCCTTCTTCTCGGGAACGCCCAGTTCAGAAAGGAGAACTACGGCGAGGCGGCCGCAGCCTTCCAGAAATACCTGGAGCTCCATCCCAACGATGCCGAAGCCCACGCCAGCCTCGGCATCACCTACGGGCAGCTGGGGATGACTGAAAAGAGCGAAGCGGAGTACCTGAAGTCTCTAGCCTTAGACGGCAACGCCAACGCCGCCTTCGGCCTGGCCAAGCTCTATTATGAACAGAATAAACTTGAGCCCGCGCTCGAACACATCCAGAAAGCGATCCGGAAGAACGGCAAGTCGGCCGCTTACTACAACCTCCAGGGCGTCATCCTCAACCAGATGCATCGGTACGCCGACGCTTTGCCCAGCTTCCAGACCGCCCTCCAATATGCGCCTGAAGATATCTACGTGATCATCAACCTGGGGATCGCCTACATCAACATCAAGGAACCCGCCAAGGCCCGCGAGCTCTTGGAGAAGGTGTTGCCGTCGGTTCAGGACGAAGCCCTGAAGGCGAAAATCAACGAATATTTGAAGTTAATCAAAGACAATGAGTAATATTCTGTCCGTCAAAGGAGCCGCAATGAAAACTAGAAATCTGATCTTTGGCTTGGCTATAATCGCCTTTTTCTTCTGCTCTTCGAGTCTCATCTGCGCCGGCCAGCAGCCGGCCAAGAGCGAGGCGCCCAAGCTCATCGCCATCCGAGCCGGACACTTGATCGACGGCCGGAGCGCCGCTCCCATTCCGAACGCCGTCATCCTTATAGAGGGTGAAAAAATCAAGGCGGTCGGGCCGAACCTGGCGATCCCGGCGGGGGCGCAGGTTATTGACCTCTCCAAGTCCACTGTCCTCCCCGGCCTGATCGACTGCCATACTCACATCACTTTCGAACCGGGGAACTATTACGAACAAATCTTCCGCAAGAGCCCGATCGATTTGGCCGTTTCAGTCCACATCAACGCCAAGCGGACGCTCGAAGCGGGGTTTACGACTATCCGGGATGTCGGGGCCCCAGAATTTATCGACGTGTCCTTGCGCAAGGCGATCGAGTCGGGGATGGTCGTCGGGCCTCGGATGCAGGTCGCAACCCTGGCGATCGGTGCCACGGGCGGACACGCTGACATGGTCGGGTTCTCACCATACATCAAGTTCGGCCAGTTCTCGGGTATTGCCGACGGGATCGACGAGATCCGGAAGCTCGTCCGTTTCGAGGTCAAGAACGGGGCCGACCTGATCAAGATGATCGCCACGGCCGGGGTACTCTCAGAGGAAGAATCCGTCGGAGCGCCCCAGTTCTCCTTCGAGGAAATGCAGGCCATGGTGGAGGAAGCGGCCAGGTGGGGGAAAAAGGTCGCAGCCCACGCCCATGGAACGGAGGGAATCAAGATGGCCGTCCGGGCCGGAGTCGCTTCGATCGAGCACGGGAGCTTGATCGATGACGAAGGAATCCGGCTGATGAAAGAGCGCGGGACTTATCTTGTCGGCGACGTTTACAACCATGAGTACATCATGGCTGAGTTTAAGAAGTTGGGTTATCCGGATAGCATCCTCAAGAAGGAGGCCGAGATCGGCGAACTCCAGCGCGCGAACTTTGGCCGGGCGGTGAAGGCGGGCGTAAAGATGGCCTTCGGGACGGATGCCGCCATATTCCCCCACGGCTGGAATGCTCGCCAATTTGCCTTCATGGTCAAGTGCGGGATGACGCGTCAGCAGGCCATTCAGGCGGCGACGGTCAATGCGGCCGACTTGCTCGGTTGGTCCGACCGGGTGGGGGCGGTGGCGCCCGGATTATATGCCGACCTCATCGCCGTCAGCGGCGATCCCCACCAGGACATCACCGAGCTCGAGCGGGTCAGCTTCGTGATGAAGGGCGGAGTCGTCTATAAGAAAGAATAGCTCATCCGGATTTCTTGTGGGTGATCTTATGCCGTTCCCCTCCTTTTGAAAGGAGGGGTCAGGGGAGAATAGAATCCCAGAAATCGATTCCCCCTTCATCCCCCCTTTCGCAAAGGGGGGAACCTAACTCTATCTTCATGGATACCCACAGGAAAGTCGGATGAGCCGAAAGAATAAACCCGGCTCAGCCGCAGGAAGGGGCCTCGCGGCCTTTAATCTCTGAGAGCAAGATTCCCCAGGCGCAGCCGACGCCGGGGCGGACCGAGATGGCGGCGAAAGGGCAATTTGTTGCGCAGGCCCCGCATTCCATGCACAGGTCGCGGTCGCTGATCCGCGCTTTTTTGTCCTCGATGAAGAAGACGGCGTGAGGGCAGACTTCGGCGCACATGCCGCAGCCTGTGCACAGATCCGGGTCGTAGGCCAGCGTCGTCACGTTCTTGAGATGCCGATGTTCTCTCATTCTCTCCTCCCTATAGCGCCCCGATCAGAACGAAGGCCAAGAAGACAATCCCGATAGAAGCCGAAGCGAGGATCGCCGGCACAGCATAGCGCATCTCCTTGAGGACACCGGAGAGCGACGTATAGGTTGAGGAGCCGGTGAAGCCCATAGCCAGGAAAGCCGAGATGGCCGGGAGCAGCAGAAAGTGAACCGCCGCCGGCTGCCAGGTGTTTGGAGTCGGCGGGAGCAATCCCTGATAGATATTGACAAACGCCGCCCACAGCATCCCCAGCAGCCAGCCTTTCCAGGCGAAGGCCCGTCCGGGAATCCAAGGAAGAAGGATCGGGACAAGAAAACCGCCGATCAGGATTGCACCGAGATAGGGATAGAGCGCTTCCCAGGAAAAAAGGCGCAGCCCCAGAAAACTGAGGACCCAGAGGACAGCGGTTACTATGACAAGATACTTGAAGGGGTTTGTCAATTCCATCGCTGTCAGCACGGATCTTTCTTTAAGTCCGAACCTGACTCGGCGCATTTCAGGGGTTGCCTTCATCCCGGCAGCAAGGAAATCCTTGATGTCGGCGGCGCGCACCGGCCCATAGATGACCTTGAAATGAGTTTGCCTGGTGACCTCGTGGGCGGCGACACCGGGCGCTCCGAGCTGGGGAAGGATGAGGACGCGATGGGAGACGATCCGGGCGAGTCCGGAGCCTTCGATCCGATGCACCAGTTCCTCAGTCCCGAAAGTCCCCTTGCCGGCGGCGCACCAGACATTGATCCCTTTCGTATCCAGGACGAGGATCCAGGCGTCAAGGCCGTCAAGTTCGCGGCGCAGGCTGTCGAAGCTCAGCTTGTAGTTGGCTGAAACGAGAACGGGTGAGCCCGGGCCAGCGTTTCCGACGGCATATAGACCTGGCCTGACCTTATAGTTCATCCGGCCGAAACCGAAACGGGCCTTGACCTTGCCCAGGATGTCCTGCCGGCTGAGTCTTGTCCGGACGGCCGGAATTGCGCCGGCGAAGCTTTCGATCCGCCGTTCGATCCAGTGCCCGGCTTCTTTGATATAGCTTTCCGCCTTGCCCTTATCTGAGGTCCAGCCGCAGCATTCCGGGCCGCACTCGCACGAGGGCTGAGAGCTTCTCCCCTCTTCTCCCGATTCGGAACTTCGCTCTCGATCCGTCTTTATATCCAACATGGCAGCTTCTCCTATCTTGCGGATTTTTCCTTATCGCCCAACTCACTAGCGGTCTCGCAACAACGGGAAGATTCGTTGTTTTTCCTGACCGCGTCGGAGAAGAGTCCGACGTTCTCGATTACGGAGTCCCTCTTTTCGGAGGGAATGAGCTCCAGGACTTGAGCAAAGTAAGTATTGAACGTGGTTTCAATCTGGTCGAACAATTTGCCGCCTTGCTCGGTGAGCGAGATGGTCACATAACGACGGTCCTTTTCGTTGGTCAGCCGGCTGACAAGGCCAAGAACGACGAGACCCTGGATCATGCGGCTGAGCGTACTCGTGTCGAGGCCGAAGGAAGCAGCCAGGTCGACGAGCGAAACCTTGCCCTTGTTCCCGACCTCGAGAAGCGTATGGCATTGGGCGAGGGTCAGACCGCAGCAACCGGCCTCGCGGCCGAAAGGATCGTTAATTTCCCGTTCCATCAGCCGCAGCTTCTCCCTGAGGAAGCGAATTTTTTGAATGTCCATGTCCTCAAGACCTCAGATATTGATCGTTAATTAATTTTATTGTACACTAATTGTATAATATAATAATTGTAGTTGTCAAGTCAAATTTTATACTATATTTAAGGACTGATTCGACTCGACTCTCGGGCTTCCTCAGGGTGGACGTCCGAATCATATAACTGAAACTGATCGGGCCAAGACGACCCAGAAAAAAGCGGGGCGTATACATGAACGATTCGTAGCGGGAGTCCACAGAGAGGATGAGGGCGATGGCCCCACCTGCCCACTATGGAGTTGTGATCCCGTCCCGGCCTATTTTTTTCGTCCGATCTGCGGCCGTGCGTCTTCGCCGCTGACGCGGGCGGCCCAGATCAGGCCGCGCTTGACGATTTCGCGGGCCTCCGGAACATCGAAATCCTTGGCCACATGGCCGAGCGAGGTGTAAAAGACCCGGCCCTTTCCATACATCTTCTTCCAGACGACCGGCATGACCACCCCTTCGATCCAGGGCGCGTATTGCCCGGAGAAAGTCGTCGTGGCCAGGACTTCGACGATGGGGTCGACCTGCATATAGTACTGCTCGGAGTTCATCTTGAAGTCGGCAAGCCCCTTGGTAATCGGGTCGTCGTGGCTCACGATGTTCACCTCATAAGGGATGACACCTCCGGGATGAGCGACCCACTGGCCTCCGACCATGAACTCGTACTCGACGCTGCTGCGGTGGGCGTCGGCCAGACCGCCGTGCCAGCCGGCTAGCCCGACCCCGCTTTTGACCGCTTCTTCGAGCCCCTTCTCCTGCTCGGGCTTGATCTCGGACATGGTGAAGATATGAACGATGAGGTCGAGAGATTTCAGTTTCGCGGCGTCCAGGTAAGAATCAAGCGTGTGCGAGACCTCGACCTCGAATCCTTGTTCCTGGAGCCAGGGAGCGAAGATGTCCACACACTGCTTCGGCTCATGACCTTCCCAACCACCCCAAACGAAAAGGGCCTTTTTCTTTTTTGCGGTTGGGGCGGTATCCGCAAAGGCGAGAGCCGTCAGAACAAGAATAATTACGAGGGAGAGAATGGCCTTGACTCCGCCTGTCATTATTAAATCCATCCGATTCGATTTCATGGTCGTCTCCTTCTCAAGATGAGAGATTCGATCCCGATCTCTCCGCTTCACCCTCTCCCTACCCTCTCCCATCAAGGGAGAGGAGATAGACTGCCGGAAATTGATATGCTGTCCCGGATTTATTAGAGCTCGCGGAGCCAGATGTTCCGGTAGCGGACGGGAGTCCCATGGTCCTGGAGCGAAAGGGGCAGTCTTTCGGCTTGGGCTTTGTAGGGTGGGCGCGCCTTGTGGGCTGTCGGACCCGTCAGTTCGGA
>Ga0299915_10002445_pt1 | contig 13609 bp, 14 predicted proteins | sample RVTome_13_FD_200263 | JGI IMG/M metagenome (GOLD analysis project Ga0299915, IMG submission 200263) | Soil microbial communities from uranium-contaminated site in the Upper Colorado River Basin, Wyoming, United States - RVT92D227 (version 2) ...
GTGCGGAACCTGCCGGAGTATCACCGGGTCGTCAAGAGTTGTGAATATCTCATAGTGAGCAGTGGTCAATTTCAGGCCTGGGCCGTAGTTGCTCTTCCAGGATTCCGCCGAGGCCAGGTCCGATATTTTATGGGATTTCGAGCAGCCCGCCACGCAGACAATCACAGCCATCCAGATTAAGGCAAATTTTCTGAACACAAATCGTCCTCGAAATCAGCGGCTTGCGGTGTTGCAGCGCCGCCCTCGGCCTATATTATCCGGGTCGGGCAGCCGCTGCCGGATTGTAATGGTTCACGTTATCCTAAGAATCGGCTGCAAACACTCAAAAATCCACCATATTTTCCCACCGCGACCGCTATTTTCCACGCGAATCCGCACCCCGCCGCTGCGGTATGTCCCCACGACAGCGACGACTTTCTTGCGCATAATTTAGTGCTACAACGCTGCTTGGATTTTGTCAGCAGGCGTATTATCTTATTGCATAAGCAGTTACGGTAGCCCTGACGAATGTAAGCGGTCAAATCGGCTTCAAGGACACGTTGGCGAATCCGGATTTGCGTTTTGCGCCTTACCGGCTGCCAGCAGGTCCGCGACCCGCTTGCGCTGGCGGGCCCTGGCCGCCGGCGGGCGAGCCTGTAGCAACTGGCCCTCTGCCTGCTGGTAGCCTAAAAGCGATAAACGCGATTTTTTTTCGGCCACATATAACCAATATTTGCAGCGTAAGTGGCGTTGTAGTATTAGGTCCGACTCTTTTTTGCGGACATCGGATGCCCGCCCAGGCGTGAGGCGGCTCACAGATCCGTGAACAGCGAGCCGAAGACCTCGGCGGTGAAGAGGTAAACATCTGTACCGGGGTTCTTCCATGCGTCCGGCGCGAGGCCGGCCTTATGCGAGCAGCAGTACGAGAGGAAGTCCTCCTTGCTCCAGCCGGTCTCCGTCGCAACCTGCGGCAGAAAACAGCCCGAGGCCCTGCCCTTCTTTATGTAAATTCCGTCAATTCCTAACCTAAGACTCAGAGGGTCGTCCGTCCGCCTCAGAGGCGATAAGACCGATATCTCCACGTCAAGCTGGTCTAATTCGCGCGGAGTTATCGGGTCGGCAAAGAACCGCGGGTCGCCCGTGGCCGAGGCCTTCGCCATCTCGGCAACCAGCTTAATCAAAGGTCCCTCCGAAGTGAAATTGCCGATGCAGCCGCGCAGCTGATCTGCGTTCTTCAGAGTCACAAAACAACCGCAGGCAGCGTTCAGATCGGGATCATTCGATTTCACCTTCGGCACAGGCCGACGACGGATAACCGCCTCAACCGTATCGCGCGCAACCTTCAGAAGTGTCTGCCTTTGATTATCGTTCATAATCGCCTACCCATTAACCACTCACTACTTACCAACCATCAATGCAGCCACTTTATCGCAAGAAACCCCCCGATCAACAACCCCACAAACGCAAGCGCAAACCAGTTGAAGTACTTCTCAATCACGGGCCTGATCTTCTCGCCCTTCCAGCCGATCAAACCCGCCACCAAAAAGAACCTTGCCGACCGGCTCACAGCCGACGCCACGAGAAAGCCGAAGAAGTTTATCCTCGCCACCCCCGCCGAGATCGTGCACACCTTGTACGGCAGGGGGGTAAAGCCGCAGGTAAAGACAATCCAGAAGTCATACTTTGCGTACCAGACCTGGAATTTGGCGAAATTCGCCTCGGTCAAGCCCACGAAGCCGAGGTGCGCATAGACCCACTGCCCAACGAGCGACCACAAGAACATACCGATTATATAGCCGAAACAGCCGCCGATGACGGAGGCGATTGAACATAATAAAGCGAACCTGAGCCACTTTTTTGGATTGCCCAACGACATTGCTGCCAGCAAAACGTCTGGTGGAACGGGGAAGAAGCTGGACTCGGCGAAGGCCAGCAGGAAAAGCGCTACCTGGGCGTGGCTGGTATATGCCCAGTGAACGACCCAGTCATATAATCGCCTGTGCAGGTGCCACCACGCCGCCTGGTTTTGGCCCGCGCCTGTTTCATTCGGGCCCGACTTGGGATTTACGATTTCATCGTTCGGCATTTGGCGTTCTTCATTCCTCCGATGCTTCAAATAGAGAATATAAGTCATCGTTTGACTGCTGAATGGACTTTGAGCAGGGAGTCTCATTCCGACGGGAGGGAAACTTGAGAATATTTGTCCCTGTACCGGATTTGCAATCCGCTTCTCGCTTATCGGCGGGGATATAAGGTATCAATCCCAGCCGGTACGCCTCCTCCTGCGCCTCTCGCGGGGCGTGGCGAATATCCATCACGAATCCATCGACCTCCAGCATCCAGACCAGAGGGTTATCCTCCAGCATAGCAGTCGTGCACCAATCCGGGTCCATCGGGATCACGTCAAGCTCATCTCGGATGATTTTCGACTTCGCCGCCATCGTCCCTTGTGATACGCCGAATGCCTCTGCCACCTGGGCAGAGGTCATGTGCGGAGACTGTTGGGGGTCGTGCAGGAAATTGACCCACCCTATTGCGTGGACTATGCCGCTGGCCCAGCCGGCAGGCCCGCCTCTATCAAGCGGAAAATCCGCCGTGCAGAGCTCATCCATCATGTCCCGACAAAGCTCCTGATACTCGTTGTTCAGGTGCCCAGCGCAGAATGCATCCGTCAGCTCCACTATCTCATCGCAGCGCCGGTAGAATTCCATCTCTGCCGACGTGTGCGGCCTTCTACCCGCACGTCTTTGCTTCTTTGTCGTCTTTTTCATCTGCAAATTCTCCTGCCGGCCCACCCGCCGTAAACAAAACCGCAAACCGTGTCACCAACGCCCCCCCAAACAAAAAATACCCTTGGTCTCCAATTTTCGCCATTTCTTCTTGTTTCGTATTTTTTCAGCCGCCCATTTCCCGTCTTCCTTTGTTTCTTGGTGGCCGTTTTCTTGTCTGTGCCCTCCCTATCCCACGCCTTGCTCGCCGAAGCGAGTAGCGGGGATGTCTTCTCTGTGGCCAGTTTTTTGTATCAAAATATGGCCTGCATGTTATAATGTCAACGAGCAACTATGAACGGGAAGAAACAATTCGAGACTCGCGGCTGCGGTCTGCTTGTCAGGGCCCCGGCCAAAATCAATCTCTCCCTGCTCGTGGTAGGCAAGCGCCCCGATGGTTTTCACGAATTGGAAACCATAATGGCCAAAATCAACTGGTGCGACGAAGTTCTGATACAGCCAGGCACGAAGCCCGACATCGAGCTTGTCTGCAAAGGCCCCGAATGGGCGCCCGAAGGACGGGACAATCTCGTTTACAGAGCCGCCAGACTCCTCCTGGATGCGTGCGGCAGGAGCGCTGATATCAGCATCACCCTGACCAAGAACATACCGGCCGGGTCGGGGCTCGGCTCAGCCAGCAGCGACGCCGCAGCGACTCTAATCGGCCTGAACCAATACCTCGAAATGAACCTTCGCAGGGCGGACCTGCAAAAACTGGCGGCCCTGCTCGGCAGCGACGTCCCCTTCTTTTTGAACGGACCGCTCGCCTTTTGCACGGGAAAAGGCGAGAAAATCAGAGAATTGCGCAAAAAATTTGACTTTTTGGCCCTGCTGATACTCCCTGACGTAAGTGTCTCTACAAAAAGAGTTTACGCCAATTACACCCACGATCAGACCGTCTATGAAAGCCTCAGCGGGTGCATAAAAGAACATATCTTAGAATACAGGATTGATTTAGTAGCGAAAATGTGTGCAAATACACTTGAGAAAATATGTTTCGGCCTGGAAAGCGACTTGGCCGAATTGAAAGCGGAAGTCGAATCGCTCGGCATCGCGCCTTGTTGCCTGAGCGGAAGTGGGTCCGCAATGTTTTGCATCATCGACAACGCCGATGAGAGAAAGGCTGTCCAGTACCAGCAGACAATACACCGGGAAACCGGGTGCCGGAGCATCATAGTCAGGAATAATAAATGGTAAACTTTCGAGCGAGGCAAGGAAAATGAAGATCACCGAGGTCAGAGTCAAGTTGGTGAGCAACAAGGATGACAGGCTCAAAGCCTTCTGCTCCGTGACGATAGACAACGAGTTTGTCGTGCGAGACATTAAGGTCATCGAGGGCACAAACGGCCACTTTGTTGCTATGCCGTCCAGGAAAATGAGCGACCATTGCGACAAGTGCGGAGGCAAGAACCATCTCAGAGCCAAATTCTGCAACAATTGTGGAGCACCGCTCTCGGAGAACCGAGTCAAAAAGGACTTTAAGGGCAGAATGAAACTGCACGCTGATACCGCACATCCGATAAATGCGGAATGCAGGCGAAGAATCCAGGGCCGGATCGTTGCCGCTTTCAAACAAGAGGTGCAAAAGTCACAGCAGCCCGGCTACAGGCCGCCGGAAATGGATACGCCGGACGACGATGTGCCCGAAGTAGTGTGATGCCTGACCAAAGAGTTGCGCCCCAGGCAGAACTCATCCGGCAGAAACCAAAGCGGGATATCCTCCCTCGTTTCTCAAAAACGTCCGTTGTCAAACCAACGCCAGGAAGGAAAGCCCCTACGTGGCGAGATCTTCGAGAACCCTCTCAAGAGCGATGTCCAGCCGCTCATTCAAATCATATTTGCCTTCAGTGAGCTGCTGCCTCACGTCCAAAACTTTGGACCTGCGGACTTCAGGCAGCGAGGCGATCTTTTTGAGAACCTGGCCTATCGGTGTAGTATGGATGTTTTCGAGGATTTGCTCCATAATCAGATCCTGGTCTGCCGATAGGTCCCTACCGACACAATCACCAAGTCGATTTCGGTCTTCAAAACCACTGTTGCTGTCGAAATTTGGCATTCAAAATAACCTTGTTCGCGGACTTCGGGGCGAAAACGTCCGTTTTTCGCCCAAAATCAATAACCACTATATCTTGTATGCCCCCATAATCCCTTGTGAGGCCTGAAACATCCTTCCAGTGTTGATATCGACAACAATACGTCAAAAACTTTAGAAAAGTTCATTATTTACCGAACCGCAATAATTCCCCAATTGTGAACGGCTTAGCTGCGAAAACTGGCTCGTCAATACTGCAAGCAAGGGCCATGATAAACCTATTTTGACACAAAGGCCCGTTACGGAACTCCCTGCTGGGAATCTGGGTAATATACTATATATAGTGATAGCTGCCCTTCCAAGGTGGTGCAAGACAGGAAGGCGGCAAAACTGAGGGTTGCTCCCCTGTCTTGTCACGTCTTTCACAAATTCGCTGCGTTCAAACCGGGCCATGCGCGGACACCGGCTGTCGTAAGTCTTGTATTTGCAAATGGATATGTTGCCTTGACACTTTGGCGTCAGAAATAGTACTTGAAATCCACGTCAACGGTCCAAAGATCAGGCTGTCCCTCTGTCTTGACCTTGTTGAACTTGATTTCGTCACACTGCAGCGCACTCCACCTAAGCTGCATCAGCGAGAGGAACTTGGCGAATGGGACCACGCTCACCTGGTCGAATCTCAAGTGGGCGTTTTGAGTCCTCTGTTTGTCCTTTTTCATAAGCGGTCCGGTGCTGAGCTTGTACTTACTCGCCGGTATGCCGCACATTCCGGCGACCTTATCGACCGCTGTGGCGTAGCTGAACTCGTCGCCGGTATTGTTCGCGTCGGCAAAGCTCAGGCGGTCGGGATCAAGCCTCAGAATCTCCAACGCCGTGACCTGACCTTCCTGGGAGTACATCACCTCATCGCCCAGGATCTCCTTTGACTGCGGCAAATACAGTCCCCAAATAAGTAAAGGCCAAACCGCTATCGCCGCGGGAACGAGCAAATAGTATAAAGTCGGATTCCTGTACAGTTCCTTCATAAGAATACGTCCTCAGCTACTTCTTCACCGGCTCAACTCCTATCCTGAATTTGTCCCGCCCGGCCTCCGTGCTGAGCGTCTCGCTGACAATCGCAAGCCCACTGCTCTTGACAGTGGCGAAGAACTTCATCGTGTTCCCGCGACTGGACGTGTCGCCTATTATAGTGATGCTTCGCTCCGTAATAGAGACCGTCTTTATGCTCAAATCCGTCTGCCCCGCGCTCTTGTTGAATGCATCCAGCACCAACGTCAGCTTTGACGCTGCGGCTTCGTCATCCGCAGTGACACCGGCGTTGCTCTTTTCAACCTGCCTCTTAACGTCTTTGAGCTTGTTGAGAGCAACCTTGAACGCGAAGCCGTCTGAGAGCGGCTGATTTAGTATGACGGTCAAGTAGTCCGCTGCGAATTTATCGCGGACTTTTCTCTGATACTTGTTCACGCCGAATAATTGCGTTTGAAAATACAGGCCCACAGCTATCAGCAGCACCGTAAACGATACACTGAAATACTTCAGCGCCTTCTGAAGTCTGATCTTCTTGCCTTGATAAGGCATATAGTCGTCGCGGAAGCTCGCTGCAGGCGCCTTCTCGATGTGCCCCAGCGCCGCACCGCAGGCGATTGCAAAATCCACAGGGTTGGCGCATTCAGTTAGAAGCTGTTTGTCCGCCACGGCCGCATCGGCCAGGTCCACTTGCTCGGTCTCGATACCCAGCCTCTCGCCCAACCGCCGGCAGTCCACCACCCCCGCCGAATCGAAGACTCTCACACGACTTATCGGCTCGCTGCCCTCGGTCAAAGCCGTTGTCATAAGCACCTCTCGTGCGAGCAGCTCGTCTCTATTTTTCGCCGAGCCTACCAGAAAAGTCCGAACCCTTGACGCCCTCTGAAAGTCCGCGCCGCTCTTATGCGGAGCCATCAAATACCCGCTGTGGGTCGATAGCACCCCGAACATTGTCCCTCCCTGCTCGGATGCGGACCCCGATAGCTTCCGGCAAACATACCTCGAAAGGCAGTTGACGTCCGGCTCTATGCTCATCGGGTCCATGCCCCCGCTTTGCAGGGAAGCAAGAACGTCCGACAGCATCTTCTTCTTCGCCGTGAAAACCGTCAGCTCCGAGCCTGTCTCACTCGTTGAACTAATCTGGAAGGTTATTGCAACATCGCTTACATCCGTAGCAAGGGCTTCTTCCGCATCAAACCTCACCGTCGCGGCAATCTGCTTGGAATCAGTGAACTCGCTGTGCACGTTGTGCTGCATGAACATCGCACAATCCAGGGCCACCGAAACTTCAGCGAACTGCCACTCTCTCTCGGCGCAGCCCTGGGAAATGAGGCTCGCCAGCAGGTGGGGCGAGGCCTCGGCCTTGTCCTCCGCGCGAACGCTAAAACAGCCCACCACGCCGCCGTCTTTGCCCTGCGAATCGACGCACACTGCCGTGGCCGTGTCTTTGCTTATGTAAATCCCAAGGTAGTTTTTCAATTCCACTTCGAGCAAGCTCCTAAATAAGCCCCGCTACTCAGATATTCATCACCGCAATCCGCTGCACTTTCTTGCCGTCTTTGGTTATGGCTATTACGGACGATGCCTTTGCCACCCCGCTCGCCGCCGTCACTCGAATCGTAAAGAACGTGCTCGACGTCGTAATGTATTTCTCGCATTTTCCAATCGAGTCGGTATAGCCAAACAGCAACTTCTTCAATTCGTCCAGGCTCTCGAAAGGCTTTATGCGCCTTCGCCGGATGATTTCATCGGCGATCCTGTCGGCGTCGCCGCCGAAAATAAAGGCCGCCTCCAGCACGTGCCGAGGCGCCGTATTTATGTTCACCTTCGTCGAGGCCCACGTCCCCATATACTTCAGAGCCGATTCTTCTCTCCTGTCACTGACTACAATCGGCCTGGCAAGCGACTCGATGTCGAGCATCGAGCTGTGGAAAAGCCTCGAATAAAGCGTGCTCTGCTCGGCAATCTGCTCTGCTGCCGATACGCTCTTCCTTGTGATGCGCGTTTGAGGAGTCCTCCTCGTGCGCGCTGCGTTGCTCTTGGCGGTGCTCGGCTGGTTCGCGTCCGCCGGCGAGCCTGACGTCGTTCTGACCGTTCTGCTTAGCGGCTTGAAGTCAATCTGGAACGGCCTTATTTCGCCTATCACCTTCAACTGCTCCTGGAGCCAGCCCATGTCCGCGCCCTTCATCCCCATCCATTCGCAGAACGTCTCGAATCCAGCCTGGGCCTCACGCTTGGTCTTCGGGTCGTCCAGCAGCGCCCAGCCCAGAGGGTATTTCGCATTCTCGTCTTCAACTTCGATCTTAACTGTGGCCGAGCCGAGTTCGAACTCGACCGGCTCGGTCACAAAAGGCCACTCCGGCCCGTACGGCCCCGGAATCTTGATATTATCCAGCGGGTCGTAATCATTAGGCTCATCAACCTCATTGGCGTCGTCAATGTTGTTGGCGTCGTCAACGTTGTTAGCGTCGTCAACGTTGTTGGCGTCGTTGGCATCGAGAGCCTTCACAAGGTCGCTGAAACTGCTCGGACTCTCGTTCATTTCTTCTTTCTGATCGGTGTATCCGGCGGCCGCCGCCACCTGCGCCAAAAGCTCCTGGTATTGTTCTTCGGTCATCGCAAACAAGTCGGAAAAGTCGGGCTCATTGGGCCGGCTGATCAGCTCAGGCTCAAGGTCCTCGAGCGTCGCGAGCGCGTATTTTACCGCCGAGTCGCAGCTATAGCGGGCCTGGCTGTAGTCTATAATGTACTGGTCCCGGTGACGCTGAGCCGCCACCCGCCCGCTCAGCGTATAAGCCAGCGTAGAAAGCACGACCAGCAACACCAATGTCACTAACAGCACTATCCCGGTGCGGTCGCGCCCGCTGAAATTATATGGACCTTGCTTTTGCATTACTCGTACCTGCCGCCTCCTCGGGCGGAGCCAGCTCAAAGTTGATCCTTCTTGTTCTGTCGATAGCTATGGTTCGCGTGGTTCTGTCCTCCTCCGCCACTTCGTAGTCGCCCGTCGGAGTCTCGAGCGGCTCGGCGAAGGATATCGTCACCACAATCCCCTTGGGCAGCGAATTGCCCGTCCACTTGTTCAGGAATTTCTCACCGCTTGGGACCAGTATTTCGAAAAACGTAACGCCGGAACAAATCGGCACCAGCGGATAACCCGCCTCCCACTCGGCCCTTTGGTCGTCGAGCAGTTTGTCCTCCTGTGTCATGCCGGTGTGGCCGCGATACAGAACCAGACCATCCATGTCACTTTCAATATCATAGCCGCTCAGCCAGGTGATCTCCTCCAGGGTCTGCTCCTTGTCCGTGCTGTCAACAATAGTCCGCACGATCGTCAGTATGGCCGCCGGATAGCCGTTCTTGTACTTGTTCTCGATCGTGATCTTCGTCTCCGAACCCGGTGAAATCACCTTGTCAAGGTCTTCGGCGATACGCTGTATGATCTCAGCCGGCAGCCGAGAGCTGTCGAGCTTGCGGTTCACCGCCGCCGTGGCCTGCTCGGCGCGACCGTATATGCCCAACACCGCAATCAAAACCATCGAGCCTACGAGCAGCGCCGCGAGAACCTCGGCCAGGGAAAAACCGCCCCGCCTCTCGGACCTGTGCAAAGCTTCTTTCATATCATTTGCGATCATCACGGCGCCAATTCCAATCACCACTGCTTGCCCGCCCGTTTCATCAATAACTCGAATAACTCCTGCACACTCATCTGATCGACCTCTCTGTTCGTCAGGCCGGTTGTCGGATCGATCTTGTCGAGCCATTCATCCTGGGTCATTTCCGTCTCCCGCCTGCCGGTTGTCGGATCGGTCTTGTCGAGCCGTTCTTCTTGGGTCATTTCCGATTCCTGCCCGCCGGTTGCGCCCTGTTCCTGTCCGGTCGCTTGTTGAACCAGCTCAGCCTCGGACTGGACCTGCGTTTGCATCTGTTCGGTCGTCGGACTGCCGCCGCTGTTCTTGTAGAGATCGATGTTCTGCTTCGCGAAAGACCCGTCCTCGAGCGTCAACATCCCGTTGTCTATCCATTTCTCGACGGTCGGTACATCCACGCCCGCATAGGCGGCCGCATCTTCGATACTCACGAGAACCTGACCGGCCAGCAGCGCCTTTTCCTTCTCATCCCGCTGCGCAAGCGCAAGCAGTTGTTCCTTGGTCAGGTTGGTCAGCCAGTGCTCCAGTTTTATCGTCTGCTCCTCGCCGGCGGCATCCTCGTACTGGGCCGTGCAGACACCCCTGACCCACATACGCGAGGTTATCGGCTCGTAAAACGTCTCAACGTCGGTTTGCCATTTGATTCCCGGATACTTCTCGCTGTCGCCATACTCGCTCATCTCCTTAACGGAATCGGAGCTAAGCAGTTTCTCCATATTCTCGCGCGCAACCTCAAACGCCCGCATACGCACGGCGGAATCCGCAGCCCAGGCCATGCAGCGGTTTATTACAGCCAATACCCCTGAGCTGAAAAACGCAAGTATTACCAGTGCGGCGACCGCCTCCGCCAGGGTAAAACCCTTTCTTCCTTGCCCTGTCATACCCCGGCCGCAACGATCGAAACGCGATTGGCTTGCATCTTGGCATAAGCCCCAACCGCAACGAGTTTTAGAACGGCACGTCATCTCTGGCCTTAGGCTCCAAAAGTCCGACCTCCCCTTCCTTCAACACAATCATCCTGCTCAGACGGTTCACTACAACCGAATGCGGACGCTCGTCCGAATCAAGAAAGACTATCACGCCGCCATATTGCCACCCGGCATGCCCGGCCCGGAATTTCGCCCTGTCCTCATTCGTGTAATCTCCGTCGTCGAATTCGACGTAAGCAACACGGCAGTTATCACTGAAATAGTTCTCAATTATTATTTCCTCCTCCAGAACCTCAGACAAATCCGGCGATGTAATCTGACGCAGCATAAAACTCTGTTCGGCCAGGTCGATAATCACCTCGTATCTCCTGTCGCTTTCGGCCGCCGCCATAACGGCCATTCGCATCGCCGACACAAACTCCTGAACCTGCGCTCGAAACGTATTCTTCCGCAGCAGCCCAAAGAGGCGCAACTGCGCCAGCAGTATAAAAAAACCGATGATCACGGTCGCAATCACTAACTCAATGAACGTAAAGCCGCTGCGGCTGGGCCGCCTAGCGCCGCTGAAGCTGTACGGTTCGCCTCCTGCTATTCCGTGAACATCAAAAAGCATCTGTGCTCTGCAGATCGGCATCGTATCCCTCGCCGCCTTCCTGACCGTCGGCGCCGAAGCTTTTAATCACAAACGGCTTGCCGCTGGCCGGCTCAAGCTCAAAGATAAACTCGATGCCCCACGCGTCCTTGGGTATCTCCGTGGTCTCCAGGTACCCGCCCGGCTCCCACCCTGTCACGTCGCTCGGCTGCTCGACGAGGGCCGTAAGACCTTCCTCCTCGGTAGGGTATCGCCCCGTGTCCATCTTGAACTGGTTAACCGCCGAACGAAGGCTCTGCAAATTTGCTTTCGTGGTCGTTACACGCGCCTGGTCGATCTTGCTCGCCACTTTTGTCACAACCAGCGTTGCAAGTATGCCAATGATAATGAGCATCGCCATAAGCTCAATCATCGTAAAACCAGATCGCCTCTGCCTGTTCTTGCTTTTCCTTGCCATTTCAATCTCCTGCAATAGCGCTTATCATTTGAACGATGACACTTCCAGAATCGGCAGTATCGTCGCATAAGCAATCACGCCGATTATAGCCGCCATAATGACTATGATAAGCGGCTCAACCGCGGCGCTCAACCTTTCTATGACCATGTCCGTTGACGACTCCAAGTTTTCGCTGATATTCTTGAGCATAGTCTCAAGCTCGCCGCTTTTTTCGCCCACCGCAACCATGTGCGCGATAGCCGGGTCGATGACCCCGCTGTCTCGCAGCGGCGTCGCAATATCCGCCCCTGCCAGAATCCTCTCGCGGGCCTGCTGAACCGCCCTTTTCATCAGCACGTTGCCCGTAACCTCCGCCACAACGCGAAGCGACTCGGCCATAGAAAGCCCCGAACCTAAAAGAGTCGATAGCGTCGAAGCAAAACGCGCCACCACCCGCTGCCTTATCAATGGGCCGAATATCGGCAGAGAAAGCAGTACCTTGTCCCGCAGGTACGCCCCCCGCTCGGTCCTGAAGAACCGCCTCATCCCCCATACACTCAAGACGAACGCTGCGATAACCGCCACTACCCACCCACTGGTCAGTACGTAACCCACGTTCATCACCTGCTTTGTGATCCAGGGCAGATCGTGCCCAGTGCTCTTAATCTGTTCGCCTATCTTAGGAATGACCGCAGTGGTCAGAATGATTATCGCCGCTATGCAGAAAAAAATAAGAATGATCGGGTATATCATCGCCGTCTTTACCTTGGACTCCACTCGCTGGCGCTTCTGCATGAAGTTGGCGATGATCGAAAAGCTCCCCGCCAACGTGCCTGTAACCTCGCCCACACGGATCATACTGACGTATATGACGTCGAAATAATCGCTGTAATCACCCAGCGCCTCGGCGAATGACTCGCCCGTGACCACCCGGTCGCGAATATCGCTCAGCGCGGCCTTGAACCGCGCATCCGAGACCTGCATAGTAAGAACCGAAAGGGCCTCGGTCAGCTTGATGCCCGAGTTAAGCAGCGTTGCCATCTGCTGCGTGAAATCTATGAGCTGCGTTCTGCCGCCTCTGGAGAGAAACGAAAAGAGCGCGGCCTTGCGCTCGGAGCTCGAGCCGACCTCCGAAACGCTCGTCGCGTGGATGCTCCGCGCCCGCAACTGCTTGCGCGCGACATAAGAGCTCTCGGCGGCAATCGCGCCCTTGATCTTCTTTCCGTCCGCCGCTATCGCTGTGTAATGGTATCTCGGCATATATCTAAATCACATCTGCTTGCGTCACCCTCAGAACTTCCGAGACCGTTGTTATTCCCGCAAGCGCCTTGCGGGCGCCGTCCATTCTCAGGGTCTGCATCCCAGCCCCAAGAGCATTCTTCTTTATCGCACCGGCTGTTTCCCTTCGGTATATCATATCCTGGATTTGCTCGCTTATCAACAGCAGCTCGTAGATGCCCGTCCGTCCGCGATAGCCGGTCTGGAAACACTTCTCACAGCCCGCCCCCACAAAGAACTCCTCGCTGTTCCGCGGCGCCGGCGCGTCGTCTCCGTTTCCTAATAGCCCCAGCGCCCTCAAGTCGCGCGCCGAAGGCTCCGTCGCCTTTTTGCAGTCCGGACACACCTTGCGCACCAACCGCTGAGCCAATATAGCAATCAGCGACGAGCTTGCCAGGTACGGCTCGACGCCCAAATCCAGAAGCCGGCTCACCGCGCCCGCAGAGTCGTTCGTATGCAGAGTGCTGAAAACCAGGTGGCCCGTCAGCGACGACTGTATCGCCATACGCGCGGTCTCGATGTCACGAACCTCGCCGACCATAATCACGTCCGGGTCCTGACGCAAAACGTGCCTAAGCGACGTCGCAAAAGTCATCCCCTTCTTCGAGGCAACTTGAATCTGACTTATCCCCTCGAGCTGATACTCTATCGGGTCCTCGATCGTTATGACGTTCTTCTCCGATGAGTTCAGCCTGTTGAGACTGGCGTACAGCGTCGTGCTCTTGCCGCTGCCCGTGGGACCCGTTACAAAAATAACTCCGTGAGAGTGGTGAAGCAGCGAATCGAATCTCTCCAGGTCGTCCTCCCACATCCCCAACTCGTTCAGCGAAAACAAGCCGGTGCTCTTGTCGAGAAGCCGCAGGACGCTTCGCTCCCCGTAGCTCGTCGGCACCGTGCTGATGCGCAGGTCAACCTCGCG
>Ga0299915_10002446_pt1 | contig 13606 bp, 11 predicted proteins | sample RVTome_13_FD_200263 | JGI IMG/M metagenome (GOLD analysis project Ga0299915, IMG submission 200263) | Soil microbial communities from uranium-contaminated site in the Upper Colorado River Basin, Wyoming, United States - RVT92D227 (version 2) ...
ATCAGTTCCTTCCGCACAGCGTTGGCCCTCCTTCTTTAAGAAAGAGGACTTTACCTTTAAAAAGCGGAAATAATCACGTTGCCCAAACCGGAAATTATCACGTTGGTGCAACATTGGCGGGCGGCTGGCGGGCGGCGGGTTGACAGGCGTCGGATTTCCGGATGCAGCCGCGTCATCGATGTGCCGGGCGCCGACCGGCTCATCCGCCGGGTGGATTTCTTTTACCGGAGCTTGGGCGCTGCCGGCGGCCGGGCCACCGTCGAACTGTGGGGGAAATAAGCTCCTGCCGGATCGTTAATTTTTTATCGCAGACGAAGCGACCCCGCGCCTCCTCAGCAGGGGCTGAACGCTGGGCTCGCGGCCGCGGAACTTCACGAAGAGGGCCATCAGATCCTCGGTGTCTCCCCGGGAGAGGATGTTCTGGCGAAAGCTGGCCGCGGTGGCCTGGTCGAAGAGCCCTTTTTCCTTGAAGGCCTGGAAGGCGTCGGCGTCGAGCACTTCCGACCAGATATAGCTGTAGTAGCCCGCCGAGTAGCCAAAGCCGCTGGCGAAAATGTGGAGGAAGTAGGGGCTTCGGTAGCGGACGACGATCTCGGGGATGAGCCCGATCCTGGCCAGGGAAGAGCTCTCCAAGGCCAGGGCGTCTCTCTCCGTTGCGTCGGTCAGAGTGTGCCAGTCCATGTCCAGGTAGCAGGCGGCCAGGTATTCCACTGTGGCGAAGCCTTGATTGAAGAGGCCCGCTTTCTTGATCCTGTCCACCAGCGACTGGGGGATGGGCTCGCCCGTCTGGTAGTGCCTGGCGTAGCTCTTGATGACTTCCGGCTCGGCCGCCCAGTTTTCCATGATCTGGGAGGGCAGCTCGACGAAGTCCCGGGCTACGTTCGTCCCGGCCAGGTCTTCGTAGGTGCAGTTGGAGAGGAGGTCGTGGAGGGCGTGGCCGAACTCATGGAAAAGAGTGGTGACTTCCTCGAAAGTCAGCAGCGAGGGCCGGCCGCCGGCGGGCATGAAGAAATTGCCGTTGTTGCTGACCAGGGGGGTAACAAAATGGCCCTGGCGCGCCGACTGGATTCGAAAAGTGTTGGACCAGGCTCCGCTCTGCTTGGAGGGCCGGGGAAAATAATCGGTGTAGAAGATGCCGATAGAACGGCCGTCGGCCTCCTTGACCTCAAACACCTTCACCTCAGGGTGATAGATGGGTATGTCCGTCCGTTCCACGAATTGGAGGCCCCAGAGTTTGTGGGCCACCTCGAAGGCTCCGTCGCGGACGTTCTCCAGTTTGAAATAAGGCCGCAGGATCTCATCGTCGAGCTCATACTTAACCTTCTTGAGTTTCTCGGCATAGTACCACCAATCCCACGGCTCGAGCTTGAACTTCCCCGCTTCCCGGTCGATCAAGGCCTGGAGCTCGCCGGCCTCCCTCTTGGCCATTTCCAGGGACGGCTTCCAGAGCTGGTCAAGGAGCTTGAACACGGCCGCCGGGTTCTTGGCCATGTTCTCTTCCAGGACGAAATCGGCATGCGTTTTGTAGCCGAGGAGTTGGGCGTGTTGGAGGCGCAGGGCGGCGATCCGGGACAGGACGGCCTTGTTATCGAACTGGTTGTTATTGTTCCCCCGGTTGATGAAGGCCTTGAACAATTTTTCCCTGAGATCGCGTCGGGCTGAGTACTGGAAGAAGGGGATGCAGCTCGGCTTGTGCAGGGTGAAGACCCACTTGCCTTCCAAGCTCCTTGCCTTGGCCGCAGCGGCCGCGCCGTCGATGACCGATGGGGGCAGCCCGGCCAGGTCCTCCGCTTTGTCCAGAATCAGGGCGAAGGCATTGTCCTCCTTGAGGACGTTTTCGCCGAACTTCACCAACAATACGGCCAGCTCCTCATTGATCTTGCGCAATTGGGCTTGGCGGGCCTGGTCCAGGTTGGCGCCGCCCCGCACGAAGTCCCGATAAAATTTATCCAGAAGCCGTCTTTGCTCCGGAGTCAGGCTGAGTTTGTCCTTCTGCTCATAGACGGCCTTGAGCCTGACAAAGAGCTTGGGGTTGAGGAAGATGTCGTCATTGTGCTTGGCCAGGAGAGGGGAGACTTCGGCCTCGATCTTCTGCATCTCTTCGTTGGTGTTGGCCGAGGTCAAGTTGAAGAAAATATTGCTGACCTTGGTCAGGAGGCCGCCGCTCCGCTCGAAGGCTTCCACGGTGTTGGCGAAGGTGGGAGGCTCTGGGTTTCGGACGATGGCTTCGATCTCCTCTTTCTGCTGGACCATGCCGGCTTGGAAGGCGGGCCGGTAGTGTTCGACCTTGATCTTGTCGAAGGGGGGCGTCTGGAAGGGCGTGTTCCAGGCGGTGAAAAAGGGGTTCTCCTCCGCAGCGGCCGCCGGCCGGAGGGCCAGGCCGCCGCCCAGTCCGGCGGCCAAGACTAGGGCGATGAGTATGACGCTTGTTCTTTTCATTCGAGCAACTCCTTCACTGAGAATTTGAAATCAAGACCATGAGTATAGACTCGAGGTTCGGATTCCGTCAACATGAGCTCGGCGAAGCTCCGCTACAGCTGGGATATGCACGACTAGTCTTGGAGCAAGACAGACGACTGGGCGCCCAAAGGTTCCTACCGGAATTGGAGGTATTACGACCAATACTGGCGGGAGGAGGGTAAGGCGGCCTTTGAGGCCTACCTGGATCGGCTGGAGAAAGAGAATCAGCAAGGCCAGGGCCAAAAAGAAAAAGTGTGAGTTTCGGTTGGAAGCCTGTCCCCTTTTGTAAGATTATGATATATTTAATAAATGGTCGCGAGCCCTTCTGAGCCGACGCTGCGGGTGACCCTCCTGCCCAGGGACACCAACCGCTACGGCACGATCTTCGGCGGCGTTATTCTCAGCCATATCGACCTGGCCGGTTCAATCGAGGCTCGTCGCAGCTGCGGGCCGTACAACTATGTCACGGTGGCCATGGACAAGGTCGTCTTCCATCAGCCCGTTTTCGTGGGCGATGTGGTCAGCTTCTACGCGGAGACGAGCAGGGTAGGACGAACATCGATCACGACCAAGGTCGTGGTTGAGGCCAGCCGGGCTGATAGCCAGGAGGTCGTGCGGGTGACAGAGGCCGAGGTCGTCTTTGTGGCCGTGGATGCCGATTGGCGGCCTATTCCGGCCCATCGGATCCGATAATCCCGCGTTGCATTTGAAGAGAGAGCGTCATCATGCATGCCACAACCATCATCTGTGTCCGCCACAAAGACAAGGTGGCCCTGGCCGGGGACGGCCAGGTCACCGTGGGCCAGACCGTTCTCAAGCATTCGGCCAACAAGCTGCGGCGATTGTACGGCGGCAAGATCCTGGCCGGGTTTGCCGGCTCGACCTCCGACGCCTTCGCCCTGTTCGCCCGGTTTGAGGTCAAGCTTGAGGAATTCAGGGGCAACCTGGCCCGGGCCGCCATTGAGCTGGCCAAAGACTGGCGGCTGGACAGGGCCTTCCGCCGCCTGGAAGCCCTGCTGATCGTGGCCGACAAGGACCAATCCTTCCTCATCTCCGGGACCGGAGATGTCGTGGAGCCCGATGACGGGATCCTGACCGCCGGCTCGGGGGGAGCCTATGCCCTGGCCGCGGCCCGAGCCCTGATCCGGCACACCGGCCTGGGGGCCAAGGATATCGCTGTGGAGGCTCTGAAGATCACCGCCGAAATCTGCGTCTATACCAATGCCCAGATCCTGTGCGAGGAGTTGTAGATGCCCATTATCCTGCCCGAAAGACTGGACAAAGAGACCGGCTTCCAGCCCGATTCGGAGCTCACGCCCAAGCAAATCGTGGCCGAGCTGGACAAATACATCATCGGCCAGCAAGCGGCCAAAAAAGCCGTGGCCATCGCCCTGCGCAACCGGTTCCGCCGCCGCAAACTCCCCCCCGAGCTGGCCGATGAGGTCGCGCCCAAGAACATCCTGATGATCGGCCCGACGGGCGTGGGCAAGACCGAGATCTCCCGGCGCCTGGCCAAGCTGACCATCTCGCCCTTTCTCAAGATCGAGGCCAGCAAGTTCACCGAGGTCGGATATGTCGGCCGAGACGTGGAGTCCATGATCCGGGACCTGGTCCGCATTTCGGTGGACATGGTCCACTCGGAGATGGCCGCCCAGGTGGAAGACAAAGCCCAGGCCCAGGTCGAGGAACGGCTCCTCGACCTGCTGTTACCCACCCTGCGCCGGAAGGAAGGGGCGGCCGAAGAGGATCCCCAGCGCTTCCAGGAGACGCGGGACAAGCTCCGTCAACAGCTGCGGGCCGGCCTTCTCGACGACCGGCTGGTGGAGGTCGAAGTCAAGGAGCGTTCCTCCGGCCCCCTGGAGATTTTTTCCAACTCCGGAATGGAGGAGATCGGCATCCACATCCAGGAGATCATTCCCGGCCTAATGGGCGGCCGGTCCAAGCGACGCAAGGTGAAGGTCAAAGAGGCCCGCGGCCACCTGCTCGATGAGGAGCAGCGCCGACTGATCGACATGGACCAGGTGGCCCGCCTGGCCGTGGAGAGGGTCGAGCACTCGGGCATCATCTTCCTGGACGAGGTGGATAAGGTGGCCGGACGCGAATCGGGACGCGGGCCGGAAGTCAGCCGCGAGGGCGTTCAGCGCGACCTGCTGCCCATCATCGAGGGCACCACGGTCAACACCCGCTACGGGCTGGTCCGCACCGACCACATCCTGTTCATCGGCGCCGGCGCCTTCCATGTGTCCAAGCCGTCTGACCTCATCCCCGAGCTCCAGGGCCGGTTCCCCATCCGGGTGGAGCTCACCGCTTTGAACAAAGCGGACTTCATCCGCATCCTGACCGAACCGGAGAATGCCCTCATCAAACAGTACGAGGCCCTGATGCAGACCGAGGGCGTCCAGGTGGTCTTCACCCCGGACGCTGTGGACGAAATTGCGGAAATGGCGGAGAAGGTCAACCAGGACGCGGAAAACATCGGCGCCCGCCGGCTGCACACCATCCTGGAAAAGGTCATGGAAGACATCTCCTTCAACGCGCCCGAGGTCAAATTCCAAAAAATCGTCGTCGACCAGGCCTATGTCCAGAAACAGCTTCAGGAGATCATCAAGGACCAGGATTTGAGGCGGTTCATCCTTTAATGAAGAGAACCCTCCTCTCTGTCCTGGCCTTGGCCTTTATCGTTTCCGGCTGCGGCAAGAAGGGAGAAATTCTGCCGCCCCTGGTCCGGGTCCCTCAGGCTCCCCGGCTGCTCAGCCTGGTCCAGCAGGGCGGCCAGGCGGTCCTGGAATGGCAGAACCCCGAAGCCTATGAGGACGGCAGCCCTCTGCCGGGGCCGGCCAGGGTGGAAATCTGGGGAGCCGAGCAAGGGGCGGGGAAAGCCGCTCAGGCGTCGAGCCTTTCTTTAAAAGAATTCGAAGACAGGGCCGTGCTCCAAGCCGTCGTCCCGCAATCCGAGTTCTCAAAGCTCCGGACCGGCGGGGGTGAACAACCCGGAACGTTGCGCTTCAGCCTGTCTTTGGGGCCGGACGCTTACAAGGGCAAGGTGCTGTCCTATGCCCTTCGGGCTATCGACGGCCGGAAGAAGAGGTCGCCCTTCTCGGAGATTCGCGGTATCGGCCCCAAGCCTCTTCCCCGGCCGCCCGTCAATTTGAAGGCTGAAGTGGAGGCCGATAAGGTCATCCTTTGCTGGGAACCTCCCCGGGAGAATATCGACGGCTCCGCTCTCTCCGGACTGGCCGGCTACAGGGTTTTCCGGGCCGAGAAAGGCTTCCCCTTCATACTGCTCACCCAAGAGCCGGCCAAAGAAGCCTGTTTCCCCGATGGTCAATTTATTTTCGGCCGGACCTACGTCTATGCGGTCAGGGCCGCCGCCGCAGGCGCGGAGCCCTATGAAGAGAGCAGCGACAGCCTGCCCCTGGAAGTGAGCCCCAAGGACACTTTTCCGCCCGGACCGCCGACCGGACTGACCACTCTAGCCGGAGAAAATTTCATCAGTTTGGCCTGGGACCCCGGGCCGGAGAGAGACTTGGCCGGCTACAGGGTGTGGCGCAGGGGAGAGGGCGGGGCCGAATTCAAGGAACTGACCGTCCAGCTCCTGGTCGAAACGACCCACCTCGACCGGACGGCGGAAAAGAACAAACGCTATGAATATGCGGTTTCGGCCGAGGATGCCTCCGGCAACCGCAGCCCCCTTTCCGCCGGCGTGTTTGAATCACTCAAGGTCCATCGGTTTTGACACCGTTCCTTCTCCTATGGTATTGTTTTTTCGCTTTTTTACTTTCAGCCTGTCGCTCGATGAAGATCTACCGTTTTCTACTGGACGGCCTTCCCGCCTACGGCGTCCTGCGGGAGGACAGGCTCCATCCTGTCCGGGGCTCGGTCTTCGACACGTTTGATGTCGAGGACAAGGGCATCCCCATCGCCGAACTCCGGATCTTGCCCCCCAGCGAGCCGACCAAAATCGTAGCCGTGGGCGTCAACTACCGCGAGCATGCCGAGGAAAGGGGGCGTAAACTGCCCGCCGAGCCGCTAATCTTTCTCAAACCGCCCTCGGCCCTCATCGGCCCGCAGGACGATATCCTCTATCCGGCCATGTCTCAGCGGGTGGATTATGAGGGCGAGCTGGCCCTGGTCATCAAGAAGAAGACCAGCCGGCTTAAGGAAGAAGACCGTGTCGAGGACTTCATCCTGGGCTATACCTGCTTCAACGACATCACCGCCCGCGACCTTCAGGATAAGGACGTCCAGTTCACCCGGGCCAAATCGTTCGACACTTTCGCCGCCGCCGGCCCCTGCCTCGTTTCGGGAATTTCTCCCGACGACCTCCGGATAAAGACTTTTCTCAACGGCAAACTGCGGCAGTCGTCCACCTCCAGGAACCTGATTTTTCCCGTCCCGTTCCTGGTGCGCTACATCTCCCGGATCATGACCCTTATGCCGGGCGACATCATCACCACCGGCACTCCTTCCGGCGTCGGCCCCATGCAGCCCGGAGACCGGGTGGATGTCCAGATCGAAGGGATCGGCACGCTCTCCAATCAAGTGGCTTTGGCCGGCGCGCCTTGACCTCCGCCGCGGGGGCGCGGCTCGCCGGGAGGGAATACATGAGCCTGGAAGGGAGGCCAAGATGAAGTTCTTTCTCGACACAGCCAACCTGGACGAAATCCGAGAGGTCGCCGGCTGGGGCATCCTGGACGGGGTGACCACCAATCCCACCCTCATGGCCAAGGAGAAGATGAACTTTGCCGACCTCATTAAGGAGATCTGCAAGATCGTGGCCGGGCCGGTGAGCGTCGAGTGCGTGGCCGTCAAGGCCCAGGACATCATAGAAGAGGGCCGTCGTCTGGCCAGGCTGGCCCCCAACATCGTGGTCAAAATCCCCATCACCAAGGATGGGCTGAAAGCCACGCGCCTTCTGTCCCAGGAAGGGATCGGGGTTAACACCACCCTGGTCTTTTCCCCAACCCAGGCCTTGCTGGCGGCCAAAGCCGGCAGCCGTTTCGTCAGCCCCTTCATCGGCCGCCTGGACGATATCTCCCAGGAAGGCATGGACCTCATCCGCGAGATCCTGTCCATCTACGAGAACTATGACCTGCGGACCGAGGTCATCGTGGCCAGCATCCGCCATCCCCGGCATGTCGTCGAAGCAGCCCTCCTGGGCGCTCATATCGCCACCATCCCCTTCGCCGTCATGGACAAACTGCTGGCCCATCCCTTGACCGATATCGGCATCGACAAATTCCTCAAGGATTGGGGCAAGGTCGCTAAATGATCAGAAGCATCTCCTCTTTTGCGATCTTCCTTTCAAGAAGAGGAGGGGTCCTGTCACGGCTCCTCCCCGGCCGTGCTCGCAAAGCTGTGCGCGGGCGGGGAGCCCCTCCGCCGTGCCACCCCTCCCCACGAATCATGCGAGCGGAGATACTTCCCATAGGATTGACTTTTGTGACGGAGGCCGGCCATGAGCATCGATAAGAAAATCGCCGAGCTGAAACGACGGAGCGAGGCCGCCGAAGCGGGCGGGGGAGAGGAGCGCATCGCCAAACAGCATGAGGCGGGCAAGTTGACCGCCCGGGAGCGGATCCGCCTCCTGCTCGACGAAGGCTCTTTCCAGGAGATGGACAAACTCGTGGTCCACGATTGCGTGGACTTTGATATGGACAAGAAACGGACCTACGGCGACGGCGTCATCTCGGGCTACGGCACCGTCGAGGGCCGCACGGTTTTTGTCTTCGCCCAGGACTTCACCGTGTTCGGAGGCTCTCTGTCGGCGGCCAACGCGGCCAAGATCGTCAAGGTCATGGACCTGGCCCTTAAGGCCGGCGCTCCCATCATCGGGCTGAACGATTCTGGCGGGGCACGCATCCAGGAGGGAGTGGCCAGCTTGGCCGGCTACGCCGATATTTTTCTGCGCAACGTCCTGGCCTCGGGCGTGGTGCCCCAGATCTCGGCCATCATGGGGCCCTGCGCCGGCGGGGCCGTCTACTCGCCGGCCCTCACCGACTTCATCATCATGACCGAGGGCCGAAGCCACATGTTCATCACCGGTCCCGACGTTATCAAAGCCGTCACCCACGAGGAGGTGAGCATGGAAGAGCTGGGCGGGGCGGAGACGCACAACACCCTGAGCGGAGTCGCCCACTTTGCCGCCTCGGGCGAAGAGCAGGCCTTGGCCACGATTCGCGAAATCCTGTCTTTTGTCCCCAGCAACAACCTGGAGGACCCGCCCCTGAAGCCCACTTCCGACCCCTGGGACCGGGAATGCCCGGCCCTGGAGGCGGCCGTGCCCGATGACCCTTACCAGGCCTATGACATCCGGACAGTCATCCGGGAGGTGCTGGATGACGGCTATTTCTTCGAGGTCCAGGCGGAGTACGCCCGGAACATCGTCATCGGCTTCGGCCGGCTGGCGGGCAAGCCGGTCGGCCTGGTGGCCAACCAGCCCGACCATCTGGCCGGAGTGCTGGACATCAACGCTTCGGACAAGGCCGCCCGCTTCGTCCGCTTCTGCGACGCGTTCAACATCCCGCTGGTCACCTTCGAGGACGTGCCCGGCTTCCTGCCCGGCGTGGCCCAGGAGCACGGCGGCATCATCCGCCACGGGGCCAAGCTGCTTTACGCCTTCGCCGAGGCCACGGTGCCCAAGCTGACCATCATCACCCGAAAATCTTACGGTGGCGCTTACTGCGTCATGGCCTCCAAGCACATCCGGGCCGACGTCAACCTGGCCTATCCCACGGCCGAGATTGCGGTCATGGGGCCGGAGGGCGCGGTCAACATCGTGTACAAACGGGAGTTGGAAGCAGCCTCGGCCCCCGCTGGCCGCCGAGAGGAAAAGATCCAGGAGTTCCGGGAAAAGTTTGCCAACCCCTACGTCGCCTGCGAAAAAGGGTTCCTGGACGAGGTCATCGAACCCCGGCTCACCAGGATGAAGCTCATCGCCGCCCTGCGCATGCTGGACAACAAGCGGGACAAGAACCCGCCCCGCAAACACGGCAACATTCCGCTCTGAGCGGAGAAGGCGGGCTATGTTCAAAAAAGTCCTGATTGCCAATCGGGGCGAGATCGCCGTCCGCATCATCCGCGCCTGCCGGGAGATGGGGATCAGGCCGGTGGCCGTCTTTTCCGACGTGGATCGCACGGCGCTTCACGTCCGGCTGGCCGAAGAGGCCCTTCCCTTGGGCGGCTCGCATCCCTCGGAGACCTACCTGAATATCGACAAGATCATCGCCCTGGCCCGAAGCAGCGGGGCGGAGGCCATTCATCCCGGATACGGCTTCCTGGCCGAGAACGCCCGGTTTGTGGAACGCTGTGAAAAAGAGGGGATTGTTTTTGTGGGGCCCCCTTCCCGGCCCATGGAGCTCATGGGCCAGAAAACGACCTCCCGGCAGGTGATGTCTAAGGCCGGTGTGCCCATTATTCCCGGCACTCTAGAGCCCGTCCAGAGCGAAAAGGACCTGCGGGATTCGGCGGAACGGATCGGCTACCCGCTCCTGCTCAAAGCCTCCGGAGGCGGCGGGGGGAAAGGGCTGAGGCTGGTCCGCCAGGCCGGCGAACTTGAGTCGAATTTTCGCCTGGCCAGGTCCGAGGCCGATTCGAGCTTCGGCGACCCGTCGATCTATGTCGAAAAGTACATTGAAGACCCCCATCATATCGAGGTCCAAATCCTGGCCGACCACCACGGCCGGACGGTTTATCTGGGCGAGAGGGAGTGTTCCCTGCAGCGCCGCTACCAGAAAGTCCTGGAGGAGACGCCCTCGCCGTTCCTGGATGAGAAAACGAGGCGATTCATGGGCCGGACGGCGGTGAAAGCTGCGGCCAGTATCGGCTATCGCAATGCCGGCACCGTCGAGTTCATCGTGGACAGCCGGAGGAACTTCTATTTTCTAGAGATGAACGCCAGGCTCCAGGTGGAGCATCCCATCACCGAAATGGTGACCGGTATTGACCTGGTCAAGAAGCAGTTTGAGATCGCCGCCGGGATGCCGCTCGGCCTGGAACAAAAGGATATCCGGCCTCAAGGCCACGCCCTGGAATGCCGGATCTATGCCGAGGATCCCGACAACGATTTTCTGCCCTCTCCCGGCCGGATCATCCACCTCCATACTCCGGCCGGCGGCCTGGGCATCCGGGAGGACAGCGGCATCTACGAAGGCTATAATGTGCCGTTCGAATATGACCCCCTACTGGCCAAGCTCATCGCCTGGGGGAAAACGCGGGAGGAGGCCGTGCAGCGGATGCGGCGGGCCTTGTCGGAATACCGCATCTACGGCATCAAGACCACGGTGCCTTTCTTTCAAAGGATATTGTCCCATCCGCAGTTCCTGGCCGGCCTGTATTCCACTCATTTTATAGGCAACCTGGAGAAAGGGCCGGCCAAGGAGAACAACGAGGAGAAGCTGGCCGCCGTGCTGGCGGCCGGCCTGAAGAGCTATTTCGCCATCCATAAGACCGATAGCCCCCCGACCGCGGCCAAGACCGGCGGGTGGAAGCTTCAGGGACGGCTGCAGAATTTGGCCGACAGGCTGTGATATGAACCTGATTTTCTGGATAGACGGCGAGGAATTCAGGCTCAAGCTGGAAGACGGGAGCTCCGGCCGGCTGCGGGCTGTCCTGGGTGAGCGATCCTACGAAGTCCAGGCCGAATTCCTCAACCCCGAGGAAGTCCTTTTGAACGTGGACGGCCGCGTCTATAACGTGACCATCAGTTCCAATTCCCTATCTCACTCGGTCTTCGTCAACGGCCATTTCTTCCGGGTGGAGAAGCGGGCGCCCCTGCGGACGGGCCGGGAAGAGCGGGGCCGGCTAAAGAAAGGGGACGTCACGGTGTCCATGCCGGGCCGGGTGGTCCAAGTCCTGGCCGCCGAAGGGGAAGAGGTCCGCCAAGGGCAGCCGGTCCTCATTCTGGAAGCCATGAAGATGCAGAACGAAATCAAGTCTCCCTGCGCCGGCCGGCTGGCCCGGCTCGCCGTCCGGCCGGGCGCTTCGGTCGTAGCCGGCGCCGTGCTGTTTTCGGTGGAGTAAACTGATTCCCCTCGCTTCCTAGTGATGAAGGGAAAAAAGGGGAAAAAAGGGGACATATCACTTATCTCAATTATAAGAATTAAGTGATGTGTCCCTTTTTTACTCTGACGGTATGGAGAGGCATCTTTTTCTTTGCTTAAAATTATATGAGGAGGCCTGCGGATGAAGTCTAAACTGTTTGTCTCGGCCATCATGATTCTGTGTTCGAGCTTAATCCTTTTCGGGGCTCAGACGCTGCCCCAGGTCAAAAAGTTCCCCCATCTGGATTTAAACTCTTTGGAAAAGATGAAGCCCAACGGTGAATATGTCATCGGCGTCTGGAAAGACGGCCGCTGGCAGGAAGCCGGCCGGCTGGCCTACGACAAATTCCTAAGAGAGCAGGAGTTCGACCTTTCCCCTTATCTGGCAGGAACGGACGCGCCCAAAATACAAATCACCGAGCAGGGGCCGGGCGCCGCTCATATCGACTCGGTGCTTCTGGGCGGCAGGCCGCCGGAAGCAACCAAAGGGCCGGACAGCGGCCGTATTTTAAGGAAACTCTCGGTCAAGGACAACGACATCATCAATGCCGAGGGGTAGAGCCTTGAGTTGGCTTTTGCGGAAAAAGCCGCGGACAAGACGCTCAAGCTCTCAGCCCGGATCGAGAGCGCCAAGATCGGGACCGAACCCCTCCAGTTTCCATGCGACAACGTCTTTACCAAGATCAGCCCCCATTCGAAGTTTTATTCCTATGCCCTGAACGAATCCGCCCCGCCTCAGGGCAAGTTCGGCACCGATGAATATCTGAAAGCTGTCGGCCAGCGACCGCCCTTTTTTAAAGTCTATGCGCGCACTGGCTCCGGCCACCCGGCGGGCACGACCTACAGCTGGGTGAGCAATGACGAGAAAAACCTGTATGTCACCCTCGACTTCACTCCGGACAATACCTATGACGGGGACAAGGACTATGCCCAGGTCTATGTCCACACCGGCCGGGAGGTGAAGGAGTTTAGAGTCTCGGTTCCCGAGACGAAATGGGGGAGGCCGCATTTCACCTATACGGATAAAGTGCCCTACGAGCACAAAGTCTATGATTTCGTCATTCCCCTTTCTGAGCTGGGCGACGTGGCAGCGGGCCGGGAGGTTCGCCTGGCTTTCGCCGCCTACGGGACGGCCTCCGTTTTCGAGCAAAATCCGTCTTTGGCCTTTGACCCCGACCACAAGCGTTATCTGCTTGTTTTTGATTCTTCCTGGAGTGAGGGCCATGACATCATAGGCGCATTGTTGGATATACATGGGGATTTCATTCAAGTGGCCGGGAATGAGTATTTTTTCATCTGCGACGCTGACTCCGATCAAGTCTTTCCGGATGTGGCCTATGACAGCGCCTCGGGCCGCTTCCTGGTGGTCTGGCAGGACGGCCGGGACGGGCCGATGTGCGATGACATCTTCGGCCAGATGGTCAACAGCGACGGCACTCTCTACGGTGACAACTTCATCATCGCCACGGACTACTTCTGCCAGTATCGTCCGGCTGTGGCCAACGACAGCAACCAGCATCAATTTCTGGTGGTTTGGTATCAAAACTATATGGAAGGGTCCGATATCCTGGGCCAGTTGGTGGATGGCGAGGGAAATCTAATCTCTCCTGCTGAGCCTGTGGTCAGAGCCCGGCCGCAATCGACGGCCAATGGCGTCTTCAACTTTATCGTTTCCGACGCGGAGGGGGACCAGCATAACCCCGATGTCGCCTTTGATAGCTCGGGCAACGCATACTTGGTGGTTTTTGAGAGCGAAATCGCGGACGGCGGGTATGCAAGAATCCAGGCCATCGATGCCGCGCCCACTTACTCAACCATCAACGGCCAGTTCATCAGTTGGGACGGGGTGCCTTTATATCATGATACGGACGTCAACTTCCTCATCTCCGATCCGGCTTATGAGGCCGTCAACCCGGCCATAGCCAACGACAATGTCAATCACCGATTCCTGGTGGATTGGGCGGATTATCCCATAGGCGAATTTACCACTTCAACACTTCAAGGAACCGGGCGGACCGCTGTCCCCCTGGACAACCGCTGGACTCACCGGACCCAAGCCTCTCAGCCAGACCATGGAACTCTGCTGAGCCACAGCACCCGCAAGA
>Ga0299915_10002447_pt1 | contig 13606 bp, 15 predicted proteins | sample RVTome_13_FD_200263 | JGI IMG/M metagenome (GOLD analysis project Ga0299915, IMG submission 200263) | Soil microbial communities from uranium-contaminated site in the Upper Colorado River Basin, Wyoming, United States - RVT92D227 (version 2) ...
AGGAGCAGGCCGACCAGGTACTGACGCAGATCAGGGAACGTGTTTCCTACGCGCTGAACAGGACTGAGGCCGGCCTGGCTAGAGAAGGCGCTGGTGCCTGCTGTGGCGAGCCGGGTCTGGGCACTGGCCCGGGCGAGATGAGGCATTGGAGCCAGCAGGGCGACCAGGGAGCCAGCTACGGTGAGTACGGTCTGGGAACCGGCCCAGATCAGATGAGACAGTGGGGTCGCAGCGCCAAGTAGGGACTGGTGAATCCTCCCCCAAAGACAGGCGGCCCATAACCTGGGCCGCCTGTCTCTATCAATGCTTGACAGGCTTATCCTTATAGGCGAAAATCCTGAACGAGAGGACGTGTGAGTATTCTTTATCATGGCCAAAAATATCCTTGTGGTAGACGACGAGCAGAAAATCGTAAACATAGTCAAGGCCTACCTCGAACGAGAAGGTTATACAGTTGTTGTTGCCTATGACGGCAGAGCGGCTCTCGACCTTGCTAGAAAGCAAGCCCCCGATCTGATCATTCTTGACCTAATGCTTCCTGAGATCTCAGGGTGGGAGGTATGCCGCATCCTGAGAGCGGAATCAAATGTCCCTATTATTATGTTGACGGCTCGCGATGAAGATACCGACAAGATAGTTGGACTGGAAATAGGGGCAGATGACTATATTACAAAGCCATTCAATGCGAGAGAGCTAGTTGCGCGGGTGGGAGCAGTACTGCGCCGTGTGGAGGGCACAACCGAAAGGCGAAAGACTATCAGAGTTGGTGACTTAAGTATCGATTTGGAAAGGCATGAGGTCAAGCGGGGTGACGAACTCCTGGAATTAACGAATACGGAATTTGAGCTTCTTAGGGCTCTCGCCGAGAATCCAGGCCGTGTCTACAGCCGCATGCAATTGTTGAGCAAGGTCCAAGGGGATGCTTACGAGGGATATGAACGTACCATAGATAGCCATATTAAGAATCTACGTAAGAAGATTGAGCCCGACCCGGATAGACCGAAGCATGTAATAACGGTACGGGGTGCGGGCTACAAACTTGAGGAGAGTTGAGATGCGTAGTATTAGCTTGAAACTTGCGCTTGCTCTCCTAGTGGTTGTTGTCGTTTCCGTAGGACTTACGGCGTATTTGACCAACCGTGGCACCACCCGGGAGTTCAGCAATTATGTTGCTCGTCGGGCGGGTTTGGGACAGGGCCCCATGGCTGGCGGAGGAGGTGGGGCTCAAGTGCGGTTGGCTGCCGAAGAGCGGGATTTCCTGAATGGGGTCAATAGATCCCTCTTGATAGCTGGGGCGACGGGCGCGGCAGTAGCGATATTGTTGGGCCTTGTATTGACACGACAGATCATAAGGCCGATACGAGACTTGAAGAAGGGGGCCGCTCATGTCGCTGCGGGCGACTTAGCCTACCGCGTGAAAGTAGATCCCAAAGATGAGTTCGGTGAGCTGACTAAGTCCTTCAATTCCATGGCGGCGAGCCTTGAGAGTAGTGAGCAGGCCCGCCGGCGGTTATTTGCGGACATCACTCATGAGCTGCGCACACCTTTGTCTATTATTGAGGGGACGGTGGACGCTATGCTCGATGGCGTTTTTGAGCCCGACTCCAGCAACTTGGGTTCCATAAAGGAAGAGACAACAAAGCTTACCAGGCTCGTAGCAGACCTGCGGGACCTAGCCTTAGCCGAGTCGGGGCAACTCAAACTGGAACTCGAGGCCACGGACTTAGGAAAGCTGGTGCTGCTACGCGTTTCCCAGGCGGAGGTCGTTGCGCGAGAAAAGGACGTCAGGCTGGAGACCAACATAGCTGAAGGGCTGCCCCAAGTTCGAGTGGACGGTAGACGAATCGAACAGGTTGTTACGAACCTCATAAACAACGCGCTGGAGCACACTCCGCCAGATGGCACTATTTTGGTGTCAGTGGCACCCCAAAAAGGTGAGTTAACGGTCTCTGTTACTGACACCGGCGTGGGGATCCCGGTGGAACACCTACCGCATGTATTTGAGCGTTTCTACCGGGTTGACGAGGCTCGTTCGAGGGAAGCGGGGGGCGCTGGCTTGGGTCTGGCCATTGCCAAGCAGATGGTGGAGCTGCACGGTGGCAGAATCTGGGTCGAGAGCGAAGTGGGGAAGGGCAGTAGGTTTTCCTTCACTTTGCCCATATTATCTTGAAACGAGGCTGCCGCCATTGTATAATGTTGAAGGTTCTTGGAATAGGGAGATTTGCTAACAAAGGGAAGGAGGTGAGAGCGATGACTTGTGCCCTACGTTTCTGCACCTGAGTTTGAGCCGCAAGCCTGGTGCAGGTTCTGCATCAGTCATCTGCTCGAAGAACCTCCGTCTCCACAGAGGCTAAGGGAATTATGATGCTATGACGTTTTAGCCGATCGGCTTTTGAAGCTGATAAAGCGATGGTTCGGGGTTCTTGGGCCATCGCTTTTTCGTGTCTAAAATTAACCTAAAGGGAGATCAAAATAAAGTGACAAGTCAGAACGAGAAAATGTGGGCCGATTTGGGGATAGACCTGAAGAACCATGAAGCACTTCTAGGTGCCCTCGGGCCCATTTTTGCGGAAATCTACCTCTCCCAGAAGAATCGCCCTCATGGGATGGGTTTTTTCGACTTCGTGGTTGGCGATATCCACGGCATCAGGGTGCAAGAGCTGAGGCAACACGCCATGAACGGCGGCAAGGTTGTTGCTACCTACTGCGTGTTCGTGCCGGAGGAGATTGTCTGGGCCGCGGGCGCTATTCCGGTGGGTCTCTGTGCCGGGGCACAGTTTTCCGTGCCCGTGGCTGAGGAAGTCCTTCCCCGCAATACCTGCGCCCTCATAAAATCCTCCTTCGGCTTTAAGCTGGGGCGTCTTTGTCCCTATGTGCAGGCAAGCCACCTCATTGTCGGGGAAACTACCTGTGACGGCAAGAAGAAGATGTTCGAGATCCTGGGCCAGTACCAGCCGGTGTACGTGATGGAGGTGCCCAACAAGAAAACGCCCCTAAGCCGGGAGCTTTGGGCGGGGGAGGTGGTTGCCTTCAAGGATGTCATTGGAAAGCTGACCGGCAACGAAGTTACCGCGGCAAACCTCAGTCAGGCAACCAAGCTGGTCAATGAGCGGCGCCACGCCCTTCAGCGTCTGTACGAGTTGCGCCAGGCCAGGCCATCTCCTATTAGCGGTAAGGACGCCTTGCTGGTGACCCAAGTGTCTTTCTATGACGATGTCTCCCGTTGCACCCAGCAGGTGAATGCCCTCTGCGACGAGCTGGACAGGCGCGTCGCTGCCGGGCAGGGGGCTACCCCCGCTGACGCCCCCCGCATCCTCGTCTCGGGCAGCCCCATGGCCATTCCCAACTGGAAGCTGCACCACGTTCTGGAGACAGCCGGGGCGGTGGTGGTTTGCGAAGAGTCCTGCACCGGCACTCGCTTTTTCACTGGTTTGGTGTCTGAGGATGGAGGCACGGTAGATGAGCAACTCAGGGCGGTGGCGGAGCGCTATCTCCAGATCCACTGCGCCTGCTTCACTCCCAATGATGAGCGCCTCGACGATATTGTAAGGCTCGCCAGAGAATACCAGGTTGATGGTGTGGTACACTACAATCTGCAGTTCTGCCATACCTACGCCAATGAAGCGGTCAAAGTGGAGAGGGCCCTGGCCGAGGAGGGCATTCCCTTGTTGCGCATCGAAACTGATTATAGCGACGAAGATATGGGCCAGCTTAGAACCAGGATCGATGCCTTCCTGGAGATGATACGCCGATGATCTACGCTGGACTCGATGTCGGTTCCCGAACTATCAAGCTCATAACGTTCGATAGTGGCATTCGGGACTCTCTTGTCTTGGACACCGGAGCTACTCCTCTTCGGCGATGTCAGGAGTTGCTGGCAAGTCAAACCTACCAGCGCTTAGTAGTTACCGGCTACAGTCGTCACCTGGTCGCTTCCGCGATAGGCGGCGAGGCGGTCTCGGAAATCAAGGCTCACGCCATCGGAGCAAGACACCTTTATCCGGATTGCCGCACCGTGATCGATATCGGCGGCCAGGACAGCAAGGCAAGCTCACTCTCCGATAAGGGGGAGGTGCAGAAGTTCGAGATGAACGATCGTTGCGCTGCCGGCACTGGCAGATTCCTCGAGGTGATGGCAAACACCTTAGAGGTCGGCATAAGTGGCCTGGGAGACCTTGCCTTGAGCGCTTCTAAGGTTATCCAGATCAACAGTCTGTGCACCGTATTCGCTGAATCCGAGGTTGTCTCGCTGATAGCCCGAGGGGAGGAAAGCAGTGCTATCGCCTCGGCCTTACATGAGGCGGTTGCCATTCGAATCAGCGGGATGGCCAAGAGGGTAGGTCTCAAGGACAGGGTCGTCTTCGTGGGGGGCGCAGCGCTCAACGGATGCCTGGGGCAACTGCTGGCGAAGAAATTGGGCGTCCAACTCACCGTCCCCCCTGACCCCCAGATAGTCGGTGCCCTGGGTGCCGCTCTTCTGGCAAAGCAGGCAGACCGGGAACCCAGGTTAGCTGTCAAATCGACCGGACTTCACTTAAGCAATAAGGAGTAAGTAAATGACTAAGATTGTTGACGCCAGGTCTCTGGCCTGTCCCGAGCCTGTGATCCTCACCAGGAAAGCCCTGCAAGAGGCGGATGAGGTGATCACCATTGTGGATAACGAACCGGCCCGGGACAACGTATCTCGGCTGGGGAAGAATCAGGGCTGCACAGTTGCCATTGAGGAAAAAGAGGACGGAATCTATTTGACGCTGCGGAGGGCAGAAGCAAGGTCAGGTGAGCAAGAACATGCGGTGGCCACAGATGCAGCCTTGTTGATCGCCTCTGACCTTCTGGGGAGGGGCGATAATCTGCAACTGGGCAGCTTGCTCATGCAAAGCTTCCTTCACACCTTGTACAGTCTTACCTGTCTGCCGGAGACCATCATATTCATAAACAATGGGGTCAAACTGGTGGCGAATGACTCCCCAGTACTGGAGGATCTGCGCCGGCTGGAAAGTCAATGTGTAGAGATACTGGCTTGTGGCACGTGCCTGACACGTTTAGAGCTGATAGATAAGGTAGCGGTCGGCCAGGTGTCAAACATGCACACTATAGCGGACACACTGTTGAGAGCACAGAAAGTGATCTCACTGTAGCGAGGGTCTAACGGATGCGAGGCACGTTCAGGGAAGGGGGCAGATTTGCAAAGGATAGAGATTGGCAAAACAGGTATCTCGGTATCGGAGCTCTGCCATGGCACCCTTATCATGGGAGGCCTTCAGGCCAACCTGGATCCCGAAGAAGGGGCACGGGCAATCCGGAGGTCTTTCGAGCTAGGGGTCAACTTCTACGACACAGCCGCAAGGTATGGAACATATCGCCATTTGGCTCTGGGACTGCGTGGGATTGCGCCGGAGCAGGTGGTCATAGCCAGCAAGAGCCATGCCCGCACCTATATTGATATGAAGGCAGATGTGGAGGAGTGCTTGCGAGAGCTATCCCTGGAGTATGTAGACATCTTTCATCTCCACCTGGTGCCCTCGGCGGAGGAGCTGGTTGCTCGCCGCGGAGCCTTGGATTGCCTACTGGAGCTGCGGGAGCGCGGGCTCGTGCGGGCAATCGGCGCCTCGACTCATACCATTCAAGGGGTGCGAGCTGTTAACGCTGAACCGGCCATCGAGGTCCTGTTCCCGGTCCTCAATCAGCGGGGTTTGGGCATCATCGACGGCAGCCTGGAGGGTATGCTCGAGGCCTTGGCGGAATCGAAGCAGCGGGGGAAATTCGTGTATGCCATGAAACCATTGGGTGGCGGGCACCTTTATCAGGAGGTGGAGCGTTCCATCGCCTATCTGCGCGAACTCCCCGAGTGCGATGCTATCGCCATAGGCATGAAGGACGTGTCTGAGGTAGAGATGAACGTAGCTATCTTCGAGGGACGCCCGCTAACGGAGGAGATGCGGCAGCGGGTACAGGCCGTAGAGAGACGGCTAAAGATATATGATGCCTGTACGGGGTGCGGCCTCTGTTTGGACGAGTGCGATCAGGAGGCGCTCACTCTTGCTGACGGGAAGGCGGTGGTCGATATGTCTAGATGTATACTCTGTGGGTACTGCGCGGCGGCGTGCCCCGACTATGTGATTCGTGTGGTTTGAGACAAAATCTATTCGCAGAAGCGACCTATTCCGAGAACCGGAAAGTAGAAAGGATCCTATTAAATAGTTTTTCCTCTTCATCGGGTGCAATGACGCCAGGAAGTTTTAGGTATTCCTGATAGTTTGCGATTATGGGCTTGAGTTCTGTAATGAAGGATCGTTTAACAACTAACACCTTCCTAGGGGCTAGAGGGAAATAGTAGGTGTATTCTCCACAGCCCTCCACACCGCTCGTGATGCGGTATCCCGTTAATGAACCAATGCTGGCCTCGTCTATGAAATCTGGCTCAATCCGGAGCCTGTCATCTACCAAGAAATTCGACACCAAATAATCGCTCTCATTGGCGACGATCGTTTCTTTCAAGCTTCGGCTGACAACTTCTATGCTAACCTCGAAATCGGTTAATGTGTTTAGGGAAGGGGCATCACCTCGGAAATCACAGGGGTCCGGATGTTCGAGTGGGATCGAATGAGTCATAATTATTCTAGGGTCCGCTTCGGAAACCGCGATCAATCCTGCGGGATACCGTAGCTCATAGCCTTGCTTCTCGTTTTTGTAGACATTCCAATCGGCGGTTCCGTCTTGGGTAACCGTTTCCAGAGGTTCTATCTCGGGCATCGTAGCTTTCTCTCTTGGTGACCAACAGCCATAACTTATAATTGCGCAGAAGATTACGCCGGTCAGGACAACAATGGGGATATAGTGCCAAATAGCTCGCCGGGCTTTTTGATGAGTTTCCTCGAACATCACTCTATGCCCACGGGACATACGCTTATACACATACCGCAAGATAGGCCTCTTGCTTTTGACCTTCCCCAATTGCACTTATACATATCCACACCCCCCTCCTCCGGCCAAGGCCTCAATGCGGCACTTCCTTGGGTTTTGCATATTTCAACGCATTGGTCGCCACAGCTACCCGGCGCAATTCGTTCCAGGCATAGCTCCTCCTCAAATTTAGGATCAGGTGCCAGAGGAGCCGTTGTTATTACTGTCATCCAACGCTGACGCGGTCCGAATTGAGGGGTCAGAACTACGCCTACCTTCCCTCTCACCCCTAGTCCGGCCGCAACGGCACTATGAATATGACAGAAAGAGGGGGAGTAGGCTTCCATTCCCGCTCGCCTCTGTTCGACAAAATAGGTGTACGGATCCGACTCGGGGAACCACATGGCTTTATAGCCAAGCTCTTGGAGAAACCTTGACAGTTGATAACCCGCCTCGTTTAGCCATTCATTCAATTGGTCGTAGTGCTTGCTATAAATAGGGCTCGGTGTGGTTTGAAGGATCTCAGCCAGCACCTTCTTGCCCCCTACTACAACTGACCTAGCATCGGACAGCCATTCGGTGGGCTTATGCCCTTGCGGTGCAATATCGAACTGGGGATCGGATGCGCTGGCAACGCCCACTAGATCGAAGCCCACTTTCGCCATTGCATACTCTTTAACGCATTTGGCCAGTTCAATTGGATCCATTTGTTCCCTCCTGTAGCCTCTAGTTCGCCTCGCTAATTATGTAAGCATATGCACACCTATGACTTGGGCCCCGTTGGAGGGCGGGGTGGCGGCGGTCGCTGGCCGGCCGCATAGCGTCGGAGCCCTTCCGCTAGAGCGGGTTCAGGGCTGAGTTGATGAAGCTGCCGCTCCCGCTTGAGCCCCTCGACTAGGGGGAGCGCTAAGCCCTCAAATGTGCATTGTCGATCGATACGCAAGCTGGTTTGCGGGTAGGCAGAGATAGCATTAGCCAACTCCAGGGCCCGGGCCAACGCCTGCCCCTCTGGCAAGACCTCTTGGACAAGGCCGATACGAAGGGCATGGTCAGCATCTATCTGCACGCCGGTCTCAATGAGATAGAGGGCATTGCCCAGACCTACAATCCGAGGCAGACGCTGGGTGCCCCCGTCCACCAAGGGAACACCCCAGCGGCGGTTGACTACGCCGAAGCTGGCGTTGCGAGCAGCCACGCGAAAGTCGCACCAACAGGCAAGTTCTAATCCACCAGCTAGGCAATAGCCGTTAATTGCCGCTATGGTGGGCTTGTGGACATCGGTGATGCGGCTTATGCCCATAGGGCCAGACTCTACAGACCTGGGACGAGCGCCCAGACTGCCGATGTTCTTCAAGTCTGCCCCGGCGCAGAAAGCAAGCTCGCCGGCACCAGTGAGGATGAAGACATTGAGGTCTTCATCTTGGCCGAAGGTTTCGACGGCCTCTGAGAGTAACCCCGCTGTCTCACCGTCTACGGCGTTGCGGACTTCGGGTCGGTTGATGGTGACGATTAAGGAACGGCCCTTACGTTCAGTGTCGACTTTAGCCATGGCAAGACCTCCTAGACCGGTGTCGGAAGGCCTTCCGGCACCGGCGGAAAGATTCCACGGCCAATATTATAAGCCTTTCAAAGCTTTCCCGACAGCATTTCTTCAGTCGATTTTGCCGCTATCAAGAAGATCGTCACTAACTGACTGTAAGGATGAGAAGGCTCAAAAGCAGTCCCTCTGAATCGAGCGTAGAAGGAAATTAACCACTGCGTAAAGATGTTATGTTTTTTCAACTTTTTCTCTCTTAGTTTTATGACTTCGTAATCCCTTCATTGCTAAAATGATGCCGTATGCAGCTAGCACTTGTGAGACTCCCCATCTGTGGGCACAAGGAGGATGGTTCATGTCAGTGGAATACAACAAGGCCATCGCACGCCGTGTCTTCGAAGAAGTCTTCAACGAGGGCAATTTGGATGCCATAGACGAGTTGGCTTCCGTAGACGTCGTCCTCCATGTTGCCGGCTTTGCAGAGCCGGTACGCGGCCTGGCAAGCTTCAGGCAGGTGTGCCTTGCCTCCGGTAAGGCCTTCCCTGACCAGTGCTATGCAGTAGAGGACAGGATTGCGGCGGGAGACATGGTGGCGACTCGCTGGAAGATGCTTGCTAAACACGAAGGCAAGTATTTGGGCACGTCTCCCACTGGCAAGCCGGTAATAGCTGCCGGGATCACGATCTACCGCATAGTGGACGGAAAAGTCACCGAAGCCTGGGTTAACTCGGACGAATTAGGCCTGCTGCGACAGTTGGGTCTTCCCCGCCGCGAGGAGCAGACAAAGGCTAGCGCATTCAAATAAACCTATGTGGAAAGGGGTAATCTCTCCGCCAGCCGAGGATGACGGAGAATAAGACCAAAATTAATGAAGGAGGGATAAAGATGTTAACCGATTACATGGTAGCACCAACTTTGCCTGTCGTAGATCTGGAGCGCGCCCTTAGGTTCTACGAAGAAAAGCTAGGCCTTAAGGTAGCGCAAAGGGATCCATCTCCAGGAGCGATGCTGCAGTGCGGGAAGGGGACCATGCTCTACCTGTATCAACGAGCGGCCACCAAAGCCGATCACACCGTGGCGGCATTCAATGTCGATGATGTTGAAGCAGTCGTAAAGGAGCTTAAGAGCAAAGGCGTAGTCTTTGAAGAATACGATATGCCCGGCCTCAGGACGGTGAACAGTATTGCAACTGTGGGCTCGATGAAAGGTGCCTGGTTCAAAGATACCGAAGGTAATATCCTCGGCCTGTCGCAGATGTGATGGTAGTCCCACAGGAAGAAACAGGTGTTGAAAGATAGAGGCCATCAAATATTCCTGTGGGTAAGTAAGCGGAGTGAAGAGTAGAAGTAATCGTAATGAAGTAAACACCAATTAGCTACCCAGGTTAACTAAGGCAATAGGAGGCCACTCATGGGAAAGATCATCAACGGATTAGACGTGGAGCAAATTCAAAATCTAGTAGAAGCAGTCAAAAAGCAACCCCAGGTTGCACAGGCTGTCTTTTACGCCAATACCACCTGGCGGGCTGGATTTCACAACGAAGCCGCTATCAAGGCATTCTCACTCGGTGGCGTCAAAAACGATACGGCTCGAAGGGCGCCCTTCGTGATAGTGGGGGACCACCCGCCTGAACTCTTGGGGACAAACAAGGGGGCTACGTCAGTGGAAGTGCTGCTGGCTGCTCTTGGGCATTGTCTTGCCTCGGGTTGGGCTACGTATGGTGCCAGTATGGACATTCCCATCGAAAGCTTAACGGTCGAGGTGGAGGGTGATATTGATCTCCAGGGCATGTTAGGACTACCACGGCCGGGGGCTGTGTCCCCAGGATTCCAGGAAATCCGGGCCACATACCGAGTTAGAAGCGGGGCTACTAGAGAACAACTGGAGCAGCTTGCCAAAATGTCCGAAGACCTCTCGCCCACTCGCGATTCTTTAAGAGCGATCAAATTCTCGTCCCAGCTTGTTGTCGAAAAGTAACTGGCTGCAACTTTTTGATTTTATGACTTTTCATAGTGGTATTCAGAGCCAGGCCACGGCGCTCATCAAAATGCTGCATAGGCTGCATAGAAAGAGGAGGAGGTGAAAGCGATGGAGATGTCGAAGATCGCGATGTGCAACGTGTCGAGCTGCGCCTACAACATGGAAAATCTATGCCATACCTTGGGCATAACCGTGGGCTCACACGCGGAGTGCAACACCTATAATCATGGAAGCAGGAAGGGCGGATTCAGCGACGTCAACGGAGGGATAGGAGCCTGCCTCGCCTCAGAGTGTAAGTTCAATGATCAGTTGGAGTGCAGAGCACCAAACGTCAACATAGCTGGTCACGATTTGCACGCTGATTGCAACACCTTTGAGCCAAGACGGTAAGTGGGATTTTGCAGGCATTCGCTGGGACTAAGCCGCGGCCTGGCTCTCGAATTCCTTTCGTATGGGGGCCGGCCCCAGATAATGGGGCTGGGGTGGACTCTCGGTATGTCTTCACGGCGTCGAATGTTTATTCGTCGTCGATGCTTAGCCATGCCCGTCACCCCTCTGCCCAAGCAAACCTTTCGACTATCAAGGTAGCTGAGCGCTGTTCGCACCGGCTTAAGAATAGCTGAGATAAAGGATCCAGACGCTACGGCATAACCTAGATGAAACAGAGTCAATATGAACTAATCAAAGGAGGATTCAAATGTGCTGGAATTGTGGTTGTATGATGCCCGATAACGAAATGGGTAGCCCGGACAACCTCACCACGGAAAAGCTGGTAAAGGCGGCGAAAGCGGGAGGGAATCCCGACTTGAGGTCAGTCATGGAGAACATGGTCAAGACCTACGAAAGCAAGATTAAGGGAACGCCCAGGGATACAGCGCGTATCTAAGGGATACTGCCCCCTGCATCATGTGTGCTGTCTGGGCGGGTTGTGGATTGTGACGGCGGAGATCAATGCGCTTATGAGGGCAAGGGCGGCGCATATTCCCATCGCCCAACGAAAGCCGTAAACGAAGGAATCTCGGACAGCCTCTTCGGCAGATAGGCGAGCTGTCTCGTCAAAAGTCTCCGGAATGATAATACCCCCCAGCTTGTCTGACTGCTTCAGAATTTGACTTTGTTGTTCTTGAGTGATACCGGCAGTGCTTATCGAGGCGTTTAGGCGCTCGGTAAAAGTAGAAATCACTACCACACCTAAAAGAGCCACTGCCAATAATGCCGCGACCCGCGACGCAGCGTTATTGACTCCAGACGCGGCTCCTGAGAAGCGAGTTTCAACAGCTAGTGCCGATTTGGTGAGCGGGGCAATCACCAGCGCCATGCCGATGCCAAATAGCGCCAATCCGGGCATGAAGTGCTTGAGGTAGCTGGCGTTGACTCCGCCGGTGGTAAGCAGCGCCATCCCCAGAGCGACGACGGCTGGCCCCAGGATCATCTGTAAACGCGGACCTATCTTGTCCGCTAACGCACCGGCGGGGCCAGAGAGGAATGTGATCAACACGATGGGTGGCAACAAGCCCAAGCCTGCTGTAGCGGGTGAATAGCCCTGGATCTGCTGTAGATTGAGCACAAGGAAAAGAACTACACCATTGAGGGCGAAATATAGAAAAAGGGTAACGGCATTGGCTCCCGCGACCAGGGGGTTCCTGAATATCTGAAGGGGTACCAAGGGTTCGGCTTGGCGTAGCTCAGCCACAACGAAAAGGATAATGGCTATTGCCCCACCCAGAAAGGCGATGAGGATAGGCGGCTTATTCCAACCAGCAACAGGCCCACTGATGAGCCCATATGCAAGGCCCAAGAGGCCAAAGAAGATCAGTAGTGTCCCCAACCAATCGAGCCGACGGGTGTCCGGATCCCTGCTTTCTGGTACGAAAGCCGAAGTCACTATCAGCGTGAAGATGAAGAGGGGTACCGCCATAAAGAAAACTGCTTGCCAGGAGAAGGTCTCGACCAGCCAGCCACCTAACCAGGGGCCTAGCACGGCGATTCCGCCGGAGAGGCCTGCCCAAAGCCCGATTGCTTGCCCCCGCTGGTCTTCAACAAAACAAGCATTTATTATGGCCAAGCTCTGGGGTATCATCAACGCTGCGCCTATTCCTTCGACAGCTTGAAAGATGATCAATACCCCGCTTGACCAGGCGATTCCGGAGAGTATTGCCCCTATGCCGCATAATGCCAAGCCCGACATAAAAATTCGCTTGCGCCCAAATCGGTCCCCTAGTGAGCCGCCGATCAAAAGAAGCGCCGCTAAGGAAAGCAGATTGGCGTTCAGCACCCATTGAAGAGTACCTACGCTCGTTTCAAATGAGGATTGGATTGCTGGTAATGCTACCGTCACCGCTGTTCCCAGCAGGAAAGAAGTGCCGCCGGCGAGGATGGTTGCCAATAGTATCCACCGTCCCGTGGGTGAGGAGAGTGTGCATTCTTGCTTCATGACTCAATTCCAATAGGGTATTTAAGGTCAAGGGGGCTGCGTCAGCAGCCCCTCTTTGAATTCTTCGAGCATTCCCCTCACATACCCATGCCCATTAAGTGCCACATTCCCATCATGCCGATGTCTTCGTGCTCCAAGATGTGGCAATGGAACATGGCCATGCCGTCGTAATCCATTACCGGCACCAGCATCCGTACACTGCCCCATTTAGGCACCAAAACGGTGTCCTTCCAGGCAGGGGTGGTAGTGTACAAAGAGGCGTATCCCGCATCGCCTCCGCTTACGGACAGGATCTGAGCCGGATTCACATGGTGGTGGAAGGGGTGATCCATGCCGCTCTGGTTGACAATAGTCCAAATCTCGTAAGTCCCTACGTCGGACATGATGGTGTAGGGATCAACGTCAAAGTCCTGACCGTTGATGTAGGCGTTGGCCTGGCCCATGCTCAGGGTGAGTGTTCGCTCTGCCTTGATGGGCAATAACCCTGGATCTAAGCGCCGGGCGTTGTCCTTTATCGAAAGGGGGATGCTCTGATTTTGATTGCCCCCATTGTAGGTCACGGTCATCAGGGTTATCGTCTGGTCACCGGACATGCCCATTCGCGAATAAGGCAAGGCCCGCAAGCGGTAATTCCCCGATTTCTGGTTTGCCTTGACCAGGACATCCACCCGCTCGCCAGGGGAAAGCAGTAGCTCGCTCCGTGGGTACGGCTGGTCGAGCAAGCCGCCGTCCGTACCGATGAGGTTGAGGTC
>Ga0299915_10002449_pt1 | contig 13603 bp, 10 predicted proteins | sample RVTome_13_FD_200263 | JGI IMG/M metagenome (GOLD analysis project Ga0299915, IMG submission 200263) | Soil microbial communities from uranium-contaminated site in the Upper Colorado River Basin, Wyoming, United States - RVT92D227 (version 2) ...
AGATTGCTTTGAAACACGCTTGAGGGAATAGCCCGGATTCCAGATGATGGCTCCGTGCCGCGGATCGCCCCGGAGCGATGCGGATCCGGAGTTGTTTGAAGAGAGATTTGAGTGGAGAGCGTTTTGTCCAAGAATAACCGCGGCGGATGGATGGTCCGGGCAGCGGCCGTTCTCGCGGTCTTCCTCGCCTTTGACATTTTCCCCGGATTTGCCGCGCGGCCATCCCAGGATATTCCCCGGCCCGGCGGAACCCTTCACGTCCGGACGTTTTCCGATACGCTCAAGCCTAATCTCGACCCGGCTCTCGGATCCTGGGTTTTTATCACGGAACAAATCTTTGGCGGCCTGGTCCGGCTGGATAACGACCTCAATCCCGTTCCGGACCTGGCGGAATATTGGCGGTTGGAAGACGACGGAAAGACCTCGGTGTTCTATTTGCGCAAGGGCGTCAAGTTCCACAATGGCCGCGAACTCACTTCGGACGACGTCAAATTCTCTCTCGAACGATTGCTCCAACCCGAAGTCCATTCCCCGTTCTACGAGTATTTCGCGGCCAAAGTCGTCGGCGCCTTGGACTACCGGGAAGGGCGAGCGGCCGACGTCGCCGGTTTTAAAACGCCGGATAAATATGTTTTTGAAATTCGCTGGCGGAATCCTTATGTCTCGGCTCTCTATCTCTTGGGCATGAGTTTCTGCAAAATTCTGCCGAAATCCCTTGTCCAAGGACAGGAAAAGGATTTTTTCTGGAAGCCCGTGGGAACAGGCCCGTTCCGGTTCGAATCATGGCTGCGCAGTCCGCGATTGGACATCGTCGGCGTTCGCCTCGAGAAGAATAACGCCTATTTCGGGAATAAGGCCAATCTCGCGTTCCTGGAAGTCAGCCCGTATTACACCGTCGATCATTTCATGAATAAGGAGATCGAGATTGTCCCCTTCCTTTCCGGACGGATCGCGCGCTCGGGCTGTCAGGTCATCGACGGGGGCCTGCAGAATATGACTTTCTTGCTCATGAGCTGCCATATCCCCCCTCTCGACAGGCCTTCGATTCGGCAGGCGCTCGCCTCGGGAATCGACAAGGAAAAGTTGGCCGATGCCGTCCGCCGCGACGAATCCAACCGGCGCGCAACCAACAATTTCGTGCCGGCGAAGTGGCCCGGCTTTTTTCCCCGTGACGACGCTTCGAGTTTCAATTTCGATAAAGCCCGACAAACTCTCGACGAGCAGGGCTTTTTTATGGAAAAGAAATTCCCGGAATTGATCCTCTATCTTCCCTGGCCGAGGGATCCTGAGAATCTGGAATTCGCCCGCGAACTGGAGAACCAGCTCGAGACGCTGCGTATCACCCTGACCGTGAAGTATTACCGGACGATCGCCGAGGTCAAGAGCAGCACCCAACCGTATCTCGTCAAAGTCGACTGGGCGATCGATGTCCCCGACCCGGAGAACATCATCATGCCGCTCTTCCAGTCGCGCTCCGAGATCAATCTCCGGAATCTCCATTACGCGAATTCCCGGTTGGACAAGCTGCTCGACGAGGCCGGCGTGGAACGGAGCTTGAACCGGCGGACCGAGCTTTTCCGGCAGATGGAGCAAATCCTGGAATCCGACCTCCCCGCCGTCCCGCTTTATTCGAGCGAGCCGAGGATCGCGCTTCAACCCTACGTCCGGGGCGTCAGAGTCCCCGCCCTCGGTTTCCAGTATTTGGACGTCAGAGAAATTTGGCTGGATCAAAGAGGACCGCGTCCGTGACCTTGAAAGTCTCGCTCCACACGAGGTTCACCATCTGGATCACGATTCTCATCTTCGCCCTCGTCTGCGCCACGCTCTACGTGATTCAAACCCGGGAAGTGGCCACGGTTTTTGAAGAGTCGAAAAACAAAGGCTTGCTGATGGCCAAGAGCCTCGCCGACCTGAACCTCCGCTCGTTGATGTTCAACGATATCGAGCCCATCCAAAGCACGATCCAGGAGCAGGTCAACGCCAAACTCCTCTACATCGTCTTCTTCGACCGATTCGCGACGCCGCTCGTCTACAACCGGGAGGTCGCCGAGCGCAAGGAGATCTTCTGCTGCAGCCATCTTCAGGGCGATATTCGTCCCGAGAGCGTCTTCGCCCAGACGATCAACGTCTATCTCGGGAGAAAAATTCAAAGGGTGCTGGAGCTCGAAATCCCTATCTTCGCCCGGGGGTCGGCGGACAAGTGGGGATCGGTCAAGATCGGCCTTTCCCTGGAGGACATGCGGGCCGAGATCCGGAGAACCCGGCTGGTCCTGATTCTCATCGGCCTGGCCGTTTTTCTCCTCGGGATGTTCGGGGCGACGTTGCTGGCCCGCGGGATTTCCCGGCCGATCCGGAAGCTCGCCGAGGGAACGGTCCGGATCGCGAAAGGCGACTTCAGCCACGCCATTCCGATCGATTCCCAGGACGAACTCGGCCATCTGGCCCGGAGCTTCAACGCCATGACGACGCAGCTTCTAGCCACGCGCGAGGCGATGGAGACAGCCCAGAAGAAGCTCGTCCAGGCGGAAAAACTCGCCTCGATCGGGCGGCTGGCGGCGACGATCGCCCACGAAATCCGCAATCCCTTGACCTCAGTCAAGCTCAATATCCAAAAAGTCGCCGAGGACGGCCGCCTCGAGGCTCTCGAACAGGAGCACCTGTCCATTTCCCAGGAAGGCATCGTCCAGATCGAGAAATTCATCAAGGAGCTCTTGAATTTTACGCGCGTCTCCGAACTGCAGCTCGCCCGGTTTCCTCTCTCCCAGATTCTCGACGAGTCGCTGAAGCTGATGTCCGATTCGTTCAAACAAAGGAAGATCGCGGTCGAAAAGAAGCTCGATCCCGGACTTCCCGAGATCCTCGTCGACGGCGACAAACTCCGCCAGGTGTTCCTCAACCTCCTCCGCAACGCGTTCGAGGCTACGGAGGCCGGGGGGAAAATCAACCTAACCGTTTCGACGGCGGGCGACGGGCCGGGCCGAAAAATCAAGATCCGGATCTCCGACAACGGCTGCGGGATTCCGGAGAAGGATTGGGAAAATATTTTCGAGCCGTTTTTTTCGACGAAAACATCCGGCTTCGGGTTGGGGCTGGCCAACTCCCGGAAGATCATCGAACAGCATAAGGGGACGATCCGGGTCGTCAAAAAACGGAGCCCGGGCACGGCCTTCGAAATTCTCATTCCCGGCGAAGGAGAACCATGAAATCCATCCTCATCATCGACGACGATTCGCTCATCCGGAAGACCCTCTCATCGCACTTGACGAAGCAGGGCTACGACGTTCAGACGGCCGGGGACGGCGAAGGCGGACTTCGGAAAAACGACGAGATGGACCCCGACCTGGTCATTTTGGATATTCGCCTCCCCGACACCGACGGCCTGGAGGTCTTGCGCCAGATCAAGGATCGCCGCGGCCGCTCCTGCGTCCTGATCATGACCGCGTACGACGACATGAAAACGACGGTCGAGGCGATCAAGCTCGGGGCGTTCGAATACCTGGTCAAGCCGCTGGATTACGTGGCTCTCGACTTGACCGTGGACAAGGCCTTCCAAATCAAAGCCCTTGAAGAAAAAGTGAGCTATCTCGTGGAAGAGCGGCAAAAAGAATACACGATCGATAATATCGTCGGGCGTTCGCCGCAAATGCGCGAGGTCTTCAAGCTCATCGGCTCCGTGGCCAACACCCGGACGAACGTCCTCATCCAGGGAGAGAGCGGGACGGGCAAAGAACTGGTGGCGAAAGCCCTTCATTACAACAGCCCCCACCGCGACGAGCCGTTTATCGTCATCAACTGCTCGGCCATTTCCGACACGCTCCTGGAGAGCGAGCTCTTCGGGCACGCCAAGGGAGCCTTCACCGACGCGATCAGCGAGACGAAAGGGAAGTTCGAGATCGCGGGGAAAGGCGCCCTCTTTCTCGACGAGGTCGGGGACGTCTCGGCCAATCTTCAATCGAAGCTTCTGCGGGTCATCGAAACGCGCGATTTCATGAAAGTCGGCGGGGAAAAAATCCTCAAGACCGAGGCCCGGATCATCGCCGCGACAAACCAGAACCTCAGAGCGCTGATCGAAAGCGGCAAGTTCCGCGAAGATCTCTACTACCGGCTCAAGGTCGTTGAGATCCATCTTCCGGCGCTTCGCGAGCGGAAGGAGGACATCCCCGCGCTCGTTGGATATCTCTTGGAAAAGATCAACCGGGACCTGAGGAGGAATGTCCGCAAGATCCCGCCCGACGTCACGAAAGCGCTCATGGAGCTGCCCTGGAAGGGAAATGTCCGGGAGCTCGAGAACGCCCTCACCCGGGCGGTCATTCTGGCCAAAGGAGACGTGATCCTGAAGGAAAATCTTCCCGGGGACGCCGAGGAGCGGAAGATGTTTTCGCGAGAGCTCATCTCTCTCGAGGACGTCGAAAAAGAATACATTCAACACGTTCTTGGAGCGGTCAAGGGGAGCAAGACCCGGGCCAGCCAGGTGTTGAAAATCAGCCGCCCGACCCTGGATAAAAAAATCAAGGATTACGGCCTGGAAGTCTAAGCCGCGGGGCACTCTTCGCCGCCCGTTTTTTTTTACATAATATTGTAAATATCCTTGTTTTTCGTCCGGCCGGCGCCGATTTTTCTCGGGATTTTCCCCTGACTCATCAACCATGCCATTTGGCACGAAACCTGCTTATTTTTCATGCGTGTGACGAAAGGAAAGACAATGTTAAGCAAGAAAATCGTTGTCGTCGACGACGACGAAAATATCCGTAAAACCTTCTTCCTCATCCTCAATAAATCCTACCGGGTTTATCTGGCCAAGGACGGCAAGGAAGTGCTGGACCGTTTTAAAAAGGCCGATGTCGACCTGATCATCGCCGACTACCGGCTGCCGTCCATGAATGGCGTCGAACTCGTCGCCGCCCTCCGCAAAAACGGTTACAGAGGCGACGTGATCATGATATCCGCCCATCCCGATATGATCGAACCCGAAGTCTTGAGCCGGCTCTCCATCAGCCACTACTTCACGAAGCCCCTCGATTTGGCGGCTCTCAGCCGATCCATCGACTATCTCCTCAATTTGCGGGACCACGCCGAAAAGCGGATTTGAACATCCTGCGCGAAAACGGGATGGGCTTCCCCCCGATGACCAGATGGAGAGCCGGCCATCCTCTCCTTCCGGAGCGGTGATACCCGCGGGCGCAAAATCACGATAAAATAGGCGAGAGGTGAGTGTTATGAAAAAGCTCTTGGGCGTTGTGATGCTGATCGCTGTTTTATCGGGGAGCGGCCTGGCGCCGAACATTTGGGCTTCCGATCTGAAATCTTTGGTGCGGGCGGAGAGGGCTTTTGCCGAACTCTCCGCGGTCCAAGGCATCCGTCCGGCGTTCTTGACGAATCTCGCCGAAGAGGCCATCGTCTTCCGCCCCGTTCCCGTCCCGGGCCGAAAAGCCTACGAAGACCGCCTCGAGATTCCAGGCCGTCTGACTTGGCGGCCGGTTTTCGCCGATATTTCGGCTGGCGGAGATCTCGGCTACACAACAGGACCTTATGAATTTCGGGATAAAGAGCTTGATAAGGCCCCGCCGCCTCTCCCAAGGAAACGTCGAGCTATTTGCGCATCTGGAAAAAGATAAATCGGGCGTGGAGGATCGTCCTCGACCTCGCCAATCTTGTTCCTCCTGGGGGGATGTAAAACGAATTTACACCCGGACGAAAAGTTGACGCCGTGCTGTGCGATGGCCGGACGGCGCCAGAGGAGATTTCGTCCGAAATTGGCACAAAAAATGCTTACTTAAGGGCAAAGACTTTTTCAACTCTCTTCCTTTCAGTGGGAGGCGAAACCCCGAAGTTCAATCCACTTCGAATCGCCTCCCTTTTTTAATAAATGAGCCGGAGTCGATTGTAATTCCGTGGAGGCTGTGGTTTACTATCCGTCTATTTCACCTCTCGGGAAGGAGAGTTCCATGAAAAAAGTCGCGTTGCTGACGCTTATCCTGGCGCTGGCGGCGCTCGGATGCGCCCCCCGGAAAGAGAGCTCTGCCCGGCTGGAAACCGGGACGCCGGCTTATCAACTTGCCAAGGACTTGAACGGGGTCCTCCCGATATTCGACCCGGAAAAAAACAGCGTTTTGATTTCGACGTCCAAATTCGACGTGACCGTCGCCGATATCGTCGAGATTTTTCTGAAGTCGATGGGGAGCCAGGCTTCCCAAATCCGGAGTCTGGATGCCCCGAGTCTGGAGGGGGTCGTCACGCAGGCCGCCTCCCAGCTGGCGGAACGGAAGCTGTTGCTGGCCGCGGCCAAGGGGTCCAGGATTAAGGCAACCGCGGAGGACATTCAAAGCGGGTTGAAGACCCAGTATGATCAAGTCGGAGGAGAGACCCAGTTCCAGGAGATGCTGAAAACCAACGGGATCGGCTTCGACTATGTCAAAAAAGCCATAGAGGAAGACCTCGTGATTCGGAAATATATCGAGAGGACGCTTACGGCGAACATCCGCGTCACCGCCGCGGAAATCCAAAAGGCCTACGAAGCGGACAAGTCCGCGTCCGTCCGCCACATCCTCCTTCTGACCCAGGGAAAGAGTGAGTCTGAAAAAACCGCGATTCGGGAAAAAATGAAGGGTATCCTGGCTCGGGCGAAGAACGGGGAGGATTTTGCCGGGCTGGCCAAGCAATTTTCCGAGGACCCGGGTTCCAAGGACGAGGGCGGATTATATCAGGATGTTACCCGCGGACGCATGGTCAAACCCTTCGAAGACGCGGCCTTTGGCGTCCCGGTCGGGGAAATCAGCGACATCGTTGAAACGTCCTACGGCTATCATATCCTCAGAGTCGAGGAGCGGAAAAAAGAAAGCGAACCGCTCGAGCAGGCGAAGGCCGAGCTAGAGTCGCAGATCAAGGAACGCAAATTAAAGGCGGCTTTCGAGTCGCACCTGGCCGAGCTGAAGACCAAGGCCAAATATACCGCCCTTAAAATCAAGCCTTGACGACGAGCGGGGACCCTATTTTCCCCAGAGCTCGACGATGGCCAGGCGGGCTGCCTTGATCAGGCGGTAATAGCGAAAATCGAAAAATCGGACGCCCGAGGGGTTGTTCGGGAGTTCGATGACGTAAGCCGGGGCATAGGAACGAAGTTCGACCTTGGCCGCGCGGCCGAGGTCGGGAGACCAAATCTCGTTGTTGTGGAAGACGATCTTGATGTGGCTCATCTCCAGATCGTTTTTACGGACCACGACCCGGAGACGCGAGAGCTGTCCTATCTCGGCCGGGATAGTGAAGATGTCATGCTGAGCGCCGAATGTAACCTCCCGTCTCTCGAGGAGTCGCCAACCTGTCGTGTCGATCTTCGGCAGACAGGCGCAGAGAGAAAGGGCGCTGAGGCCCAAGGCAATGGATTTTATGAGTCTCATGATCCCTCCTTACGGCCCGGTCGAGCAGGATTATGGCACACTCGCGGAGGCGTGTAAACGCCATCCGCGCCCTTCAACCGAAAGTGGATAATCGACCGAGTTTTCGTTATAATGAGCTCTCGTCTTGAGGTCAATGAGAAGGGAAGAATCGTCTTTCTCGAAACGTCCAAATAACAAAAATATGACGCGCGCCAGATATCGTTCTCATTGTCCCGCTTTTTCCGGGGCCGGAGCGGCCCGCAACTTCCGCACAATCCAGTAAGGAGGCAAGGAACTCAAATGAAATTACGAAGAACAGGACGCATGGCGTTTGTGATGACGTTTATCCTCTTTATCGCGGGCCCTTTTTTCTCTCAAGGTCCGGGCACGGACGCGAATTTGATCAAGGATCTGAAGTGGCGCAATGTCGGCCCGGCCAACATGGTCGGCCGCATTTCCGATTTTGAAGCTCTGGACAGCGATTTCACCCAGGTCCTGGTCGCCGCGGCGTCGGGCGGCGTCTGGAAGTCCGTGAACGCCGGTACGACCTGGGAGCCGATTTTCGACAAATACGGCTCGGCTTCGATCGGTGACGTGGCTTTTTTCCAGAAAGACCCGAACATCCTCTGGGTCGGCACGGGCGAGGAATGTTCCCGGAACAGCGTCGCCTGGGGCGACGGGATCTACAAATCCGCGGACGGGGGAAAAACGTTCCTCCGAGTGGGCTTGGAGACGACTCAAACGATCGGCCGCGTCATTACCCATCCTACGGATCCGAACGTCGTCTATGTCGCGGCCACCGGACATACCTGGGGGACGAGCGGCGACCGTGGCCTGTTCAAGACGGAGGACGGCGGAACAACCTGGCAGAAACTCGGCGGCGGGCTTCCCAACGACGGTAAAACCGGGGCCATCGACCTGGTCATGGATCCGACGAATCCCGAAGTCCTTTACGTCACCTTTTGGCAGCGGCTTCGACTGCCCTGGCGTTTCGATTCGGGCGGGCCGAACGGCGGGATTTTCAAAACCACGGACGGGGGAAAGACGTGGATGAAGCTCAGCCAGGGCCTTCCCACTGGCGACATGGGCAGGATCGGCATCGCTATCTCCCGGAGCAACCCGAAGGTTCTCGAGGCGGTCGTCGAGCACGGATTCCAGCCGCAGCGGATGACCGGGACTCCGCCGAACCAGAAGGAGAATCCCGATTACACCGATATGACCAAGCTCGGCACGGGGATCTATCGGACCGAGGACGGCGGCGCGACCTGGAAATTCATGAGCCGGACGAACAACCGCCCCTTTTATTACAGCCATATCTATATCAATCCTCTCGACGACAAGCTGGTGTATTTCCTGGCCACGAGCATGCAGTATTCCGAGGATGGCGGCAAGACGTTTAAGACGATGAGCGGACTCCATCCCGATTTTCATGCCATGTGGCTCGACCCGACCAATAAAAATCGGTTCTATGTCGGACAGGACGGCGGAGCCTCGATTACCTATGACCACGGCAAAACTTGGGTCTTTTTCGACAACCTTTGCTTCTCCCAGTTCTACGCCGTAAGCGCGGATATGCGCGATCCCTATTACGTCTACGGCGGCTTGCAGGATAACGGCTCCTGGGGCGGACCGTCGATGAACCGGGAAGGGGCGATCCTGACCGACTTCTGGTTCAATATCGGCGGAGGCGACGGCTTCCACACCCAGAATGACCCCCTGGACTGGAAAACGGTTTATTGCGAGAGCCAGGGCGGCTCGCTCCAGAGAGTTAATGCCGAGACCCGGGAAGCCCGCTCGATCCGTCCGACCGCGATGAATATCCGGAACTATGCGGAGTACTATCCTTCGACGCCGGCGTCCGGCGGACAGCAGCCTGCGGCTCGGCCTCAAACGGGGCAACGCGGCCAGCAGCCCAGCCGGCAGGGCGGAGGGCAACAAACTCCGCCCGCGGCCCAGGCGGCAACTCCTCAATTCGGACAGCAAGCGCGCGGGCCGTTCCGCTTCAACTGGAGTTCGCCCATTCTCCTTTCTCCGCATAATTCTCAGACGATCTACTTTGGCGGCCAGCATCTCTTTAAATCGGTCGACCGCGGCGACAGCTGGATGATCATCAGCCCCGACCTGACGACAAACGACAAGAGCAAATTCGAATTCGCCAAACCGACCGGCGGCATCACCACCGACGCGACCGGCGCGGAAACGCACTGCACGATCATCACCATCTCGGAATCGCCGAAGAGGCCCGGGCTCATCTGGGTCGGAACGGACGACGGAAATGTCCAAGTCACCCGGAACGGCGGAGTCACCTGGACGAATCTCCGGCCTAATTTCCCGGCCGACCTGCCCAAAAACATCTGGTGCAGCCGCGTCGAAGCTTCGCATTTCGACGAGGGAACCTGCTATGTCGCATTCGAAGGCCACCGCAGCGATATCTTCAAGCCCTTCGTCTATAAAACGACGGATTACGGTAAGACCTGGACGGGCATCGCGGCCAACCTTCCCGACGGCCATCCGGTCTACGTCGTCCGCGAAGACCCGAGGAACAAGAACCTCCTCTTTCTCGGCACGGAATTCGCCGTCTTCTCCTCGATCAACGGCGGCAAGAGCTGGACGAACATGACCCTCAACATGCCGACCGTGGCCTTCCATGACATCCTCATCCACCCGCGCGACCACGACCTGATTGTCGCGACGCACGGCCGGGGTATCTGGATTCTGGACGACATTTCAGCCCTCGAACAGGCGTCGGAGAGCGTTCTCGGATCGGACGCTTATCTCTTCGACAGCGCCCGGCCCGCGACCAAATGGCTGCGGATCCAACGGGGCGGCTATGGGCGCGGCAATCTCTTCTTCCAGGGAGAAAATCCCCCTCAGGGCGCGCTCATCCATTATTACTTGAAGGACAAGCCCGCAGGTCCGACGACGATCGAGATCGCCGACGTGACCGGCCAGAATAAAACGACCTTCACCGTCGACAACGCCCTGCCCGGCATCAACCGTCTGGTTTGGGACTTCCGCTTCGATCCCGCGCCGGCGCAGATGCAAAACGCTATCAGCGCGGCCAAACAACAGTTGACGATGATCGGCCAGCGCGGCGAGCTGACCGACGAGCAAAAGGCCGCTGCCCAGGACGCCCTCAAGCAAATCGAGGCGGCCGGCGGCAACTACCGGAAGGTCATGGAGATCCAGCGCAGTCTCATGGAGCAGTTCGGCCAACGCGGCGGGGGAGGATTCGGCCAACGCGGCGGAGCGGGTGCGAATGTCGCCGAGCCCGGCATTTACGCCTTGAAATTGACGGCGAACGGCAAGACCTTTACCGGAAAGATCACCGTCCGTCAGGACCCGATGCTGAATCAGTAAAACCAAGGAGGGGGTCAGGTCGAGATCTGACCCCCTCCTTCATTCAATTCACCCGATTTTTTTAGCGCACTTGTAGGCCGCTCCGATGGCGCTCGGAATGCCTCCGATTTGGGTGGCCCAGCACGAACCGATCCAGAGATTCCGGACAGGCGTCTCGACGTTGCTTTTAAGCATGCTCTTGTAAAATTTCTTGCGCGGATTCCAGCTCCAGGCGGACGTCGCGCCGTCCGTATTGGCAGTATACCGCTCATAGGTTTTCGGCGTGGCCGCGTCGCTGAACTCGAGGAGCGATCCAAGGTCCGGGATGATTGCCGTCGTTTTTTTAATGAGAGCCGTCTTCATCCGCTCCTTGAGGTCCCGGTAGGCGGCACGGTCCCCTCCGCCCCAATCGTTCATCCAACGCACGGGCGCGACCGCTTGAAGCATGAGCGATGATTTGCCTTCGGGAGCATGACGGGGATTGACCATGGACGGAGAGTAGAGCCAGACCGAGGACTTTTCGAAGAACGACGCATCGTCAGAATCGCGGAATTCCGCGCCGGGCTGTTCATCCAAGTACATAACGTGGCTGGATTTTAATCTTTCAGCCAGCCGCTCGGCGGGGAGGTTGAGGCCGCAATAGACCGTGCAGATGCCTTCCGAGACCGGGGCCGTCCCGATTTTCTCGAGCTGATCGGCAGGGATGAGCGCCGGATTATCGAGCAGTTTGAGGAAGGTCTTTTTGTAGTCCGAGGCTGAAATGACCGCATCGGCTTCATGGAAGACACCGCCGCTTTCGACGCCGACCGCGGCGCCCTCCCGGGTGACGATTTTATCGACGGGCGAGCGAAGGAGGAGTTCGCCGCCCCGGGCTTTGAAGGCCTCGGCCAGAGCGTCGGCCCAGGCCTGCATCCCCTCTTTCACCGTCCAGTAGTCGAGGAAAATCGCGGCCAGCGCGCCGCCTATGACATAGGCGGACATATCGGGATAACCAAGGGTCAGGAGAAGGCGGAAGAGCTCGCTCTCCCGGCTGAAGTGACGGGCGGTGAAATCGGTGATGGTCTCGTTCTTGTACTTTTTATAGAGCGCGGACAGGCGAAGCCCGCTTTGCAGCATCCGCCAGAGCGAGGGGCGTCCCGGCCGGGAGAATCCCTCCATCGCTTTGTAGAGCTTATCCACTTCGGCGAAATAGCCCTCGAGCTTGGCCCGGTCGTCCGGGAAAGCGCCGAGAAAGAGCTTTTTAAAATCATCATAGCTCTCGATGACGGCGTCGAAGTGGGGGCCGACGAAGCGAGGGACGAAGCGGATGAACGTCAACCCGTCGTAGACGCCGATGTCCTTCATCGCCTTGAAGATTTGATACGAGGATTCGAAAGAGAGGGTCCCGCTCTCGAAGTAGAATCCTTTTTTCGTGAATCCCGCCGTGTATCCGCCGGGCGCGGTATGGGCCTCGAACAGCTTGACTTGGTGTCCCTTCCGGGCGAGGAGGTTGGCGGCCGTCAGCCCGCCCAGGCCGGCGCCGATGATCGCGATTTTTTTCATATTTTCTCCTTTTAGGCCGCGATGGTATCTCGGCGAGGCGCGGGTCAGTCCCGTGTCTGAGCGCTTGTCCCTTTTCTCAGCGCGCCTTTATCCCGATATTCCTGGAATAGCCGGCCCCATTCGGATTCGGCCAGCCAGCGCTTGTAGACCTTTTTTTCTTTGAGCGGCCAGTGCAGGACATCGTGGTAGAAGAACGAATAGAAATTGCCGACGTAGAGAATCGGCGGCCGGGTCAGGAGTTTCTGGAGAAAACGGGTCGGCCCGAACCAGGTGAACCACCCGGCGAATCTGTGAAAAGACGCGCCGACCTTGAATCCCCAGCTCTCCGCTGCGGCGTCCGCGTCGCCGACGATTTCGATATCCTCGGGCCGGCCGATGCCGAGGCCCGATTCGTGGGCGAGGCGGATATAGGCGATGGACATCGGGTCGAATCCCATCATCTTTGAGGCGACGGCGTCGATCGCCACCTGGTCGACGCCGGCCAGGAGGACGTTTTTCTTGACCGGCTCCATCACCCGCGGCCCGGGCCCGTTGCCGGCGGTCGTTCCGTCCATGAGGCAAAAGATGCCGGGATGGATTTCTTTTTGTATCGCCAGCAGGTCGACCAGAGTCTCATGGATGTGGGTATGGGTCTGGTGGCGCTTGTGGCTGAGGAGCCCGCCGAAGGCGTTTTTCATCGCTCCCGTCGTCGTCGTGTAGATATGGCATTTGGCGGTGGGCAGGTGGACGATGTTCTTCCCGATGAAATAATCCGGTATCGGGATCTCGTCGCCGTAGATTTTGTTCAGGACATGCATCCGGGCTTTCGGCTTGTAGCCGACCCAAGCCATGTCTTCGTCGCGGAAATTGAACAGGACGGGAAGCGCATAGGCCTGGAATATAGGCGTGTAGTTGTTCAAGTCCTCGCCCTTGAAGGCGTTAGTGACTTCGGTCTTGTTCTGGACGCAGGCGATCCGGGTGAAGCCGTTCTTCGTCAAAGCCAGGATCGCCCCCTCGAGCTGCCAGGGCGTCGTGTTGGCCGAGGGAAACGGATAGTGCCAGCTGATGTTGTCCTTGAGAATGGTCGTCAGGCTTCGGTCCAGGGCTCCGGGTCCGCCGCCGAGCTCGAAGAGGTGGACGATATCGTCCAAAACCGTCTCCGGTTTCGTCCTGAGGACCGCGACTTTGGCTTTGCTCACGCGCGATTCCTTTCGTCTCTGAATCACAGGCATTATATAGAAAGAGCGTGCCGTTTTTCCAGATTCGCCCGGAAATCGGCTGCTTCCAGGGAAATCCAGGCTCTTCGATCGGCCCACGGCGCTTGACAATCCTCGGTTGAATGGGCTAAATTTCCTGCCGTCAGGGATTCC
>Ga0299915_10002450_pt1 | contig 13599 bp, 15 predicted proteins | sample RVTome_13_FD_200263 | JGI IMG/M metagenome (GOLD analysis project Ga0299915, IMG submission 200263) | Soil microbial communities from uranium-contaminated site in the Upper Colorado River Basin, Wyoming, United States - RVT92D227 (version 2) ...
CGGAGACAACATCGAGATGACCGTCGAGCTGATCGCCCCGATCGCCATGGAGGAGGGCCTGCGCTTCGCCATCCGCGAGGGCGGCCGCACAGTTGGCGCAGGGCGTGTGACCAAGATCATCAAGTAGGGGAACGAATGCCGAAGGCCGACAACCGTCCGAAGATCACGCTCGCCTGCACGGAGTGCAAGCGGCGCAACTACGTCACCGTGAAGAACCGGCAGAACGATCGCGACCGCATCGAGTTGATGAAGTACTGCCGGTTCGAGCGCAAGCACACCCTTCACCGGGAGACGCGCTAAGCGCGAGTGGCACACGCGCGAGCCGGCCCGCTGCGGCCGGCTTTCGCCTCTAGCCCACCTCTCCGTCGGTCACGTCGACCGTCGCGACCTTGTTGTGGCGGATCGCGAGCACCAGTGCCTCGAGCTTGGAGTGAACCCCGAGCTTGGTGATGATGTTCTGGGTGTGCGTGCGAAGCGTGTTAGGACTCACGCCCAGGTCACCGGCGATGCGGTCCGATGCCTTGCCAGCCGCCATCTGCTGGAGGATCTGCAGCTCGCGCGGTGTCAGGCGGTTGAGGCGACCTTCGGTGCTTGCGTCCTGGTCGCGTCTGTGGCGGAGGCGCCGGAGGGCTCCTTCCACCTCCTGCTGGTCGTGCAGGATCTCTCCGCGGTGTGCCTGACGAACGGCCTTTCCCACGTCGACCACCGCCTCGGTCTTGCGGAGAAGGCCGGAGGCGCCGGCCTGCATCGCTCGGGCGAGCAGCAGCTCGTCCTCGTAACCGGACAAGATCAGCACTCGAGCCTTGGGTTCTGCATCCTTGATCCGGCGGGTGGCCTCGATGCCGTTCATGCCGGGCAGTGCGACGTCCATGAGCACGACATCGGGTTTGAGCTCGCTCGCGGCCGCCACCGCCGCGGAGCCGTCGGTCACGACGTCGACCACGCAGAGGTCCTTCTCCCTGCCGAGGGCGAGCTGCAACGCCTCGCCGAACGTTCGCTCGTCGTCGACGATCAGGACCTTGATGGGGTGCGCTTTGCCGCTACCGGGCATGGGCTGCCTCATCGTAGGGTCGAACGGCACCGAGTTCACGGAAGCTGGCCGAGTTGGCGGGTGAAGAACTGTATGGGTAGCGTGGCCACGTGAGATCTCTCGGAGGCAACGTTGCCGTGATCATGCCCCAGCAGCCTCCATCGACGGTGGCGACGACGGTCGAGAGGCTGGGCCTCCTCAGCATCCTCGTCAACAACGCGGGCATCATTCGCGACCGCACCTTCCACGACCCGGACGAGCGATGGGGCCTCTTGCCCTACGTCGCTCTCCGCACGGCCTTCCGCGCAACTGTGGCAGCCAGACCCCCCGTGCGTGAATCGGCCAAGCAGGAGACGGCCGACCGGGGGACGCGCTTGTACCGCAGGAGGGCGACACCCACGGGCTCATCGGCCGCCGTCGTTCGGGGTAGCGGAGCCCGATGCCTCTGAACCCCGCTCTCGAGGGGAAGGCGTACTCGCCCATCTCCTTCGAGGTGGCCCCGGACCTGGTCGCCCGCTTCTCGTCGGCAGTGGGGGAGGACGGCTCCTTCGTCCCACCGACGTTCGTAACGGTGCCCGAGATCGTGGCTCTTGCCCAGGTCATCGCGGACCCGGACCTGCGGCTGGACTTCGCACGCGTGGTTCACGGTGGGCAGGAGTACGAATGGCGCCGCCCGGTCAGGGAGTCCGACACCCTGTCGGTCACGGCTCGGATCGCAGAGGTGCGGATCACGCGTGGGTTCGAGTTCCTCACGGTGGAGACCGAGATGAGGGACGACTCGGGCGAACTGGTGGTGCTCGCCCGGAACGGTTTGATCGTTCGGAACGGCGCGTGAGCGCGGCGATCCGGTTCGAGGACGTCCAGGTCGGGAGCGAGATTCCCACGCTGGTGAAGGTTGTGACTCGGGAGGATGTGAAAGCGTACGCGGACGCGTCGGGAGACCAGAACCCGCTTCACCAAAGCGACGAGTTCGCCAGGGCGGTCGGGTTCCCGGGGGTCATCGCCCACGGGATGTTCACGATGGCCCACCTCGTGAGCTGTCTGGTCGACTGGCTGGGTGACCCCGGAGCGCTGCTCCGGATGCGGGTGCAGTTCCGGTCCGCGGTCTTCATGGGGGAGACGATCGTGGCCGGAGGAAGCGTGCGAGCGCTGGACCCCGAGACACGCACCGCGACGCTCGACGTCTGGGTACTGGTCGATCGAAACGGCACGACGGATTACTCGATCGGGCGGAGCGAAGCCGAGGTCAGGCTCGCGTAGGGAGCTACTCCAGGTCGATCCGGTCGGGCGGGCGCGGACGCCCGAGGCTCGCGAGCGCATGCATCGCGTCGCCCATGCGTTCGACCACATCCTGTATGTCGTTGTCGTACCGCTCGCCGATCCTCGCGGTGATCTCCTCCACCTTGCGCTCGAGCATGTCGCTCACGCGTGCGACCGACTCGGCCGTTGCCTGGACGTCGCGGTGGAGCTGGTCGGCAATGCCCTCGACCCTTCGATCGACGACGCTGACGATCTCGGCCGGAAGGCTCGCCTGCATCTCCTTCACGGCACGCAGGGTCTGCCTGGTCGTTTCGAGGTCCGCCAGGCCGTGCAGGCTGGTGGCAAGGGCCTGGTTGTCGGAACGGATCATGCGCGCGAGGCCGGCGACTCTCGCGTCGAGCGCTTGGGACAGCCGCTCCTCCGTGCCCTCGGTCGCGCTCTGGATGCGCGAGGACGCGGCGTTCAGGCTGTCTATCGTCTCGTCGAACCGTCCGGTGATTGCGGCCCCCGCCGCCTCCGCCGCCTGCCGGCCGACCGTGCGACTCAACCGTTCGATCTCCTCGTGGAAGCGCCGGGTCATCTCCTCGACGGTCCAGCGGGTGGCGTCCGAGAGCGCCTCCGAGACCCGACCGAGCCGTTCGTCGAGCGCACGGGCGACGGACTCATCGCGCTCGGCGGTGGACTCGACGAGCGCACGGCGCAAGGCCTCGGAGTCCGAGCGGACCAGCCGGGCGAGCGCCATCACTCGTGACTCGACGGCTCGGACGGCCTCCTTCGAGACCTCAACGGCAACCTCGCGCGCGGCTTCGCGTTGTCGCTGCGTGTCCGCCTGGGTGGGTCCGGTCGGGAGGGAGGGCGACGTCGCGCCGAACCGGGCGCGAGCTTCGAGTGCCGTGAGGGCCTCTTTCGTCTCCTTCGACTCGACGCTCAGGCGGTCGTGAAGGAACTGGATGTTCTCCGCGATCGACCGCATCTGTCCGTGCGTCTGGTCGCTCTGCGTGCTGATCGCCTCGGTGACGCGGTCGTGCAGGAGCTGAAGCTGCTCCCCGAGCAGTCGCATCTGTTCCCCGACCGTCTCGTTCATCCGCCCCGAGACGTCCACATCCCGAAGCGTCAAACCCTCGATCTGGGACTGCACTGTGCTGGCCAGGTGGCCGAGCGCGGACACGCCCTGCTCCACATACGTCTGCATCGACTGAGCGACGTGCTCCGTCTCCTGCGTCACGAGCTCACCGTGCTCGCGGACCCGGGACTCGACCGTCTCCACGATCGCGCGGTCGCGCTCCGCGATGGCCTGGAAGGCGGCCACCACCTGCCTGCCGACCTCGTCGAGCTGCGCCCGGACCTCTTCCAGGCCGTGCAGGGCGACGGACCCGGCGGCCTTGGAGAGCGTCTCGATGCCCCCTGCGAGGGCGTCCTTCGCGGCTCTCGTCTGCTCCGCCATCGAGGCGATCTCGTCCTCGAGTCGGGCGGTTCTCACGGCGAGGTCCTGGAAGCGTTCGTCGCTGTGTGCGATCAGGCTGCGGATCGTCTGGTCGCGGGAGATGTTCTCGAGGATCTTTGCCTGGACGTTCTGCTTGTTACCCCCGGCGGTCCGCCAGACCTCCCCGGCGATCTCGTGCATGAGCGAGTAGGCCGTCTGCTGGATGGCGTGCAGGCCCTCCTCGAGGCGCTCCTCGACGATGTGCTGGTACGCGGCGACCACGTCTTCGGACCGGCCGTCGTGCGACGGGTGGTCGGAAGACGCGTTTCCGCTCCGGGAGAAGATGCCACGTCGCCTCGCCCGTTCTGAGCCCTCGGGCGAGGTCTGAGGGTCCGGTTGCTGCATCGGCGCTCGCATTCCGGGGCCGGCGCGGCGCGTCGGAAGAAGTGTATGGGAGCCGTGTGCCTCAGGCACGCACCTACGAGGAACTTGGAGGAACCGTCGTCGTCGCGGACGGAGTCACGAGGGTGGGCTCGCCGGTCGGCAAAACGTCGCTCGGGAACCGCCGTAGCTGCTCGTCGATCCAGCGTTGGGCGCCGGCCGGGTTTCGCAGGAGCTGCTCGACGCCGGCGGCGACTATTCGCACTCCGGGATCCCAGGGGTGATCCTCGACCGTGTCCTTGATCAGGGCTCGCGCCTCGCGGGCGGCCGTCGCATCACCCGCCCGGCCGTCCAGAGCCAGGTTGAACGCGAGCGTTTCCGCGGCTGAGATGCGCCATGGCTGGACGTCGAGAGAACGCTGGAGGGCCCACTCGGCATAGTGGGTGCGGCCCCACTGCTCGAGCGCGGACGCCGTGAGCACGAGCCCGACACGACCACAGCCATGGACAGAAGCGTGGCTACCAGGATGCGAGCGGCGGTGGCGGATGAGCTTGTCCTCAGTGTGCTTGCGGCGGGCTGCGGTTCGAGGTCTGTGGGCGAGGGCTGTGGGGCGGTCTCGGACTCCCCGGCGGCCACTCCGAGGAGCAGGAACAGAAGCGGTGTGACCACCAGGTTGAGAGGTTCGTACAGGTGGAAGACCGCCAGGGTGCTCGCGGACGCCGGAACCCACCAGGAGGACCGTCGCCGCCTGGCGAGACCTGGAGCGGCACGTGCGAGCAGGAACAGGAGCGCTGCCGTGCCGATCACACCCGTCGTCTCGAGCGACTGAAGCGGAAGGTCGTGAGCATCGCCCCAGCCCCTGCCGGCAGTGCGGACCTCGGAGGCCGATGCCGAGTTCAGATACCCGCTCCATGCGTTGCCCGGGCCCCATCCCAGCACTGGCCGGCGAGAGAAGGCTCGGAGGTTCGCGGTGTACACGGCCACGCGCTGCTGCTCACCCTTGAGGGTCCCGAACTGCTCCACCGTGGAGGACAGTCCCGTGGAGGTTGGCAGTAGTGGCGTCACCAGCGCCCAGCCGATCACCACGACGACCACCGTCACCGCCCCTGCGGGCATCCGCCGCCGGTCCGGCACTCCAAACCAGGCGCTCGCTGCCAGGGCAACAAGTGGCAGCAGGAGTGAGCTCCGCTCCCCGTTCACGGCGAGGCCGGACGTGATCACGGTGAGGATCGCGAGCAGCTTCCACGTTCTACCCTTCTCCTCCGCGATTGCCGCCGGTATGCAGGCCGCGAGGAAGGCGGCGGCGAAGATCGGGTTCCCAAGCGTCGAGCCAACGAAGCTGAGGTCAGGTACGAGCCGGTCGAGGGCCTCGGGCACGAAGCGGTACGCGAGCGCAACCGCGGAAACGACGAGACCGGTCGGGACGAGCCACCTGCGAATGTGCGACACGGCCCGCTCTGAGAAACGTGGCCCGATCACGACGAGCAAGGCGCAGATCCCCAGCAGCACGAGTCCGGTGGAGGCGAACTGCCCGATCACGCTCGTGAGGGGGTCGGCGCCGGCAACCGCCGCCACGAGGCAGACTCCGAACCAGGCGGCCGCCGGAACGCTCAGGCGTCGGCTCGCAGGGACTCCGGACGCCCAGACCAGCAGGGTTCCTACCGAGAGCAGGAGGAGCTTCGCGTCGGCGAACGGCGCGCGCGAAAGCGGGAAGAGCGCCAGGGGCACCGCGACCGCGATGAGGAACAGGCCAGCATCGAGGAGCTGGGGGCGGCGGGGTTCCACGGGAGGATTATCGGGGTGGTCCGCCGGATGACAAAGGAGGTGCCCGGGGCTCCTTTGCCGCCCCCCCAGGGGCCCCCTATACTCGTCACTTGTCCCCCATCTGTGGACGGAGGGGCGTAGCTCAAGCTGGTAGAGCACCGGTCTCCAAAACCGGTGGTTGGGGGTTCAAATCCCTCCGCCCCTGCAAGGAGAAGCATGAACAGGCAGATGAAGCGGATGCAGCGGCGCCAGGGCACCGCGGTCGATCGTGCCCACGCGGCTCCCAGCGCCCGCCGGCCTGCGCCCACGGAGAAGCGGACTCGGACCGGGCCGCGGCAGTTCCTGAAGGAGGTCCGCCAGGAGCTGAAGAAGGTGAACTGGCCGACGCGGCACGAGCTGTTCGGCTACACAGTCGTCGTGCTCGTGTCGGTGACGGTGCTCACCTCGTTCGTGTTCGGACTGGACTTCCTCTTCTCGAAGCTCGTGCTCAAGGTCTTCGGTAGCTGAGGCATCGCTCAATCCATGGACGAATCCCCTGAAGAGACCGCCTCCGCCGATCTCGCCCCCGTCGAGCTGGGCGAGGAGGTAGAAGTCGCCGTGCGCGACGCGGAGCCCATCGAGCAGGAGCTGGAGGCGCCTGAGCAGGAGCCCGAGCCGGCCGAAGAGGCGCCCGAGCAGGAGCTCGAGGCGGCCGAGCCGGCTGAAGAGGCGCCCGACTCGGTCATCGAGGATTCCTTCAAGGGGCCGGGGGAGTGGTACGTCGTCCACACCTACGCCGGCTACGAGAACAAGGTCAAGGCGAACCTCGAGTCCCGCATCCACACGATGCAGATGGAGGACAAGATCTTCGACGTCCACATCCCGATGGAGGACGTCATGGAGATCAAGTCGGGCAAGAAGCAGGTCGTGCAGCGCAAGGTGTTCCCGGGCTACCTGCTGGTGAAGATGATCTACGACAACGACTCCTGGTACGTCGTCCGCAACACGCCGGGGGTCACCGGATTCGTCGCGGCCGGCACCGGCACCAAGCCGACTCCGCTGTCGCGACGGGAGGTCGAGAAGATCCTGGCCGTGAAGAGGGAAGAGGCCAAGCCGCAGTTCCGCCTCGGCTTCGCGGTGGACGACGTGGTCCGGATCATCTCTGGACCGTTTGCGGACTTCACGGGGACCATCAGCGAGATCAACGTCGATCAGAGCAAGCTGAAGGTGCTGGTGAGCATCTTCGACCGAGAGACCCCGGTCGAGCTGGGTTTCGATCAGGTCGCGAAGGTGTAGCGAAGCTCCTACGACGCGGGAGGCCGGCCGGCCGCTTGGACCGCAGGAGGTGAATCGAGCAGATGGCCAAGAAGAAGAAGATCCTGTCCGTAGTCAAGCTCCAGATCCGCGCCGGGCAGGCGACGCCAGCTCCCCCCGTAGGCACTGCGCTCGGACAGCACGGCGTGAACATCATGGAGTTCTGCCGGCAGTACAACGAACAGACCCAGCAGTCTGCGGGCCAGGTGATCCCGGTGGAGCTCACGATCTACGAGGACAGATCGTTTACGTTCGTCACGAAGCAGCCGCCCGCCGCGGAGCTCATCAAGCAGGCCGCAGATCTCGAGAAAGGCTCGGGCGAGCCGAACCGCACGAAGGTCGCGACGCTAACGCGGGATCAGCTTCGCCGGATCGCCGAGCAGAAGATGGCCGACCTCAACGCAAACGACGTCGACGCGGCGATGGAGATCATCGCCGGAACGGCGCGCAGCATGGGCGTGGAGGTGGTCGCGTGAGCGGCAAGCGCTACGTGGAGGCGTCCAAGCTCGTCGATCTGGACCGCCAGTACCTGCCCGGTGAGGCGCTCCGCCTGATCAAGCGGCTCCCGGAGGCGAAGTTCGACGAGACCGTGGAGGTCGCGTTCCGCCTGGGGATCGATCCGCGCAAGGCCGACCAGATGGTCCGCGGGACCGTGTCGCTACCGCACGGGACCGGAAGGTCCGTCCGGGTGGCTGCCTTCGCGACCGGAGAAAAGGCGCGTGAGGCCAAGGAGGCCGGAGCCGACATCGTCGGCGGCGACGAGCTCGTCGAGGAGGTCTTGAAGGGGAACATCGACTTCGACGCCGCCGTTGCGACCCCCGACGTGATGGCCGCGGTCGGCAAGGCCGGCCGGGTGCTCGGCCCGCGCGGGCTCATGCCTAACCCGAAGACCGGCACGGTGACCTTCGACATCGGCAAGGCGGTCCAAGACATCAAGGCGGGCAAGCTCGAGTACAAGGTCGACCGGACGGGGAACCTCCACCTCGTCATCGGCAAGCGCTCGTTCGGCGAGCAGCAGCTGATCGACAACTACCTCGTCGTCATCGACGAGGTGCTCCGAGCCAAGCCGTCGGCAGCCAAGGGCAAGTATGTGAAGAGCCTGACGATCGCGACCACGATGGGCCCGGGCATCGCGATAGACACGAGTCGGCTCAAGGAGACCGAGAGCGACACCGTGGGGGCGCCCTCGTAGCCTCGCCGTGCGTTGTCGGGGCCGGGCCTGCCCGGTAGGCTTGGAGCGCCGCAGACAGCAGGGGCGCTGCACGATCCGGCCACGCCGGTACCTGCCGAGGCGAACGGCATGCGCCACCGAGGCGCCTCCGCAACCGTCTGCGGGGGCGTTTTCGTTAGTCGGGAGGCAGGATGCCGAACGCTGAGAAGGTCGAGAGAGTCGCGGTTCTCGCGGAGCGGATCAAGGGCTCGCAGGCTCTCCTGATCACCGAGTACCGCGGCCTGTCCGTGCACGACGCGACCGAGCTTCGCCGGTCCCTCTCGGACATGGCGCGATTCTCGGTCGTGAAGAACACGCTGATGCGCCGCGCCGCCGGGGACGTGGGCGTCGACGCGCTGGACCGGCTGCTCGAGGGTCCGACGGCCGTCGCGTTCGTCTTCGGAGATCCTGTCGCGGCAGCGAAGCGGATCGTGGAGGCGGCGAAGCGGTTCCCGGCCCTGGTCCTCAAGGGTGCCTACGTGGAAGGAAGGGTCCTTCTGGCCGAGGACGCGCGCGCCCTTGCCGATTTGGAGTCGCGCGAGGTGATGCTCTCGAGGATCGCCGGAGCGCTGAAGTCCGAGATGTCGCGCGCGGCCTTCATGCTTCGGGCGCTTCAAGGCAGGTTCCTTGCGCTGCTCGATGTCTACAAGGAGAAGGTGCCGCCGGGCGAGCCCATTGCCACCGAGGAAACGACTGCCGCCGATGCGGAGCTGGCAGATACCGTGGAAGGAGACGTGTGATGGCCACGAAGAAGATGGAAGCCGACGAGCTTCTCGACCAGTTCAAGGAGATGACCCTTCTCGAGCTGTCGGAGTTCATCAAGAAGTTCGAAGAGACCTTCGACGTGCAAGCCGCAGCCGCCGTACCGATGGCGATGACCGCCCCCGGCGCCGCGCTCGCCGGCGCCGCCGAGGAGGTCGAAGAGCAGACCGAGTTCGACGTCGTGCTGGCGGCGGTCGGCGAGAAGAAGATCCAGGTGATCAAGGAGGTGCGTGCCCTGACGACCCTCGGCCTCAAGGAGGCGAAGGACCTCGTCGATGGCGCGCCCAATCCGGTCCTTGAGAAGGTCAACAAGGAAACAGCCGACAAGGCCAGGGAACAGCTCGAATCGGCGGGCGCCACCGTCGAAGTGAAGTAGGCCGAAAGGCCGAATTCTCGACGCGGAACCCCTGTTGGAAGGGTCGGAGGCTGGCGTTTCGGCTCATCGGCCCTCGTCCGGCTGCTATGCTCCGCTGGGTTCTGTAGTGCGCAACGTCATCCCCGAACCAGCGAAGGGGGCGCGTATCCGATGAAGGACGAGAAGACGTTCGGACAGCGTCTACGGGAGACGCGGGTTCGGGCGGGGTTGTCGCAATCGGACCTCGAGGAGATCTCAGGGATTCCGAAGGCGCGGCTCTCGCGCTATGAGAACGGGCACGTCGCACCCTCGATCCAGACGCTCGAACGCCTCGCCAAGGCGCTCTCCGTCTCCGAAGCGTCGCTCCTTGGTGACCAGCGGGCGATCCTCGAGCAGTTCTTCCAGGTGCTCTACGACCGGGGCGTGCCGGTCGGCTCCAGCGAGCAGGCGGCAACCCTCGCGAACGCGGTGGCGGACATGTACTTCGCGATGCACGCTCCGGAAGCCGAGGGGCTGCTGCCGCCGGATCCGGAGGCAGCCGTGGCCTCCTCTCCGCTCACGACGGTCGGGGACCTGCTCGGCGGTAACTGACCCGCTCGAGCTCGTAACCACCTCCAGCTCGCAGGCTCCTAGAGCCTGACAAGGGGCTTCCTCAGCAGAGCCCACAATCGCGCCCACACCCGCGCGAGGAAGGGACGCTGGAACTCGACCGACAACGTCACGCGTCCCCGGATGGTGCCACTCCAGACGGCGAGTCCCTCGCGCACGCGCATGGGCTCGTTCGTCTTCATGACTCCCATGCCTTCGGGCACCTTGATCTCGATCCGCGCGCGTGCCGGCTTGATCGTGGGCTGGGCCTGAATGGTCAGCCGGTAGATGCCGCCCGCCTCGTCGCCCTGCCACGCGTGGGCAAGCTCGAAACGGTAGCCGAGTGTCGTCGTCTCGCCTGCGTCGGCGCGGGCGAAGGAGCGGAACATGGGGATCCCGTTCAGGCGGAGAGGCTGCACGCTCCCCGGGCCGCCGTCTTGCGTCGCGCTGTCAAGCGTGCACGTTCTCGCGCAGAACGTCTCGACCCACCAGAGGGTGTCCCCGGCCTCGAGTCCGTTGGGTTCGTATGGTCCGAGCACCTCGTCTGGAGGGCGGTCCGCGGGGGCACCGTTTGCCAGTACGACGGAGACGTCGGCGGAAGCCGAACCGTCCTCCCGGAGCGCGACCGAGTAGGTCAGGCGCTCGTCCAGGTAGTAGTCGACCTTGTTGCCGGCCGCGTTGTTGAGGAACACGCCCAGGTAGTCCTCGGAAGGTGAGAGGGATCCGTCGATCCCCGCCTCCTTGAAGGCCCTCTCGACCTCGGGGTCGGCGGCGTGCAAGACGAGGTGCCCCCCGCTCGCGGCGGTCACCAGGGCGCGAATCGCCGCGGTGGGGTCCGTGTACTGGCCCTGCAGGAACAGAGCCAGCACGCGGGAAGCCGACTCTCCGAGCATCCTCTTGCGCATCGCACGCGAGAAGCGTGCGTAGGCCTCGTTCGTCATGAACGAAACGGCGTTCTCGGCGGAGAGCCGGATGCCGAGCGCCGGATCCTCGATCGGGCCGGTGGCACGCAGCATCTCGGCGAGCGCGCCGGGGTCGACGAAGATCGTGCCGTCGAGGCGGACGCCCTTCACTCGCTCATAGAGACGCTCGATGGCGGTTCCGACCTCCGGGGTCGAGGGCGACATGTTGATGTTGCGCCAGTAGCCCGCGCCGCCGAACTCCTCGTACAGGCGAGCGAAGTCCTGCGAAGGCGGTGCGATCTCGTCGGACGGGATGTCACGTAGCCTGGTGATGTCGCGGAAGGGCGCGAAGGACATCACTCCGCCGTCGATGGTGAGCACGCTGTAGAGGCCGATGAACCCGCCGGTTCCCCGCAACTCGGCCGGGTTCTGAACCGCGACGAAGTAGTGTCTCGGGCCGTCGGCGCCGGCGAAAGCCGGTAGCGCTCCGAGCACGGCTTCGGCCGACACCGCGACCCGCGCGGCCTCGTCGACTGGACCGAGTATCAGATCCCGGGCTTCAGCGACCTGGGGCAGCATGAACGTCCGGGAGAGGCCGTTCGCCAGATCCTGGGCTCGCCGAACCCGGCCGGCGGCCGAGGCGACCACGCCTTCGATCGACCTCACCGCGTCCAGGCGAATCCTGCCGGACACCGGCGCCAGATCGGACAGGTCGCCGGGGAGGTTCCCGATGGCTTCGGTCACGTCCTCCCCGGCCCCAGCTGTGAGCTCCCCGATCCGGGCGAGGTCCCGGACGGCGTCGTACGTGCGGCCCGCGAACGGCACCACGGCCCACATGCCGACGAGCGGCCCGGCTGTCGCGTCGGAGGCGAGTGCGAACTCCTCACGCGCCCTGCCGAACGACACCTGCGCGCCAGACAGGTCGCCGCTCAGCAACCGGTCTCGAGCCTCCTCGAGCAGCACTCGCCCCGAGTCGAACCGCTCCCGTGCTCCAAGCACCGTCACGGCGGAGGCCGCGGCCGACCCGGCAAGCACGACGCAGAGACCGAACGACCCGTGCCCCGCCCCATCGAGCGACTACGTCGGTGAACCTCCCCATGCCGCAGCCCGCATCCAGCACGACCTTCCCAGCCACGTCGTCAGGCCCGAGGCCGGTCTTCTGGCGGAACGTGTCAGCTGATTCGTGACTCTCCTCGGCGTCGAGCTGAAGCCGTGGGAACGAGGTCCATTCGAATCCAAACGAGTCCGCGTAGCTCGATGGCGGAGTGAAACGCGGGATCCCTCGCACGACCGGGAACGTGTGACGCCCGCAGGAGTAGTTGTCCGCGCCACGATTCAGCGACTGCCCGCAGACGGGGCACACGAGTAGCTCGAGGAGCCAACTTCTCTCGATCCAGGGTCCCATCGCCACAGACAGTCTCAAGCGTTCCCCATCGAGGGAGGACATCCCAACTCTAGCTGTCGTACCGCGGCGACCAAACAACCCTGCCTCACATTCACCGCAGAGCACTGGACGTTCGCTAAGGTCCGGAGAGAGTGTCGAGAAGAGGGGAGAAGTGGCCGCCCGCGGGGTCCTTCGCATCATCACGCGGCTGAACATCGGCGGTCCGGCCCGGCAGGCGATGCTGCTGACTGAGGCGCTGCCGAGCCGCGGCTTCCCCTCGCATCTGCTCCACGGATCGGTCTCGCCGGGGGAGGGTGAGTTCGATCTCCCGCTCGGGATCCCGGCGACCGGGATCCCGGGGCTACGCCGCGAGATCCGACCGGCAGACGACGCCAAAGCCCTACGGCACCTGCTCGGCCTCGTCCGGGCACACTCACCTGCGGTGGTGCATACGCACCTCGCCAAGGCTGGGGCGCTCGGCCGGATCGCCGCCCGCAGGGCGCGAGTCCCGGTGATCATCCACACCTACCACGGGCACGTCCTCCAGGGGTACTTCTCGTCCGCGGCGAGCCGGGCGGCCCTTGTGGCCGAGCGGCGGCTGGCCCGGTTGAGCGACGCCCTCATCGCCGTCTCCGACGCGGTTCGGGACGACCTCGTGTCTCTGGGCGTGGGTCGGCCGGAGCAGTGGCGGGTGCTCCCACTCGGGCTGGATCTCTCCGAGCTCCTCGCCCCCCTTCCGGACCAGGGGGCTGCCCGGCGGGCGGTCGGGCTGCCCGAGGCAGGCTCAGTCGTCGGGGTCGTGGGCCGATTGACCGCGATCAAGGATCACCGGACCTTCCTGGAGGCCGCCGCACGGATCGCGCAGAAGCGACCGGAGGTGACCTTCGTGGTTGCGGGCGACGGCGAGCTTCGCGAGGGGCTCGAGGTGCAAGCTCAGCGACTGCTCGGCGATCGGTGCCGATTCCTTGGCTGGGTGATGGACCTTCCGAACCTGTATGCGGCGCTCGATGTCGTCGTCCTGACGTCCAGGAACGAGGGGACGCCCGTAGCCTTGATCGAAGCGGGGGCCGCGGCGCGTCCTGTAGTGGCGACCCAAGTCGGCGGAGTCTCCCACGTGGTCCGCGACGGCGTGACCGGCCTACTTGTCCGCCCTGGGGATCCCGTCTCGATCGCGGCGCAGGTACTGCGTGTGCTCGAAGACCCCGGTCTGGGCAGGTCGCTCGGAGCGGCGGGTCGGGAATGGGTCC
>Ga0299915_10002451_pt1 | contig 13595 bp, 15 predicted proteins | sample RVTome_13_FD_200263 | JGI IMG/M metagenome (GOLD analysis project Ga0299915, IMG submission 200263) | Soil microbial communities from uranium-contaminated site in the Upper Colorado River Basin, Wyoming, United States - RVT92D227 (version 2) ...
ATCGCCCAGGTAGCAGTAAGCAATCTCGCCGAGATGCTTGTCGCAGTGCTCTGTCATGGTCAGTATGTCGCATAGCATCTGGGTGGGATGGAACTGGTCGGTTAAGCCGTTCCACACCGGCACGCCTGCATACTTGCCCAGGATCTCCACCAGCTCTTGACCAAAGCCACGGTATTCGATCCCGTCGTACATATGTCCCAGCACTCTGGCCGTGTCTTTCATTGACTCTTTGTGGCCGATCTGGGAGCCGGTTGGTCCCAAGTAGGTGACATTTGCGCCCTGGTCATAGGCTGCCACTTCAAAGGCGCAGCGCGTGCGGGTGGAGGTCTTTTCGAAGATCAGGGCAACATTTTTGCCCTTAAGCGTCTGCTGCTCATAACCACCATATTTGGCCGCTTTGAGGTCAGCGGACAGCTTGAGCAGGAACTTTAACTCTTCTGGAGTAAAGTCAAGCTCTTTGAGAAAGTTGCGGTTGCGTAAATTGAATGCCATGTTAAAATCTCCTTCTTTGAATTGATAGAATTTTCTTATTATTAACGAATATCGATTGAATCACCCAAATCGGGTTCATCCACGTGCCCAATTTAAAGCTTCCTCCAGTCGACCGGCAGGGAATTGCTTTTCTTCCGCCCGGGTAAATGGACCCACAAGGCGGGTAAACCACCCGATCCATTTCTGGTCGCCCACGAAAGCTGCCCGGTGGATGTGTTTATAGTCTCCAAAGCCGAACTTGAAGTCCTGTTTGGCTGATTCAAAGTCGCCATAAAACTCAAAGTCAGCAAATTTAACCACCAAGCTGACCTGGTCGCCAGTTTTCAAGCACTCCCCGAGTGCATCCAGGAACTGCTGGTATTCAGAGCTTATTACTTTACCGCTGAAATGCACCGCCAGACAGACTCCTATGGATTGCGGGAGAAGTTCAATCATGACAGTAGCACGCCTCCAGCCAACACGATGATTGTGAGCACGAATAGCAGGGAAAGAAGGACAACTAAAAATTTCAACCAGACACCATAACCGACCCTGGCGATAGCCAGACCACCCATCACGACTGCAGAGGTAGGGGTGATCAGGTTCACCAGGCCACTGGCAGCCTGGTAGGCGGTTACAACCAGTGCTGGGGACACGCCTGCGAAATCAGCCAACGGGGCCATGATCGGCATGGAGACGGTCGCCAATCCAGAACTGGAGGGGATCAGGAAGGATAGTGGGAGGTAAAGCAAATAGGTGACAATGATGAAGCCCACACTACTCAGACCTGCGACCGCTTGTTCTGCCCAATATAAAACCGTGTCGGTAATCAGACCATTGTTCATAATCACGGTGATGCCACGTGCCACGCCGATGATCAGTGCCACACCCAACATATCTCGGGCTCCATCGACGAAGGTGTTCACCAGATCCTTTTCCGATAGCTTGCCAATGATCCCGATCAGGATGCCGAAGAACAGGAAGCAAGCCGTCATCTCAGGGAACCACCACCACCAGGTGGGGATAGCGAAGCCCAAGTCTTCCCAGGGGATCACGCCGTACACCATCACCACAAAGGCCAGGAAGAAGAACAAAAGGATCACTTTGTGACGGGTGGTAAATTTCCCAAAGTCGGTACCCTTACTACTGCCAGACATGAACTGCTTCTCGTTTTCGGCTTTCATATCATAGATCAGCGATTTGGTTGGATCTTTCTTCACCTTCTCGGCGTAGCGCATCACGAAGAAGATGCCGAGGATTGTGCCAATCACCAGGAGCACCACTCGCCCAATCAGCCCATCGCTGAGGGTAGTACCAGCGAAACCGGAGGCGATGCCTGTGGCAAAGGGATTGACGGTGGATCCCAGGCAGCCAATCCCGGCTCCCAGCATGATGAGGGCAGCGGCGCTGAGAGCGTCGTAACCGGCGGCTAACATCACTGTGATGATCAAGGCGTAAAAGGCGAGCGTTTCTTCAGCCATGCCGTAGGAAGTGCCGCCGATGGCAAAGATAGTCATTAGGATGGGGAACATCCATTTCTCTTTGCCCTTGAGTATGCTCACCACCCAGGCAATCCCGGCGTTGATGGCACCGGTCTTCATCGTCACACCCAGGAACCCGCCGATGATGAGCACGAACATGGCAACGTCAATAGCGCCGAAGAGCTCGCCATAGTTCCATACATCTACATTGCCGGTCTCATCCTGAATGCCGTACATCCCGCTGATGGGTCCCTTGAGAGCGCTGGACAGCAGCTTTTGCGGGTTGGATTCCACCTGGTGGTATGTGCCCGGTAATGGTGCGCCTTCTGCGTCGTAGTCATACGAGCCGGCCGGGACGATCCAGGTGGCAAGTGCAATCACGACCAGCAAGAGGAACAAAATCGTAAAAGCACTTGGAAAGGTGAACTTCTTTTTGGTTTTTTCTTTAGCCATGGCTTTTTTCTCCTCATAAAAAATTGGTCTTTATAAAATACCAGCAGGTTATACCCTGCTGGCTGTCTCATAATCTAATGAATCCTCGTAATGAGCGCAGTGAATAAAAAAACACTCCATAAGAAAAGCTATTTACCATTACCCACCCTGGTTTGATTTTCAAATTTATACAGGATTTCAAGCAACCAATCTGGCTCATCCCCCTTGCTCACAAAGGCATCTGCACCTGCCTTTAGCAGCTTTCGGCTGTTTTCAAAGTCGCTGCTCATGACAATGACAGTCGGTCTGGGCTCGAGCTTATGGAGTCTGGCGATCAGGTCCTCAATGTAGATGCCAGGCAGCTCACTATCTAAAAGCACCAGGTCTGGGATGTGTTTTTCAGCCAGCTCGAGCAAACTCTCGGTATCCCCCGACTCGCCAATGAGATCAAATTCTTGATGCTCATCGAGCAATGTCTTAAGCGCCCAACGAACTTGCGTATGATGATCCGCTAGAATTATGCGCATAAAGTTTGCTCCCGATGATTATTGATGTTCCTGGTAATCCTATTTGAAGAGCTCGAGTGTCAGGCGCGTGAAAGAATTTAGACCTTGGGTTAATTACATCATCAATATAGCAAATTCGCTGTCCATAAACAACAACATTAAGGGGAGTACGGGGTCTAGTTTTTTTAGTCCGAAAGATTAGCCGAAAGGATAGGTATGGGTTTTATCATGAAAATTAATCAGGTACCTAATTATCCTTTTCTGCTAGGTTGTGCTTCTGTGATGGTAGCTGCCTGGAACAGACCTTACGCCTCTATTCGGCTGGATAGATACGATCAGATGGCCATATCTAAACCATTCCCGATTCACTGCCTCTGTAATATCTCAATTATCCTAGACCGACTCCACCTCAAAGACATGGTATCCCCACGACGGCATGTCGAGATAGAGCCCATGGATGGAGAGGTCATCTCCGTTCCTGTCGTACACCGCTAGGCTCAGCCGATCGCAAAGCCGCCAGGTCCGACCGGTGAGATTGTCCCACGGCAGAATTAGACAACATTGACTCTGGTGACTGGCGTAATTCACTGCAACCAGGCGCCGGAGATCTCCCGGTCCACTCCATGTGAAGGTGACGAACGCCTCATTGCTCCCATTCCCTTCCCAGGCGGGGCGGGTGTCGAGAAGCTGCCAATGTCCGTCGCGGAAAGCGGGGTCTTTTAAGCAAGCGATAAGACGATCGTAGAATGATGATATCGAAGTGTCCAGCTTTTCGACTGGTCCCCGCCCGAGGTGCATCGGGATCCGTACTCGCTTGCCCTCTCGCTGTCCTTGGTGGAAAAAACGTAGCCCTGGGGTGAGGAAAGTGATCACCGCTGCCGCCTGGTGTATATCTGGTATGAAGGTGGCAGCGGCGCGGGGCTCATCGTGGTTCTCAAGAAAACGAGCCAGGTGATCCTGGAATTCGAGCCCGGCCAGCAGGTGCTCACGGACAGGGCGTACGTACCCATGCACAAGGCGGTCGTACAGCCGCTTGTCGTACGTGTAGTCAAATCCCTGCAGCTGAAGGGTCCACTCAAGGTCCCAGTAGACCTCGGCAAGGAAGAGGAAGCTGGGGACCTTGGCTCGGATAGCCGCAGTAACCCATGGCCAGAATGGAGATGCAGTGATTCCCCAGGTCCTCTCAAAGATTTCCGGCAGGACCAACATCGCCATGTCGCAACGGACGCCATCGCACTGGCCTGCGATCCGTTGGAGCTCTCCAAGCATGGCTTCCTGAAGCGCCGGATTCCCGTAGTTCAATTGCAACGTATCGGACCAGCCAGCAAAGTATGGGTCTCGGCCATAGGCAAGGATACAGCTTCCATTGACCGTGGCGAGGTGCCGGTAGTTCTGGGGTTCCGCGGTAAGTCGCTCCTCCGTACCTTCGACAAAGAATTCTGGGTGCTCATCCACCCAACGATGGTCCGGGGCGACGTGGTTGGGGACGAAGTCGAGGAGTAGCCGTAATCCGCGCATGTGCAGGCGTTTACGCAGTCGGGCGAGAGCGTCATCTCCCCCGAAGTCTCTGTGGACGTGATAGTCGCTGACGGCGAAGCAAGACCCGGAGACATCGTTTTCATGGAAGTCAGGCAGGAGGCGTTGATATTCCGCTAGCCACTCAGGATTCGACGCCGATACGCGGCGAGCAGCTTCACCAGTCTGCCAGACACCGAGAAACCAGACCAGATCAAACCCGTCGTGGGCGAGCTGATCCAGCTCTGCATCGGTGATGTCGTCCAGAGTTGCCGGTCGACCTAGCCCAATGGAAAGCTCGGACAGTCGCACGCGGGTGTTGATCTGAAAAAGGGAAGGATATCTAGGGGAGGACATCACTGCTTCCTATTCTTTCCCGCCCACTTGTTCCCGGACAATACGTGCCTCAAGCCGTTCCTTCGGCGTCATCAGTGCGTCGGACGCTTGAACGCGCCCGAAGAGGTCCAGCAAGCGGGCAATGCTTCCTGTCCAGCCTGTCTGGTGGCTAGCCCCGAGACCCGCGCCGATGTCCCCATGAAAATACTCGTAGAAGAGGATATAGTCACGCCAGTATGGGTCCTCCTGGAACTTTGCATTGCCTCCGTAGACGGGGCGGCGTCCGCTCTCGTCCTTGAGGAAGATGCTGGCAAGCCGCCTGGAAATCTCCCGTGCTACTTCGAATAGTGTCATCCGGTTGCCGGAACCGGTGGGGCACTCGACGGTAAAGTCGTCACCATAGAAGGAGTAGAGGTTCAGCAGCCCGCGGACGATGAGAACGTTGACAGGCATCCAGACCGGCCCCCTCCAATTCGAGTTACCACCAAACATTCCCGTGTTCGACTCGGCAGGCAGGTAGGACACGGTGTACTCCTGGCCGCTGATCTGGAAGATGAATGGGTGGTCCTGGTGGTACCGGGAGAGTGACCGGATGCCGTAGGGGCTCAGAAACTCGTTCTCGTCCAAGAGGTAGCCAAGGACTCTCTCAAGCCGTTTCTGTGAGAGGGGTGACAGCAACCTTCGTCCAGCATAGCCGATATAGCCCTCTGCCGTTGGGGCGACCTGCGCCATGACCTCGGGGTAGCGCTCCCTGAATAGATTGATCAGCTCTCTTAGCCTGGGGTATTTGGTGGCGAGGTCCTGCTCGAATATCGTGCTCGCGCAGAGTGGGAGCAGCCCCACCATGGAACGCACCTTCAGGCGCGTGGCCGATCCATCGGGCAAGCGGAGGACGTCGTAGAAAAACCCGTCCGTCTCGTCCCACATCTCATCGTGGTGCTCGCCAATCCGATCCATAGCGTAGGCGATCCACATGAAGTGCTGTAGGAAGCTGAAGGCGTACTCCTCATATTGCGGATCGTGATCAGCCAGGATGAGGGCTATCTCCATCATGTTCTGGCAGTAGAAGGCCATCCAGGCGGTGCCGTCAGCCTGCTCCAGAGATCCCCCGGTGGGGAGCGGCGCACTGCGGTCAAAGACACCGATGTTGTCAAGACCCAGGAATCCGCCCGCAAAGACATTACGCCCCTGTGGATCCTTACGGTTCACCCACCAGTTAAAGTTGAGTGTAAGACCATGGAATGAGCGCTGTAGAAACTTGATGTCCTCCCGTCCAAGGTTCCGCTCCACCTTGTAGAGGAAGAGTGTAGCCCAGGCGTGGACGGGTGGGTTCACGTCGCTAAAGTTCCACTCGTAGGCTGGGATCTGGCCATTCGGATGAGCGTAGAGGCTCCGCAACATCAATAGGAGTTGCTCCTTGGCGAAGTCAAAGTCGACAAGCGCGATAGCAACTGTGTGGAACGCCAGGTCCCAGGCGGCATACCATGGGTACTCCCACTTGTCGGGCATGGAAATGACGTCACCGTTGAACATGTGGAACCACTCAGCATTCCTCACACTCCGCTTCGCAGCCCCAACGAGCGGATGCGCCTCGTGCTCCTTGAGCCAAGTGTCCACGTCGAAGAGGTAGTACTGCTTCGACCAGAGCATCCCTGCAAGGGCCTGTCGATGGATCCGCCTCTCGTCCGTGCTGAGTGATGGAGGCGTGATCCGGTCATAGAACTTGTTGGCGTCGGCCAGGCGCGCCGCGACCATAACGTCAAAGACCTCTCCAAACGGCTCGACCGCCGAAGTGGCAGACAACCGCAGGCGGACAACCGCCGAACCACCGGCGGGCACGTCGAGTATGTAGCGGGCTGCGGCTTTTGTGCCGGTCTTCCCCGGATTGACGGCTTCGGTGTTTCCTGAGACGACGTACTGGTGGAAGGCGTCTTTGACCCAGGGAGATGTGTTCGGCTGGCCCCACAGGCGTTCGGCGTTAGTCTCGTTTTCTGTGAACAACAGCTCCGGTGCCCCGTCACAGGAGAGGGTGTAATCACCCATCTCCGGGTGTGAAGCACGGATAATGCCATCAGCCTCGCGCAGGCTCGGCTTCGGTGTATTGGCTTTCCACGCCCAGGTGTTCCGGAACCAGAGTGTCGGAAGCAGCTGGAGCCGGGCGGCCTCGGGCCCACGGTTGTGGACCGTGACTCGGATTAAGATATCCTCCGGGCTACCTTTGGCATACTCGACGAAGACGTCGAAGTACCGGTTATCGTCGAAGATGCCGGTATCGATCAGCTCGTACTCGAGCTCCTCCCGCGACCGGCGCTGGTTCGTTTCCACCAGGTCTCGATACGGGAATTCACGCTGCGGGTACTTGTAGAGGTACTTCATATAGGAGTGCGTAGGCGTCGAGTCGAGGTAGAAATAGTACTCCTTGACGTCCTCGCCATGATTCCCCTCACTGTTGGTGAGCCCGAAGATGCGTTCCTTGAGGATGGGATCACGCTCGTTCCAAAGGGCGAGGGCAAAGCAGAGGAGCTGCCTGTCATCCGAGATTCCACCGAGGCCGTCTTCACCCCAGTGATAAGCCCGCGACCGGGATTGGTCATGGCTGAAGTAATCCCAGGCATTTCCATCCTGGCTATAATCCTCACGGACCGTACCCCATTGTCGTTCGCTTAAGTAAGGTCCCCATTTCTTCCAAGGGATGCCCGCTTCTCGGGCGTCGTTCAAACGCTTCTGCTCTGTCACATCGATGAAGTGATGTGTTTTGGTGGGTTTTACTGCAGTCGCCTTCTGTCCATGCTTGGGTTGGGCTGATCCCTGCGAGTTGGATCGATCATTTGACATAGTTAGCTCCTGAAATTATAAAACTCAGGGTGAGCCACGCAATGCAGCCCACCCAAATTATCCTATTTTCGCTATCAGGGAGCGAGTGATCAACCTGCCAACAGTTTTTGCTTGGCAGCCGCAAACTCTTCTTCAGTAAGAAGTCCCTGGGCTTTAAGCGCACCCAGACGCTCAAGCTGCTTGATCATATCGTCCTGAGGGGCAGATATATTTTCTGGTACCGGTTGGGCGTGCTGGTCTTCCGCCTCAAGCATAGACATCTCTTGATCGGTTGGCTCTTGTCCTTCGATACCCAGCTCTTCCATGGCAGAATCGAGCTGTTCCTCGGTAAGATCCTCAGGCTTCTGGCCAGTATGTTGCTCGACCTGTTGCACTTCACTTTGGCTCATTTTAACAGCACTGGTCCCAGCTGCAATCAGCACTGCACCTCCGATGATCATCCTTCTACGCATTCTTCTGCGCATCCGACGGTGCCTGCGCATGACACCCCTTCTCATTGGGCCTCTTCCTGGACCCATTCCTCGTCTTCGCATGGTTTTGCTCCTTTCATTATTCAACTTAGGGTGAACCGCGTATTGCCGGATCACCCGAATTGAGTTTACCTGCTATACGGGAATTAACGATCAGCCAACCAGCAGTTTTTGCTTGGCAGCTGCAAACTCTTCATCCGTTAGCACGCCCGACTTGTGTAGCTCGGCAAGCTGTTGAAGCTTGGCGGTCAAATCTGACTCAGGCGCTGCAGGAGCCTGCACTGGTGGGGGCGGGGGTGGCACATAGGCAGGCTGCTGAGCCTGTGTATCAGCTGCGCCCTGTTGATAAGCCTGGTCGTACTGCTGCTGCGCAGCCGCATCTTGCTGAGCATATTTCTGGTTTTGGTGGTGATGTACAGCACCAGCAGTACCAGCAACGACCGCCGTGCCTACAGCAACGCGAGCTATACTTCTTCCTACCATCCTTCTACGCATCATTTTGACCTCCTGGTCAATCTCACAATTGGTTATTTAATTCCGGCTACCCTTCAGCCTTGGAAAATATCTCCATTACTTCATTCACTACCTGGAAGGGGATCCGCTCATGCATCACCATCCGGCCATTTGCCTTGGTCACAGCCTCAGCGAACTTAATCGCCCATAGGTTTTCGACCATCAACAAGGCAGCGGTGGTGTTGTCTTCCAATTCCTGGCTGATCATCTCGATATCTTCGACCTGGATCATTCCGCTGATTTCGACCTGGAGTGGATCGAAGATGGCGATCGTTGCGGAATCCATCTGTTGCAGCTCGAGTGTCTGATATTTGCCATCCTGGACCATGACGATGACCAGATCAATCACCCGGACGATCTTGTTTTGCACCAGCTCTCGCAGAGCTGGAAGGATCTCTCCACTGAACTTATTACCCTTGAATTCAAGCGCGAGAAAGTCAATTGGACCGTAAGTCATTAGATTTCTCCTTTCGCTAAAAATAGTATCTAGTCTTGTTGAGTTGAGATTGGGGTGCGCACGTGATTCCTGCACGCCTACCCCCAATCCCTAACATTATTGTGTATCTTCTGCTCGTATTAATTGATACCTTACCCGACACAGTAACTGTTGCTGATCGGGATGTTGACCTTTCTGATATTACACAACCGGCTGGGCGGGAGGTGGTGTGTAACCAGGTATGCGATTACGGTTTTGATAGACGTTGCTGCTCCAGTGCATCAGGTCGATCACCACCGCCATAAAAAGCCAGAACCAGTCCCAGCCATACAGACCAATACCCGGACTCCACAGGATCACATACATGAGTGTGGTGAACGGCAGGAAGATGATCCCCAGGATCGGCCACAGCCAGCTTCCACTGAACGCATTGCTGAACATGGTTGGACGAGCTATCCAGATGATCAGCGTCCCTAAACGCGGGAACATCCCCGCAACCATTGCAAATAGACAAGGCATTTTATTATTCTCCTTAAAATCGAATCAGATATGTTTAACTCTTTCGGATGTCAGTCACTAGCTGAACGGCATCCCTAAAATCGTTGGCATAAAAGCCTAGCGGCCTCCGTGAGCCATCTCGTCGATACACACAGCCACCGCCAGGATGAGCACATCATCCTGACCAGGATCAATGGAAACGCCGTAGCTGTCGCGCAGGCGGAACCACTTCTTGGAGACTTCCGCCACCTTATCGCGCCCTTCTCCAATGGTGTACTCGTGATCCAGTATGTTGCCTTTCACCTCCAAATCTGGTCCGCCCTTGATCTTAACCACCCAGCGCTCGCGCAAGGGGGTGATCAGGGCTTTCTTGACCGTGGCGATATTCTCACCATGTGGTCCTTCGATCTCCATGCTGTCTTTAATCCGCAACATGCGCTCCTGGATCTTAGCCAGCTCGGTACCATGTGCATCCTCAAAGATCAGGGTCTGGCGCACTCGCAGCGCTTTCCCATCTACCTTGAACACTTTCTGGCCTTGGGCGTTCTCGATCCAGAAATCATCCCCGATTGCCACCATCTTCTGGCGCATCTGGTATTGATTTCCCCCGCCGCCTGGTCGCCCAAGCTGGCGATCATCGCGCCGCTCTTCTCGTCTACCTCGCATAATATAACCTCCTTAATTCATTGGGTGGGGCTTATGGGTCTTACCGTCCTGTCAGCCCCATTGGAAATGATCATTCCGCTGCTAAGGCAGCCATGAGGAAGACTATTCCACGTTAATTTTGAGCCCACCCATCATACCAGCCACGGCGTTGTATACCAACGCCACAACCCACCCTGCTAACGCGCCGACAAGAGCCGCAAGCAGAGCGCGTAAAAAGACCAGGCCAAAGGTGTAAAACGAATAGACAGTCCAGTTGCCCAGGTTCATATCGATAAACCAGGATTGGGAACCGAAGATCCAGCCCAGGATCCAATAGTACAAACCAAAGACGAACGTCCAGAAAGCAGCCAGGACAGCACCATACAAAACGAATGAACCGACATTGACCGATTTGATTGTCTTCATTTGTAGAATTCTCCTTTTCTTATATTTGAAATTAGACTTTCATTTTATGCTCTCACCTCGGGAGAAAATGCTGTGCGGGGAACCATGCCGCAGTCGATGCCCGAGATGACATGCAATTCAAGTTTTATTGTTTCGATTCGCATCCTCCTTTGTTCCTAAATTTGTTTGGCGTACTTGTTCAGAGTGTCCAGGAGCGAATCTGACGTCTCCGTCTTGCTCATGAAAGCCTAAACAATAGCTTGAAGCAGCTCTTTGTTGTAGTCAAAATTGCTGCGCATGTAAGCAATGAGAGCAGATTCCGATTCATCTCCAATATATCAGATTCGCTCTCCCTAAACAACAACATTAAGGGGAGTTCCGGGTCTAGTTTTTTTGGTCCGAAAGATTAGCCGAAAGGATAGGTATGGGATTTATCCGTGTAATCCTTTGACCATTGTAAACACACACCCTATAGCTAATTGTATTTGATAGCAAACAGATAGTTTTTGAGATGCGAATTTCTGTATTAAGATACCAGACACCTATTGGTCATTTGCTTCCAATATCCACCCATAATGTATCCAGTTTTTTATCAACTCTCGTTCTTAATAATCGCCTGGTGGACGCTGAAAACGTGATTGTCCCAGAGCCGCCAGGAGTGCCAGAATCCTTTGGAGTTCGTTGTTACCATATGGGTTAATGAGAATGACTATCAAAACAGCCACAAGATTTAGCGTCACAGTCTTTATCGGGTTCAGTTAAGGTAGCTTGAGAGAAGAGATGATTGTCTCGCCCACCAGCTGGGCTTCTCCGTCCAAGCTGTAACCAGATTCGCAATGACCGAGGGTGCTGAAGATGAATCCGAATTCAAGGTCACCACGCGTGATGGCTGGCTGACCGTTGCCATCGTGATACCAGATCTCGGTAATCTCTCCGGTGGGGCAAATCAACAACACACGCTGTGCGGGTTGCCCTGCGATATCCAATGTCGCTTGTGGAATAAATTCACCATGACCCACACCTGTAGGCCAGAGTGGTATCTCTTCACCAATCTGTCTGAAGGTCATGCGGATGTTCGCTTTTTGGGAATCATTTATCGAATGCAGATTAAGCGCATGACCGATCATTAATGGATCGCCTGTTGTGACCTCTTCCACAGTCCAGTCATCTGGTAGCCTGATTGAGAAGTTATAAACGGGGTTAGTACATGTCATCCAATCCTGATAAGTTGCCGGATCAATGGGCAGGGCTGTGGGGATCGGGGTTTGGACAGAAGTGTTTGATGTGGGTTCTTCAAACTGGAAGCCCTGCAGGAAGCGATTATTTAGATCCCAATCTTCAATCTCGCTCGAGTGCTCAATTATTATCATATACAATTGACCAGCCCTGGCGAAGAAATATCGGTCATTGGCAGAGGATTGTGGACTGCGCTCATGGCGAAAGTGGATAGCGGTTGTCCCAGCGATTTGCTCATCTGGTATTCTCACCTCACCCAATAGATAATGATCGGTCAGCCATTGCAACAAATCTACCCCCTCAGGAGGGCGATACTCATCACGGTTAGCAGGATGAGCGACACCCCAAGTTTCAGTCCCCAATCCAGATCCTGAGATGTACAGGCTTTTTAGTGGCTCATCGTTTGTGGTGACCTGTGCATCCACAGGGTAATGAAAGCTGTATCCGAGCACATCATTTGTGTAGATTACCCAGCCATCGTTGTCATGTTCTGAGGCACCGGTGGGTGTTTCCATACTGGCTGGTTTGCACTCACCGCGAAAATAAGCCCACTCATCACATTCGCTGCCATTGGGGAAGATGCAAACGCCACTTTGACTGCCATCATCAGCAGTGCGGATTTCAAGTATATATCCCTGTTGCTCACAGTAGGCAGATGCCGGGTTGGGTAAAGTTTCCATAGTGGATTGGGTTGTGGGTATTTCTGGTATCACAACATCGGTTGGTTGGGAAGAAATCTGAACACAGCCAGTGAGCAGAAAGCAAAAAAGAATCAATAGTGATTTATTTTTCATTTTCAATCCTTTCGACGGTTATGACGGTAATATTGAGGTTCCAAAGTTGGTCCAGGAAACCGCGCAGGGCAGGTTGGTCGGTGAAGGAGCCTACCAAAAGGGTTTCGCCATTCTCTTGGGGAAGTAGGGCTAGGTTACCTAGCCAATCGGCGAAGTGGCGATCAAGTGTTTCTTTAACCCTGATGCGATATGTGTTAGCTTGATCTGATTCATAATGATCCATCATTGCTCCTTGTAGAATAGCCTTATGGCCGAATTCATTAGTTACACTACCATAATAAAAGGAAGGACCTGAAAAATCAGGCCCTATATGGGGTATTGACAGGGTATTTATGGTGGAGTATTCGAAAGAATAACTTTACACTAAACATAAGTTTAGGGTTTGTGTGGTGACTTTGTAAATCTTGCACCTTGTTTCCTCTCTTTAATACTACATTAGTACGGATATCTCTAACCAATCAATAAACACAACCATCTCTGGATTTATTTGAGGTGGTTGTGTTTTCATAATCTAAACCATAGGGGAAATTGTTTCAAAAGGCTCGATTGATCGAGGATCAGAAAATCAAAACGGTTCACGCCTTGATTTCTGGCGTCCCTTGACTAGCAGCTGGTACCTTTTTACTGATCATTGCCAGCAGGAATATACCCCCAACGACAAGCATAACAGTGGCCAGCCAATATTCCTGGATATGTTCACCCAGGACGAATGAGATGATGGCGAATGCCAGGAATCCCAGCGCCGGGTATTTGGTCCAGTCGGTAGCCTCGGTTTTATGGCGTAACCATGGAACCCCAAATGTGGCAGCAAAGCCCAGGAATAATACCCAGGTGTACACACCCCAGGACATGGTATTTGGCAGTCTGGCATACTCCTCATGTGGGATCAGGACATCCAGTAAGGATACCAATCCTATGGTTGTAAAAAAACCGGCAGGGATGATTGCCCACCAGCTCTTCTTCGATAAGAAGTAAACCACGAAGAAGGGAAGCGCAAACATAAACATAACAAAGCTTCCTTC
>Ga0299915_10002452_pt1 | contig 13595 bp, 9 predicted proteins | sample RVTome_13_FD_200263 | JGI IMG/M metagenome (GOLD analysis project Ga0299915, IMG submission 200263) | Soil microbial communities from uranium-contaminated site in the Upper Colorado River Basin, Wyoming, United States - RVT92D227 (version 2) ...
TTGCGAAAAACTCAGTTATCGTAAAACAATTATCCTCTGTTGAAACCCTGGGAAATGTTGATTATATATGCACAGATAAAACAGGAACTATAACAAAACATGATATGACTGTTAAAGAGTTTTTCATAGGAAATAAATTCCATGTAATGGCTGATATTTTTAAAATGATTGCTGAAGGTAAATCTCTTTTATTACATGATATTTTTTTAACATCTGTAAAATGTTCAACTGCAAAAGTTGTTGAACAAGATGGAAATGTTGTAAAAGAAATAGGAGATCCAACTGAAATTGCTCTGATAAAAGCATCAATTTTAAATGGTTTTAAACCTGAACAATTTGATAGCTTCAAAGTAATCGATTGTATACCTTTTTCATCAGATCTTATGTTTTCTGCTATATTAACCCAGGAAATTTCTGGTAAAAAAGATATTCACATTAAAGGCGCACCAGAAAAGATACTATCATTTTGTGACTCATTTTATATTGATGGGAAAACACAACCTTTGGATCTACATTATCAGACCCATATACTAAAAGAATTATCAACTAGATCAGAAAAAGGTTTCCGCCTCATTGGTTTTATAAAAAAAGATAATGTTGGCGATATAAAAAATATCGATGTTAAAAATTTAAAGGGGTTTACATTTTTAGCAACAGCAGCAATATATGATCCTCCAAAAGATGAAGTAAAGCAGATGATAAAAGAAACAAATGAAGCAAACATCAACGTAGTGATGATAACAGGAGACAGTAAAAAAACTGGTTTTTCAATAGCAGAAAGTGTAGGAATTGCCACAGATATTGACCAAGCAATAGAAGGTAGAGACCTTGAAAAAATGGAAGATGAGGAGTTTGGTAAAGTCGTTGAACATCTACGTGTTTATTCAAGGGTTGCTCCTTTGGACAAACTAAAGATCGTTGACAAACTGAGAGAAAAAGACCATATTGTTGCAATGACCGGAGATGGAGTAAACGATGCACCAGCCTTAAAAAAAGCAGATGTAGGAATAGCTATGGGTAGAGCCGGAACCCAAGTTTCTCAAGAAGCAGCAAATATAATTCTTACGGATGATAATTTTTCCACAATTGTTAAAGGGATCGAGGAAGGAAGAAAGGTTTATCAAAACCTAAAAAAACTTATTAGATATCTACTTACCAATAACATTGGGAAGGTAATTGGTGTTTTAATAACACCTTTACTAGGATACCCTGTTCCACTTCTTCCCCTGCAACTGTTATGGTCAAATGTAGTTATGGAAAGTTTTCCTGGAATAGGTATAAGTACAGACTCTGCAGATAAAAATATAATGAAACGGAAACCCTCAAAATTATCTGAACCTATCATCAATAGAAAACAACGAATAATAATGATTATTGATGGAATAATATTTGGGCTATCTATTGCAGCTGGATATATTCTTACATACAAATATTCAGGATCTGAAATATTAGCCGGAACTGTTTCTTTTGCAATTACACTTTTATCTCCACAAATCTACGTATTTATTTTACGAGAAGGAAAAGTATTTGAGAAGTTTAAAAGAAAAAATCTTTTATTAAAAGTATTTTTTATTTCAACATTACTAATGATAATTGGTATAATTTATATTCCTGCTTTAAATACGCTCTTTACAACTATTCCAATTTATGATTTATTCGTGTGGTTAATAATCATATTTTTTTCCTGCCTCACAACAATTATTAGAGCGATATTGGGTGAGAATCTATATAAAAATTTTAAAGCAGAAAAAAATAGTACCAATAATCCAGTTGCATCATAGGATTGATAAGGTATTTTATCAAATCTTAATTCTAAGATGCTATGATTTTAACCCCAGATTTTTAAGATACCCAAAGAGATTAAAATCATAAACATTATAGAAAGAAAAGAGCCGAAAGCAACTATTAAGATGGTTTCTCTGCGTCTTAGACCCAGCCATGTTCCAATTATTGTCGTAGACATTGCACCCGTTCCTTGAAATGGTATAAACATAAAAATAAAAAGAGCAAAAGGTAAAATCTTACCATATTTTTTTGCTTCTAATTCCTTAGTTTTTTTATGCAAGCCATCATACCATGTTTTAAGTGAAACTTTTGTTTTATAAATTCTAGGTTTTTGTTTCCATCTGATACCAATGAAAGGAAATGCAGGAATCACCGATATAAGTAGCTCAAATAGCCACCAGTTGGTAATTATAGCTAGACATGCAAGAATATCAAATACCAATATACTTAAGCCCCATATGAAGGCTGGTAGAGGTACACCAATGCCAATCGAACTAGCCAAGCCTAAACCAGCTGGTATAACAGTTTCTTTACCAGCAGGCGGAATAAAATATACTATCGTAAGTTTCCAATACCAGCCCCATTGTTCAGGAGTTAATAGATTTGATACAATCCAAACAAAAAGCACACCCGCACCTAGTATAGCAAAAAAACAAATAACTTGTTTTTGACGAAAACTGAGAAGCTCCTTTTTTTTTATAAAGCTATTAATTTCTTTTTGATCCACAATCTATCCTCACCGATTTTTAGATAATATCGGTTATAACTATTTTTGATGAACAATTAGTTGTTTTTGAATTTTACCTTTTATATATAGGTTAATAATTCGAAACATTTATAGACATAGTTCCAAGATTACAAATAGTATGGTTGTCAAACGTTGGAGGGTACGGAGAAACTATCAATCTCTTGGTGTTCTTAATGATATTGCTAAAATGATTAGAATAGGCCGAGTATATTATTTGTTATTAATCTTTATACCAATTAGTTACTATTTTGCTTTTTTTACATCAGATAAAACTTTAACTTTTATTACTTCAATATTAGCTGTTATTCCACTTGCCAGAATAATGGGTTATTGTACAAAAGAAATTGTTATTCAGACAAATCCAACAATTAGTGGATTAATTTCAGCTACATTTGGCAATTTTATAGAACTAATCATAGCAATTATTGCTCTACAAAACGGTCTTATTTCTTTGGTACAAGCATCTATGATAGGTAGTATCATTGGAAATCTATTGTTGCTTGTTGGTTTAAGTTTATTATTTGGTGGATTACGTTATAAACATCAAACTTTCAATAATACAACTATAGCAGTTTCTTCAACTATGCTTATAATCGTGGTTGCAGGTTTAGCAATTCCTAGTGTATATTTGTTTACTACTCCTAGCGGGTATGAAAATATCGGTGTTTTAAGCACAGCAGTTGCTATTGTTATGGCTGTTATTTATATTGCGGGTTTAGTGTTTTCCTTAAAAACCCATAGAGATTTATTTGATGCAAGCGACGAAATTAGAGATACACAAGAAAATCCAACTATGACAATAAAATTATCTACATTAATTCTTTTAATAACAGTTATTATTGTTGCATTAGAAGCACAACTACTAGTAACTGCAATCGAGGAAGCAGCAATTACAATAGGTATAACACAAACATTCATTGGTATTATTATTATTGCCACGATAACAAACATAGCAGAAAATGCAACAGCAATCCACTTTGCATTAAAAAATAAACTAGATGTTTCTATTGAAATCGGACTTAGCAGTGCTATACAAATTGCTTTATTTGTCGTACCTATTTTAATGGTGATAAGTCAAATATTCAACTATGGTTTTACACTTGAGTTTTCGTTGTTCCAGTTGGTTTCTTTGGTTTTAGCTGTTATGATAGTTAATTATCTTTCTGCTGATGGAAGATGCAACTGGTTAGAAGGAGCACAGTTAATTAGTGTTTACTTGATTATTATAATTGCATTTTTCTTTATACAATAAAAAACCCTATATCGGGGAAACATATCACTGTTTTGAATGAAATTATCGGATCAGGATAAAATCGATAAAATAAAAAGTGAAAAAAAAATTTCAAATCAATCAATAGAGACAATAAGAGGTCTTTCTGAAGAAGAAGCTTCTAAAAGATTAAATGATGAGGGATTTAACGAACTTCCTTCACAAAAAAAACGTCATATCCTACTTATTCTTTTTCATGTAATTACAGAACCAATGTTGTTACTTTTATTAGGTGCTGGTTTAGTATATTTATTTTTAGGAGAAGAACAAGATGCACTGATGCTTTTATTTTTTGTTTTCATGGTTATTGGTATAACTCTTTATCAACAAAGAAAAACTGAAAGAGCACTTGATGCATTAAGAAACTTATCAAGCCCCAGAGCTCTTGTAATTAGAGATGGAAAACAAAGAAGAATACCAGGTAGAGAGGTTGTTCGGGAAGATATAATTATTTTAAGAGAAGGTGATCGTATCCCTGCAGACTCTGTCGTTTTGTTTTGCTCAAACTTGCTTGTAGATGAATCACTATTGACTGGGGAATCACTTTCAGTTAGAAAATGTGAATGGGATAGTAAAACTCTATCGACACAACCAGGTGGAGATGACCTACCTTTTGTATATTCTGGTACATTAGTTGTACAGGGACAAGGTGTTGCTAAAGTTAACAAAATCGGTGCACAAACAGAGATGGGTAAAATAGGTAAATCACTTCAGGGTATAAAACAAGAAGAAACACATATCAAAAAAGAAACAGCACTTTTGGTAAAATATGTTGCCTTAGGTGCAATATTTTTATGTTTATTTGTAATTATTATATATGGATTTACTAGGGGTAATTGGGTGGAAGGTTTTTTAGCTGGTTTAAGTCTCAGTATGGCGTTAATACCTGAAGAGTTTCCTGTAGTTTTATTAATTTTTTTAAGTTTAGGCGCATGGCGGATGTCAAAAAAACAGGTATTAACAAGAACCCCTGCAGCTATAGAAACGCTTGGTTCTGCAACTGTTCTTTGTGTCGATAAAACAGGAACACTAACAATGAACAAAATGATTTTAAAAGCAGTATTTTCAAAAGGTAAATACTTGGATGTTGAAATAGATGGGAAAAAACACTTGCCTGAACATTTTCATGACTTATTTGAGTTTGGATATTTAGCTAGTCAAAAAGATCCGTTTGATCCCATTGAAAAAGAAATAAAAAATATGACAGAAAAATATCTGTCAGATACAGAACACATACATCATCACTGGCAAATTATCCGTGAATATACTCTTTCAAAAAATCTTCTTGCTCTTTCAAATGTTTGGGAATCATACGATAAACATGGATATGTTATTTCAGCAAAGGGATCTCCCGAAGCTATTGCAGATTTATGTCATCTAAATGATGAAAAAAAGAAAAAGATATTACAACAAGTGCAAAAAATGGCAGAAAATGGATTACGGATTCTTGGTGTAGCAAAAGCAAGTTTTAAAGAAGAGATATTACCTGAAAAACAGCATGATTTTGAATTTGAGTTTGTTGGATTACTTGGTTTTGTAGACCCAGTTCGCCCCACAGTTGCCAAAGCTTTAGAAGAATGTTATGCAGCAGGTATACGTGTTATAATGATTACTGGTGATTATCCAGGTACTGCACAAAATATTGCACGAGAAATTGGTCTAAAAAATCCAGAGAAATATATAACAGGCTCTGAGTTAAATGCTATTAACAAAGAAGAACTTCAAGAAAAAATAAAGTCGGTCAATATATTTGCACGTGTAATACCTGAGCAGAAATTAGCAATTGTCGATGCACTCAAAGCAAATGGTGAAATCGTTGCAATGACCGGTGATGGGGTAAATGATGCTCCAGCACTTAAATCTGCTCACATTGGTATAGCAATGGGCGAAAGAGGTACAGATGTTGCTCGTGAATCATCAGCTCTAGTCCTACTAAATGATGATTTTTCATCTATTATTGAAGCAGTAAAAATGGGAAGGCGAATCTTTGATAACTTAAAAAAATCAATAAGTTACATTTTCGCTGTTCACGTACCTATTGCTGGTATGGCGCTACTTCCAATAATTCTTAGGTTACCCTTGGTTTTGTTACCAGTGCATATCGCGTTTCTAGAGTTAATAATAGACCCAGCATGCTCAACAGTTTTTGAAGCAGAGCCTGAAGAAAAAAATATTATGAATAGACCCCCAAGAAAATTACATGATCGTTTATTTGGGAAAAAAAATTTTTTATGGAGTTTTGTTCAAGGTATATCTGTTTTTTTAGCAGTTACTATTGTTTTTCTATGGGGATTATATTTTGGTAACAAAAATGAAATGGAATCTAGAACTCTTGCCTTTGCTACCTTGGTAATTGCTAATGTAATGTTGATATTAGTAAATCTTTCCTGGTCGAGGAAAGCCACAGAAACAATAAAAAATAATAATAAAGCTTTATGGTTAGTTATCTTTGGATCATTACTAAGTCTAGTTCTTGTTCTTTTAGTACCTGTTCTCAGAGAACTATTTCACTTTTCTACAATAAGCATTGAAGATTTATTAATAATTGTTATCGTAGGATTTTTAAGTGTTTCTTGGATAAAATTCTTACAGCTTATAAAAGGATAATATAAGGAAATAAATTAAATAACATTTTCTTAAAAAATATGCTCTACTCAATATTTTTTATTTTCGTCCATAAAGCAAATCCTAGATAAAATATTTTGTCAGATTTAAAATCTTAAAACCTGTAAAGCCCGACTCAATATTTCAATATATATCCTAAACATAAAACCATGCTTTAACAAAGAATTTACCAATGTCCCCTTCATAGTTGTTTGGAAGTGTTAATCTCTTAAATAGATAAATACCTGGGGCAGCAGTAACTAAAACACAGGGGGATTCAATTTCATCGAAATCGTTGTTCCCAGCATTATCATAAACATAGGCAGAAATCACCGGAATATCTTCAGCGCGTCCTAAAATTATTACAGATATAGCAAAAAATTTCACATATTCATCAGTAATTCTTGGATTGCAAATTAATCCTACTACTCCAAGTTCATAGAATGATGATAAATAATATATCCATTGATAAATCGGCCCTGAACCATTAATAGTTACTTGCAATTCTTTATTATTATAAAACTCTACTCTGTTTACATCACTTATTTCATCATTTGCTACTACTGTAAAACGAAGAAACCAACCTTTAAATGCATTTCCACCTATCACTTCATAAGTAAGCGAAATCCAAGGTTTTACTCGATCAATATCAATTGCAACCGACTTTACTTCCTCCTGATTTCCAGCATAATCAATTGAATAAAACTCAATAAGAATATCTTTCCCATCAAAATCTAAAATGAAAGGTTCTATGTAATTATGCCAAATATCATTATCAACACGATAATATGTTGTATTAACTCCCGAAAAATCATCTGAAGCATTCAAAATAACAGTAACATTACTTACATACCAACCATTCTCACCATTAGGGTCAGGGGGATTAAAGGAAATAGTAGTAACAGGTGAAGTAGTGTCATCAAGATAATTAGAAATTCCAAAGCTTGGATTTCCGACAACTCCAATAAACAAAAGTATTACAGCAAAAACCAATCCTTTTCTAACACTTTTATCTATCATTTCCTATCATATTCCAATATCATAGGGTTTTTTTGCTGGGAGCCAATCAAAATTCGACCATGATCTAATTGTCGGAGGAACTTGATATTCGGGATCAGGATTAAAAGAAAAATGGTTAATGATCATTTTCCCCTCAATACGTTTAGGAGTGATTCCATTCCAATCCTCCCAATAATTCCTCCGCCAAAAATCAGGTAAAATACTTAACAGTAGGGTATCTTCAAAATATGCTTGAACATTATTATTTATGAAATTATTAGTTTTAATGGTATTTAACTGACAGCCAATTATGTAAACACCAAATTCGCTGTTTGTAATATTGTTTTTGAAAATTTTATTTGAATTAGAAAACATTTCTAGCAATATCCCTCCATTTGAAATATCATTGTTACTAATTTCATTTGAGGAGGAACCTCCGGAAATTTCTACTCCACCTTGTATATGGTTTTGACTAACTTGGTTAAGATTTGAAGACATTGAAATTTTCAATCTATTTGTGATTGTGTTTTTATTTACTATAATTGAGTTGGAAGAATGAAGCTGTATGCAATCAGCGAATCCTGAGATTGTATTGCTCTTGATTGTATTGCTTGGTGAATGATAAAGATGGATACCTTCGTATTCGCCTTCTTGAATGATGTTATCTGAGAATTCATTGCCTGTCGAGTAGCCACAATAGATTCCACCATGGTTGTTCTTGAAAAGAATATTTGACGAGATAGTATTATCATCTGAATTAACCATATAGATTCCTACGGGCAAACAATAGGAAATACTAGTTTCTTGTATCGTTGTGCAGGAGCTATTTATAAGGCAAATTCCTCCACCAAATCCAAAATGCCCGGTTCTAACATTTGAAATATTAAGATTCTTAATCGTAAATCCTGTACATTGTAAAAGAAATATTTGCCCGGCATCGCTTGGAACTATAACATCATTTTTATTCTTGTAGAAATAGATGTTTTTATCATTGATTGTATTATTCTCAATTGTGTAGGATAACAATTCATCAATAGAAGATGAAAAACCAATTCCATTATTCATAAAAGAATTTTCGATAATACTAATACCATAGCCGGATTCTATGTATATTCCGACATCTGCATTGTTCCAGATTTTGTTATTCTTATAGATGTTATAAGAACAACCTTCGTCATTTAATATGCCTTCCCAAGCGCCAGAGTTTGAAAATTCATTGTTGCAAACAAGATTATAATTTGATTCGCTCCACAAACTAAGCTTTGTAAAATCATGACTATCAGCGATATTATTTATTATAGTGTTATGTGATGAATTTTCTAAAAGAATTCCTTGTACGCCACCACGAAAGATATTATCAGAAATAAGATTATTAGATGAGTGGTCAAGCTTAATATCACCACCTGTTGCTTTTAGTACACTACAATTTCTTATAACATTACCATTAGACTGCAGACGAATACCGTTCCACCAATCACTACTTACAGAAAAATTTTCAAAAATACAATTATCTGCTGTTATTAAAACTGTTGCATAATCACCACCGTCAATATATGGAATTTCTTCTGAAATTGATGTGATTCCAATAACAGTAAGTTGTTTATCAACCGTAATATGTTCGTTATAAGTTCCATAATATACAAAGACAATATCTCCGTCAGTTGCATTTTCTATTGCATCCTGAATCCTGGTATAATTATTGGGTCCACTACCACCAACATACAACCAATTGCCATTATTCACAGGTTTGAATTCATTAACTGAATTAATATTGAAAGCTGATGCAATACCGGTACCAACAAACAAAACAACAATACCCATTGTAAGGGTTTTTATCAACAACTCTTTCTTCATATTTACCTCCCTCTCAAAATTACATATATCCAATTTGATTAGAAGTATATAAACTCTAATACTCTATCAATTTTATATCAATCATTTAGAACATCCTAGAAAATATCTGAGTATTGGGAAAGCTTCTAAAAAAATCTATATATCATATGGTTTTTTTGCTGGATGCCAGTCAAAGACTCTCCAAAGCAATTCGTTCTGGGTTAGCGAAAAATTGGGAAAATCAAAGCCAACAGGTAAACGAGGGAATGTGAGGATCCAAAAAGTGCCATTGATTCGTACAGGGATATTATTTGGTTCACCCCAAAAATTATTATCCCAAGAATTTTGTATAAACCGAGGATATCGCATGATATTGACGACAATGAAATAAGCGTTTATAGAATTATCAATAAAGTTATTTCTTGTGATCTGAGTTTTAGAAGCTTGAAAAATCTGGATACCAACCTCATAATTGCCAGTAATATTATTACCAGAAACCTTTGTATTCAACGCTCCGCTACGAATTTCGATTCCCCATCGATTAGACTTTATAGTGTTCTGAGAGATTATATTATTTTCTGAAACAGGACTTATATAATTTCTTATCCTATATGGACTCCACAGACCATCAATTTCAATTCCACGGTAGGAACAATTAGCAATATGATTATTTGTGATGTTGTTATTAGATGAAATAAAAAGAAATATCCCACTACCGTAGGAGTTTTCAATGATAGTTCCATAGATATTTCCATTATTTAGTCGTATTGCAGAGATACCAGCCCAATAGATCTTTTTAATAATGTTATTAAAAATAGTTACATTCTGGATAATTTCAATATTCCAATAATCTGGATATGTATAATTTTTATAAACAGTTATACCTTCAGGTTTACCATTGTGAGGTTCAATAGTAAAACCACTAATACTAACATCATCAGAAGAGATATTCACAATGATTCCATCGGAGCTTTCATCGCCAAGAATAAATGTTGTTTCTTTATTTTCTCCAATTAGTATTAAAGATTTTTGTATAACAATATTCTCATAATATGGTGATGAATCATCATAAACAAAAACAGTATCACCTGAATATGCAGCATCTATCGCACTTTGAATGAAGGTGTAATTACCTGGTCCACTACCACCTACATACAACCAATTGCCATTATTCAAATGATTATATTGATTAATTAAATTAACATCTAAAGCAGATACGACACCAGCGCCAACAAATAAAACAACAATGCCCAAAGCAAGGGTTTTAATCATCAACTCTTTTCTCATGCTACCTCCCTCAATAAGTAACATCAAATACATGATATTTAAATGTTACATAACCAACAGATAAAAGCAAAAATACTTGTGAAGGGAACCGACCACATGAGTTGTTAAAGTCATTCTAATTTTTATGATTTTTTTGTGTTTTTCTATAACAGAAAAAAATGAAAAAGCGCTCCTATCAGGATTATGTAATACGAGTATAAATCCTTCAGTATTGATCATTTCTTTAAATGAGATTTTTCTTGGAACTTTACAGATAAAAAGGCTAACAAAGCTTTAGTAAAAAAATAGTATAATCAAGAAAATTTAAATTGAGATTCAACCTTATAAAACAATATTATTACATTATCCTTTTTTCATTTTTTACAATATTAAGAACAATCTGAGTGTTTGTTTTTTCAACATTATCTATAGCAAGAATACCTTTGATAAACCCATTTAATTCTCTTCTATCTTTAAAATTTGCGATTATCAACGAATCCCAATCTCCTGTAATGTCATAAACACCACTTACGTGTTTATTTTTTGATATTTTTTCTTGTACCTCTATAAGCTTTCCATGAGATATTTTAACATTTATTACTGCTGTGAGATCGTAACCAAATTTTTCTTGATTTATTATCGGAATATATCGTTCAATTACTTTTTCGTCTTCCAATTTTTTAATTCTATTAGATATCGTGGATAAAGATACTTTTAACTCTCTGGCAATTGCTCTATAACTTTTACGGGCGTTCTCATTTAGTTTTTCTAAGATTTTATAATCTAATTCATCCATACTTATCATAATGAACAATCAATTTAAATGTTTTTGCAATATTTTTTATCAAATTAGTAAACAATGTAACCTTTTTTAATAAAATATCGGTCAATTGAATATATTTTTAAGCAAAGAATATATTAATTATTTTCTAGATAATATTATTTAATGGACGAAATCTGTTTAAATTGCTCAATACCAAATAAAGAGATGAGAAATTGCTTGGAATGCTTAAGATTAAATTAGTATATGAAGAAAATGAATAAAATAAAGGTGAAAAAATGAAAACAATTGGATATTTAGAAGGAACAAACCCTGAGTTTTTAACAAAACTCGTATGTATGGGTTACAAAACGCTACCGATAGGAAATGATACTGACAACCACGGAAAAAATATTGCATTTATATCGATTGCAGATAAAATCGACCTCATTGTAGGATATTTACACAAAGTTATTCCGCTACCTGCTGTGACAAAATCCCTTAAAGAGTTCTTAACACCAGGAATTATTCATAAGATACCGATTTTATTATTAGCCCCCAGAGAAACATTAACAAATGCAAAAAAGATAATATCAGAAGTGACAACAAGTAAATTTATAAAAGTTATTGATCCTAATGATCTCATGGACGAATCGATGAAAATTTTAAAATAAAAATAAGGGTAAATGCATGGAATGGATTTGAAAACACATGAACTTTAAAATCTTTCTAATTTTTCTACAGTAAAAAAAGCTATTATCAGCTAGAACCGCTTGAAAGATTGCTGAATCAAGCATTTACTTCATTTTTGTGATATAAATGTATGTTGTTCTATTAGCACGGTGGCAATGTAATGCACTATCGCCTTGTCATTGCCCTTATCACCTTCTTCAATAGCGTCGTAATAGTGGATTTTATCCCTTTGTTCCACGTAAAACATGGGGAATTTGTTTTTCAATAATATCCAGTTCATCGCCACTCTTGATGCTCTTCCATTTCCATCAGAAAATGGATGAAGTCGTACTAATTTGTTATGCAAAATTGCACCTAATTCAACAGGGTGTAACTTTTTTCTCTCAGAATAATACCATTGGAATATTTTCCTCATCTCTTTTTTAATTTTTTTATTAGAAGGAGGAATCCATTCAGAACCCGAAATTCTAACATCATGATCTCTATACTTGCCAACTATTTTGCAGTTTGTATTCTTGGTAAGTAGCCCATGAATCTTCAGCAAGAACTTTTGATTAAATTCACCTTTATAATCTTTCATAAATTTATAGCAGTCTTTTGAGTTTATTACCTCGTTGTAATCATTTGGAGTGACACCAGCTGGGATAATATTCTCAGTTAAAATCATGCTGGTTTCTCGAAGACTCAAACGATTACCTTCAATAGCATTTGTGTTGTACGTAAACCGTACAATGAAATCCTCCTCGTATTTTTTTATCTCAATTATGTTTAACTTTCCATACCATTTGTTATAAACTTCTTTCAAATCTTGTATCTTCTCTGCTTCCTTAACACTTAAATATTTATGCTGAGAAACAGTTTTCATGATACCTTTTTTTACTGCATCTTCTTCAATCTCGGTAATTGCTTGTGTTATTTGTTTTTTGGACGGTGGCTTGCTGCCAATATATTTTCTTATTTTCTTCCATTTTTTACCGCCTACCCTAAAATTCTTTGTGATATAATAATATGTTTTGTTTTTTCGCTCAATTCTCTCCAAATAAACCATAGTGTATTGTATGGGCACAATAACATATAAAGTTATCGATTTTTGTTAATAAAAGTGCCCATACAATCATAATGGTATAACATTATAAGAGCACAGATGAAAACAATTACGGTTATTTTTGTTTATTATCGTGCCCTTATAATTATGATTTCCTTAAAAAAAAATGAAATTTACGTATTTGATCACATCTTAGAATTTATTCTCCCCCAAAATTTACATGTACATAAAATATGTATACAAATCCACCTTTCTTCACTGTATTTAAGCATTCTGATACTTGAGCTGTTACTATTACCTCCATTGGTCCAAATCCCAATATTAATCTTGATTTTATAGTTGATTCTCCACCAAAAGGAATATCAATACTACCAGTAGTTTTTTTACCAATAAACGCACCACCATCAAGATTGATACTCCACTGTACATCAGTTAATTCTTGTTCACCGTTGTTTTTTATTACTGCACTTATCTTAAATAGTCCACCCTTTATATGCTGTATATCAATTAAGCATTCAATGTTAATTATCAAGGGATTTGACCAATCACTCTCATAATTAGAATAATTATTTTTTGCTTTAGCTTTGATCTT
>Ga0299915_10002453_pt1 | contig 13594 bp, 12 predicted proteins | sample RVTome_13_FD_200263 | JGI IMG/M metagenome (GOLD analysis project Ga0299915, IMG submission 200263) | Soil microbial communities from uranium-contaminated site in the Upper Colorado River Basin, Wyoming, United States - RVT92D227 (version 2) ...
GCTTGCCATGCGGGATCGGAACCCGTGCACCCGGGCCCGCCGGCGGATCTTTGGTTGATAGGTTCGTTTCGGCATGCTCTACACCGGTCGGAAATCAAGGTCGAATTGCCGGGCGATTATACCGCAGTTCCTACTCTTCGCTGCGCTCGATGCTGGCGCCCAGCTGGCGCAGCTTCTCGTCAATCCTCTCATAGCCCCGTTCGATCTGGTTGATGTTGCGGATCACCGAGGTCCCCTTGGCCGCCAGGGCCGCCAGCACCAGCGCCATCCCGGCCCGGATGTCCGGGCTCTCCAGGAATTCGCCGGTCAGCGGGGTCGGGCCCTCCACGATGCAGCGATGGGGATCGCACAGGATGATGCGGGCGCCCATCGAAACCAGCTTGTCCACGAAGAACATCCGGCTGGGGTACATCCAGTCGTGGAAGAGGACTGAGCCGCGGGCCTGGGAGGCCAGCACGATGGCGATGCTCACTAGATCGGTGGGGAAAGCCGGCCAGGGCATGACGGTGATCTCGGGGATGAACCCTCCCAGGTCGGGCTCGATCTCGATCGATCCCTGGGGTTGGACCTGAATGTCCCCCTCCCGCTCCTGCCAGGTCACTCCCAGGCGCTTGAAGACCAACCGGATCATGTCCAGGTGCTCGACTCCGGCGTCCTGGATACCGATCCGGCCCCCGGTTATCACTCCGGCGGCGATCAGCGAAACTACCTCCAGGTAGTCCGGCCCGATGGTGAATTCTCCGCCGTGCAGGCGCTCGACTCCCTCGATGCGCAGGGTGTTGGAACCGATGTTTTCAATGCGCGCCCCCAGCCGGTTCAGGAAGTGACACAACTCCTGGACGTGAGGTTCGGAGGCCGCGTTGCGGATGGTGGTGGTGCCCTCCGCCAGCACCGCCGCCATGATGGCGTTCTCGCTGGCCGTCACGCTGGCCTCATCCAGCAGGATCCCGGCCCCGCGCAGTCGTTTCTTGGCCCGAAGATGGAAGAGGCGGTCCTTGAACTCGATCTGGGCTCCCAGGGCCCCCAGGGCCAGGAAATGGGTATCCACTCGCCGCCGCCCGATCACGTCGCCTCCGGGCGGCGGAAGCCGCAGCGCCCCAGACCGGTTGAGCATCGGTCCGGCCAGCAGAATGGAGGCCCGGATCCGTCGGCACAGCTCGGGGTCCAGTTGGGCCTCGCCCACCTGGCTGGCCTGCAGGCGCCAACTGCTCGGGCCGGCCGGGTCGATCTGCATGCCCAGACTCTCCAGCAGCTGCAGCATGATCTGCACGTCGCCGATGTCGGGCACGTTGTGCAGCACCACCGGCTCCTCCGTCATCAGGCAGGCCGTCATCAACGGAAGGGCGGCGTTCTTGTTGCCGGAGGCCCGTACCATCCCCTGCAAGGGCCGGCCACCTTCGATGCGAAAGGCGGGCATGAACTATCCTCGATTCTCCAGACGTACCGGCTGGCCCTCGGAGAGCGCCAGCTTCTCCTGGGCCGAGCCGCGATTGACCCCGATCTCCAGCAGTCCGCTGCTGCCGACGTAGGCCACGGCTTCTCCGCGGGGAGCATCGGCGAAGCGGGCCAGCAGCGGAAGGGCCATGCCGCCCGGCAGCAGCACCTGCAGGCCCGCCCTGGGCAGGCTGGCGGCCGGTGCCTGCCGCAGCCAGGGCTCCAGCGCCAGGCTGTCGCCCTGCTCACGAAGCCTCCCGATGCTGGTGAGGCAGTTGCCGAAGTGGTCTGCGTGCAGGACCTGGCCGTGCACCTTGCGGCCGGTGTGGCCCAGGTTTGGCAGCGGCAGCATAGTCAGATCCTGAATAGTTGGCCCCAGGCGCGCCGGATCCAGGCCGCAGGCCAGATGCGCCGCAGCGGGGGCGAAGATGTCCCTCCCCTGGAAGGTACTGCTGACCGGATCCAGACGATACTCGCCCGCCGTCAACTCGTAGGACAACGGCGCCCCATCCCGCACGACCAGATAGGTAGCCGCTCCATTATCCGGACCGACATATACCCGATCCTCCCACACCAGCGCCACGCCGCGCCGGCCGGTTCCCACCCCCGGATCGACCACACACAGGAAAATGGTGCCGGCGGGGAAGAACGGACTGGCTTGCCACAGCGTGAAGGCCGCCCGCCGTACGTCCCCCGGCGGCAGCTGGTGGGTGAGGTCGATCACCCGCACCTGCGGGGCTATACCGGCGATCACGCCGTGCAGGACGCCGGTGTAGGCGTCGGTTAGGCCGAAGTCCGTCAGCAGGGCGATGAGCACAGGCGGCGACACCGGTCGGGATTCTAATGGAGGGGGTGGGGAGGGTCAAACCGGGGCCGCTGCGCCCGGCCGAACCGGCCGGCATGGTAAAATGAGTGTTCGTGAGCCTAACCGCCGGGCCGAGGCCCATTGGCGTTCTGGCCGCCATCGTTCAGGGCTTCGAACGCGTGGCCGCCCGACCCTCCCTCATCCTCCCACCCATCTTGTTGGACCTGCTGCTTTGGCTGGGGCCGCGCCTTGGCGCCCGCCAGCTGATCGAGCAGGCCTCCAAATGGCTCGCACCTCCGCCGGGGATGAGTGGAGCGATAGCGGAGCAGTGGACCTTGCTGCAGGACTCCCTGCAGACCGCGGCGGAGGGGTTCAATCTGCTCTCGCTCTTGAGCACCGTCCCGGTCGGCCTACCCAGCCTGATGGCGGGCAGGATGCCTGTGCAGGCGCCCTGGTCGACAGTCGGGGGCTCCCAGCTGAACCGCCCGGAGGCGGTGATGGTGCTCTGGCTCGGCCTCACCGCCCTGGGACTGACGCTGGGGGCGCTCTATCAGCTGTCGCTGGCCCGGGCGCTGTCACCCGGTGTGACGCTCTCGCCGCCCTGGAGGGCGGCTGCGCGGGTGATCCTCTTCGCCCTGCTGCTTTTCCTGGGGTTCGCCCTGGCCGGCGGGGTATTGCTGCTGGCCGTAGGGATGGCCACGCTGTTGCTGCCACTGATTGGGGCAGGCGTGTTGTTCCTGGGGTTCAGCCTGCTTTTCTGGGTTGGCATCTACTTGTCCTTCACCCCGCACGGGATCGTGCGCTACAACTTCGGGGTCATCCGTGCCATGTTGGAGAGCTTTGCTCTGGTGCGTTGGAACATGCTCAGCACGGTCGGTTTCTTTGTGCTGGCCCTGGGCATCACCTGGCTGGCCAATCTGGTCTGGTCGTTGCCCGCCAGCTCCTCCTGGTTTGCGCTTCTGGCCATCTTGGGCCATGCTTTCGTCAGCACCATGATGCTCACCGGGAGCTATGCTTTCTACCAGGGCCGGCGAGAGTGGCTGGTGGCCTATCGCCAGGCGTTGGGATCGGCCCAGCCACGCGACGGTGGCGGGGCCGCAGCTTGAATTCGAAGGAGAGTGAGTTTGGCTAAGCGCGCAACCCGTGCGTCCAAGAAGCCCGCGGTGGCCCGAAAGACCAGCCCAGACGGCAAAGCGGACACGTCCCGCAAGGCCCGGGCGACCCGTGCGGCCCGCAAACCCCGGGCGGCCGCCCCGACCCGTGGAGCCCGAACGTCGAGCTACGCGGCCAAGGACATCCAGGTCCTGGAAGGGCTGGAGGCTGTTCGCCGCCGGCCGGGCATGTATGTCGGCGGGACCGACGCCAAGGCGCTCCATCACCTGATCTATGAGGTGGTCGACAACTCCATCGACGAGGCTCTGGCCGGCGCCTGCAATCGAATCCAGGTGACCATTCATACCGACAGCAGCGTCACGGTGGAGGACAACGGGCGCGGCATCCCGGTGGACCAGCATCCTCAGCTCAAGAAGCCGGCGCTGGAAGTGGTCATGACCGTGCTCCATTCCGGTGCCAAGTTCGGCGGCGACGGCTACAAGGTCTCCGGCGGGCTGCACGGTGTGGGGGTCTCGGCTGTCAACGCCCTGTCGGAGTGGTGCGAGGTAGAGGTCAAGCGCGACGGCAAGATCCACCATCAGCGCTACCAGCGCGGCGCCCCCACCGGTCCGGTGAAGGCGGTGGGGAAGATCTCCAAAACGGAGACCGGTAACAAGACCAGCTTCCTCTTCGATCGACAGATCTTCAAGGGGGACGTCGAGTACCGGTTCGAGACCCTGATTCAGCGCTTTCGTGAGATGGCCTTCGTCACCCGCGGCGTCACCATCGAGTTGCGCGACGAGCGCAGCGGGCGGGAGATGACCTTCTACTTCGAAGGCGGCCTTGTTTCCTTTGTTCGCTACCTGAACCGCAATCGGCAGGTGCTGCACCCGGTGGTGTATGTGAACCAGGAGCTGGACGGCACCGGAATCGAGGTCGGGCTGCAGTACACCGACGCCTTCGCCGAGGCGGTCTACTCCTTCGCCAACACGATCAACACCATCGACGGCGGCACCCATCTCACCGGCGTGCGGGCGGCCATCACCCGCACCATCAACGATCACGCCCGCAAGGCCGGGCTGCTGAAGGACTCCGATCCCAACTTCACCGGCGACGACACCCGAGAGGGCCTCACCGCCATCGTCTCGGTCAAACACCGCGATCCGCAGTTCGAGAGCCAGACTAAGGTCAAGCTGATGAACGCCGAGGTGCAGACCCAGGTGCAGCAGGTACTGGGCGAGTACTTCAGCGAATTCCTGGAGAACGACCCGCGGGCCGCCAAGGCCATCGTGCAGAAGTGCCTGACCTCCGCCCGGGCCCGGGACGCGGCCCGCAAGGCCCGCGACCTGGTGATTCGCAAGAGCGCCCTGGAAAGTCTCACCCTGCCGGGTAAGCTGGCGGATTGCTCGGAGCGCGATCCCCTCAAATGCGAAGTCTACATCGTGGAGGGCGACTCGGCCGGCGGCACCGCCAAACAGGGCCGCGACCGGACCTTCCAGGCCATCCTTCCCATCCGCGGCAAGATCCTGAACACCGAACGCGCCCGGCTGGACAAAGTGCTTTCCAACAACGAAGTCAGGGCCCTGATCTCAGCCCTGGGGACCAGCATCGGTGAGAGCTTTGACATCTCCGGGCTGCGCTACGGACGGATCATCATCATGACCGACGCCGACGTGGACGGCAGCCACATCCGCACCCTGCTGCTCACCTTCTTCTTCCGCTATATGGCGGATCTGATCGAGCAGGGCCATCTGTTCATCGCCCAGCCTCCGCTATACCGCATCAGCCACAAGAGCGAAGTGCACTACGCCTACACCGAAGCCGAGCGCGAGCGAGTGGTCAAGGAGCTGGGCAAGAGCGCCAAGAAGGCCTCCCTCAGTCGCTTCAAGGGCCTGGGTGAGATGAACGCCCAGCAGCTGTGGGAGACCACCATGGATCCCGCCAGCCGCACCCTGCTGCAGGTGACCATCGAGGATGCCGCCGCCGCCGACCGGACCTTCGACATGCTCATGGGGACGGAGGTCCCGCCGCGGCGCAGATTCATCCAGACCCACGCGCACGAGGTGGCCAACCTGGACGTCTAGGCCCAGCCGGTTGAGTTCGGCCGGAAGGCGTCGGCTGCGCCTCACGCTCGACGGGCGAGCTCGAGCGGCTTGGTTGGCCCGCTGCACAAGCAGGGGGGAGGATCGACGCCATGCCCGAGAGATCCCTTGACGAGGCCAAGATTGAAGACCTATGGCGTGCCTTTCTGGAGCGCGGCACCGAAGAAAGGTACCGATCTCAACGACGCCTTTTCCGCTGGCTGCCCACCGATCCCCGCTGCAAGTTCTGTAATGCGCCGTTTCATGGCGTCGGCTCAGTTCTTGTCAGGGCTGCCTATGGAAAGCGCCCCTCCATCATGAATCCTCAGATCTGCAATGTGTGCGAGGAATTCGCCTCCACCCACCAGGGAGGCGCGGAGATCGAGCTGTCGATGCTGTTCGCGGATGCCCGCGGCTCTACCTCGATCGCCGAGCGAATGAGCCCGGCCGAGTTCAGCCGGTTGATCAATCGCTTCTATAAGGTTGGAACCGGTGTGTTGATCCGATCCGACGCGCTGGTCGACAAACTGATCGGCGATCAGGTGACTGGGCTGTATGTGCCCGGGATTGCCGGGCCCGATCACGCCCGGATGGCAGTGGAAGCCGCCAAGGAGCTACTCCAGGCAACGGGCCACACCGATCCGGCGGGGCCCTGGATACCGCTCGGCGCCGCGGTGCACACCGGTATCGCGTTCGTCGGATCGGTGGGGTCGAAGGACGGCCTGACCGACATCACGGCGCTGGGCGACGCACCAAACACCGCTGCCCGGATTGCCTCACAGGCAGCGAGCGGTGAGATCCTGGTGTCGCAGGAGGCGGCGCGGGCTGCGAAGATGGATACGGGCGGCCTCGAGCGGCGGCAGCTTGAACTCAAGGGCCGCGAACAGCCGGTCATGGTTTCTGTGCTTAGGGTTGTTGCCGAGGCGGAAGCGCGGAGGAGCTGAACAGCTCGAGGTCTGCTAGCTCGATCGCTGATGGGACGGGGCCAGCCCCGTCTGCGCCGGCCCGACCCTATCGGGGAAGGAATTTGAACCCTTGGGCTATCCCGGACCCGGCGTTCTCAGGCCGGCCGCACCACCGGACCCTGAGCGAAACGCCGCTGCATCCACCAGCGCACCCCAAGCAAGGTCGCCAGCCAGTAGAGGACGTAGCCCACCACCTCTTCCAGAGAGGGGTTGCCGTTGTAGCCGAAGAGCGCCTTGAGCAACTCCCCGGTCGGGGAGGCTTCATCCAGCAGGTGGTTGGTGTCCCACACCTGTCCACTCACCGTGGGCATCAGGCCGGCCTCCTGGAACTCGTGAATGCCGTGTGAAAGCAGTCCGGCAGCAAAGAGCAGCAACAGCACACTGGTGACGTTGAAGAAGGTCCGCACGTTGAGCCGGACGGTCGAGGCATAGACCAGGTAGCCCAGCAGCACCGCCACGGCCAGGCCCAACGCCGCCCCCGCCAAGGTACCCTGCCCCGAGTCGACGAAGGCCGCCGCCGAGAGAAACAGAGCCGTCTCTACCCCCTCCCGGAAGACGGCGATGAAGGCCAGTGAGAACAGCCCGATATTGCGGCCGGTCGCCACTGCCTGCTGCACCCCGCGCTCGAGCTCGTTCTTCAGCAGGCGCGCCTGATATCGCATCCAGAAGATCATCCAGGTGAGCACCCCCACCGCCAGGAACATGGTGGCCCCTTCGAAGATCTGCTCGGCCCGCCCCTCCAGGTTCAATCCGAGGATCTGGATTAAGGCAGCCAGCAGCACGCTGGCCGAGGCAGCCACCACCACACCGCCCCAGATGAACGCACGCCGATCACCTTGGCCGATCTTCGCCAGGTAGCCTAGCAAGATGCCGACGATCAGGGCGGCCTCCAGACCCTCCCGCAGCGTGATCAAAGCAGCAGCCGTCATTCGCGTCAGTCCTCCACCGGAGATTCTCGATCTATTTTGTGAAGAATGTACCAATCCGGGGGGCAGAATACAAGCCCCGGGCGTTCACAATCGAATGCACTGCCACGAGGCTCCGGACTTTACCTCGATTAAGCCGGCGCGACTTTCCGCTGGCGGCCGCTGTAGTACTCTTGGAGACATGTCCGATGCCTCGGACGCAGAGCTGGTGCTTCGGACCCGTAGCGGCGAGGTCCAGACGTTTGGAGAGCTGGTGCGCCGCTATCAGGATTCGGTCTTCAACGTCTGCTATCGGTTGGCGGGGGAGCGGCGCGAGGCCGAGGATCTCACCCAGGAGGCCTTCCTGAGGGCCTTCCGGCGGCTGGCAACCTACGACGAGTCCCGTCCCTTTGGCCCATGGATGCGGCGCCTGGCCGCCAACCTGTCGCTCAATCGGCTGCAACGCAAGACGCCGACCGAGCTCCCGCTGGAGGATGAGCAGGAATGGGCTCCGGGGCATGCGGGCGAAATGCCCGAACCGGCAGCCATGCAGCGCGAGCGGGCCGCGGCTGTGCGGCGGGCCATCCGAGACCTGCCCGCGCACTACCGGGCGGTGATTGAGTTGCGGCACTACCAGGGGATGAGCTATGCTGAAATCGCAGAGGCGTTGACGATGCCGTTGAGCGACGTCAAGAGCCACTTGTACCGCGCCAGGAAGCAGTTGGCGCAGGCGTTGGATCCGGATGTCTGAACCAGGCACCAAGCACCCCACCGAGGCAGAGTTGCAGGCCTACGCGGATGGCGAGTTGAGCTCCCCATCCCACACCAGGGTCGCAGAACATGTTCTCGGCTGCCCGGCCTGCACCCGCAGGTTGGAGCAACTTGGGAGCCTCTTCTCGCTCATCGAGAGCATGCCCGACCTGGCCCTGGGGAAGGATCTCTCCGGGGAAGTCCTGCGAACCCTGCCGTCAGAACTGAAGCGGCTGCCGCTGTTGACCATGCTGGAAGCCGTGGCCGCCGTGGCCCTGGCGGTGCTCGGGGTTCCCTGGTTGGCTTCCTCCGAGCTGGGCTTCGATCTCGGCCAGGCCCTGCAAGGGTGGGGGAGCAGCGGGCTTGGCGAGGTGGACCGGCTGGTAGCGGGTCTGGACACGCTCGCCGCCGGTCTGGGGCAGGGCTTGCAGGGCCTTGCCGCCCCCGGTCTCCTGCCGAGCCTGCCCTCCATCCCGGCCTCCCAGCTCTGGCTGCTGGGCGGCAGCGCGGCCGTGCTGTGGGCGGTGGGGAACGGGCTGCTGCTGCGTCGCTCCGGGATCCGGCGAAAGGAGAGACTATGAACGAGGGTCTGGGTCTGTTGCTGTCGGTCCTTATTGGAGCGCCGGGTCTGGTTTGTATGCTGACCCTGGGAACGGTGCTCTTTCCGCGCATCGTGCGCCTAGCCCAGCGCGCCGCGGCCGGGATGCCTGGGCGGTCGCTGCTGCTGGGCGTGGTCAATCTGCTTTTCCTCACCGCGCTGGTGGTGGTGTTGACCGCCGCCGGGGAGCGGGCGAGTTCGCGGAGCGGGGTGCTGGAGGTCCTGGCGCTAGCGCCCGCCCTGGTCCTGGCCTCGGGTCTGACGGTCGGGCTGGCTGCCATGTCGGCCCTGATCGGCGACCGGCTGGTTCCTCTTCGTGGGCCGATCTCTCAGGTGCTGATCGGCGCAGCCGCCATCGTGCTGGCCGGGCTAACGCCATTCCTCGGTTGGTTCCTCTTCTTTCCTTATATTGCATTGATGGGACTTGGGGGTGTGGTGATCGGTCTCTTCAGCAGAGCCCCCGAACCGCCCGGGTAGCGCGGGCCCGTACAGGCCGCTGTGCTCCAGTTCCTCCCCTAACTCCGGCTGCCCCGCGACTTTTCCATCCAGGTTGCTGTATGGCTGCATAGGTCGGCGGGCCATCGCTTCGGTGATGCCTCTGCGCCCACAATCTCAGTGGACAGCTGGCCCGCCCGGCCCAGGAGATGTGAGCCATGGCAGACGTCTATGCTGTGTTCGGCACCCTGTTGGCGCTGGGGATCGCCTTCCCGGGAATGCTGGTGGCCTGGTGGCTGCTGTTCCCGAGGGTGGTGGCCAGGGCCTCGGGATGCCTGGATAGCTCCCCCTGGAGCTGTCTGGGGATCGGCCTCGGTCTGGCGGTGGCGGTTGCGATATTGGCCGGCATCCTGTCGGCGGTGCCGCTCGGGCTCTTCAAGTTCCTCGGCCTGCTCTTGACGGTGCTTGCGCTGGGGCTGGCCAGCCTGGGAGCTGCGGGTGTCGCGGCGCTGCTCGGGAGCCGTCTGGCCGAGCGTGCCGGTGGCGGACACTCTCCCTTCATCGGATTTCTGCGAGGGGCCCTGGCGCTCGAATTGGCGGCGGCGTTTCCGTTCATCGGCTGGCTGCTGACCATTCCGGTTGTCACCCTGGTATCGCTGGGTGCGGCCGCCCGCGGCATGCTGGGCTCCCGGCGGCAAGCACAGCCGGCCGCCGCCCCGCTGCCGGCCGAGAGCCGGGGCTAGTTCGGGCGTGGACCGGCGCCAGTTCCTCCGGCTAGCCGGATCGATGGCCGCCGGCGCGGGGGTGGCCGCTTGCTCGCCCCTGTATCGGCAGCTCTCGGGCCTGCCCGGCCCGTCCCAGGCATGGCCCAGCATCTCCCTGGCGGACTTCCGCGGCCTGAGCCGGCTGACCTACGGGCCGCTCCCCGCCGAGCGGGCCCAGGTGCTGCAGATCGGCCTGGCTGCCTGGATCGAGGAGCAGCTATCGCCGGCCGGCATCCAGGACGAGGGGGTCGAGTGGAGGCTGCGCCCTTTGGACGCACTGCGTCTGGGGGCCGACAGCCTCTCCGCCTGGGAGGCCGAAGACGTCATCCTGCAGCTCCAGCAGGGGGCCCTGCTGCGGCAGGTCTACAGCCGCCGCCAGCTGCTGGAGCGCATGGTCGAGTTCTGGACCGATCACTTCAATATCACCATGCGCAAGGGCGATGGCTGGTTCCTGAAACCGGCCGATGATCGGGAGGTGGTTCGGGCCCATGCGCTGGGCGATTTCGGAGAGCTGCTCTGGGCCTCGGCGCACTCACCGGCCATGCTGGTCTACCTGGATAACCAGGCCAATCTGAAGGAAGCGCCCAACGAAAACTACGCCCGGGAGCTGCTCGAGCTGCATACGCTGGGCGTGGAGGGCGGGTACACCCAGCAGGATGTCATGGAGCTGGCGCGCTGTCTCACCGGCTGGACGGTCAAACGGCACTTCTGGGCCGGCCAGTTTCGTTTCGACAACGATCTGCACGACCCCGGGAGCAAGCGCCCCTTGGGAATGCAGATCCGGCCGGAGGGCCAGCGAGAGGCGGAACGGGTCCTGCAGCATCTGGCCGAGCATCCTGCCACCGCGCTGCGGTTGGCGCGCAAGCTGGTCCGACGCTTCGTGACCGAGCAGGAGGACCAATCCGCCGCCGCGCTGGCGGAACGAGCCGTGCAGGCTCTGCGGAAGACCAACGGCTCCATCGCTGGGATGCTGCGGGTGGTGCTGCTGGACGGGCTGGCCGGAGCACGGACGATCTGGGGGCCCAAGGTGAAACGGCCGGTGGACGTGGTCGCCTCGGCGCTGCGGCTGCTGGGCGCCGATACCGATGGCGGCGAAGCGCTGCAGCAGGCGCTGCAGGCGATGGGTCAACCGCCCTTCCAGTGGCCCACGCCGGATGGCCCCCCGGACGATTCTCCATTCTGGTCCACCAACCTTCTGCCGCGCTGGAACTTCGCCATCGCACTGGCCCGCAATGAGATGAAAGGCACCCGGCTCGACCTGCCCACGTTGCTCGGGCCGCTAACCCTATCCAGCCCTCAGGCCGAACTGGACTCGCTGGGAGAGCTGCTGCTGGGCGTGCCGCTCGGACCGCCCCAGCGGGATTTGCTGCTGGCCGCACTGGGCCCGGGCCAGGACCCGGCCGGGCTGCCGTCGCTGGTGACTGCCGGTCTGCTGGCCTCCCCGGCCTATCAATGGCGCTAGGATTGGCCCTCGCCAAAGGAGCAACCCCATGCGATTCGCCGCGGAACGCCGTGAGTTCTTCCAGGTCCTCTGTCAGTGCCCGCAGCATGCGCAGGCCACTCACTACGCGCGCAGCACCTGGCCGGCCTGGATGCCCCGGCTGGCTTTTGCCCCGGCCAAGAGGGGAGTGCGCGGCGACGTGCTGGTGGTCGTCTTCCTGCGCGGGGCGGCCGACGGGCTTAACATGGTGGTCCCCCACGGGGAGCCCACCTACTACACCAACCGGCCGACGTTGGCCATCCCTCGCCCAGACGACCGCAAGGCTGCTGGATCCAGCCGGGCGGTGGACTTGGAGGGATTCTTCGGGCTACATCCGGCCATGGCTGCATTGCTGCCGGCCTGGCAGGAGGGGCACCTGGCCGTGGTGCATGCCTGCGGCGCCCCCGACGATTCGCGCAGCCACTTCAAAGCTATGGAGCTCATGGAGCGCGGACTGGCCGACCTTGGGGGTCCGGCCTCCGGCTGGATCAATCGCCACCTGGCCAGCCTGGACACCGGAAACACCTCCCCGCTGCGGGCCATCGGCTTCGGGGAGGCGGCGCCGCGCAGCCTGCGCGGGGTCATCCCGGTCTCAGCGCTGCGCTCCATCGCAGAATTCCACCTGGGCGGTGAGCCCGAGATCGCCGGCCTGCTGAAGGGTGGCCTGGCCGGGCTGTATTCCGGCGATGACCTGCTGGCCGGGATCGGGCGCGAAACCCTGCGCATCCTGGAGACGGTCGAGCAGCTCGACCCTCAGGGATATCGACCGGAGTCGGGGCTGCCGGCCTACCCCGCCAGCGACTTCGGAGCCGCCTTGCGCCAGGTGGCCATGCTGGTCCGGGCCGAAGTCGGTCTGGAGGTGGCTGCCATCGACCTGGGAGGCTGGGACACCCATTTCGCCCAGGGCGCCAGCGACGGGCTGATGGCCGGCCTGTTGGCCGACCTGGCGGGAGGCTTGTCGGCCCTGCATGCCGACCTGGCCGACAGCCTGAGCCGGCTCACCGTGGTGGTGATGACCGAGTTTGGCCGCCGGGTGCAGGAGAACGCCAGCCTGGGCACCGATCACGGGCATGGCAGCCTCATGCTGCTGCTGGGCGGGAACGTGGAGGGAGGCAAGGTGCACGGCAGCTGGCCGGGGCTCAGCCAGGGTCAACTCTTCGGACCGGGCGATCTGGCGGTGACCACGGACTACCGTGAAGTGTTGGCGGAGGTGTGCCGCAAACGACTGAACAACCCGGCGGCGGACCAGATCTTCCCGGGATTCACACCGGGCCGGGCCGGGTTTGTGCGCTGAGCGGTCTTGCGCTTACGGTCGCCAACTCAGAAAGGCCTGCAGCACCCGCAAGTTGATCTCGAAGTCGGTGTCGGTGTGGTTGGTGAGCTCGACGTCGATGGCCGGGATCCCGTTCTCGGCGGCCCAGTCGGCGAACTGGCCGGTGTACTCACAGCCGTTATCGAGGGGCGGGAACGGGTAGGGGCTGACCTCCGCCACGGCCTCCGCCAGGCTCAAGGAGGCCTGACTGGAGGGGCGGCCGCCGGCGAAGATTCCCAGCGCAGCGCTGTGGTAGCTGATCAAGGCTGAGATGCGCTGCTCCAGGATGAAGCCCATCAACGCGGCCACCTCCGGCTCCGAGACCGGTTGGGGTCCGCCCCCGATGGGCAGGTAGTTCCAACAGCCGGTCCGCGACCAGTCTGCCTTCCAATGCGCCGGCCAATTGCGGTTCAGGTCAACGCCGTGTGCATTGGCGCGGCCCTCGTAGCTGTGGCTGAGCGCCTCGCCGTCCGGATTCAGCGCAGGCATCAGGAACAAGGTGATCTGGCGGGGCACCAGCTCCGGATGCTCGGCCAGGCGGGACTTCAGCTCCTGTGCCAGCCCGATGGTGTTCCATTCATAGCCCCCGTGGATGCCCGCCACGATCAGCCGGCGGATCGGACCGTGTCCGAAGCGGAAGACCTCCAGCGGCCGGCCCTCTACGCTCTGACCGATCACAACAGGGCCGACCATGAAAGGGGTGGCCGAGGGTCGGGGGCGGCGAGTAGCTGCCGGAGTGGGGGCCGGGGTTGGGGTGAGGCTGGGGACCGAGGAGGCTGTGGCAGTCCAGGCCGCCGGCAGCGAGCGTTGGCCGTGGTCTCCTCCCGGCCCCATGCTCAGCAATCCGTCCGGCCCCAGGGAGCCACAGGCAGAGAGGGCCAGCAGCACCGGAATCCACGGAGCCACCCGGCGGAACGGCCGCTTCATCTGCCTGACGTCTCCCTGATGCAATACCATCCTCGCTGCGCTGCCC
>Ga0299915_10002456_pt1 | contig 13591 bp, 13 predicted proteins | sample RVTome_13_FD_200263 | JGI IMG/M metagenome (GOLD analysis project Ga0299915, IMG submission 200263) | Soil microbial communities from uranium-contaminated site in the Upper Colorado River Basin, Wyoming, United States - RVT92D227 (version 2) ...
AGGCCACGCCTGAGCCAGACGAACCCTCCGGCGGCGTGATCGGCCCCGAGTATGTCCCGGGATTCAATCCCCTCACGGGCCTTCCAATCGAAAACCCTGAGAGCCTGGGCTTCAAGCCGAATCTTGTTTCCCTTTCGAACTTCCCGCCGCACTCGCGCGACAGGCTGGCCGGCATGAGCATGGCATCGCACGTCTGGGAGACCATGATGGGCGGCCAGGGGATGACCCGCTTCCAGGCGATCTTCTACGGGGACTACCTGCAGCGAATCGACGATCTCATCGAGCAGGCCGGGGAACAGGACGATTTCGTCATCGGCCCGGTGCGTTCGGTGCGCCTGGTCTACCGCGACCTGAAGGCTCTCTATCCCGATGCGACGTTGATCGGTGCCGGTGCCTCGCCCGAAGTGGGCGCGCAGGTCGGGGAGGCGGTACGTGTCTATGGGGAGAACCCGCAGGACCTGAGCAGCGCCGGCCTCGACCCCCAGTCCTTGGCGGGGCTGGCCTCGCCCGGGGCGAACCCGTCGGACTACGCCGGCTTGATGTTCGATCCGCGCGTGCCGGAAGGGGGCTCGCCGGGCGAAGACCTGGCCCTGATCTACAACCTGTACAACCAGGTGCAGTGGACGTACGACCCGGGGAGTCATTCGTACCTGCGAGCTCAGGATCGGGCCGATGGGAGCGGTGAATTGAGGCCGATCGTGGACCACCTGAGCGGCGAGCAGATAGCCTTCCCCAACGTGCTGGTCCTGTTCACCGATCATCGCTTCGCCAACTCGGCCAAGACCATCATGGACATCGAGGTCTTGTATGTGCGCGACCGGCCGGGGCTGCTCTTCCGCGACGGTCGCTACTTCGAGATTCTCTGGTCGACGCCAGGCGGCAAGCTGCAGATCAGCGACCGCCAGGGACAACCGCTGGCGCTGAGGCCGGGGGCGTCGTTCTTCGAGGTCTTCAGTTACGAGTCTTCCTGGACCCCGGCGACGCGACTGGTGCGCTGGCACAGCCCGCCGGCGCCGTAGTCCCGCCGTGCACATGACCATCCCCGCCGCCTGCCGCGAGACATGTCTCGCGGCAGGCGCTGTTTCGGCCCGGGTGCGGATTCGTTAGAATAGGCGGATGCCGATCATTGATGTGACCCGTTTCTCTCCCCAATCCCAAGAATCATGGCTCTCCGGGCGGTATGTCCTGTTGGGCATTGTGCTCTTGGCCTTGTCCGGATGTCGGGCGGCGCCCCCGGGCGAGGTGACGCCGACCGTCTCCCAGGCGGGGGCCGCCGTCACGGCCACACGCCCTTCCAGCCCATCGCCGACTGCGCCGGAGCCCTCGGCAACATCCGCCAGGCCGATCGGGCCGGGCTATCTGCCCGGGTTCAACCCGCTGACCGGTCTGCCTGTGCAGGATGCGGCCTCCTTGCAGGAAGCGCCGCTGCTGATCTCCATCACCAATTTCCCCGTCAGCGCACGCCCGCAATCCGGGCTCTCCCTGGCGTCGAATGTCTGGGAAGTCTCCATTGGTCAGGGGATGAGCCGATTCCTGGCCGTCTACTACGGTGACTATCTGACGCAGCTGAAAGACATCTTGCAGGATCACCCCACCGAGAACGCCTACGGGTATGTCATCGCCCCCATCCGATCGGGACGGGTGGTATACGAAGGCATCAAGGACTTCTTCCCGGATGCGGTCATGGTGACGCGCGGCGCCTCGCGCGAGGTGCGCCCGCTGCTCACCGGCCGCATCGGGGTCTACGCCGCGAATCGAGAGGACGTCAACAGTGCCGGACTGACGCTCGAGGAGCTGGAGGCGCTGCCGCGCATCCCCATCGATCCGGCGGACCACGCTGCGCTGGTCTTCGATCCGGCCGTACCGCCGGGAGGCGTGAGCGGGGTGACGCTGCGTCTGGTCTACAACCGCTACGACATTGTAGAGTGGGCCTACGACGCCGCATCCGGCAGGTATTTGCGCTCGCAGGATCAAGCCGACGACACGGGCATCCTCGTTCCGGCCACGGATCGACTGACCGGACAACAACTAGCCTTCGACAACATCCTGGTCCTCTTCACCCGGCATAACTTCGTCAATCCCGAAGGCACGATCATGGAGATTGCTCTCCAGAATCAGCGCGATGCGGACGGCCTGCTGTTCCGCGATGGCCGCCGCTATGTCATTGCCTGGTCGACTCCGGGAGGACGGCTGGAACTCCGCGATCCGCTGGGTCAGTTGTTCCCTCTCCGGCCGGGGCAGACGTTCTTCGAGGTGGTGGGTCTGGAATCGAGCTGGGACCAGGTGGCGGGGATCGTGCGATTCCACAACCCGCCGATCCCAACGCGCACGCCGGCGCCGACCGCCACCCGGACGCGCATGCCCAGGCCTACCGAGACCCCGGAGCCCGCCGACACACCGGAGCCGACGGCCGAGCCGCCGACCGAACCGCCCCCTGAACCAACAACCGAGGGCGGATGAAGGGCGAGGCCAAAGCGGCGCTGCAGGGAGAACTCATGCCGTCATGCCGGATCGAACACCTCCGAGAAGTCACTCCCGAACTGGGAGAGGCTCTTGTACGCATGATCCCCATGCTTAGCCCGGATCGGCGCCCTCCGGGGTTAAGCGACTTGGGCGAAATCCTGGCGGATTCGCGTGTGTGCCTTCTGGCGGCCCGCGCGTTGGAAGAAGACGCCCGCATCCTTGGCCTCGTAGCCCTGGTCCTCTACCGCGTCCCGACCGGATTGCGAGCCCGCATCGAAGACCTGGTTGTGACGGAGGAAGGGCGCGGTGCAGGCGTAGGGCGGAAGTTGATGGAAGCCGCGCTCGAGGCCGCCCGCGCCTCCCAGGCCCATGTGGTGGACCTGACCTGCAATCCACGCCGCCTGGCAGCCAATCGCTTGTACCAGGAAATGGGGTTCACGCGTTGGGAGACGAACGTCTACCGCTTGGTGTTGGACTGATCGGCGGCAGGCGGGATGCTGCCGCTTGCCGGATGGCCTCAGCCGACGCAGAATCGGCCGCAGACTAGAGGCTTGCTCCAGGCTGCCGGCCGAGCACGCCCGCCGTCAGCGCAGGGAGGCCCCCGGATCCGGCGACGGAACGGACGCGCCCTGCGGACCGAGAGGAGGCACGATGGAGTTGCTCCAGGTCACGATTCAGAAGCCGGAGGACGTCAACGTCATCCTTGGGCAGGCGCATTTCATCAAGACGGTAGAGGACTTGCATGAGGCTCTGGTGACATCGGTGCCGGGGATCCTGTTCGGCGCGGCCTTCTGCGAAGCCTCCGGGCCGGCCTTGGTGCGGTCCTCGGGCACGGCGCCGGACTTGGTGGCCCTGGCCGAGCAGAACGCCCTGGCGCTCTCCGCCGGGCATGTCTTCATCATCCTGCTGGGAAACGCCTACCCGATCCATGTGCTCAAGGCGATTCAACAGGTCCAGGAGGTGTGCACGGTCTTCTGCGCTACTGCGAATCCGGTTGAGGTGATTGTGGCGCAGACCGAGCAGGGGCGGGGGGTGCTGGGGGTGGTGGACGGGATGTCCAGCCGGGGCGTCGAAGGAGCGAAAGAAATCGTCGAGCGCAAGGCCATGCTGCGCAAATTCGGATACAAGGCGAACTGAGTCTGCCGTCGTCCATGCACGGCGGTGGAGGTGAGACATGAGTCAACCTGGCAGTTCGACACGCAGGACGCCGCCCGCCTCGTGGTTCGGACCGGTTCTGCTGATTCTCGGTCTGTTGGTGGTTGCGGGATGCGCCCAGAAGAAGGAGGTCGACTCCGGAGTGCAAGGGACGATCCGCATGGGGCCGATGTGTTCGGTGATCCAGGAGGGAATCCCTTGTCCCGACCAGCCGCTCCAGGCGCGCCTGGTGGTGCAGTCTCCATCGGGCAAGGAGAAGGCCGAAGGAACCTCGGATGCAGAGGGCAGATTTCGCATCCCGTTGAAAGCCGGCGAGTACGTGCTGGTGCCGGAAGCGGGGTCGGCAGCCGGGTTGCCCTCCGCCGTGCCGCAGCCGTTCCAGGTCGATGTCGGATCGTGGACGACGGTCGACATCATCTACGATACCGGGCTGCGCTGAGGTCGGCGAGTCGCGCGGCGACGACCTGGCGGATGCCCGCGGTTGGTGAAGCCGGAGGGTGAGGCGGCAGCGAAATCGCCAAAGGGTCGTGAGGGGATCAGCATGAGGCTCCAGGACGCCATCACCGATGTCCCCGGGATCCGTGTCGGGCAACGCCAGGATGAGCGCTCCCTGACCGGCTGCACCGTCGTGCTGTGTGAGCGGGGTGGCGTGGCGGGAGTTGATCAGCGAGGCGGCGCCCCGGGCACGCGCGAGACCGACCTGCTGCGGCCGATGCACCTAGTGCAGCGCGTGCATGCCGTGCTGCTCACCGGCGGGTCAGCTTTCGGGCTGGAGGCTGCGGCGGGTGTGGTGCGCTATCTAGAAGAGCGGCGCATCGGATTCGACACGGGCGTCGCCCGCGTGCCGATCGTGCCGGCGGCCGTCATCTTCGACCTGCACCTCGGCCGGGCTGATGTTCGTCCGGATGCTGCCATGGCCTACGCCGCCTGCCTGGAGGCAGGCCATGCGCCGCCGGCGGAAGGGAACGTCGGCGCCGGCTGCGGAGCAAGCGTGGGCAAGATCTTCGGCCTGGCGGGCGCCGTCAAATCCGGTGTCGGAACGGCCAGCGCCGAGTTCGGGCCCGGCGTTGTCGTGGGCGCCCTCATGGTCGTCAATCCGTTGGGCGATGTGATCGATCCCGCGAGCGGGACGATTGTGGCTGGAGCGCGGCCGGTGCGGCGAGGCCCGATTCGCCTGGGCGGGAGAGGCATCTTCGCCGACACCTTGCAGGTGATGCGCGGGCGGATCGGCCGGGCGATTCTCGGGCTGGCGTCACACGGGAACACCGTGATCGGCGTCGTGGCGACCAATGCCCGACTCACGAAAGAGGAAGCCAACTTCGTGGCCGACATGGCGCATGACGGCCTGGCGCGTGTCGTGCGCCCGGCCCATACGCTGCTGGACGGAGACACGCTCTTCGCTCTCTCCACGGGAAACAAGCGCAGCGATGTGAGCCTGGTCGGAGCCATGGCGGCGGAGGTCGTCTCGCGCGCCATCCTGCGTGCCGTCCTGGCGGCAGCGCCGGCCGGTGGCTTGCCGAGCGCACAGTCGCTGCTCTGAGGCACGAGCTTCCGCCTCGACAACTTCAACGTGAAGGTTGCTGAATCACGAGTTGGGCTGCTTTGTCGTTCGCGCATTCCTCCCAGCGGAATCTGGCAAGCACTGCCCCAGCTCCCGCAGCTCGGTCAAGTGCGCATCATCGACCAGCCGCCGACGCAGCCTGATGGCTACCGCCCCACCGAGCACCCGCTAATATGATATGATCTATCCGGAATCCGCCCTGGACGCTTGTGGCAGCTTCCGTGCCTGCAGACCGACCCCGGAGAGACTTTGTGTCTGAGCCGATCGTCTTCATTAGTCGCAATAGGATCAAGAAGGGCAGGGCCGAGGACTTCAGGAAGCACTATCGGGGAAGCATCCCACTCACAATGGCAGGTAAGCCAGGTACACTGGCCCAGCTTGCCTACGTGAATGAGGAAGCCGCCGAGGTAGTGATCATTCGACTCTTCCCGAGCGCGGACGCCCTGGACCTTCAGATACAAGGCGCCGATGAACGATCCAAGAAGACCTACGAACTGATCGATCCCATCGGCATTGAGATTCTTGGCACACCCAACCCTTCCACTCTTGAGATGATGAAGAGAGTAGCGGGATCCGGAGTTGCGGTGAGCATCAGCCCAGAGTACACGGGGGGCTTTGTTCGGTAGGTCTACACAGTAGACAGGCTCGACCAACTCCACCGAAGGAGAACACGATGGCTCTCCGCTTTGAAACCTCAGAAGTGATTGACCGAGCACTAGACAAGGTGTTCCATTTCTACGCTGTTGAGCATGTCCGCAACCATCCCCGCTGGGACCCAGATATCGAACTCTGGCTGGATTCTGACAGCCCCATCGGCGTAGGGACGATCATTCGAAGGCGCAACAAGCGGAGCGGCACTCCGGTCGAAGGGACGATGGAAGTTGTGGAGTTCGAACCAAATCGGGTGTTCGCAATGGTCATCCATGATGGTCCTGCTGAAATGCGCGGAAGGACTACATTCGAGGCAATCAGCGACAACCAGACCAGGATCAAGATGGTCATCGATATTCCTGGTATGGAGGCATCTGCCGACAAGACCTTCCTAAACAGCCGATTGGAGCGCAGTGCTCAAATCAGGAAGCAACTCATGGAATCCGAAATACAGAGATCTACTCATCGTCAACCATCCGCTTGAGAGAATAGCCGCCTCGCTGACATCCTTATAGGCCCAGCAACCTTTCAGCAGCCGAATTACTCGCTGAAGTCCTTGACAGGATGCTTCGCGACTGACCCGGCGGGCTGGGCCATGGGGTGCAGCGCTTGGCCCGCCGGCATGCGCGACAATCACATGGAGTCTGCCCGCTTCCGCCGGGCAGCTTCCCGCAAAGAGCGCCCCGCCAAGCTCGCCCCGCTATGATCGCGGGACCTGCGGCAGGATCGCGGTAAGGACATCCGGGACGAGCGGCCTGCGGCGGGATCCCGATAAGGACATCCGGGACGAACGGCCTGCGGCGGGACTTCGTAGCTCGGATGCGTCAGGCCGTACAAGGGGATCATCGAATCAGTCTTGGATGGAGGGCGGGAGGTCCGGAGAGGCGGTCATGAGAGCACAGCTTGATCTTCAGCCGGTCCTACGCTACCTCAGAGGCCTGAAGGGCAACAACAACCGCGAATGGTTCGAGGCCCACCGCCCTGAATTCCAGCTCGCTCGCTCCTGGTTCGAAGACTACATCGACGCGCTTCTTGACGACCTTTCTCGCACGGAATCCCTGCGTGGCGTCACCCCCAAAGACTGCATCTTTCGCCTGAACCGCGACCTTCGTTTCTCCAAGGACAAAACGCCCTATAAGGCCTACATGAGCGCCTACATCGCCCCGGGAGGCCGGAAATCAAGGCGGTTGGGCTACTACGTGCACGTCGAGCCGGGCAACCACTCGATACTTGGGGGCGGTCTTCACGAACCCCAGCCGCCGGAACTTGCAGCGTGGCGAAGATCCATCGAGATAGACCCCCGCCCTTTCAAGAAGATCACGAGTGACAAGACGTTCCGCAAGTTCTTCGGTGAGGTCAGGGGAGATCGCCTCAAGACTGCCCCGAAGGGGTATCCGAAGGACCATCCAGAATTGGATCTCTTGCGCCTCAAGCAAGTCACCGTATGGAGGCCAGTCTCCGACAAAGAGATCGCCTCGCCTAAACTCATGCGAGAGACCCTTGAGACGTTCCAGGCGATGAAGCCGTTCCTCATGTACCTAGGCACATTTCGCTAAACGAACCTGTGCGTCTGACGATTCTATGGAGCCCGCTTCAGGGTGCTCGGCGACCGAGCCGGCTGGGCGGCTTCCCGCAATAGACACCCCCAAGATCGCACCGCCGAGATCGCCCGGCCAAGATCATCCCGCCAAGGTCGCCCCGCTAAGATCGTCCCGCTAGGATCGCGCCGCTGAGATCGCCCCGCCAAGATCGCGGGACCTTCGGCGGGATCCCGGTAAGGACATCCGGGACGAACGGCCTGAGGCGGGTTTTCGTAGCTCGCCTGACCCCTGGTCTGCCTCCCAGGGCAGGCTAGCCGCACATCGCCCTACAGCCTTACGGGATGCCAGGCAGGCCGTCCGGCGCCTTCGTGGAAGTGCGCTCCAGGTCGCCTGGTGCGCCAGTGACCAATCCACAGTTCACGCACCTTAGTCCAAGCGGAGGTAATGCACGATGTCTAGAGTGATCATTCACACAGACGACGCCCCCAAATCGCTGGCCGGATACAGCCAAGCCGTGAAGGCGGGAGGCTTGATCTTCGTCTCAGGCCAAGGGCCCTTTGATCCCAAGACGGGTGAGGTAGCGGGTACAACGATTCAGGAGCAGACGGCGCAGTGCCTGAGAAACATCGAGGCGATCCTTCACGCTGCTGGCAGTTCTCTTGAGAAAGCCGTCAGCGCAACTTGGATCATTGGCGAGGAGACCGACTTCGCGGGGATGAACGAGGAATGGGGCAAATGGTTCCCCAAAGACCCTCCGGCTAGGCAAGGTGCAAAGCTTGCCATCCATCCGAAGGGGATGAAGATCTCGATTGCCCTTGTCGCCGAGGCCTAGTTGGCGGCGCCCCGCGAAGGGCAACTCGTTGCCGCCCGAAGGGCATCGTCCCGATGTCGTCACCGCACCCCGTTCGGGCCGCGAGCCCCGGCGACCCGCAGGCGCGAGACGGCCTGCGGTGCGGGGCAGCTGTCGGGAGGCCAGGGAAGCCCTTGACAGGATGATTCGCGACTGACCGGGCGGGCTGGACCTTCAGGGGTTCTTGTCTTGCCCGCAGGCATGCTGGGGACAGGATAGCCCACTGGGATTAAGGCCAAACTTCTCTGTCCCAAGAGGGACTTATCCGACAGAAGGCGGCTTCCCCGCCACACAGGCAGTGCCAACGCGGCTCGGGCGAAGTGCCAGGGGCCGCGCCGCAATCGCGTGCGCGGCGCAGGCCGCCGGGGATTTGACAGCCCGCGCAGGTCACGGTATCCTGCCGCGGGGTCGCAAGGGGAGAGAGCGTGTTTCGTCGCGGCAACGAACGATCAACACCTCGCGTGGAGACGCCTGAGCGCGTCGATTCCGTCCTCGGCCCGGGCATCGCCTGGCAGGGCTCGATCAGCGGCACCGGCGGCGTCCGCATTGATGGCGCTTTCGATGGGGAAATCGCGCTGCGCGGCCTAGTGGTCATCGGCGAGCAGGGGCGGGTGACGTGCAAGCAGATCCGTGCCGCCACGGTCGTGGTTGCCGGCTCGGTGCGAGGCGATATCCACGCGCTGCGCCTGGAGATCACCCGAACCGGGCGTGTGTGGGGAGATGTCGTCACCACATCCTTCGCTACGGAAGAAGGCGCATTCCTGCGTGGCCAGATCCGCATGGAGGAAGAGCTGGATCTCGGCCTGGGCGTGCTTCCCGGCCTGGAGGAGGGCAAGGTCGATAGCCCGGGGGACGCACAGGGAAGATCCTAGGTGTAGGCCGATTCACGAATCCGGGCGGGCAGAGGCTCGCCCGTCTTTGTTTGCCGGAGCGATCCCGCCGCCCGATGACGTTCTCCGACCGCGACTATGGGCCGGCCGGCTGGGCGAAGAGCAGGCGCCAGGATCCAGCGTAGCTTACGCCGTCACTGGCGCTGCAAGCCTGTGACTGCAGTTCCGTCACCACGGCCTGCGTGCCGGCCACCTGGACCGTGTAGAGGGTGTCGACTGCCATGACGAAATCAGCGTACCCGAGACCGAGTTCCGGCTTCAGACCGGTGTAGAACCGATCCTGACCGGAATCCCAAACGACCGTGATCGGGACGCCGGCGACACCGCGGCCGGAGGCATCTACGATCTCCACCTGGATCATCGGCGCGGGCAGGTCGGGTTCGCAGATCGGCGCCTGCTCGGCCAACCGGAAGGGGGCGCCAGGTGTGGCAGTCGGGCCGCGCGTTGCCGTGGGAGGAGGCCGACGCGTCGGCGCGCGAGTCGGCGGGGGCGGGGAAGCCGAAGCAACCGGCGAGCCGGTCGAGGCGGCCCCCGGGCCCTCACCGAGCGCACCAGCCAGCGCCGCCAAGGCCTGGGCTTCCGATTCAGGAAAGCCTGCTCCTAAGCGCTGCTGAGCCAAAGCGGCCAGACTTGCCGGGAGGTTGGGATCGGGCACGGCGGACAGACGCGCTTGCGCGCGCGGCAGGTCTCCACTGCTGGCAAAGGCCGAGGCGACCAGGGCCAGGTAGTCGGCCCTGAAATCGGCGCGCAACGATTCCGGAGCCGTATCGGTGTAGCGAAGTGGGCTGATCCGCCAGGCGTAGAATAACCCGGCGGTCAGGCCGAGCAGGATGCCGAAGAGCATGGGCAACCAGGGACGCGCCGTCATGATCCACCGCTGGAATCGGCCTGCGGGACGACGACGCGCAGGTCGGTCACGAGCCGATTGAGTGTCTCCAGGTCCGTGCGGGCGAATTCATGGTCGACGCCGTACAGGATCGCACTCTCGACCATGGCCACAGGCGGCTGCGGACCCAGGCTCGCCAGTCGGCGCTGCGCCAGGTCGAGGTCGTGCTCGCGGGTGTAGGCCTCGGAGACCATCAGCACGTAGTCGGAGCGATAGTCCAACCGCAGCGTATCGGGGGCCGTGTCGATGTACTGGACGGGCTGCACGACCCATCCGTAGATCAGCCCGACAGCCAGACCGATGGCGAGACCGAGGAGGAGGCGCGAGAGAGTCGAAGACATGGGCGGCGAGCTGGGCTCAACCGGCGCATTGTGCCATAGACCGCGGCCGCCTGCAACCGCGGCCGTCGGCGCAGGTCGAGCATTGCCTGGCCCGCGTCCGTCACCCGCGGAAGGTGCAGGGGTTCATCGGGAGCAACGGCGTCGGCCGGGCAGGATGCATAGGGCGCCGGAGGCCATCCGGCGCCGCATGCTATAATCGCCTGGTGCCGAAGGTGGGACTCGAACCCACACTCCCGAAGGAACGCGATTTTGAGTCGCGCGCGTCTGCCAGTTCCGCCACTCCGGCACAACGGACTGGCTGAGGCCCAGCCTCGGCGTCCGTCCCAAATCAAGTATAGCCAATCGCCACAGGCCGGTCAAGAAATACCGAGGCGCTGACCGTCGGGCACGCGCGCGAGGCACACCGCGTGCCTGGTCTTATCCCCGGCGACTTCCCGGCGCACCCTCACAGGCCTCGAGACCCGCCAAGCAGCGATGATGGAACGCGGAGCGATGCTGCCATGCGCCTCGGAATACTCGGCCTTCCCGCCAGCGGTAAGACGACCATCTTCAACGCCCTGACCGGCGGCAACCTCTCGACGGGGGCGCTCACCGGCGGCGGCCGGGTTGAGGTCCACACGGCCGTCTCGGACGTGCCCGATGCGCGCGTCGATGCGCTGAGTCAGCTCTTCCGGCCTCGCAAGACGATCTATGCCAAAGTGACCTACGCCGACATCGGCGGCGTGAAGGCCGATGCCGGACGCGAGGGACTCCCCGGGACGCTGGTCAACCAGCTCTCGCAAATGGACGGCTTCCTGCAAGTGCTGCGCGCCTTCGAAGATCCGGCGGCGCCACACCCGGCCGGCAGCCTGGACGCCGGGCGGGACCTGGCGGCCATGGAGGCCGAGTTTCTTCTGACCGACATGCTCAGCGTGGAGCGTAAGCTGCAGAAACTCGAGGAAGAACGCCAGCGCGGTGGGCGTGATCGGGCAGCCGTCGACCGGGAAATACCGGTCTTTCAGCGCCTATCTGCAACCCTGGTGCAGGAACAGCCACTGCGTACGCTCCTGCTCAATCACGAAGAAGAGCGCGTCTTGAGCGGGTTCGGCTTGCTGACGCGCAAGCCCATGCTGCTTGTGCTGAACACGGGAGAGGGTGTGCCGGAAGCCCAGGCCGTGGCCGCCGCCGGGTTATCGGCGCTGCCGGCCGGTTTACGCGTTCTGGCGCTGCAGGGCAAGTTGGAGATGGAGATCTCGCAGCTTCCTGCGGAAGAGATGAAGCCGTTTCTGGCGGAATACGGGATCGACGAGCCCGGACGCAGCCGGGTCATCCGGGCGTCGTACGACCTGCTGGGTCTGGAGTCGTTCTTCACCGTCGGCGAGGATGAAGTGCGCGCCTGGACTCTCCGGCGCGGGGCCAGCGCGCTGGAAGCGGCCGATGCCATTCATTCCGACCTGGCGCGCGGTTTCATACGGGCCGAAGTCATCGGCTGGGAAGAGATGCTGGCGCTGGGGGGCCTGAGCCAGGCACGCTCGCAGGGGAAGCTGCGCATCGAAGGCAAGGAATACCAGGTGGCGGAAGGCGAGATCGTCCATATTCGTTTCAATGCGTGAGGTGCGGCGTGGATAAGCGATCCCCGACTGGCCATGAGCTGAAACGCTGGAGTCTGGCGGATCTTTTTCCGTCCTTCGAGGCCCCGGGCTGGAGCGCGGCGCTGCTGGATGTCGAGGCGAAGGTCACGGCATTCGAAGGCTGGCGGGCGCGACTTTCGCCTGAACTGAGCCCCGACGATCTGCGCGCCCTCCTGGCGGATTACGAGGCGCTTGTGCGTGCCTTCTCACGCGTCTATGCCTTTGCCCAGCTGGCCTTCGCCGCCGATACGCAGGATCAACAGGCGCAATCCTATCTGGCCAAGACGCAGCAGCTGGCGGCGGTCGTTGAGAACCGCACCCTCTTCTTCAAGCTGTGGTGGAAGGGACTCGACGAGGCGGCGGCCGCCCGCCTGCAGTCCGCCGCGGGCGACGTGGCTTATTTCCTGGAGGCGCTCCGCCTGCAGCGGCCGCACACGCTCTCCGAGCCGGAAGAGAAGGTCGTCAACCTGAAGGATGTCAACGGCGCGGCGGCCTTGATCAACCTGTACGACACAATCACCAACCGTTACACCTTCAAGCTGACGGTGGAGGGCGAAGAGCGGGAGATGACGCGCGGCGAGCTCTCGGTCTACATTCAGGGGACCGATCCCGCTCTGCGCGCCGCTGCCTACCGGGAGCTCTTCCGCGTCTTTGCCGCCGATGCGCCGGTTCTGGGACAGATCTACCAGTACCGGGCGCGCGACTGGCGCAGCGAGAACGTCGATCTGCGGCATTTCGCCACACCCATCGCCGTGCGCAACCTGGGCAACGATATCCCGGATGGCGTGGTCGACACCTTGCTGCAGGTCTGCCGGTCGAATGCCGGGCTGTTCCAGCGCTACTTCCGTCTGAAGGCCCGCTGGTTGGGGATGACGCGCCTGCGCCGCTATGACGTGTATGCACCGGTCGTGAAGAGCGACAAGCCCTTCACCTTTGGTGAAGCTGTCGATCTGACGCTGCGCAGTTTCTCGGCCTTCGAGCCGCAGATGGCCAGCCTGGCGCAGCGCGTCCTGGAGACCGACCACCTCGATTCCGAAGTGCGCAAAGGCAAGCGCAGCGGTGCATTCTGTGCCTCTGTCGAGCCCTCGCTTGTCCCCTGGGTGCTGACCTCCTACCAGGGGCGCAGCCGGGATATCGCCACGTTGGCCCACGAGTTGGGGCACGCCGTCCACGGATTGATGGCCGCCGGACATTCGGCCCTGACCACGGATGCCTCGCTGCCGCTGGCGGAAACCGCCTCAACCTTCGGCGAGATGTTGCTCGTGGACTACCTGCTGGCGACGGATTCGGATCCCGAGGTGCAGCGCGATCTGCTCTTCCGCCAGATGGATGACGCCTACGCCACGATCATGCGCCAGGCCTACTTCGCCCTCTTCGAGCGCCAGGCGCACGATATGATCCTGCAGGACGCCTCGGTGGATGAGCTTTCGCGGGCCTATCTGGAAAACCTGAAGGAGCAGTTTGGTGATTCACTGGATCTAAGCGAGGACTTCTTGGTGGAGTGGGTGGCCATCCCGCACATCTACCATACCCCGTTCTATGTCTACGCCTATGCCTTCGGCCAGCTTCTGGTGCTGTCGCTCTACGAGCAGTACCGCCGCGAAGGCGCGTCGTTCAAGCCGCGTTACTTTGACATTCTTATG